>Ga0137433_1000020_pt1 | contig 88578 bp, 49 predicted proteins | sample EasRivERMZT840_2_FD_102335 | JGI IMG/M metagenome (GOLD analysis project Ga0137433, IMG submission 102335) | Soil microbial communities from meander-bound floodplain in the East River, Colorado, USA - East River MetaG ERMZT840_2 | ecosystem: Environmental > Terrestrial > Soil > Floodplain ...
CGCCGCGCCGCGCCGCCGCTTCGAGCAGCTCGGCCCAGCGCCGGCGGAACTCCGTCGGGAAGAGCTCGGCCTTCTGCACCGCGTCGGCCGTGCCCTGCTTCAGCGCGGAGAAGTCCTTCACGAGCTGCGCGACCGTGAGCTTCTTGTCGTCGAAGCGGCCGTCGTCCTTCGCATGCGCGAGCGAGCCCGACAGCACCAACAGCACCTCGAGCTCGTCGTTCGCCGGATCCTCTTTCTGCCCGCGCGCCGTCTTGGGCGCGCGCGCGAGCGCCATCGCGGTCATGAGCGCCGTGCCGCCGCACTCGGAGGATTCGTTCTCGAGCAGCTCGTTCGAGTCGTCGGGCGCGTGGGCCGCGACCGGCTCGGGGGCGTCGAGGCGGCCGAGCGCGCGCTGGACCAGGAAGACGAGCGACGCCGCGAGGCGCGAGTCCCGTCGCGACTCGAGGCGGTCGAGGACGCGCACCAGCTGCAGGAAGACGCGCAGCCACTTGCGCGCGCGCCCGCGCGCGAGTGCAACCGCGTCGATCCGGGTCGGGGCCTGCATGACGGTCTCCGTCGGAGCCTCGTCTCCGACATCCCTAGAGTCGGATCGGGGGCGCGTCCGTCCACCTCGTCGGCAAACTCTTCCGCTTGCCTTGAGGTCGAACAGCGTCCGCGACGGCGGCGACCGGCAGGATCTGCGACCGTCAGCCGCGGCGCGCCAGCTCGTTCGCCTGCAGGTCGGCGAGCAGCCCGCGGCACGCGTCGTCGACGAGCTCGAAGACGTGCTCGAAGCCGCCGGCGAGGAACGGGTCGGGGACGTCGAGCTCGCCGCTCGTCCCGTAGGGGAGCAGCAGGTCGACGCGCGCCCGGCCGGTGCCGACCCGGCCGAGCTGCGCGAGGTTGTGGCGGTCGACGGCGAGGATGCGGTCGAACTCCTGGAAGTCGGCCGCCGTGACGCCGCGGCAGGCGAGGCCCGTGGCGTCGACGCCGCGGCGCGCGAGCTCGGCGAGCGTGCCGGGATGGGCCGGACCGCCGGGGTGGAACGGGCGGTTGCCGGCGGAATCGACCTCGACGTCGCCGCCGAGCCCCGCGAGCTGCGCCCGATGGCGCAGCACCGCCTCCGCCATCGGGGAGCGGCAGATGTTCGCGAGGCAGACCATGAGCACGCGGACCCGCGCCATCCCGAGAGCGTCGCCTCCCCCTCCGCGCGGGTCAAGGGAGCGCGCCCGGGTCTCCGCGGCGGCGCACGGCTAAGATCGTCGCCCCGCGCCGGCCGCGCGAGCGAGGCGAGCCGCGCGATCAGGAGTGCGTCCGTGCCGACCCCCACCATCTCCAAGGAACAGGTCGTCGAGGTCCTGAAGACCGTCTACGACCCCGAGATCCCGGTCAACGTCCACGATCTCGGCCTCATCTACGACGTCGACGTCGACCAGGCGGAGGTGAACGTCGTGATGACGCTCACTTCGCCGTCGTGCCCCTCCGCGCGCGAGATCCCGGCCAGCATCGAGTCGCGCGTGATGAAGACGCTCGGCGCCAGCAAGTGCCTGGTGCACATCGTCTGGAGCCCGCCGTGGGGCCCCCACCTCATCTCGCCGCAGGGCAAGAAGATCCTCGGCATCGGCGCGGAGGACGCGTCGCAAGGGGCCGACGCCGGCCTCGACGGCGATATCAATCCTCCCGAGCGCTGAGCCGATGTCCCGCCCCGCCGACAGCGACGCCTTCGAGCTCTACCGCCAGGGGCTCCGGCTCCATCGCGCCAAGGACTACGCGGGCGCGGTCGCGCTGCTCGAGCGCGCCGTCGCCGCCGACGGGCAGATGGTCGACGCCTGGGAGGCGCTCGGCGTCCTCTACGACAAGCTGAACCGGCTCGACGACGCCATCGCCGCGACCGAGCGCTTCGCCGCGCTCCGGCCCGACGAGGTGATGGCCCACACCAACCTGTCGCGCTTCTTCCAGAAGAAGGGGATGAAGGAGCGCGCCGAGGAGGAGCAGGGCAAGGCGCGGCTCATCGGCTGGAAGCAGGAGCTCGCGCAGGGCGGCGGGAAGGAGAACGAGCTCTCGCAAGCGGCGCTGCCGGCCACGCAGGAGGCGGCACCGCAACTCGTGAGCATGATCGGCGGACTCGGCGAAGCGCCGAAGGCGGGCGCGCCCGCGCCGCTCGCCGCCGACCGCGCCGCGCTCCATAAGAAGATCGAGCAGTTCGAGAAGCTCGTCGCCCACAGCGCCTCCGACACGCTCTCGCGCTTCACGCTCGGCCGCGCCTACCTCGAAGCGGGCCGCGCGGACGACGCCGCGCGCGTGCTCGAGGAGACGCTCGCCCTCAAGACCGACTTCACCGCGGCCTACGTGCTGCTCGGCGAGGCGTACGAGAAGGCGGGCAAGCTCGCGCGCGCGCTCAAGACCTGGAACAAGGGCGTCGAGATCGCGCAGCAGAAGGGCGACCTCCATCCGCGCAACCAGATGCAGGAGCACCTGAAGCGCCTGACCGGCGGCCCCGCCGGCGCCGAGCCGGAGGGCACGATCGCGGTGCCGTGACGCCGCGCCGCGACGGCGCGCGGCTCAGACCGGTGCGGTCGTCTGCTGCAGCCGCTCGGTCTGGGTGAGGTACTCGACCAGGTCGATCTTGGTCAGGAGGCCGAGCACCTTCTGGCTCCCGTCGATCACGATCGCGACCTCGCCGCGGCCGAAGATCTCGGGCAGCATGCTGGCGGGGGTGTGCTCGGTCACGGTCGAGACGCGGCGGCACATGGCTTCGGCCACCTTCGTCGTGAGCTGCCACTGCTGCGCGACGAGCCCCTGCAGCATGTCGCTCTCGGTCAGGATCCCGGCGAGCTTGTCGCCGTCGAGCACCGGCACCTGCGAGATGCCGCGCTCCTTCATCGTCTCGACGGCGCGGCCGAGCGTGTCGGCGACGCTCACCGCGATCAGCGCGCGGCGCGGCAGCGCGCGCAGCACGTCGCCGATCTCCCCCATCGAGAAATCGCGCTCGACGAAGCGGTTCTCCCGCATCCACTGCGGGTCGACGAACTTCGTCATGTAGTTGCGGATCGAGTCGGGCAGGATCACGAGCACGCGCTGCCCGGCCTTCATCTTCGCAGCGACCTTCAGCGCCGCCCACACGGCCGAGCCCGACGAGCCGCCGCACAGGAGCCCCTCGGTCCGGATCAGCCGCCGCGCCATCAGGAAGCTGTCGCGGTCGTTGCTCTTGATCCACTCGTCGACGAGCTTCACGTCGAGCACGGCGGGGATGAAGTCGTAGCCGATGCCCTCGACCTTGTAGGACTTGATCTCGCCCGGGCCGGCCAGGATCGAGCCCTCGGGATCGACGCCGACGATGCGGCAGCCGGGGATCTCCTCCTTCAGCTTGCGCGCGACGCCGGTGAGCGTCCCGCCGGTGCCGGCCGTCATCACGATCGCGTCGAGCCGCCCGCCGCACTGGCGCACGATCTCGGCGCCCGTCCCGTGGTAGTGCGCCAGCGGGTTGTCCGGATTGTTGTATTGGTCGAGGATGTGGCTGTTGGGGAGGATCTCCTTCAGCCGCTTCGCCACCCCGATGTGGCTCTCGGGAGCGTCCCACGCCGCCTCGGTCGGCGTGCGGATGATCTCGGCGCCGAGCGCCTCGAGCGTGACCTGCTTCTCCCGGCTCATCTTCTCCGGCATCGTGATGATCATGCGGTAGCCGCGGACCGCGGCCGCGAGCGCCATCCCGATGCCGGTGTTGCCGGAGGTCGGCTCGATCAGCGTGTCGCCCGGCCGGATGCGGCCCGACTTCTCGGCCTCGAGGACCATGCGCACGCCGATGCGGTCCTTGACCGAGCCGCCGGGATTCAGGTACTCGCACTTGCCGAGCACCTCGCACGGCATCCCGCGCGCGATGCGCTTCAGCCGGACGATCGGCGTCTCGCCCACCGCGTCGAGGATCGAGTCGAAGATCTCCTCGGGGCGGTCGGACGTCGCGGGGGCGTTCTGCGCGGCCATGCGGGGCTTCCCTCCGCGTCGGAGCGCGGGGTCGAGCGCGCGGCGACGCAAGGGGCGCAGCATAGCCCGAGGGGCGCGGGCGCGGTCGGAGCCGACGAGGGGCGCGACTACGACCGCGCGCGCTCGTTCAGATACTCCTCGACATTGGTGTAGCCGTCGCCGTTGCGATCTTGGGCGCCGTCGTCGGGATTCGCCGGATCGAGGTCGTGCGCGGTCTCCCACGCGTCGGGCATGCCGTCGTGGTCGACGTCGGCGGGCGGCGTGCCCTGCCACATCGCGACCCAGCCGCCGACGTCGGCGGGCGAGTCGATGATCGCGCCGGTGCCGTCCTTCACTTCGGCGACGACGCGCGCGTCGATCGCGTCGCGCTCGGGCTGGGTGGCGCCCGCATTCTCGAGGACCCACGCGGCTGCATCACCCGGCTCCCAGGTGGTCGTGGCCGGGTGCGACAGCTCGACGCTCAGCCGCATCGAGCGGTCGGTGACCGGCTGGTCGGTCGTCCAGACCACCATGTCCCAGTTGTCCTCGGTGCCGGTCGGGCAGATGGGGTCGATGTTGTCGTCGATGAAGAGCAGGAGACCCGTGACGTCGGTGTGGAGCTTGACCGCGTTCAGCGACCAGCTCGTGCTCTGGTCGGGGCCGGGGCGGTAGTAGTTGCCGACGAAGTTGACGCGGTTGCCCGCCTCCTTGATCAGCGCGGCGTACTCGCCCCAGTTGTAGACGACGTTGTTGCGCAGGTCGGCGAAGCTGCCGCCCGCGATCTGCGGGTTGCGTCCGTTGATGTGGGCGAGCAGGTTGTGGTGGAGCGAGATCCGTTCGCTGTCGTCGCTGATCAGCACCCCCATGCTGTGCGGACCCTCGGGGTGCTTGCTGTGGAAGAGCGCCTCGCTCAGGATGCAGTTCTGCACCGTGACGTCGTGCGTCCGGTACCAGGTCGTGAGCGTCTCGTCGACCGACCAGCTGAACGAGCAGTGGTCGAGCACCACGTTGTACGTACCGCCGACGTCCTCGGGCTTCCCGAAGTTGATGACGTCGTGGTTGTCCCAGTTGTCGACCGGCGTCACGACGTCGCCGGTGCGGATGCGCAGGTGGCGGATCACCATGTTGTGTGTTTGGACGCGCACCTCCTCGCCGCTCAGCGTGATGCCGCCCCCCGGCGCGCTCTGGCCGGCGATGGTGATGAAGGGGTGCTCGATCTTGAGCGGCATGTGGTGTTCGATCGTCCCGTCGACGCGGAAGACGACGATGCGCGGGCCGGAGGCCTCGACCGCGTCGCGCAGGCTGCCGATGCCGCCGTCGTCGAGGTTCGTCACCTCGAAGACCCGTCCGCCGCGGCCCCCGACCGTGTCGGCGCCGAAGCCCTCGGCCTCGGGGAAGGCGTGCACGGTCGACTGGGGCGCCGAACTGCTCTCCGCGCTCCCCGAGCCGAGGAGGCCCCCGAGGTCGCAGGCGGCCGGCAGCGCGAGGAGCACCGCCGCGGCAGCGACGCGTCCCAGCACGATGTTTCCCGGGGGATTCGACATGAACAACTCTTCGCCACCGAGACTGGCGGTCCGGAGTCAGGACCTCAGGAACCTCCCCGCGCATTCTTTTCAGGCGGCGCCAGCGGCTCGGGACTTCTCCGATGCAGGGATTTCCACGCCTGCGGAGGCCCCGGGGCTCCGACATAAATTGGACGCGCAGGGCAGCGCGGAGCACGGCCGAGGTGGCGACCGGCCGTGCACTCGCGCCCGTGCGCGGCATTCCATTCGTTGTGGCGGACTGTGGAACGCGCTGCTTCCGCCGATCAAGATCTATGGGCGGGGAGGGAGTCGATTGGTCGAGCCGAGTCCGACCGTCGTTCTGCCGGCGTTCGCCGCTGTCCCGTCGCGGGCGCCCGAATCGCGAAGAGCCGCGGTGCGGCGCTTCGTCTTGTGGTCAACGAGGGCAGACGCGCTAGGTAGGGCGCGATTCGAGGGAGACGCGGGTCGAGGGCTTTCGGACGGTCTAGCACCGTGCGAGGTCGCCGCATGATCACCGCGATCCTCTCCGTCTGGTTCATCCTCTCGCTGGTCGGCATCGCCGTCTTCGGCCGGCTCAACGGCGACAATCGCTTGAACGGCGTCCCGCCGAATTGGCGGACGATTTGCCGCCGGGTCGTCCGCGATCTGGTGCGCATCGACCCGCAGCTCGAGGTGATCGGCTGGCGCCGCGACGCGCGCGGCCGCGCCGAGTTCGTCGTCGACCGCGACGGCGACGAGATCCCGCTCCCGCTGACGCAGCTGCGCGGGGCGAGCGACGAGTCGAGCTGGCGCTTCGAGCAGCGGCTGCGCGCGCTGCTGCGGCCGCTGCACCCGCGGACGCCCTGAGCGCCGAGCGCGCCGCTCCGCGCGCGAGCGCTCCATCGATGGACTCCGATCCGATCTGGGCGCGCCTGCTCCCCGAGTGCGTGGCGGTCGAGGAGGGGCCGATCGCCGATCGCCTCGCCGCGCTCCTGCCGGAGGAGCTCGCCGACGTCAGCGCGGCCGTCGAGAAGCGCCGCTTCGAGTACGCGAGCGGCCGCGCCTGCGCGCACCGGGCGCTCGCGCGGCTCGGCTTCGCGCACGCGCCGCTGAAGGCCGGCCCCGATCGCGCGCCGCTCTGGCCGGACGGCGCGATCGGCAGCATCTCCCACATGGCCGGCTGGTGCGCCGCGGCGGTCGCGCGCGCGCACGAGGTCACCGCGCTCGGCATCGACCTCGAGCCCGACCTGCCCCTCGAGCCGTCGCTCTGGCGCCTCGTCGCCACCGACCGCGAGCAGGCGCAGCTCGAACGGAGCCCGGCGTCGTCGCGCGGCGCGCGGGCGCGCCTCCTCTTCTGCGCCAAGGAGGCGTTCTACAAGTGCCAGTATCCGGCGACGCGCCAGCTCCTCGACTTCCGCGAGGTCGAGTGCGAGCTCTCCGACGACGCGTTCCGCGTGACGCTCCTGCGCGCCGCCGGTCCGTTCGCCGAGGGGGTGACTTTCCGCGGCCGCCACGGCGTCGCGAGCGGGCGGCGGATCGCCGCGATGGCGTGGCCGGCGAAGAGCGGGTCGCCGCCCGCGTGAGGTAGCGCGCTCAGCGCGGGCGGGCCGGCGCGAGCGGCTCGATCCAGCGCGTCGTCGGCCGCGTCTCCCAGTTCTGCCGTCACCGCCGGTGCGCTTCGTCGTCGGGCGCGTGCTCGTTGGGGCCGTACGGGTAGCCGCTCATGCCGTGGAACGGAAACGGCTCGACGTAGAGCGCCTCGACCGTGTTGGGGTCGCGGTCCTTGGCCCAGCCGTCGAGGTAGACCAGCCAGTCGCGCGACCAGCCGTCGGGCAGCGCGGGCAGCCCCGCCGCGTCGAACGCGAGGCTCAACGCGTCGCCCGACCCCATCACGACGAGGCGGTCGTCGACCGTGAGGACCAGCTCGCGCACGTCGCCGTAGCGCGTGTAGAGGCCGGGGTGCTGGTTCCAGCGCGGCTCCTTGCTGAGCCGATCCCAGTCGAACCACGCGAGCCCCTGCGCGCCCGGCAGTTCGACCGGCTCGCTGAAGCCTCTGCGGGAGAGCTCCGCGCGCGCGACGTCGACGCGCGTCACCTTCGTCGGCGCGTCGTGCGCGTCGGTCGCGAGCCGGATCGAATCCCAGTAGAGGCGCAGCGTGGTCGCGATGCGCAGCCGCGGATCGGCGCGGTCGAGCACGTCGGTGACGTCGACCACCATCGTCTTCACCTTGCCGGCCGGGAAACCGACCGGCGGCCCCGACGGCCGCCAGCCGCCTTTTCCGTCGGGCACCTCGAGGATCGGTGGGACGAACTCGATCCCGGGCGTCGCGCTGCTCGCGACGTTCACGCTCGCGTCGGTCCAGTAGAACCAGCCGGTCATCAGCAGCCGCAGCGACCCGCTCTTCGGCAACGCCGCGGGATCGAAGTCGACCTCGAGGAAGTGCGGCGGCGCGAGCCCGAGGAACTGTCCCGTCGACGCCCCGCCGCCCGCCTCGGCGCCGCGATACGGCGTGAACGGCGCGGCGAACTCCATGTCGTCGTGAGCGATCTGCGCGGTCCATTCCCTTCCGTCGCTCCCGAGCGCGCGGCGCGGCGCGAGCGGCGCGACCACCGCGTGGAGGCGCGGCGCGGGGAACGGCGGGAAGGTGAACTTCTCGTCGGGGAAGACCTCGGCAGCCGCGGGATGGTCGACCGCCTCGAGATGGACGTGGTCGAGGTAGGTGACCTCGCGCAGCTCCTCCGTGAACTGCAGCTCGAGCCGGCCGGCGCGCGGCACGAGCTGGTCGCCGCGCACCAGCACGTACTCGTCGTGGTCGGGGGGCACCAGCGCGCCCGGCCGCATCGGCAGCCCGAGCGGCGTGACGCCGAGCACATCGGTGACGAATGCGAAGGTCTTCCCGTTCCACGCATAGAGGAAGGGGCACGAGCCGATGAGCCCCTCCTTCTGCTCGAGGATGCGGTCGGCGCCGGCCGGGATCGCCATCTCGCTCTGGATCACCCCGTTCGGCCAGGTGATCCGGACCCAGTCGGCCTGCTTCGCGCCGGCAAGCCCGACCCGCTGCGGCTCGCCCGCCCAGTGGATGCGCTGGTAGCTCGCGCCCGCGCGCACCTCGACGATCGCGCCGACGCCGCGGCGGTTGTCCTTCTTGCCGAGCAGCGAGAGGCGCAGCGACGTCGCCGCCCCGCCGTCCGGCGCCGCGAGGAGCTCGAGCCCCGCCGGCGTCACGCGCGCGAGGTCGCCGGCCGGCCCGCGCCCCGACGGGAAGAGGACGGCCGGCCCCGACGTCGAGCCGTCGGCGAGCGCGTTCGACCCCTGCTGGAACTTCGAGCCGAGCGAGACGACCGCGCCGAGCGCCGGAGTGTCCCAGCGCAGCAGGTCGAGCTCGGTGTCGCCGTTCGCGTCGCACGGCGCGCAGGCGACCCGCACCAGCGGCGGAGCCGGCGGCGGCGCCTTCGTCGCGGCCCACTTCCCCGACGGCGTAGCGAGCAGCAGCGCGCCGCTCGCGTCGCCGAATCCGAGGTCGCACCGCCCGTCGCCGTCGAGGTCGGCGACGACCGGCGCGCGGCGCGGGTCGACGCCCGCCGGCAGCGGCACGTCGCGCCGCGCGAACTTCCCGCCGCGCTGGTTGTCGGCGAGCACGACGCCCGCCGCGCCCCCCATCAGGAGATCGACGTCCTGGTCCGAGTCGACGTCGTCGACGTCGCACCAGTCGAGCGCTGCGATCCCCTCGAGCCCTGCCGCCTGGGTCGCGTCGACGAACGCCCCCTCCTTGGAGGCGCCGTCGTCCCGCCACAGCCGCGCGCCGAACGCGCCGACCAGAATCAGATCGAGGTCGCCCTCGTGGTCGAAGTCGACGACCTGCAGGTCGAGCGGCGGCGACCGCAGCGGCGGCAGCGCGACCTTGGACTTCGCGAGCGCGCCGCCCTCCGCGACCAGCAGCTCGAGACCGTCGGGCCCCACCGCCCAGAAGTCGAGGTCGCCGTCCTGCGCGAAGTCGAACGGGACGACCCGCGCGACCGGCTTCTCCCACAGGCGCTTCGCCGTGAAGCCGCCGTCCGCGCCCTGCACCGCCGCGACGATCCCCGCCGGTCCCGCGCCGACCAGGTCGGTCGCGCCGATCCGCCACGCGACCGGCTGCTTGTCGGCGTTCCGCTCGATGTTCCCGTCGTCGAGCAGGTCGCACGCGAGGAGCTGCGTCGCGCCCGCGAACTCCGGCGCGACGATGCGCCCTCCCGCCCACGCCGGCAGCGGCGGCGGAGCGGCGCGCTCGGGCGGCGTCGGGCGCGGGAAGTCGAGCCGTCCGAAGTTGCCGCGCTCCATCTCCGCCTCGGTCGCCTGGACGATCCCGCGTGACTGGAGCTGGCTGAACTCGAGGGTGAGCTTCGCCGCCTCCTGAGAGCGCCCCTTGCGGACGCTCACCATGCTCTGGCGGTAGACCGCGGTCGTGTACCAGCTCCCCGCGACGTCGGCGCCGAGCGCCATCACCCGCTTCAGCGGCGCCTCCATGTCGCCTTCGCCACGCTCGTAGCGGCACTTGGCGATCATCAGCTGCGTCGGGAGGTCGTCGGTGGCGAGCTCGGCCGCGCGCTCGAACTCCCGCTGCGCCGCGTCGAGGTCGCCGTCGCGGTAGGCGATGCGCGCGCGGAGGTAATGGAGGCGCGCGGAGGAGTCGCCGAGCTTCGCCGCCTGCTCGACCAGCGGCCGCGCCAGGTCGCCGTGGTTCAGTTCGACCTCGACGGCGGCGGCGCGCAGGAGGTCCTCGGCGAGAAGAGGTTTCCGATGGAGCAGCGGCTCGAGCGCCGCGCGCGCCTCGGCCATGCGGTCGCCGTCCGCGAAGAGCGCCGCCGCGATCTCGCGCGTCGTCTGCAGCTCGAACGGCACCGGGCCCGCCGCCGGCTCGACCGGAGCCTCCCCCTTCTCCTTGCAGCCGGCGGCCCCCCACGCGACGACCCACAGGACGACTGGCGCGCGACGCCGAGAGACGCGATGTTTCGACATACGGCGCTTGGTACCAGGGGCCGGCCGAGGGTGTCAAGCGCGGCGGGCGTCGGGCTATTCCTCGTCCTTCGCCGCGCGCATAGATTGTCCGGCCCATTTCATCCTTCCAGGACCCGGTGCGTCCCGCGATGAAACCTCGCCTCATCCTGCTCGCGTGCTCGCTCACCCTGCTCGTCGCCGCCGCGTGGTACCTGCGCGGACGCGACCTCGGCCAGATGAAGGCGGTCCTCGGCACGCTCTCCGCCGAGCTGCCGATCGCCGCGCCGACCGATCCGGTCGCCGGCATGGAGTTCACGGAGAACTCGTCGGAGGAGGTGTCGCGCACGTTCGACGGGCTCGCCGCCGCGCTGCGCATGCGCGACTGGAACGGCGCGGAGGCGTTCTGCTCCGACGCGTTCCGCGCCGTCGACTGGTCGGCGCTCCAGGCCGGCCCGCCCGAGACGACGGCGGTCGGCATCGAGCGCACCGCCTACGCGCCGGCGCTCGAGCCGGCCGTCGACGCCGACCGCTTCTTCGAGGGCGTCCGCAAGCGCCTCGAGGAGTGGCGCGAGATCGAGTTCGTGCAGCTCCGCTTCGACCGCGCCGACTTCCAGGGCGGCGAACCGCTCTGGGGCCGCCTGCGCCTCACGCTCGAGTTCTCGGGCTTCGGGCCCGACCGCGGCGCGCGCTGGCTGCTCGCGCGCGGCTTCGCCAAGGTGGCGCAGGCAGGCCGGCGCTGGTACTTCCACTCCTTCGAGCTCTCGAGCCTCGAGTCGTACCGCCGCGCGCGGCGCCTCTTCACCGACGTGACGCGCCCGGCCGGCGTCTGGTGCAAGGACAAGGCGCTGGTGCGCCACAAGGAGAGCTGGAACGGGGCGGCGTGCGCCGACGTGAACGGCGACGGCCTGCTCGACCTCTTCCTGCCCGGGACGGAGCGCAACTTCCTCTACGTCGCCCTCCCGCAAGGCGGCTACCGCGACGAGGCGGAGGCGCGCGGCGTCGCGCAGCCGGCCGGCGGCACCGGGACCGTCTTCTTCGACTACGACGACGACGGCGACGTCGACCTTCTGGTCGGCGACGAGGCGTGGGTCGACCGCGACGGCCCCCACGGCAACGAGCTCACGCTCTGGCGCAACGAACACGCGGGCGGCGTCGAGAAGTTCGTGAACGTGAGCCGCGACGCGGGCGTCGCCCAGCGGCGCTACGTCTCGACCATCACCGTGCTCGACTGCGACGGCGACGGGCGCCTCGACTTCTTCGTCGGCAACTACGGCCGGCAGAACGAGGCGCACAACAACTCGTGGGTCGACGCCACCAACGGCCAGTCGAACCAGCTGTTCCGCAACGTCGACGGCAAGCGCTTCGAGGACGTGACCGAGTCGGCCGGCGTCGCCGACAAGCACTGGACCTACGCGTCGGCGGCCGCCGACTACGACCGCGACGGCGACCAGGATCTCTACGTCGTGAATGATTTCGGGCCGAACTTCCTGCTGCGCAACGACGGCCACGGAAAGTTCGCCGACGTGACCGACGACGTCACGCGCGACTGGGGCAACGGCATGAGCGCGTCGTGGTGCGACCTCGACAACGACGGGCGCCTCGACCTCTACGTCTCGAACATGTGGTGCGAGGTGGCGCAGCGCATCCTCTCCCGCCTCACGCTGCAGGCGGCGGAGGTCGAGCTGGTGCGCAAGGTCGGGCGCGGCAACTCGATCCTGTTCGGGCGGCCCGGCGGCAAGTTCGAGCTCGCGCCCGACGCGTGGGGCGCGACGGACGGGCGCTGGGCGTGGGCGAGCCCGCCGCTCGACGTCGACCTCGACGGACGCCTCGACCTCTTCTGCACCAACGGCTTCATGTCGGGCAGCCAGCCGGGCGACGCCATCACGTGGTACTGGCGCAACGTCGTCGCCGCCTCGATCCCGGCCGAGAACGAGCCGAGCATCCTGGTCCGCCAGCAGGTGAGCGACCCCAGCCTGAACAAGAACCTGCGCGACGTGGTCTGGCGCGAGAACCGTTCCTACGCCGGGCGCGAGCGCGACAAGCTCTGGATCAACCGCGGCGGCGCCGGCTTCCTCGACGTCTCGACCGTGAGCGGCGTCGACCTCGCCGACGACGGGCGCGCGGCGCTGGCGGCCGACTTCGACGAGGACGGCGACCCCGACCTCTTCGTGAACAGCGTCCAGCTCGAGCGCCACCACCTGCTGCGCAACGACGCGGGCGACCCGGCTGGCCGCTTCCTCAAGGTCGCGCTGCGCGCCACGAAGTCGCAGTACCAGGCGATCGGCGCCGAGGTGGTCGTGCACGGGCCGAGCGGGCCGTGCGCGCAGGTCGTCTCGTGCGGGTCGCAGTTCCTGAGCTGCCAGCCGGCCGAGCTCCTTTTCGGCGTCGCCGGCGCGGCGACGGCTCGGGTCGAGGTCTTCTGGCCAGGCGGCGCGCACGAGGACTTCGGCGCCGTGAAGACGGGGACGCGCGTGCAGCTCGTGGAAGGCAGCGGCAAGGCGGAGTACGTTCCGCTCCGCCCCCACCCGCTCGAAAAGTGAAGCAGAGAGTCGCGGTCCGCGGAGGCGTCGTCATGGCAGCGATCGGATTCGCGCAGCGCGCGCTGCTCGCCGCCGCGCTCGCGGCGCCGGCCGCGTGCAAGGTCGGCCACCGCCGGCCGCCGTCGCCGAAGCCGCTGCCGCGGGCCGCGCGCGCGCCGGAGCATTCGCCGTCCGCCGACAAGAAGCTCCCCGCCTTCCCCGGCGCGGAGGGGTTCGGCGCGACGACGCCGGGCGGCCGCGGCGGGCGCGTGCTGCGCGTCACGAGGCTCGCCGATTCGGGACCGGGCAGCCTGCGCGCGGCGCTCGAGACCCCGGGACCGCGCATCATCGTCTTCACCGTCTCGGGCGTCATCGACCACGTGCGGCCGCTCTGCATCGAGGAGCCGTACGTCACGGTGGCCGGCCAGAGCGCGCCCGGCGACGGGATCACGCTCGCGGGCGAGGAGGTCCGCATCCAGGCGCACGACGTCGTGCTGCGCCACCTGCGCATCCGCACCGGCGACGCGCGTCCGCCCAAGGACGGCTGGGACAACCGCGACGTCGTCAACCTCGGCCACCCGCGGCGCCTCGGCGACACGCACGACGTCGTGCTCGACCACTGCTCGCTCAGCTGGTCGGTCGACGAGACGCTCACCGTCTGGTACCGCTCGCACGACGTCACCGTGCAGCACTGCCTCCTTGCCGAGCCGCTCTTCAAGAGCAAGCACCCGGAGGGGCCGCACAGCATGGGGATCCTGATCGGCGAGGGGTCGGCGAACGTCTCGCTCCACCACAACCTGCTGGCGAACAGCAACGGCCGCAATCCGCAGGTGGCGGGCGCCGGCGTCGTCGACTTCCGCGACAACGTCGTCTTCAACTGGGGCGAGTACGCCGCGCTGTTCAAGGGACGCGGCAACCGGATCAACTTCGTCAACAACTTCTACAAGCGCGGCCCCGACACGGCGAAGGCTTGGACGCCGTCGGCGATCAAGGTGAAGGAGGACGCGCGCGACCTCGAGCTCTTCGTCGCGGGCAACGTCGACCCGACGCTGCCCTCGGCCGACGCCGACAACTGGCCGATGGTCGTCTGGTGGAGCGGGAAGCCGATGAAGGACGCGCAGCTGCGCGCCGCGCGCGAGCACCCCCATCCCGAGGTCGCCACCGTGCCGGCCGCGGCCGCCTGGGAGTCGGTCCTGGCGAACGCCGGCGCGACGAAGCCCAGGCGCGACGCCGCCGACGCGCGCGTCGTTGCGGGCGTGCGCGCCGGCGACGGCCGGATCATCGACTCGCCGCAGCAGGTGGGCGGCTGGCCCGACATGAAGAGCGCGCCCGCTCCCGCCGACTCCGACTTCGACGGCATGCCCGACGCGTGGGAGTCGGCGCACGGCCTCGACCCCAAGGACGCCGCCGACGCCTCCAAGGACCGCGACGGCGACGGCTACTCCAACGTCGAGGAGTGGCTGAACGAGCTCGCGAAGTGAGTCAGCGCGCCGTCGGCGGCGCGGCCGCTCACAACGTCTTCAGGAACTCGACCAGGTCGCTCTTCTGTCCCGCGTCGAGTCCCGACGTCGTCCCGTGCTCGTCGGTGACGTTCAGGTCGAGCATGTCGAGGAGCGTCCGCGCCGAGCCGTCGTGCAGGTAGGGCGCCGTCGCCCAGATCCCGAGCAGCGTCGGCACGTTCGCCGGCACGAGCCCCGTCCCGACGCCGTTCACGAGGGTCGGCGGATCGGTCGAGGGCGGGATGAAGAGCGGCGCGGCGTGGCAGGTCGCACAGCCGGCGGTGCCGTTGAAGAGCAGCTCGCCGCGCTGCGCCGCGTCGGAGAGCGAGCCGTCGGAGTTCTTGAACGGGCTGGTCGGCGCCTGGGTGAGGCTCGCCATGAACGCGGTCACGTCGGCGGCGGCGAGCTTGTTCAGGTTGCCCCCCACCACGCCGTGCCGGGCGAACGCCGCGCTCGTGAACGTCGCGAGGTCGGGCGCTCCGCCCTGCCACGCGAAGGGCGCGGTGTTCGCGACGGCGAACATCGGCTGCGCCTGGAAGCCGCGGCTCGACGTGATCGAGTCGGAGAAGTTGGCCGGGTGGCAGGTGGCGCAGCTCACCGGGTTGGGGAGCGTCGGCGAGCCGTTGAAGAAGAGCACGCTGTCGAAGAGGAACCCGCCGCGTTCGGCGGTGTTGAGGTCGAGGAGCGGGTGACGCGGGGCGCCGGAGTGCGCGAGCGGGATCTCCGCCTCGAGCGTGAAGGGCGGCCCGCCCGTGAGGACGATGGCCCGGATCGTCTCGCGGACGCGGTCGACGACCCAGGCGCGGTCGGGCGTGCCGCCGCCGGCCGGCGGCACCAGCGCGACGGCCGACGGCAGCCCCTTCGGCGACTCCTCGGGGATCATGTCGACGACCGACGTGAAGGAGAACGCGGTCGGCTCGGTGACGATCACCGATCCCGACGCCGTGCCGCACACGACGAGATTCGCGTCGGAGACGGCCGCCGCGAAGTAGTCGGTGCCGAGGTTGCCGAAATGGCGGTCGACGAGCGTCCAGGTGGTCGAGTCGAACTCGAGCACCTCGTTCACGCCGTCGGGGCCGATGACCGTCGAGGGGGTGAAGGTCGGGACGAACACGCGGCTGCCGAGTAGCGCGAGATCGAGCGCCCGGCTGCCGAGCGGGATCGACGTCACGAACGGGTCGCCGTCGAGGTCGTCGGGATCGATGACCTCCATCTCGAGCGTGTTGTGCAGCCCGACCAGCAGGTGGCCGTCGGGCAGGAGCGCGAGCTTCGCCGGCCCGAGCCCGCGCAGCGGCAGCGTGGCCGACTGCGTGAACGTGCCGTGCGGCGACTCGGTGAAGACGAGCACCGCCTGGTCCTTCTCGCTCGCGACGAAAACGCGGTTGCCGTTCAAGTCGAACTTGAAGGCGACCGCGCGACACGAGAGGGGCACCGGGACCTGCGCCGCGATCGCCTCGGTCGCGACGTGGATCACCGTCATCTGCGGGAGCGCCGGGTTCACCACGAAGGCGTGGCGTCCGTCGGGGTCGACCGCGACGTCGAGCTCGCGCTCGATGTTCGTCGGGATGGGCGAGACCGGCAGCTCGCGCACGATCGCGCTGGTCGCCGGGTCGAGGATCGTGACGGTGCCGTCCTCCTGGTGCGCGACGTAGACGCGCGCGCCGTCGGCGGTCGCGGCGATCGCAGAGGGGTGGCGCGCCCCTTCGGGCGCGCCCGCGCCGATGCGGATCGCCAGCGCGTTCGAGGAGTCCTTGACCGCCCCCGCCTTCGAGGCCGCCTGGAAGTAGAAGACGTGCCCGACCAGCGTCGGGTCGTTAGGAATAGGGAAGGAGACCGAAAAGTCGCCTGCCGGGTCGAGCGTCCCGCGCGCGACCTCGAACATCACGGTCGGATCGATGAAGACGGTGCCGAACGCCGTCTCGAACTCGCTCGGCGCCGTCGACGCCTTGAGGAAGAACGTCGCGCCCGGTGCCCCGGACAATGTCAGGTTCCATTGCGAGCCGACCGCGGGGAGCTGCGTGTTCGTCGTCAGGGACATCGTCCCCTGCGCCGAAGCGGCGGGCCCGCCGAGCAGCACTGCGATCGAAGCGACGAGCCATCCGGCGGGCACGAAGGGACGCGGACGGCGGGCAGGAGAATGCGACACGGTGGAATGCCTCCAATTCCCAGTCGTATTCCCATAATCTCCCCGCCGAATCGGGGCCAGGGGTGGTCAGGACCTCCGATGGGAATTCTTCGTCCCGTGACGCCTTCCGCGCCACCGCTCGCCCCCGCCAGGTTTCGCGAGGATCGCGAAGGGCCGCTCCGTCCCCCCGGGATCGAGCGGCGCAGGATTCATGGAAGCCTCACGCCGCCTGCCTGAAATCATCGACGCGCGCAGCTACGCGCTGCGCGGCTACCCGCACGACCTCTGGACGACGCTGCGCCGCGAGGCGCCGCTGCGCTGGTTCGAGGGCGAGGGGGTGAAGCCCTTCTGGGCGGTGACGCGCCACCGCGACGTCCGCGCGATCAGCGAGCAGTCGGCGCGCTTCCTCAACGCCCCGCGGATCATGGCCGACCTCGACGTGCGGCCGAACCTCGTCTGGTCGCGCCACCTGCTCAACATGGACTCGCCCGAGCACGAGGCGTATCGCGCCGTGCTGGCTCCGCGCTTCACGGCGAAGGCGCTGCGCGCGATGGCCGGCTGGATGGACTCGATCGTCGAGAGCTCGCTCGCGCGGCTCGACACGCAGGGCGCCCACTGGGAGGGCGACTTCGCGACCGAGGTCGCGCGCAACATCACGACGGCGCTGATCGCCGAGATGCTCGGCGTCGCCCCCGCCGACCGCATCCGCCTGATCCGCTGGGCGCAGTGCATGGTCGCCCCCGCCGACCCCGAGTACCAGCGGGGGCGCAGCACGGAGGAGACCTACGTCCAGGCCGAGCGCGAGCTCTTCCAGTGGTTCGCGCCGAAGATCGCGGAGCGGCGCACCGAACCGGGCGGCGACCTCGTGAGCCTGCTCGCGACCGCGCAGGTGCAGGGGCGGCCGATCGCCTCGCGCGACGTCCTCTCGTTCTGCCAGCTCTTCGTGACGGCCGGCATCGACACGACGACCGCCGCGATCTGCCGCGGGCTGCACGCGCTCGCCGAGCACCCCGACCAGTACCGCTGGCTGCGCGACCACGCCGGGGAGATCGCGACCGCGGCCGAGGAGCTGCTCCGCTTCGCGAGCCCGGTGATCCACTTCTGCCGCACCGCCGTCGACCCCGTCGAGATCGCCGGCTCCCGCGTCCAGCGCGGCCAGACGCTCGTCCTCTTCTATCCCTCCGCGAACCGCGACGAGGAGGTGTTCGAGCGCCCCTTCGAGCTGCGCCTCGACCGCAAGAACAACGACCACCTCGCGTTCGGCGCCGGCGACCACCACTGCCTCGGCGCCCCGCTCGCGCGCATGCTGCTGCACGCCTTCCTCGTCCACTTCCTGCGGCGCGTCGAGACCATCGAAACGACCGGCAGCATGGAGCCGGTGCACTCGTCGGTGATCGGCGCGATCAAGCGGTTGCCGCTGCGGCTGCGGCTCGCGAAGGCGTAGGAGCGGACGTCCGCTCGTATCTAGCGGCGGCGGCCGAACCAGCTGCGGCCGTCGGGCTTGGAGGGCGCGGCGGGGGTTGCCTCCGCGGGCGCGGCGGCGAGGTGGTCGCGGTGGCGGGTCGCGATCTGGCGGACGGTCTGGTGCACGAGCTCGGCGGGGTTCATGCGGAAGCCGGTCTCGTGCTCGATGCGGTCGACCACCTTGAGCGAGAGGAGCGAGTTGCCGCCGAGGTCGAAGAAGGTGTCGAAGGCGCCGACGCGCGGCACGCCGATCACCTCGGCCCAGACGCGCGCGAGGCGGACCTCGGCCGGCCCTTCGGGCGGCACGGTCGCTTCGTCCCGCGGTGACGATGCCGGCGACGCGGCCGCCACGACGGTGAGTGCGTTGCGGTCGATCTTGCCGTTCAGCGTGGTCGGCAGCGCGTCGAGCCAGACGATCTCGGCCGGCACCATGTAGTCGGGGAGCTTCTCGCGCAGCGCTCGCCGCACCGACGCACGCGACGGCTCGGGCCGCGCCTTCGGGACGGCGAAGGCGACGAGGCGCTTCTCCTCGGCGGCCGACCCGACCACCTTCACGACGGCCGACTTCACCCCCTCGAGCTGCTCGAGGACCGCCTCGATCTCGCCGAGCTCGATCCGGAAGCCGCGCAGCTTCACCTGGTGGTCGATCCGGCCGAGCATCTCGAGCCGGCCTTCCCGGTCGAAGCGCACGAGGTCGCCGGTCCGGTAGATCCGCTCGCCGCCGCGGAACGGGCTCGCGACGAAGCGCTCCGCCGTCTTCTCGGGCAGGTCGTGGTACCCGCGGGCGACGCCGTCGCCGCCGATGCAGAGCTCGCCCGCCACGCCGATCGGCACCGGTTGGAGCGCCGCGTCGACCACGTAGAAGGTCGTGTTGTCGAACGGGCGGCCGAGCGTCACGACCTCGTCCTCGGGCCGGATGCGGTGCACGGTCGACTGGATGGTCGTCTCGGTCGGGCCGTAGGTGTTCCAGACCGCGGCGCAGCGCGCGAGGAGCTGCCGCGCGAGCTCCGTCGTGAGCGGCTCGCCGATGCTGATCGCCTCGAGCGGCAGCGGCTCGCTCCAGCCGGCCGACACGACCATCTGCCAGTGCGTCGGCGTCGCCTGCATGAAGCGCGCGTGGTTCGCTCTCATCCGCTCGAGCAGGCGCTTGCTGTTCTTCGCGATTTTGGGCTCGCAGACGTCGACGATCCCGCCGGTCGCCAACGGCATCCAGAGCTGCTTCGCGTGGATGTCGAACGAGATCGTCGTGACCGCGAGCAGCGTGTCGTCGCGCTTCGCGCCGAGCAGGCGCGCCGTCGCGTTCAGGCAGTTGACGACGCCGCGGTGCAGCACCTCGACGCCCTTGGGCCGCCCGGTCGAACCCGAGGTGTAGATCAGGTAGGCGAGGTCGAGCGGCCGGCCGCGGCTCTCCACGACGGGCTCGGCGCTCTCCTTCTCGAGCTCGGCAGCCTCCGCATCGAGGAGCACGCGCAGGACGTCGGGCGCGGTGATCTTCGCGGCCAGCGCCGACTCGGTGACGACGAAGCGCAGCCCCGAGTTTTCCACCATGTAGTCGAGCCGGTCGGCCGGGTATTCGGGATCGAGCGGGACGTAGCCGCCCCCCGCCTTCAGGATCCCGAGCAGCGCGACCATCATCTGGGTCGAGCGGGCGTGGAGGATCCCGACCGGCTGGTCGTTCGCGACGCCCATGCGCCGCAGCCGGTGCGCGAGCCGGTTCGCGCGCGCGTCGAGCCCGGCGTAGGTGAGCGACCCGTCGTGGCTGCGGACCGCGACCGCGTCCGGCGTCTCTTTCGCGCGCGCCTCGAAGAGCTCGTGGACGCATCGATCGCGCGGGAACGGGTGTTCCGTCGCGTTCCAGTCGACGAGGACGAGCTTCTTCTCCGCCGCCGAGAGGAGCGGCAGCTGCGCGACGCGACGCCGCGGGTCGGCGACGATCCCGTCGAGCAGCGCCTGGAAGTTCGCCTCCATCCGCTCCGCCGTGTCGCGGCGGAAAAGCGCGGCGTCGTACTTGAGCTCGCCGTAGAGCTCCTTGCCGACCTCCTTCACGTCGAGCGTGACGTCGAAGAGCCCCTCCTGCTGCGGCACGTCGAGGTCGTCGAGCGCGAGCTCGCCGAGCTGGAAGCGGACGCGCGTGTCGGCGGCCTCGCGCTTCTGGACCAGGTCGCCGATCCACTCGCGCTTCTGCCAGTCGATGAAGGCCTGGAACACCGGGTTGCGCGTCGCGTCGCGCGGCGGCGCGAGGCGGCGCACCACTTCGGGGAACGGGTAGTCCTGGTTCGCGACCGCCTCGAGCACCGTCGCGCGCGTCGTCGCGAGGAAGTCGCGGAACGACGGGTTGCGGCGGAAGTCGGCCCTGAAGACGATCGGGTTCACGAAGTAGCCGACCACGTCCTGGAAGGCGGCCTGGGTGCGGCCGAACGCGGGCGCGCCGACCAGCACGTCCTCCTGACGCGCGCAGCGCGCCAGGAAGATCTGCCACGCCGCGAGCAGCAGCATGTAGGGCGTCACGCCCTCCGCCTTCGCGAGGTCGTTCAGCGCGCGGCTGCGCTCCGGCGTGAAGTGGAGCGGGACGGAGGCGCCCTCGAGGCGCGTCGTGCGGCGCGGGAAGTCCGTCGGCAGCTCGAGCAGCGGCAGGTCGCCGGCGAGCCGCTCCTTCCAGTACGCGAACTGCCTCTCCCCCGCCTCGCCCGCGAGCAGCTCGCGCTGCCACGTGACGAAGTCGCGGTAGCCGACGCCGGCGCGCGCGGCGGGCGGCGGCGCGCCGCCGCGCTCGCTCACGTAGAGCGCGCGCAGGTCGCGGAACACCAGCGACGACGACGTCCCGTCGTAGCTCAGGTGGTGGACGGCGAAGGCGAGGCGGTGGTCGCCGTCGCGCCAGCGGAAGAAGCGGAAGCGGTAGACCGGACCGCGCCCGAGGTCGAACGGCTCGTGCATCGAGGCGTGCACCGCGCGCTCGAGGCCGGCCGCGTCGAGGCTGGACGCGTCGACGACCGAGAACGCGGACGGCGGGTCGCGCTCGATCTTCTGCATCGGGACGCCGTCGCGCATGAAGTAGCGCGCGCGCAGCATCGGGTGGCGGTGCGCGAGCCCGGCGATCGTCCGCTGCAGCGCGTCGACGTCGACCGGCGAGGTGATGCGCGCGCAGCCGAGGCAGTGGTAGGCCGAGCTGCCCGGCACCGTCTGCTGCAGGAACCAGAGCGCCTGCTGCCCCAGCGACAGCGGGAACGCGTCGTCGGACGCGGCGGCGGGAGGCGGGATCATGCCGGTCGCGCGCCGCCCGGTGCGACCGTCGCGCCGCTGCGTCGCTCCTCGACGCGCGCCCACGCCGACTTCGCGAGCTCCGCGGCGCTCGCGCCGGAGAGGAGGTCGCTCACCGGCAGGTCGACGCCGAACGCCTCGCTCAGCGTGTTGCGGAGCTGGACCGCCATCAGCGAGTCGAGCCCGAGATGGAGCAGCGGCTGCTCGACGTCGAGCGCCGTCCCGCTCTTGTGGCCGAGCACGCGCGCCACCTCGGCGCGGACGATCTCGGCAACGCCCGCCTCGCTCGACGCGTCGCCGACGGCCCTCGCGAGCTCACGCGGCGCGGCGTCGCCGCGCGCGACGCGCGTCGCGACGATCGGGTCGGAGCCTTGGTGGATCTCCTTCAGGGCCTTGAGCAGCGGCGATCTCGCAAAGAAGAAATCCGGGGAAAAGAGGCGCTTCCAGTGGAAATGGAGCACCGAGCCCTGGACCGCGCCGCCCGCCATCAGGAGGTCCATGGCGGCGAGCGCCGGCGCGGTCTTGAACGCGTACATGCCGCGCTCTTCCGCGAGGCGGCGCACGTCGAGCACCTGCTTCGCCATGCCGACCTCGGCCCACGGTCCCCAGTTGATGCTGAGGCACGGCAGCCCCTGCGCGCGCCGGCGGTGGGCGAACGCGTCGAGGAAGCAGTTGGCCGCGGCGTAGTTGCACTGGCCCGGCGCGCCGATCACCGAGATCGACGAGAAGAGGACGAAGAAGTCGAGCGGCAACCCGCGCGTGAGCTCGTCGAGGTGGAGCGTGCCCTGCACCTTCGGCATCAGGACGCGCTCGAAGTCGGGCCATTCGAGGCGCGCGAGCAGGCCGTCCTTCAGGACGCCGGCTGCGTGCATGATCCCGCGCAGCGGCGGCAGCTCGGCCGCCGAGTCCTGGAGCAGCTTCTCGAGCGCGGCGCGGTCGGCGAGGTCGACCTTGCAGACGCGTACGTCGGCGCCGCGCGCGCGCAGGTCGGCGATCGCCTGCTCGGCGGCGGGCGTCGCCGCGCCGCTGCGGCCGACCAGCAGGAGCGGACCGGCGCCGCGCTCGTGGAGGAAGCGCGCCACCTCGAGTCCGAGCGCGCCGCAGCCGCCGGTGATCAGGTAGGTGCCGTCCTTTCGGAAGCGCGTCGGCGCCGCCGCCTCGACGCGCAGCGGCATGAGCCGGACGGCGTGGCGCCGCCCGCCGCGGAACGCGACCTGGTTCTCGTCGCCCGCGAGCAGCGCATCTTCCAAGAGGCCGCGCGCCGCGTCGGCCGGCGCGTCGTCGGGGTCGAGGTCGACGAGGCCTCCGAAGAGCGCCGGGTGCTCCGACGAGAGGACGCGCGCGAAGCCCCACGCCATCGCCTGCACCGCCGCGATCCGGCTCGCGTCGCCGCCGACCGCCTGTGCGCCGCGCGTCACGAACCAGAGCTTCGCGCGCGCGCCGTCGGGCGCACGGATCAGCGCCTGGCTCAGGAGCAGCGCGCGCTGCAGCACGGCACGCGCTCCCGCCTCGACCTCGGCGCGCCCGAGCGCGCCCGCATCGGGGGCGTCGAGCGGGAACAGGTCGACGACGCCGTGCAGCGGCGCGCCGCCGAGCGCCTCGAGCAGCTTTCCGTAGTGGTCCGCCTGGCTCGGATCGAGCGTGACCGTCCCGTCGGCGTGCGCGCGGAAGCCCGTCCCCGCGTAGGCGGTGACGACGCGCGCCCCCGTCTCGACGAGGCGCGCCTTGAGCTGCGCGCCGACGCCCGACCGGTCGGCGAGCACGAGCCAGGTGCCGGCGACGGCGCCGTTCGTGGCCGACGCGGCGCGCGCCGGCGGACACTCCTTCCACTCGAACTCGTGGAGCCATTCGCGCGGATCGGCGGCGACCGGCTGCGCCGCGGGAGCCTCGATCCAGTGGCGCTCGCGCTGGAACGGATAGGTCGGCAGCGCGACGCGCCGGCGCGGCCGGCCGGCGTCGAACGCATTCCAGTCGACGGCGACGCCGTGCACCCACAGCGCGCCGAGGCTCGCGAGCAGCGTCGCGTGGTCGCCGCGCCCCTTGCGCAGCGACGGCAGCCAGTCGCCGGCCGGGCTGCCCGGGAGGCACTGCTGCCCCATCGAGAGCAGCGCGGCGCTCGGCCCGATCTCGAGGAAGGCGCTCGGCCGCTTGCCTGACAGCGCGCGCATGCCGTCGGCGAAGCGCACGCAGCGGCGCAGGTGCTCGACCCAGTAGTCGGCGTGGACGAGCTCGTTCCCCTCCGCGAAGCGGCCCGTGAGATTCGAGACGACCGGAATCTTCAGCGGCGCGTAGGCGACCCCCGCCGCGACCTTGCGGAACTCCGCGAGGATCGGCTCCATCAACGGCGAGTGGAACGCGTGCGAGACCTTGAGGCGCGTCGACTTGAGCCCGAGCTCCTTCGCCTTCGCGAGCGCGGCGTCGAGCTCGTCGTTCGCGCCGGAGAGGACGGTGTTCTGCGGCGAGTTGGCCGCGGCGACGGTCAGGCGGCGCGCCCCCGCGAGCAGCGGCGCGACGGCCGCCTCGTCGCCGAAGAGCGTCGCCATCCCGCCCGCCTCGTCGACGCGCTGCATCAGCTGCGCGCGCGCCGCGACCAGGCGCAGCCCGTCCTCCACGCTGAAGGCGCCGGCGAGGCAGGCGGCGACGTACTCGCCGATGCTGTGGCCGAGCAGCGTCGCGGGCTCGACGCCGAACGAGCGCCAGAGCTCCGCCAGCGCGTATTCCAGCGAGAAGAGCGCCGGCTGCGTCCACGCGGTCTGGTGGAGCGGCGCCGCCTCGCCCGGATCCTCCCTCGGCCCCGCAAGGTCTTTCGGAAAGAGGACTTCCTGGAGCGGCGTCTCGCGCAAGGGCCGCAGCGCCGCGGCGCAGCGCTCGAGCGCGGCGCGGAAGACCGGCTCGCGCTCGAAGAGCTCGCGCCCCATGCCGACGTACTGCGCGCCCTGCCCGCTGAAGAGGAAGGCGACGCGCGCCCGCTCGCGGCGCGTCTTGCCGCTCGCGACATCGGCCGGCTTCCCCTCCGAGAACGCGCGCAGCTTGCGGCCCGCCTCCATCGGATCGGCGGCGACGCACGCGACGCGCTCGGCGAAGTCGGCGCGGCCGGTGTGCAGCGTGAAGGCGACGTCGGCGAGCGGCTGCTCGGGATGGAGGACGAGGTGGTCGGCCATCCTCCCGGCGAGCGCGCGCAGCGCCGTGTCGTCCTGCGCGGAGAGGTTGACGACGTGGGCGCCGCGCTCGGCGGGCGCCGGCGCCGCGGCCGGCGCGCCCGGCGAGGCGATGCGCTCGGGCGCCTCGGCCACGACCGCGTGGGCGTTCGTGCCCGACAGCCCGAACGACGAGACGGCCGCGACGCGGCGGCGCGCGCCGCGCCGCCACGGGCGCGTGCGGTCGACGACGGCCACGCGCACCTTGTCCCATGCGATGTGGGGGTTGGGGTTCTTGAAGTGGAGGTTGGCGGCGAGCGCCTCGTTCTCGAGGCAGACGATCACCTTGATCAGCGCCGCGATGCCGGCGGCCGATTCGAGGTGGCCGATGTTGGTCTTGACCGTCCCGATCGGCAGCTTGTGGCCGGCGTCGCGGCCGCTCGCGAGCGCGGTGTCGATCGCTTCGACCTCGATCGGGTCGCCGAGCGACGTGCCGGTGCCGTGCGCTTCGAGGTAGTCGAGGTCGGCCGGCCCGATGCCCGCCGCCTTCCACGTGTCGCGCATCAGGTCGGCCTGCGCGGCGGGGTTGGGGACGGTGAAGCCGCTGCTGGCGCCGCCGTGGTTCACCGCCGTCGCGCGCAGCACTGCGAGGATGCGGTCGCGGTCACGCTCGGCGTCGGAGAGGCGCTTCAGGACCACGATCCCGCAGCCCTCGCCGCGCACGTAGCCGTCGGCCGACGCGTCGAACGTCTTGCAGCGGCCGTCGGGCGAGAGCATGCGCGCCTGGCAGATGTTGATCGTGACGCCGGGGTCGAGCAGCGCGTTCACGCCGCCCGCGAGCGCCATGTCGCATTCGCCGCGCTTCAAGCTCTCGCACGCCAGATGAACTGCGACCAGCGACGACGAGCAGGCAGTGTCGACCGCGAGCGAAGGCCCGCGCAGCCCCAGCGCGTACGAGAGCCGTCCCGGAACGCTGTTCAGCGTGTTGCCGACGCCGTAGTAGGCGTTGTCGTGCAGCGTGTGGCGCGCGACCGCGGCGCCGTAGTCGGTCATCGAGACGCCGAGGAAGACGCCGGTGCGACTGCCGGCGAGGTCGTGCGCATGTCCGGCGTTCTCGACCGCCTCCCACCCCACCTCGAGCGCCCAGCGCTGCTGCGGGTCGAGCACCTCCGCCTCGCGCGGGGAGATGTGGAAGAAGCCGGCGCCGAACAAGTCGAGGTCCTCGACGAAGCCGCCGACGCGGCAGTAGACCTTGCCCGGCGTCGCCGGGGTCGGGTCGTAGAGCGCGTCGATGTCGTAGCGATCGCGCGGGACCTCGCGGATCGCGTCGCGGCCGTCGCGCAGCATGTCCCAGAACGAGGCGGCGTCGTTGGCGCCGCCGGGAAAGCGGCAGCCGAGCCCGATCACGGCGATCGGCTCGTTGCGCTCGCGCTCGAGCTGGTCGAGGCGCTGCCGCATCTCCTTCAGGGCGACGAACGCGCGCTGCAGCGGCGTGAGCTGGTCGAGGTCGGGTTCGGTCACGTCAGTGGAGTCCGAGATCCTTGAGCTGCTGCGCGATCGCCTGCTCGAGCTGATCCTGCGACAGCTCGCGCGCCTCGTTCATGAGCGTGTCGCGGCTGGAGGGCGCGGCCGGTACCTCGGGCGCGGCGGGGCGCGCCTCCTTCGCCAGGACCAGGACGTTCGCGAGGAGGTGCTCGGCGAGCACCTCGATGGTCGGGTGGTCGAAGATGAAGGTGACCGGCAGCTCGACGCCGAGGCTCGTCTGCAGACGGTCGCGCAGCGTCACCGCCATCAGCGAGTCGACGCCGAGCTCGATGAAGCCGCGCTGCGGGTCGGGGCGCTCGGCGCCGAAGCCCATCAGCTCCCCGAGCTGATCCTGGAGGTGGGCGGCGAGCCGCTCGGCGCGCTCGGCCGGCGGCGCCGCGGCGAGCTCGCCGCGCAGGTCGCCGACTGCGGGTCGTGCCTCGGGATGTTGCGACGGCGCGGCGACGGCGAGCTCCTCGAAGAGCGGCCGGCGGCGGCGCGCCTCCATCACGCTCCGGAAGAGGCCCCACTCGACCTTCGCGAGGACGACGTGGGCGCGGCCCGACGCGAGCGCGGCCTCGAGCTCCGGCAGCCCCTCGGCCGGGTCGATCGGCGTGACGCCGAGGCTCGCCATGAAGCGGTTGAACTCCTCGCTCGGCGCGCTCCCCCCCTTCCACGGGCTGAAGCTCACGGTCGTCGCGGCGAGCCCCAGGTGGCGGCGCGCGAAGGCGATCGCGTCCTGGAAACGGTTGGCGGCCGAGGAGTGGACCTGGCCCGCCGAGCCCCACACCGACGCGATCGAGGAGAAGCCGACGAACAGGTCGACGGGGCGGCTCTTCGTCAATTCGTGCAGCAGCCAGGTGCCGCGCACCTTGGCCGCGAGGACGGCGCGGAAATCCTCGGGCCGCGTCGCGGCGATGCGCTCGAAGCGGGCGATGCCCGCCGCCTGCACCACGCCGCCGAGCGGCGGCCCCTGCGCGAGCGCCTCCTCGACGCGCCGCATCTGCTCCGGATCGGAGACGTCGGCCGCGACCGCCCGCACTTCGACGCCCGCATCTTTCAGCGAGCGCAGGAGCTCCTGCGCCGCCGGCGTCGCCGCGCCGCTGCGCCCGACGAGCACGAAGTGGCGCGCGCCCCGCTCGACGAGGCGGCGCACGAAGCGGCCGCCCGCCTGCCCGAAGCCGCCGGCGACGAGATACGTGCGGTCGGGTGCGACCGCGACGGGCGCGAGCGCGACGCCGGTCGCGACGACGAGACGCGGCACGAAGCGCTGGTGGCCGCGCCACGCGACCTGGTCCTCGCCGTCGCCGGAGAGCAGCTCGTCGACGAGCGGGCCCGCCTCGGCGCGGTCGCCGGCGGGATCGAGGTCGAGCAGGCCGCCCCACTTGTCGGGGCGCTCGAGCGCGTAGGCGCGCCCGAAGCCCCACAGCGCCGCGGCGGCGACGTTCATGCCGTGGCGCGCCGCGTCGGCCGACGCCGCGCCGCGCGTGACGATCCAGAGCGGCGGCGCCGCGGGATCGTTCTCCGGCAGCGCCTGCGCGAGGGAGAGGAGGCTCAGGAGCCCGCGCTCGTGGTCCTCGGCGAGCGTCGCGACCGTCGTCGCCGCGGTCGTCCGGAAATCGAGCCCGAGCAGGTCGACGATGCCGCGCGCACGCGCCGACCCGTCATTCCGCCCGAGCGCGGCGACCAGCGCGCCGCAGTGCTCGGCGCTCGCGGGATCGAAGGTCCACGCGCGGCCCGCGATGGAGAGGGCCGGGCCGGGGCGCGCGACGATCGCCGTCTCGCCGCGCCGCTCGAGCTCACGCGCGACCGACTCGGCGACGCCGCCGCCGTCGGCGAGCAGCAGCCACGTCCCCGCCGGCGCCGGCGGCGCCGCCGCGGCCGCGCGCGCGCGCGCGCGCCACTCGACCTCGTGCAGCAGCGAAGCGTGCGTCGACGCGCGGCTCTTCTGGTGGCGCTCGATGATGCGCGCCGCGAACTGCGCAAAGAGGTCGGACTCGGTGCGCGACCAACCGGCACCCGCCTCGACGAGGCGCGTGAGCGCCTGCGGGTCGCCGCCCTCCAGGCTCCGCACGACCTCGGAGGTGTCGGCTGCGGGCGCGGACGGCGGCTCGCCGCCCTTGCGGTAGCGCTTGCCCTCGAACGGATACGTCGGCGCGACGATGCGCCGTGCGTCCCGGCCTTGGAAGAACCGCGTGAAGTCCGGCGTCGCGCCGCCGACGTAGAGCGACGCGACCGCCTGCAGCAGCTGCGGCCATTCCGGCTTGCCCTGGCGCAGGCTCGCGACCCAGGCCCGTCCCGTCGCGGGAATCGTCTGCTGCGCGAGCCCGAGCAGCGTGCTGCCCGGCCCGACCTCGAGGAAGACCTTGTGGTTGCGCTCGAGCAGCCAGCGCAGCGAGTCGGCGAAGCGGACCGGCTCGCGCAGGTGGCGGCACCAATAATCGGGGTCGGCCGCCTGCGCCGCGGTGAGCTCGCCTCCCGTCAGGTTCGAGAGCAGCGGGATCTTCGGCACGCCGAAGCGCTGCGCCGCCGCGAGCGCGCGGAACTCCGCGAGGACCGGCTCCATGAGCGGCGAGTGGAAGGCGTGCGAGACGGTGAGCCGCTTCGTCTTCACGCCGCGCGCGCCGGCGCGCTCGACCACGGTCGCGACGCCGCGCTCGCTGCCCGAGACGACGACGCTGGACGGTCCGTTCACCGCCGCGATCCCGACCTCGGCCGCAAGTCCGGCGATCAACTCGCCGGTCGCCTTCTCGTCGGCGAAGACCGCCGCCATGGCGCCCGGCGTGCAGCGCTCGGCCATCAGGCGGCCGCGCGCCGCGACGAGGCGGCAGGCGTCCTCGAGACGCAGGACGCCGGAGAGGGTGGCGGCGACGAACTCGCCGACGCTGTGGCCGAGCATCACCGCCGGCTCGACGCCGAGCGCGCGCCACGTCTGCGCCAGCGCGTACTCGATCGCGAAGATCGCAGGCTGGGTGTTGCGCGTCTGCGCGAGCCGCTCGACGGCGCTCGCCGCCGGAGCTCCGGCTTCCGATCCATAGTCGAGCAGCTCGAGCAGCGGCCGCTCGAGCAGCGGGTCGAGGTGGATCCGGCACTCTTCGAGGGCGGCGCGGAACGCCGGCACTTCTCGGTGGAGCTCGCGCCCCATGCCGGGGTACTGCGCGCCCTGGCCGGGGAAGAGGAAGACGACGTCGCGCCGCTTCTCGGAGAGCTCGCCGCGCTCGACGTCGGCGGTCGACGCGCCGCGCGCGACGGCGGTCAGGCGCTCGGCGAAGGAGGCGCGTTCCGTCCCGATCAGCGCGAGACGGTGCTCGAAGTGGTCGCGGCCGACGCCCGCCGTGCAGCAGAGGTCGGCGAGCGGCGCGTCGCCGGAGAGTGCCGTCGCCCAGCGGCCGGCGAGCTCCTGCAGCGCCGTCGGCGTGCGCGCGGAGAGGCAGAGCAGCTCGCTGCGCCCCGTGTCGGATTCCGGCGCCGCACGCGGTGCGGGTGCGGGCGGCTCCTGCAGGAGCGCGTGCGCGTTCGTGCCGCTCGCGCCGAACGAGCTGACGCCGGCGATGCGGGGCGTCGGCGCGTCGGCGGGCCACGGCGTGAGCTCGGTCGGGATCGCGAGGTTGCCGTCGCGCAGGGAGAGGTTGGGGTTCACCTCGCGCAGATGGAGGTGCGGCGGGATCGCGCCCTTCTGGACGACGAGCGCCGCCTTCATGAGTCCCGCCACGCCCGACGCCGATTCGAGGTGGCCGAAGTTGGTCTTGACCGAGCCGATGCGCAGCGGGCCGCGCGCGCGCGTGCGCGCGAGCGCCTCGCCGAGCGCCTCGACCTCGATCGGATCGCCGAGCGCGGTCCCGGTCCCGTGGCATTCGAGGTAGCCGACGTCGTCGGCCGTGAGCCCCGCGCGCGCGAGCACCTCGCGGATCAGCGCCTGCTGCGCGAGCCCGTTGGGGACGGTGAGCCCGCTGCTCGCGCCGTCCTGGTTGATCGCGCTCGCGCGGATCAGCGCGACGATCGGATCCTGGTCGCGCAGCGCGTCGTCGAGGCGCTTCAGCACCACCACGCCGCACCCCTCGCCGCGCACGAAGCCGTCGGCCGACGCGTCGAACGTGGCGCAGCGCCCCTCCGCCGAGACCATGCGCATCTTGCAGACCATGAGCGTGCCGTCGGGCGACAGGATCACGTTCACGCCGCCGGCGATCATGAGGTCCGCCTCACGCGTGCGCAGGCTCTGGCAGGCGAGGTGGATGGCGACCAGCGACGACGAGCAGGCGCTGTCGAGCACGAGCGTCGGCCCGTGCAGCCCGAGCAGGTAGGCGATGCGGCCGGCCGCGAAGTTGAGGCAGTTGCCGGAGAGGTGGTAGGTGTCGATGTTCTGCGGGCCGCCGAGCCGGATCCCGTGGTCGTAGTCCGTCAGCGTCACCCCGAGGATCACGCCCGACTTCGAGCCGTGCAGGCGCGACGGCGCGATGGCGGCGCGCTCGAGCGCCGTCCAGGTGACTTCGAGCGCAAGGCGGTGCTGCGGGTCGAGGCTCAGCGCCTCGCGCGGCGAGATGCGGAAGAAGCCGGCGTCGAAGCGCTCGACGTCCGGCAGCAGGCCGGCGCGGCGCGTGTAGATCTTGGCCGAGGTCTCGGGGTCGGCGTCGGGGTCGTAGAGGTGGTCGAGCGACATTCGGCTCGACGGGATCTCGACGACGCCGTCGACGCCGGTCCGGAGCATCTCCCAGTACCGGTCGGGATCGGACGCGCCGCCCGGGAAGCGGCACGCCATCCCGACGATGGCGATCGGCGCCGTACGGGCGCGCTCGAGCTCGTCGACCTGCGCACGCAACGCCCGGATCGCGAGCAGCGCCCGCTTCAGGCGGTCGCCGTCGGCAGCGCTACTCTCTTCGATCAAGGTGCGCACGACCTCCGCGGTGTCATGGGACGAGCGGCGCCTAATCTACCCTCGGAGGGATTCGCCGAGGCTCGGGCGGAGTCGCCGGACGGCCGTGGAAGAAGAAGATCGTTCCGCTTCGCGATCGCACGCGATGCAGGCGCTCGTGCTCCACCCCGACCTCGACCGGCTCGGCGGCATCGAGGGGTATTACCGGAAGATCTTCCCGCACTTCCGGATCCCGGTCGAGTCGTTCGAGGTCGGCCGGCGCCACGACGAGCGCGGGGCGGGCCGCGCCGCCGGGCTGCTGCGGCCGCTCCGCGACTACCTGCGGCTGCGCCGCCGGCTCGCGCGCGACGACGTCCCGGTCGTCGTGCTCAATCCTTCACTGAAGCTCGACATGGTCCTTCGCGAAGGGCTGTTCCAGCGGCTCGCGAAGGCCCGCGGACGGCGCACGGTCGTCTTCTGGCGCGGCTGGGAGCCGGAGCTCGCGCGCGCGATCGAGCGGCGCGGACAGTGGTGGTTCCGCTGGCTCTTCGGCCGCACCGACGCGTTCGTCGTGCTGGCGCAGGAGTTCGGCGCGACGCTGCGGCGCCTCGGGATGCAGCAGCCGATCCACTCCGAGGTGACCGTCGTCGACGACGCCGCGCTGGAGGGGGTCGACGTCGAGTCCCTGGTCGAACGGCGGCTCGCGAGCCGGCCGCGCACCGTCCTCTTCCTCGCGCGGCTGCTCCGGCCGAAGGGGATCCACGAGACGCTGCAGGCGATGGCGCTGCTGGAGGCGGGCGGGCGCCGCGACGGGAAGGTCCCGGTGCGCCTCCTCGTCGCGGGCGACGGGCCCGAGCTCGAGCCGGCGCGCGCGTACGCGCGCGGGCGCGCCCTCGCGAACGTCCACTTCGCCGGTCACGTGGGCGGCGCCGCCAAGTGGGAGCTGCTGCGCGACTCGAGCGTGCTGTGCCTGCCGACCCAGCACGGCGAGGGGCTGCCCAACTCGATCGTCGAGGCGATGGCCTTCGGGCTGCCCGTCGTCACGACCGCGGTCGGGGGCGTCGCCGACTTCTTCCGGGACGGCGTGCACGGCGCGACGGTCGCGGGCGCGGCGCCGGAGGCGATCGCGGCCGCGCTCGAGCGGCTGCTCGACGACGACGCGTTGCAGCGGACCATCGCGCGCACCAACCACGACTACGCGCGCGGCCGCTTCCTCGCCTCGCTGGCGGCGGCGCGGCTCGAGGCGATCTACCGCTCGGTCCAGAACAGCACGGTGTAGACCGCCTTCAGGAGCTCCCAGGTCGTGCGCACCCCCTTGAAGGCGAGGCGCGCGAGCGGGTTTCTCGGGCCGTAGCGGTCGATGATCGTCCACCAGGCGCGGATCCCCTTGCCGCGCTTGCGGCTCATGGATTCGTTGTGAGTCCGGAACGACACGGCCGGTCCGCCCGGCAGGTGGCGCACGCGGCGCCCGGCGACGACGAAGCGCAGGAAGAAGTCGACGTCGACCTTGATGCCGATCTTGGTGTCGTAGCCGCCGAGCGCGAGCGCGACGTCGCGCGCGTACGCCATGCCCGAGTGCTTGAAGGGGACGCGCGGCCGCAGCAGCGTCGCGCGCAGCAGCGCCGCGTTGCTCGGGAACTCGGGGTAGCGCGACACCTCGACCCGGCCGTCGGGCAGGAGCTGGTCGTGGTCGCAGTAGACGAGGTCGGTGTCGGGGTGCGCGCGGAAGAACGCGTCGATGCGCGCCAGCGAATCGTCGCGCAGCGTGTCGTCGCTGTCGAGGATGACGACCCGCGCGTGCCTCGCTGCGGACACGCCGTTCGCACGCGCCGCGCCGACGCCGGCGTTCTCCTGGTGGACCACGCGCAGGCGCGGGTCGGCGCGCGCCGCCTCGTCGAGCCAGCGCGCCGTCTCCGGCCCCGAGCCGTCGTCGACGACGAGCACCTCGAACTCGGGCCAGCGCTGCGCGAGCGCGCTCGCGACCGCCTCCTTCAGGAACTCGAGCCGGTCGTGCGCGGCGAGCAGGATCGTGGTGCCGGTCACACGTCCCAGCTCGGGTAGACCTGCCGGAAGTCGCGGTCGGCGAGCGCGCGGATGAACGCGGCCGCCTCGGCGTTCTCGACCTTGTTGTGGCTGCGCTTCCAGTCGGGGAAGAAGCGCTCGAGGCCGAGCGCCTTCGCGTCGTCGCGCAGGAGCTCGTAGCGCAGCAGCCCCGGCGCGAGCCCGAGCTCCTTCAGCGCGAGGTACTCGCGCACGAAGCTGCCCCAGAACTCGACGTAGCGGCGCATGCTCGGCTCGGTGAAGAGGCCGCCCCACTCCTCGACGAGGTCCTGGTGGCGCACCGGCTTGGCGAAGCTCGCGTAGGCCTGGATCGGGTTGCGGACCAGGAAGACGACGTTGCGGATCCGATTGCGGCTGAAGAAGGAGAAGGCGGGCAGGTTGCTGAAGAGCGCGGTGTGGCCGGGCCGCTCCTCGACGTACTTCACGAAGTCGAGCAGGTTGGCCTCGATGGGCCGCTTGCCGTCCATCACGAAGCCGTTGGCGCGGCGCGTGAACATGGTCCGCACCGGCAGCGTCGCCGGCTTCTCGAGCGAGTCGAGGTCGTCGGGCCGCAGCATCACGTCGGGCCGCTCGGCGACGCGCACGCCGAAGCCGCGCAGGGCGTGCACGACGAAGCTCGAACCGGAGCCGCCCGCCGACATGAAGATCCGGTCGATGGTCGGGCGCTTGATGGCGCCGCGCACGCGGCGCGCGATCTTGGCGATCTTCTTGCGGATCTTCTGCACGAGGACGTTCCGTGAGGTCGAGTCGGGGCGGCGGAACCTTATCGCTGCCGTCCGGGAGCGAGAAGTCCTCGCGCCGCCGCTCGCACCGCCGCGATCGGACGGTAGCGTGTCGCGTCCTGCGATGGCCCCCTCCGCGACCCTCCCGCCCGCGCTGCGGTTCTGCACGCGCGGCCTCTGGCTGATCGAGAACGCGCTGCCGCCGCTGCGCCGCGCCTCCGCCGGCCTGCGCGCCCTGCCCGACAGCCTGATCATCGGGGCGCAGCGCTGCGGCACGAGCAGCATGGTGCGCCACCTCGCGCGCCATCCCGGCGTCATGAAGTCGCTCGGCCGCGGCGAGATCCACTTCTTCGACCGCGAGCCGATCTGGCGGCGCGGCGTCTCCTGGTACCGCTCGCGCTTCCCGCTGCGCGCCGTCGTCGACCTGGTCGGGAGGCGGCTCGGCTACGCGCCGCGCACGCTCGAGAAGACGCCCGCCTACCTGTTCCGGCCGATCGCCACGAAGCGGATGCACGAGCTCCTGCCCGACGCGCGCCTGATCGTCCTGCTGCGCAATCCGATCGAGCGCACCTGGTCGAACTACCACCACGCGCAGCGCGAGGACGGCATCGACCTCACCTTCGAGCAGGTGGTCGAGCTCGGCATGCGCGCGGTCGAGAAGGACGGCGTCGACGCGGTCGCGACCGCCTCCGGCCCGGCGACCATCGTCGCGCGCAGCGTCTACCACGAGCAGCTCAGCCGCCTCTTCACGATGTACCCGCGCGAGCGCGTCCACGTCGAGCGCAGCGAGAGCTACTTCGCCGACTCCGACGCGTCGATGGCGCGGCTGCTGGCGTTCCTCGGCCTCCCGGTGATGCACCTCTCGGTCAAGCCGGTGCGGCCGCCGCCGTACGCGAAGCTGCCCGACGCGCTGCGTCGCAGGCTCGAGGACTTCTTCCGGCCGCACAACCAGCGCCTCGAGGCGCTGCTGGGCCGCTCGATGCAGTGGGACGGCGCGGAAGGGACGGCGTGAGCGGCGTTTTCATCGCGTCGCTCGGCCACAGCGGCTCGACGCTCCTCGACCTGATGCTCGGCTCCCATCCGCGGCTGGTGAGCCTCGGCGAGGTGCACGCGACGATCGCGCGCGCGGGCGAGCCGCAGAACCCCTGCACCTGCGGGAAGCCGGCCGAGGGGTGCGCCGTCTGGGGTCCCGCCCTGGAAGAGAAGCGGCGCGCCCCCGACCGTCCGTACGGAGAGCTGCACGCGCTCGTGCTGCGGCGCGTGCGCGAGGTCTGCGGCGACGGCGTCGCGCCGATCGACTCCTCCAAGCACGTCCCCGCGCTCGCCGCGCTGCCGGCCGAGGCGCGCCGCGCGCTGCGCGTCGTCTTCCTGGTGAAGGACGTGCGCAGCTTCGTCGCCTCGGCGGTCGACCGCACGCTGCCGTGGACGCAGCGCCATCGCAACACGACGCCGTGGAACGTGGCGCGCTGGCGCAGCGGCAACCGCCGCTTCGAGGAGTACTTCACGCGCGAGGGAATCGCGGCGTTCACGCTCGGGTACGAGGAGCTCTGCTTCAAGCCGGCCGCGGTCGTGCCGAAGCTCTGCGAGTTCCTGGGCGTGCCGTTCGACCCCGCCGTGCTCGCGCCCCGCGGCGAGCGCGCCCACATCCTGCGCGGCAATCGCATGCGCTTCGATCCGGAGCGGCGGGCGGCGGTGAGCTACGACGCGCGCTGGCTGATGGGCGCCCGGACGCTGTGGGCGGCGCCGTGGTATCTGCCCGTGATGGGGCTCAACCGGCGGCTGGTCTACTCCAACCTCGAGCGCCCGCCGTCCGGGCGGGAGCTCACGCCGCCGCGAAACGACGGCTGAAGTCGAGCAGCGTGGCGCCGCGCACGCCGCGCGCGGAGAGTCTCGTCAGGAGCGCGCCGACGTCGCGATGGAGCGCGTCGACCGCCGCCTCGTCCTTGCGGTAGGGGCTGCAGCCCGGCATCAGCTCGCTCGAGTGGAGGATCATCTCGAGCAGCGGCGCCCCGGCCGCGCGCGCCGAGTCGCAGACCGCCTCGAGGTCGGCGAGCGAGTACTTCGGATAGGGCCGGAGCCACGTGCGCGCGAAGCCGGTCTTGCGGGCGACCCGCGCGACGAAGCCGTCGTGGGAGAGGCGCGACCACCACCGCGTGAGGCCGTGGTCGCCGCGCAGCGGCGCGCGCGTGTGGACGACGGTGACCGGGACCTCGAGCAGGCCCGAGGCGGGGCCGGCGCGCGTGACGTCGTCGGCGGCCGGCCAGTAGGGATGCTGCGGCGCGCCGACGAAGTCGGGCCCGCCCGCGCCGCCGCGCCGCCCGATCGCGCCGCGCCAGCTCACGCCGGGCGTCACCGAGCAGTCGACCTCGTACCCGGATTCGCGCAGCAGCGCGGCGCCGGTCGCGTCGAGCCCGTAGCGGCCGGCGCGGTACGAGCGGGGCCGCACGCCGAGGCTCTTCTCGATCGCGCCCGTCAGGTACGCGAGCATCTCGCGCTGGACGTCGCGCGGGTACTCGAGCGGATAGGGCCGGAAGAAGGCGCCGTCGGGTTCGAGCCGCGGCGCGTTCGGCGGCGTGTTCCACGGGTGGAGGTGGGCGCCGATCTCGCAGGCGCCCCTTTCGAGAGGACCGCGGAACGCCTGCGGCGCGAGCGGCGACGTCGCCGCGCCGTGCGTCAGGAGCCAGGTGACCGGGAAGCCGCGCGCCTCGCAGAGCTCCTGGAAGCGCGGGACGAAGCGCAGGTTCTCGCAGGTCGTGCTCGGCCGCGGCGACCACTCGTCGTCCTCTTCGGTGTCGACCGTGATCACGAGATCCACGGGAGGCGGTACTCCATCAGGCGGGCCTGGGCTTCCCGACGAACTTCTTCGCCAGCTTGCCGCCGAGCTTCCTCAGGATGAACTTCTCGTCCTCCGTCAGCCCGAACAGGATGCACAGTCCGCCGTAGAGCGCCGTGAAGACGACTCCGGTCAGGACGACGAGCGTCATGTGCTGGTGGACGAACGGGATCTGCTGGAGCGCGAAGCAGGCGGCGAAGGCGATCCCCGCCGCGGCCACCCCCTTCACGATGTCGCGCGTGAACGGCTGGAACCCGAAGATGATGCGCGTCTCGACCAGGATCAGTCCGGCCCACGCCGCCCAGCCGATCGCGCGCGACGCCGCGGCGCCCTCGATGCCGTAGTGCTGCGTCAGCGGCCAGGAGAGTCCGACGCAGACGACGCTGAGGAAGAACTGGTTGAAGAGGACGAACCAGCTGCGTCCCGACATGTAGACGGCGTAGCCGCCGAGCTGGGCGAAGCAGTTGCTGACGAGCATCGTCGAGAGGATCACGAGCGCCGTCGAACCGCCCGTGAAGTCGGTCCCGAACGACCGCATCACCGGCTGCGCGAGCAGGATCGTCCCCCCCACCGCGAGCAGCGCGATGCGGATGCCGCAGCTCGCGGTCGCGCGGAACATCGACCGCAGCCGCTCCATCTCGCGCTTGGCGTAGAACTCGGCGCAGAGCGGGACGAAGAGCGCGCTCAGGGCCGAGACGGGGATCTTCAGGATCGTGAAGACGCGCATCGCCTGGCCGTAGACGCCGACCGCCGACTCGTCCATGAACTTGCCGACGATGATGATGTCGGCGCTGTTGTTCACCCAGTCCAGCAGCGAGAGCAGGATCAGCGGCAGCGAGAAGAGCGCGATGCGGCGCCACTCGGAGTAGTCGGGGACGACGCCGCGCTGCATCCATTCGACGCGGTTCTTCACGTGCCAGCCGGCGTAGAAGAGGCCGACGAAGAACGAGCCGAGCAGCGCGAAGACGAGCCCGAAGAGCTTGTAACCGCAGGCCGCGAGGATCGCGAAGAGGATCAGCCGCACGCCCGGCACGATCACGTTCTGCGTCGCGAGCGACTTCTTCACCTGGCGCGTGCCCTGCAGGGCGGCGCTCAGCACGCCGCCCAGCACGCTCAGCGGCACCGCGATCGCGAACCACTGGATGGTCGGGATGAGCTGCTCGACCGGCTGGTTCTTGAACTCCTTGTTCGCAAGCCACGGCGCGAGGAAATAGACGAGCAGCCCCGAGACGACGCTCAGCCCGGTCGCGAAGAAGAAGCTCAGGTTGAAGGCGCCACGCGCCTTGCCGAGCTCGCCCTTGGCGCGGTGCTTCGCGACGAAGTGGACGACCGCGTCGTCCTGGCCCGACAGCGAGAAGAGCGAGCCGACCTTCGCGATGCGGTTGCTCAGGTGGAAGAGGCCGAGCAGGTTGGCGTGCAGGATGTGGGCGGTGAGGTACGTCGTCGCGGCCCGGATCACGACCTGGATCAGGCCGCTCCCCATGCCGAAGCCGGCCTTGGAGAGGACCTCCTGCGAGTCCTTGGGACCGCCGTCCGCGGGCGGCGGCGGGGCAGCGGCGCTCCGCGCCGGAGGCGCCGCGGTGTCGGCAGGTTCGCTCATCACGCGCTTCTGCGGACGTCCCGCGTCACGCCCCGAGCAGGGCGGTGAGGCGGTGCTTCGGCTGCTTCGGGATGGTGCCGATCACCGGCGTCGCGAGCGCGCGCTCGACCTCGTCGGGCGTCTTGAACGACTGGTCGAGGATGTCGGCCACGATGACCACGCTGAACGAGACGAGCAGGCCGGTCAGGATCGCGACGATGACGCTGAGGACGAACGGCGGCGGGAAGAACGGCCGGTTGGGCGCGACGCCGTGGTTCGCGACCAGGACGTCGATGTTTCCCGTGCCGCCCATCACCTTGTCGAACGAGTTCTGCTTCTGGCGGCGCGACACGACCTTGTAGTGGTCGCGCAGCAGGTCGAGGTCGACGGCGAGACGGTCGTTGATGCCGGACTTCGAGACCAGCAGCGCGAGCCGGTCCTGGATGTCCTTCAGGAGCTTCTCGTGCTCGGCGAGACTGGCCGTGAGCTGGTCGACGACCACCTTCTTGCCCAGCACGACGCTCTGCACGATCGCGACGACCTTCAGGTCGAGCTCCTTCTGCAGCGTCTCGATGCCCTGGCGCATGCGCACCACCGAATCGGTCGTCTCCTGGTTGTGCTGCAGGAGGGCGGCGAGCGCGATGGTGTCGTTCGAGATCTGGGTCTCGAGGCTCTGGCAGTTGGTGTTGGCGCGGATCTCGGCGATCTCGCGCATCTCCGGCGACCGGGCCTCGAGCAGCTTCGCGTAGATCGCGTAGTCGGCCTGCGCGCGCTCGAGCGAGGCACGCTCGTCGGTCACCTGCGAGAGCGTGCGCGCATGCAGGCTGATCATCTCGGTCTTCTGCGCGGCGGTGTCGACCAGCTTCCACTCCTCGTTGAAGTGCGTCAGCGCCGCCTCGGCCTCGAGCATCTTGTCCGACGCCGCCTTCGCCTCGGAGTCGAGTCCCTCCTCGTTCACGCCGCCGGTCGCGAGCAGGCGCCGGAAGTCGAGGTAGGCGTCGGCGTAGGCGCCGGCGATCTCGGCGGCGCGCCGGGGATCGCCGTCCGTGACGGTGATGTTGATCACGTTGGCGCTCGCCGCCGCCTCGATCAGCAGGTTGTCGTAGAGATAGGCGTCCCAGACGGCGCGCTGCGCCACCTTGTCGAGGGTCGGGTCGGAGGGCTTCACCTTGCGGCTCTCGAGCCCGAGCTTCTCGATCGTGAGGCGGCGCACCTCGCTCGCCTTCACCAGCTCGACCTCGGAGAGGACGTCGGGCAGGAGCAGACCGATGCCGCGGTTGATGGTCGGGTTGTCGACCAGGCCCTGGTCGATCGTCTCGCGCTTGCTGCGCAGGTAGAGCGAGGAAACCGAGTGGTAGGCGGGCGGGTAGTACTTCGCCGCCAACGTCATGCCGCCGGCGAAGAGCGCGAAGAGGAAGAGCAGCGTCCACTTGCGCTTGAACAGCATGTTCAGGAAGTCGCGCATCGTCATGGCGGCGTCTCCGGGTGTCCCGCAGCTCAGTTGCCGATGCGCTTGCCGACCGAGTAGCTGAAGCTCGCGCCCTTGTAGAGCAGCAGCTGCTCGATGTACTGCGAGACCCAGAGGTCGGCCTCGGCGATCTTCGTCTTGGGCACGAACACCACGTCGTCGCGCCCGAGCAGCGCGTCCTCGCCGCCCGCGCCCGTGAAGAGCCCGAGCACGTTGAAGACGCGGCCGACCGGCTTGGGCAGGCTCGTGTTGACGACCACGACCGTCTCGAGCCCGGCCGTGTCCATCTGGGCCCCGGCGCGCGCCAGCGCCTGCGACAGCGTGAGCGGACGCGAGAACTGCAGCTGGCCGGGCGCGGACACCTCGCCCAGCACGTAGACGACGTTGCTCGCGGTGTCGCGGACGATGGTCGAGACGTCGATGCCGCGGTAGTGCGGCTCGTAGGCGGCGGTGATCACCTCGTTCAGCTCGGCGGGCGTGCGGCCGCTCGCGTAGAGGTCGCCGACGATGGGAAGCGTGATGTACCCGTCCGGACGGATCGTCGCCTCGAAGATCTGGCCGCGCCGGTCGGACGAGATCATCTTCTTCAGCTCTTCGATGCGCGCGCCGAACTGCAGCACGTTGATGAAGATCTCGGGGTCGCGGAAGCGGTCCGAGTAGGAGGTCTTGAGCCTCTCGACCAGCTGGTCGACGGTGAGGGTGCTCACCGCGATCGAGCCGATGTAGGGCATCGAGATCTTGCCGTCGGGGCGGACCTGGTAGTCGCCGTTCACCTCGTCGTGGTTGAGGACGGTGACGTGGATCTTGTCGAGGATGTCGAGGACGTAGTCCTCGCCGCTCAGGCGGAACTCGAGGTTGTAGAGCACGTCGAGCGCGTCGCCGGGCAGCAGCGTGTAGGTCGGGATCGCCCACGCGGCCGCCGCGCCGCCCTGCAGCTCGGAGGTCGGCGACATCGGCGTCGTGCCGCTCACGACCGAGCCCGGAACGAAGGGCTCGCTCGGGTAGGACGTGCAGGCGGGAGCGACGATGAGGCTGGCCGCGACGGAGACGCCCAGCGCTCCGCGGCGCAGGTCGGTGGCGTTCATAGACGGCGGTAGATCCAGTCGGGGATGAAGTACTTGCGCTGGGTCAGGACCACGCCGAGGAAGTCGCCCGACGCGGCCTTCAGGCTGTCGATGCTGCGCTGCACGACCTGGCGGCGCGTCTCGTTCGCCTGCGTGACGAGCGCCACGCCGTCGAAGCGCGCCGCGAGCGGCGCGACGGTCGGCAGGCCGTTGACCGGCGGGCCGTCGGCGACGACGAATCCGAAGGCGGCCTTGAGGCGGTCGACGAGGCCGCCGACCGCGGCGGCGGTGAGCAGCGTGGGCAGGTCGTCGCGCAGCGTGCCGGCCGCGAGGACGGAGAGGCGCGTGCCCGCGACCTCGTGCAGCGCGTCCTCCAGCGCGACCTCGCCGGCGAGGACGTCGGTCACGCCGGCGGCGCGCGGCGCCGGGACGGCCGGGTTCCGCGGCGGGTGCAGCGGGTCGAGCTCGAGCAGCAGCACGCGCTCGGTCTCCACCTGCGTCAGGTAGATCGCGAGGTTGCCGGCCACCGTCGAGCACCCCTCGCGGGGCCGGTTCGCGGTGAAGAGCACCGATCGGACCTTCCGGTCCGCGGCGCCCCGGAAGACGCGCCCGTGCAGCGAACGGTACGGCTCGACCAGCGCATCGCGCTTCAACAGATCCCGCTGTTTCGTGACCACGTCTCGGAGCCACCCCAAGTCTTGGAATCAGGAGAGAACAGGAGGGAGAACGGGAACGCTGCGCCGAACGCACGGCGCGCGCGACGTCACTCGCGCGCTTCGTCCCCGACCTCGAGCGAGCCGGGCATCGTAACGCCGGCGCGGCTCACGCTGCACCTCTCCCGCGGATGATGGCAGGGACGGTCCGGAAGAGGATCTTGAGGTCGAGCCACAGGCTCCAGTTGTCGATGTAGCTCATGTCCAACTCCATCCACTGCTCGAATCCGATGGAGCTCCGTCCGCTGACCTGCCAGAGGCAGGTGAGGCCCGGTCGCACGCTGAAGCGGCGGCGGTGCCAGTCCTCGGTGAACCCCTTGTAGTCGCGGACGGGCAGCGGCCGCGGACCGACGAGGCTCATCTCTCCGCGCAGGACGTTGAGCAGCTGCGGCAGCTCGTCGAGGCTGGTCCGGCGGAGGAAGCGCCCGAGCGGCGTGATGCGCGGGTCGTTGCGGATCTTGAAGACGGGGCCCTCGACCTCGTTCTGCTTGGCGAGCTCCTGCAATCTTTGCTCGGCCCCCGAGAACATCGTCCGGAACTTGAACATCGGAAATCTTCGCCGATGCAGGCCGATGCGCTCCTGCACGAAGAAGATCCCCCCCGGCGACGTGAGGCGCACGCCCGCCGCGATGATCGCGAACGACGGCGCGAGCACGAGCAGGAGGAGCGAGGCGACGACGACGTCGAGCGCCCGCTTGAAGAACATCGGTACCGGGTGCGCCGAGCCCTGGAAGACGGTGAACATCTGCTCGGCCTCGGCCGCGCGCGTCGAGCCGAACAGGTCGGTCGGGAAGCGGACCGTGACGCCGAGCTTCTCGCACATGTCGACGAGCTTCTGCTGCTCGCGGTAGTACGACTTGAGCGGCAGGCAGATCACCACCTCGTCGACGACGTTGTCGCGCAGGTAGGCCGGGAACTCGTCGAGGCGCGCCACCACCCTCCCGTACGGGTCGCAGCAGGAGCTGCCCGGCCACGGGTCGTCGACGAAGCCGACCAGGCGGTAGCCGAGGTGCGGGTCGCTGCGGATGTAGTCGGCCGTGCGCGCGGCGCGCGGATTCGTGCCGACCACCAGCACGAGGCGCAGGTTGCGGCCGTGCATGCGCAGGTGGCGCAGCGCCACCTGGATCACGAGGCGCGTCGCCAGAAGCATCGCGACCGCCGCGGTCCAGAAGACGATCAGCATCGCCGAGTCGACGATCTCGACGTGGAACGCGATCCCCCACCCGGCCAGCAGCAGCGCCGAGAGCGTCGCCGCCAGCCCGACGTCGACCGCCTCGCGCAGCGCGCCGATCGAGCGGCGCGCCTGGTAGAGGCCGACCACGGAGAAGCAGCCGTGCCACGCGGCGAGCAGCGCGAGCGAGAGGGCGGCGTTCAGCACCGAGATGCGGATCGAGAGGATGTGCGCGATCGAGTGGAGGTGGTCGGGGAAGGAGCCCGCCGCGAAGGCGATCGCGAAGGCCACCGCGACCATCACGAGGTCGAGCAGCTTGAACGCCCGGTTGAGCGCGCGGCGGTGGAAGAGGTCCATGCTCAGCCGCCCGCGCCGGAGGGTCCGCCCGCCGCGACCGCGACGGCGCCGGAGCGCCGCGCCTCGCGCGCGAACGGCGCGATCCACTCGTCGACCGCTCTCAGCAGCTCCGCCTGGCTCCCGAGCGAGACGAAGGTGTGGTTCGTGTCGGGCAGCACGCGCACGGCGACCGTGCCGGCCAGCGCGCCGCGTTCGACGCTCTCGCGCAGCATCATGTCGTAGAAGACGCGGCTCGCGCCGGCGTCGCCGTAGGCGAGCAGCATGCGCACGCCGCGCGCGCCGAGCTCCTCGAACTCCTTCTGCAGCGTCGACTTCGTCGCGCGCGCCTCACTGCCGCCCTTCAGCAGGCCGCGCAGCTGCGTCGCGAGGACCTTTCGGGCGTAGGCGTAGTTCGCTTTCCCGGTGAACCAGCCGGCCACGCGCTTCCAGCCGAACTTCTTGGCGAAGACGTTGCGCCAGTAGTGCTTCACGTAGTGCTGCACGAAGGCCGAGTCGCCCGCGGCGGGGCTGGTCGTCGCCTGCTGGCCGAAGTCGCCGGGGTCGACCAGCACGCCGCCCACGACACGCGCATCGCGCAGCGCGGACTGGTAGGAGATCTTCGCGCCCGAGCAGATGCCGAAGAGCAGGAACTCGCGCGCGCGTGCGTGCTGCGAGAGGAAGTCGATCGCCTCGCGCACGTCCTCGCGCACGCCGTCGACCGCCGACAGCGCGTCGCGGCGCGCCTCGCTGTCGCCGATCCCCGAGAGGTCCATGCGGAATACCGGGAAGCCCTGCGCCGCCAGCCGTCTCGCCAGCTTGACGTGCAGGCGGCGCGGGCCGACGCGGTGGATGAGACCCGCGTTGAGCACGATCACCATCGGGGCGGCGGTCGCGACCGAAGGCTCGGTCAGGAGTCCGAAAAGACGGTGGTGGCGCCCGAAGAGGAGCGGCGTCTCGCGCGTCAGCATGCCGCCTCCATCCAGCGCACGGCGCCCTCGAGCGCGAGGCGGGGCACGAGGACGCGTTGCTCGTCCTCCTCCCAGACCGCGGGAGCGGGGAGCGACTGCACTTCGACGGAGACGCCGCGCTCGCGCCACGTGCGCAGGAGCGCGTCGCGCGGGCCGGCGGCAGAGACGGCGTCGCCGTCGGCGTCACCGGCGGTGTCGCCTTCGGAGGAGCGCTGGGTGTCGGCCCAGAGGACCGGCACGTCGCGGTCGAGCGGCGTCGCGCCCAGGTCGAGCGCGCGCAGGTCGTCGCGCAGCCGGTCGCCGACCGGGAAGCCCGACGCCTCGGTGAGCGGCGCGTCGAACGTCGCCGGCGGCGCGTCGCTGCGCGTCTCGCGCCAGTGCGCGACCTGCAGCTCGCGCAGGAACGTCGCGCCGTCCACGACCGGGTCCCACAGCAGGAGCGCCGCGAGCGGCGCGTCCGCGCCGGCGAGCGCCGCGAGCGTCGCGCCGAGCCGCATCCCGGCCAGCGCGACGTCGTCGCACTTCACGCGCTCGCGCACGGTCCGCATCGCGAGCGCGACGTCGCGCGTCCAGGTCTCGAGGCGCGCCTCCTCGAGGTCGCCGTGCGAGTCGCCCGTCCCCCACCAGTCGAAGCGCAGCGTCGCGAAGCCCGCCTCGGCGAGGAGGCGCGCGAAGCCGTGGAACGCGCGGTGGGCCAGCATGAACTCCTGACCGAACGGGTGGCAGAGCACCACGGCGGTGCGGCGCGGCGCGCGTCCGGCCGGCAGGTGGAGCCAGCCGAACAGCGAGTGGTCTTCGGGACCGAAGAAAACGGGTTCCATGGTGCGTCGCAAGGTGGGGTGCGTGGGGCGGTCAGGCTTCGGCGCGGGCGCCGTCGAGCTCGCCCAGGCGCTTGAAGTTCGGGATGCGGGCGATCTTCCCGCTCGAGGTCTTGATCAACCAGCGGTACGGGGCGTGGTAGACGCGGTCGACGTTGACGCCGAGCCGGACGGGGACCTGCGAGCGGACGTGCTCCTCGATCTCGCGCAGCACGTCGGGATCGGTGGCGCGCGACTCGACGATCACGATGAGGCGCTGCGTGCCGAGCGCCGCGTCGTCGACGCCGATGGCGGCGACGCGTCCCGCGATCACGGCGGAATGCTCCGCCGCGATGTTCTCCACGTCGTGCGGGTAGATGTTGACGCCCCCGATGATGATCAAGTCGCTCTTGCGCCCGGTGACGAAGAGCGTCTCACCCACGCGGTATCCGAGGTCGCCGGAAAAGTACCAGCCATCCTGGAACGCGCGAGCCGTCGCCTCGGGATTGCGGTAGTACCCGTGGAAGGAGGCCCGCGACCGGATCGCCACCTCCCCGACCTGCCGCTCCGGGAGCTCCTGGCGCTGGTCGTCGACGATCTTCCAGGTCGTGTCGCGCAGGGAGCGCCCGACGCCCAGCATGCGCAGCACGTTCGGCGCGTCTTCGGCGACCGGCACGGCGCGGTGCTCCGACTGGAGGCGGTCGCGGTCGATCGCATCGACCGCAATGGGTTCTTCGTGGCCGGCGCCGAAGACCGAGTTGGTCACCTCGGCCATCCCGTAGACGATGCCGAGGCAGTCCTTCGGCAGCCCCCACTTCACGAAGCGGTCGAGGAACATCTTGTGGCTGTCGTAGAAGCACGGTTCGGCGCCGTTGCAGACCAGCCGCACCGACGAGAGGTCGATCCCCTCCATCTCCGACGCCTGGATGCGCTGCGCCATGTAGTTGTAGGCGAAGTTCGGGTGGTAGTAGATGGTGGGCCGGTACTGGTGCACGGCCTTCCACGCGACCACCGGCTTGGCGATCCAGTGCATCGGCGAGAGCAGCGTGTAGCTCGTCCCGAGCACGATCGCGTGCAGCGCGACGCAGACCAGCCCCCAGTCGTGGTAGAGCGGGAGCCAGGTGAGGAAGCTGTCGCGCTCGCTCATCCCGAAGAACTCGCCGACGCCCGCCATCTCCGCGAGCACGGCGCGGTGCGACAGCGCGGCGCCCTTCTGGCGGCCGGTGCTGCCCGACGAGTACTGGATGCAGGCGAGATCCTCGGTGACGTGCGCCGCGGGCTCGGGGTGCTCCGCCTGCGCCGCCGCGTCGCCGTGCACGAGCAGCGCCGGGCGTCCGCGCGCCGGCAGCGTGCGCTCGAGCGCGTCGCGCAGCTCGGGGTAGCAGAGGATCGCGCGCGGCTCGGTCGACTCCATCAGGTCGACGAGGTTCTTGTGGTAGCGCTCGGGATCGAGCTTCGCGGTGAGCGACGGCAGGAAGGCCGGGATGCCGCCGAGCCACATCGCGCCGAGGAAGGCGGGCATCAGGTCCTCGTGGTGGTCGAGGATCACGAGCACCACCGAGCCCTTCGTGACGCCGTGCTTCGCGTAGAGCGCCGCGAACTGGCGCGTGCGCTGCAGCGCCTGCGCGTAGTTCGTCTCGACCGGCGCGCGATCGGCGAAGAGGTAGCGCGAGTAGAGCGCGTCCGGCCGCCGCTGCGCCTGGAGCTGCAAGTGGCGGATCAAGGTGTCGGGCGTCGCCGTCATGTCGTCGTGTTCCGGGTGCAGGTCGGCCGCGCCGGGCGAGCGTCGCCGTTGGATCCGTCCGTCACGTCTCGAACTCGGGTCTGGCCGCGTCCTGCGTGGAGATCACCCACGACGAGGGAACTGCTGCTCGCGCGAGCCGCCACTCATGCGCTGCGACGTCTTCCTTCGTGAACGTCGCGCACCACGGCTCGAGTCCGGGCCAAGTGCATCAACATATCCGACGCACGGGATCGGGTCGCGCATGCGCAATCGATTCGGTTCGCGCGCCGTGGGCCGCCCTAGGCATCCCTTCCGACACGGCCTAGTATCTAGCGCCCGGTCCCCCTGCGCCAACGCCTCCTCACGCACGACCGTCCCCCGCGTCCCGGTCGGAGGCACCCTTCGATGATCTTTCTTCCCATCGAACATGGATCTTTCCGAGACTCCTCGTCGGCCGACGAGCGGCGCACCGCCGCCGTTGCTTGACCAGCTTTCTCGCGCGAACCCGTCCACGCGGCGCGAGCGGATCCTGGAGTGGTTGCGGCGCAACGTCGCCGAGATCACCGGATCGGCGGCCACGGAGGAGCTGCGCGCCGACCGCAAGCTGTTCGAAGTCGGACTCAAGTCGCTCCACCTGAACGAGTTGCGCTCCCGGCTCGAGGCGGCGTGCGGGCTCGAATTCCCGGTCACGCTCTTCTTCACGCACGCCTCCCTCGGCGCGCTCGCCGACCACGTGCTCGCCTCAAGCGGAATCTCCGGCGGAACCGCAACGGAATCGGCCGCGAGCGCTCCCGCGCAAGCGCCGGCGCGCGCGCCGATCTCCGGCACGCGCGCGCCGCCGAAGATCGCGGTGGTCGGGAGGGCGTGCCGTTTCCCGGGCGGCGCCGACGACCCGGCGTCGTTCTGGCGGCTGCTGCGCGAAGGCCGCTCCGCGATCGGCCGCATCCCGTCGGGCCGCTTCGACCTCGCGTCGCTCTACGACCCCGACCCCGACCGCCCCGGCCGGATGTACATGCGGCAGGGCGGCTTCCTCGACAAGGTCGACGGCTTCGACGCGGAGTTCTTCAAGATCTCGCCGCGTGAGGCGGCGCAGATGGACCCGCAGCAGCGCCTCTTCCTCGAGGTCGGCTGGGAGGCGATCGAGGACGCCGGTCTCACGGCGCAGGCGCTCGAGGGGAGCGCGACCGGCGTCTTCGCGGGCGTCCTCTCGACCGACTACGCCCACCTCGGCCCCGACCTCGGGCGCGTCGACGCCCACTACTACACCGGGCTCAACAGCGGCTTCATCGCCGGCCGCCTCTCCTTCTTCCTCGGAGCGACCGGCCCGAGCCTCACGATCGACGCCACCTGCAGCTCGTCGCTCGTCGCGATCCACCTCGCCTGCCAGAGCCTGATTTCGGGCGAGTCGGACCTCGCGCTCGCCGGCGGCGTGAACCTGATCCTCTCGCCCGAGGTGAGCGTCTTCCTCTGCAAGGCGAAGGTGATGTCGCCGAGCGGCCAGTGCCGCGCCTTCGACGCCGCTGCCGACGGCATGGTGCGCGGCGAGGGCGCCGGCGTCGTCGTGCTGAAGCGGCTCGCCGACGCTGTGCGCGACGGCGACCGCGTGCTCGCCGTGATCCGCGGCTCGGCCGTGAACCACGACGGCGCGAGCGGCGGCCTCACCATCCCCAATCCCAAGGCGCAGGCGGAGCTCTACCGCCAGGCGCTCGCGCGTGCGGGCGTGCCGCCGGCGAGCGTCGCCTACGTCGAGGCGCACGGCACCGGCACGCGGCTCGGCGACCCCATCGAGCTCACGAGCCTCGCCGAGGTCTACGGCGCGGGGCGTCCGGCCGACGCGCCGCTGCTGATCGGGTCGGCCAAGACCAACGTCGGCCACCTCGACTCGGCGGCCGGCATCGTCAACTTCATCAAGGCGGTCGAGATCCTGCGCCACCGCGAGGTGCCGCCCTCGCTCCACTTCGAGACGCCCAACCCCGAGTTCGCGTGGGGCGACCACCCGATCCGCGTCGCGGCGAAGCGCACCCCGCTCGAGGGGCGCGGCGGGCCGCTGCGCGTCGGCGTCAGCTCGTTCGGGTTGAGCGGCGTGAACGCCCACGTCGTGCTCGAGGAGTCGGGCGAGGCGGAGGTCGACGAGGAGTCGACGCGCCTGCCGTCGCGCCCCCATCTCGTCGCGCTTTCGGCGCGCACGCCCGAGGCGCTGCGCGTCGTCGCCGCCGACGCGGTGCGCGCCCTCGCCGACGTCGCGCCGCCGCGCCTCGAGGAGTTCTGCTCGACCCTGCTGCACCGGCGCACGCCGATGGAGCGCCGCCTCGCCGTGGTCGGCCGGACGCCCGCGGAGCTGCGCGAGAACCTCTCGCAGTGGCTCGCCGACGAGTCCTCCCCCACCGCGCAGGCGGGCGAGGCGCTCCCCGGCGCGAAGCGGCGCATCGCCTTCCTCTTCTCGGGCCAGGGGCCGCAGTGGTGGGCGATGGGCCGCGAGCTCCTGCGCGACGAGGCGGTCTTCCGCCGCAAGCTCGAGCGGATCGACGAGATCTTCCGCGGCCTCGCCGGATGGTCGCTGCTGAAGGAGATGGGCGCCGAAGAGGCCGCCTCGAAGATCGACGACACCGGCATCGCGCAGCCGGCGATGTTCGCGATGCAGGTCGGACTCGCGGCGCTCTGGCGCGAGCTCGGCGTCGAGCCCGACCTCGTGCTCGGCCACAGCATGGGCGAGGTCGCGGCGGCGCACGTCGCCGGCGCGCTCTCCCTCGAAGACGCGGTGAAGGTGATCTACCACCGCGGCCGCATCCTCGAGCAGGCGACCGGCAAGGGGAAGATGGCCGCCGTCGGGCTGCCGCGCGCCGACGTGGACCGCCTGCTCGAGCCCTACGTCGGCCGCGTCGCCGTGGCCGCGCAGAACGGCCCGAAGTCGATCGTGATCGCGGGCGAGTCGCGCGGCATGGACGAGATCTTCGCGAAGCTGCTGGCGCGCAACGCCTTCTTCCGCGAGCTGCGCGTCAAGTTCGCGTCGCACTGCCCGCAGATGGAGGCGTTCCAGGGCGAGCTCGAGACCGCGGTCCAAGGCATCACGGCGCAGGCGCCCGCGGTCCCGATCGTGTCGACGGTGCGCGGCGACCTCGCGCAGCCCGGCGACTTCACCCCCGCCTACTGGGCGACCAACCTGCGCGCGACCGTCCGCTTCGCGGAAGGGATGGACACGCTGATCGAGCACGGCGCCGACGCCTTCCTCGAGATCGACCCCCACCCGATCCTCGAGAACAGCATCGCGCAGTGCATCGAGGCGCGGCAGCACCAAGCGCTCGTGCTCGGGTCGCTGCACCACGAGAAAGGCGACGCGATCGCGCTCTTCGAGACGCTCGGCAAGCTCCACGCGAACGGCGCGGCGCTGCCGCTCGAGCGGATCTATCCCGGCCGGCGCAACGCGGCCGTGCTTCCGCATTACCCGTGGCAGCGCAAGCGCTTCTGGCTCAAGGACGCGACCCACGCGGGAACCGGCGCGGCGGCGGGCAGCGCGGCGAGCGCCGGCGGCGGACCGTGGGCGGGCGCGCTGCTCGCCTCGCCGCTTCCGGAGCCGCAGTTCGAGGCGCGCTGGATGCGCGGCATCCCGGCGCAGCTCGACGGCCACGAGGTCGCGGGCCGGCCGCTCGTGCCGGGCGCGGCGTGGCTCGCGCTGGCGCGCTTCGTCGCGCGCGCGGCCGGCGTCGAGGCGCCGGCGCTGCGGCAAGTGAGCTGGCCGGCGCCGCTCGCGCTCGGCGACGAGCTCGCGACGGTGCAGCTCGTGCTCTCCGCCGCCGACGCGAAGGGGACGCGCCGCTTCCAGGCCTTCAGCCGATCGGACGGAGCGTCGTCCTGGACGCAGCACGCGAGCGGCGAGCTCGGCGCCGCGAGCCGCGGCGCGAGCGCGCCCGTCGACCTCGCCGCCGAGCGGTCGAAGCTGAAGGAGCTCGCCGCCGCCGACTTCTACGAAGGGCTCGCGAAGCGCGGCTACGCCTACGCCGGGGCGTTCCGCTCGATCGAGAAGCTCGCGGTCGGGCCGGGCGTCGCGCTCGCCACGGTCGCGAACTTCGCGAACCTCGGCGGACGCGGGAACGACGATGGTGCGCTCTCGCCGGCTCAGCTCGACGGCTGCCTCCACGCCGTGATGGCGGCGCTGCCGGCCGGCGCGCCGACGTCGCTCTACCTGCCGATCGGGCTCGAGGAGTTTTCGCAGCTCCGCCCCCACTCCGGCCCCGTGCTGAGCCTGGTCCGGCTGCGCGGCGAGCGGGCGAGCGCGTCGACGCTCCTCACCGCCGACGTGCGCATCCTCGACCTCCAGGGCGCGCCGGTCGCGGAGGCGCGCGGGCTCAAGCTGCGCCAGGTCGATGCGGCGGCGCTCGCGACCGGCGACGGCGCGCGCACGAGCGGCTTCTACGAGATCGCGTGGCGCGCCCGCCCGGTCCAGGAGTACGACGCGGCGCGCCGCCACGAAACCTGGCTCGTGCTCGCGGGCGACGGGCCCGAAGGGCGCGAGCTCGCGCAGCTCCTCGCCGGCCGCGACCAGAAGGTCGCGCTCGCGCACGATGGAAGCGCCTTCGCGGCGCGCGCCGACGGCGGCTTCGAGCTCGACCCGACGCGGCCCGAGGACGCGCTCGCGCTGCTGCAGGAGCTTTCGAAGCGCGGCGCCGCGCCGACGCAGATCGTCGACCTGCGCGCGCTCGCGCCCGCGGCGGCCGACGCGACGCCCGCCGCCGAGATCCTGCGGGCGCAGGAGCGACGGCTCGGCGGCGTCCTGCACGTGGTCCAGGCTCTCGAGCGCGCCGCGCTCGGAACTTCGCCGCGCCTCTGGCTCGTGACGCGCGGCGCACAGGCGGCGCGGCCGGGCGACCTGCCCGACGCGGGGCAGGCGAGCCTCGCCGGCCTCGGCAAGGTCATCGAGCTCGAGCATCCCGCCACGCGCTGCACGAGTGTCGACGTCGATCCAGGCGATCCGGCCGGGTCGATGGCGGCGCTGCTGCAGGAGATGGTGCAGAACGACGGCGACACGCAGGTCGCCTTCCGGGTCGGGCAGCGCCTCGTCGCGCGCCTCGCGCGGCATGTGCCGCCCGCGGCGCCCACGCCTTCGGCTGCGGAGCGCCCGACCGCGCTGCGCGTCGACGCCTACGGATCGCTCGAGGCGCTGCAGCTCGTTTCGACCGAGCGGCGCACGCCGGACGCGGGCGAGGTCGAGATCGCGGTCGCGTCGGCCGGGCTCAACTTCCGCGACGTCCTGAGCGCGCTCGGCATGCTCGGCGACTACGTCCGCTCGCAAGGCGTCGAGCGGGCGTCCGACCTGCCGTTCGGCCACGAGTGCGCCGGGACGGTCGTCGCGGTCGGCGCCGGCGTGACGCACGTGCGCGCCGGCGACGACGTCGTCGCGGCGCTCGCACCGGGCAGCCTCGGCAGCCACGTCGTCGCGAAGGCGCGCTTCGTCGCGAGGCGGCCGGCGCGGATCAGCGCGGCGCAGGCGGCCACGCTGCCGATCGCCTTCCTCACCGCGGCGTGGGGGCTCCAGGACGTCGCGCATCTCGAGGCGGGCGAGCGCGTCCTGATCCACTGCGCGGCGGGCGGCGTCGGGCTCGCGGCGGTGCAGCTCGCGCTGCGCGCCGGCGCCGAGGTGTTCGCGACGGCGAGCCCGGCGAAGTGGCCCGCGCTCGAGAAGCTCGGCGTGCGCCGCCTCTACCACTCGCGCACGCTCGACTTCGCCGACGCGATCCGGCGCGACAGCGGCGGGCGCGGCGTCGACGTCGTGCTGAACAGCCTGCGCGGCGAGTTCGCCTCGAAGAGCCTCGACCTGCTCGCGCCGGACGGCCGCTTCGTCGAGATCGGCAAGATCGAGCTGCTCGCGCCCGACGACGTGCGCCGCCGCCGGCCCGACGTCGCCTACACGATCTTCGACCTCGAGCGCGCCGCCCTCGAGCAGCCCGAGCGCGTCGGCGAGCGCTTCGCCGAGATCCTCGCCCAAGTCGACCGTGGCGATCTCGAGCCGTTGCCGATCCACGAAGAGTTCCCGCTCGAGCGCGCCGGCGACGCGTTCCGCCAGATGGCGCAGGCGAAGCACACCGGGAAGATCGTCCTCTCGGCCGCCACGGCGCGCTTCCGTGGCGACGCGACCTGGCTCGTCACGGGCGGGCTCGGCGGACTCGGCCTGCGCACCGCTCTACGCCTCGCCGACGGCGGCGCGCGCCACGTCGTGCTGGTCGGACGCAAGGCGCCGTCGGAGCGCGCCGCGCGGGAGATCCGCGAACTGGAAGCGCGCGGCGTCACCGTGCACGTCGAGTCGGTCGACCTCGCCGACGCCGACGCGGTCGCCGGACTGTTCCGGCGCATCAAGGAGCGCGGCCCCGAGCTGCGCGGCGTCTTCCACGCCGCGGTCGCGCTCGACGACGGCATCCTGGTGCGACAGGACCTCGCGCGCTTCAAGACGGTGCTCTCCGCCCGCGTCGCCGGCACCTGGAACCTCCACCAGCAGACGCTGCCGCTCGCGCTCGACCACTTCGTCGCGTTCTCCTCGACCGCGTCGGTGCTCGGCTCGACCGGCCAGGGCAACTACGCCGCCGGCAGCGCCTTCCTGGACGCGCTGATGGTTTCGCGTCGTGCGCGCGGGCTGCCGGGGCTCGCCATCAACTGGGGGCCGTGGGCCGACGGCGGGCTCGCCGCCGGGCTCAAGGAGGCCGACCAGGAGCGCTGGCGGGCGCGCGGCGTGCAGTACGTCGCGCCCGACGAGGGCATGGCACGGCTCGAGCGGCTGCTGCGCGATCCGGCCGGGCAGGTGGTCGCGGTCGACGTCGACTGGTCGAAGTACCTGGCGCAGGTCTCGGCCGGCGGCATCGCGCGCTTCCTCTCCGAGCTCGGCGCCGGCGCCGCGACGGCGCGCGAGCCGGGGTTGAAGCAGGCGCTCGTCGGGAAGGCGCGGCCCGAGGCGGTCGCGGCGATCACGACGCACGTGCGCGTGCAGATCGGCAAGGTGCTCGGTCGCTCCGACGCGGAGCGGATCCAGCCGCGCCAGCGCCTCTTCGACCTCGGACTCGACTCGCTGATGGCGGTCGAGCTGCGCAACCGGCTCGAGCGCGGCGTCGAACGCGCGCTCCCCTCCACGCTCCTCTTCGACTACCCGACGCTCGAGGCGCTCGTCGACTACCTCTCGGGCGAGCTGCTCGGCGCCGCCGCGGCGGCCCCGGCGTCGCCTGCCGCCGCGCCGGCCCCCGCGCCCGCCGAAGCCGTCGCCGCCGCCGAGCTTTCCGGCTTGAGCGAGGACCAGCTCGCCGATCTGCTTGCGCAGGAGCTCGGCGAGACCTCGGAAAAGACGGAGAAGAGTTGAGGATGGCTGGTCCGGAACCGAAGGAGCTGCTCGGCAAGGCGCTGGTCGAAATCCGGGCGCTCAAGGCGCGGGTGAAGGAGCTCGAAGCGGCGCGCCGCGAGCCGATCGCGGTGGTCGGCTACGGCTGCCGCTTCCCCGGCGCGCCCGACCCCGAGGGCTTCTGGAAGCTCCTGCGCGACGGCGTCGACGCGGTGCGGGAGGTGCCGCGCGACCGCTTCGACATCGACGCCTGGTACGACCCCGACCCCGACCAGCCGGGCCGCATCTACACGCGCTCGGCCGCGTTCCTCGATCGCGTCGACGGCTTCGACCCGGGCTTCTTCTCGATCTCGCCGCGCGAGGTCGCGAACCTGAGCCCGCAGCAGCGCCTCCTGCTCGAGGTCGCGTGGGAGACGCTCGAGGACGCGAACCTGCCGCCGGCGCGCCTCTTCGGCAGCCGGACCGGCGTCTTCATCGGCCAGTGCGGCTTCGACGAGGGGCCGTGGAACACCTCGGGCGCGCGCGCGCCCGACGAGATCGACCTCTACTCGCTCACCGGCACGACGCTCAGCATCACGGCCGGCCGCCTCTCCTACTTCCTCGGCGTGAACGGGCCGAGCCTCGCGGTCGACACGGCGTGCTCGTCGTCGCTGGTCGCGCTGCAGCTCGCGGTGCAGAGCCTGCGCTCCGGCGACTGCGAGCGGGCGCTCGTCGGCGGCGTCCACGTCCTCACCTCGCCCGCGATCATGCTCGGGCTCTGCCGCATCAAGGCGCTCGCGCCCGACGGCCGCTGCAAGTCGTTCGACGCGCGCTCCGACGGCTACGGCCGCGGCGAGGGGTGCGGCGTGGTCCTGCTGCGCCGCCTCTCCGACGCGCTTGCCGACGGCGACCGCATCCACGCCGTGATCCGCGGCGTCGCGATCAACCAGGACGGCGCGAGCGGCGGGCTCACCGTGCCGAGCGGACCGTCGCAGTCGGCGGCGATCCGCGGCGCGCTCGCCGACGGCGCGGTCGATCCGGCCGACCTCGCCTACGTCGAGGCGCACGGGACCGGCACGTCGCTCGGCGATCCGATCGAGATGCGGGCGCTGCACGCGGTCTACGACGCGCACACGCGCGAGCGGCCGCTCTACGTCGGCTCCGTGAAGAGCAACATCGGCCACCTCGAAGCGGGCGCCGGCATCGCCGGCCTCCTCAAGGTGGTGCTCGCGCTCGAGCACCGCGTGATCCCGCCGTCGCTCCACTTCGTGACGCCCAATCCCCACATCGCGTGGGACGAGATCCCGGTCGAGGTGCCGACGCGCTGCGTGCCGTGGCCCGACGGGCCGCGCGCGCCGGCCGCCGGGCTCAGCAGCTTCGGCCTCGGCGGCACCAACGTGCACGTCGTCCTCGAGGCGGCGCCGAAGGCGGCGGAGCGCGCGCCGGAGCCGACGCTCCTGCAAATGGAGCCGGTGCTGCTCCTGTCGGGACGCGACGACGCGGCGTTGCGCGACGCGGCCGGACGTGCCGGCCGCTGGCTCGACGAGCATCCCGACGTCGCGCTCGCCGACGTCTGCCACGTCGCGGCGATCGGACGGACGCACTTCGCCGAGCGCCTCGCGCTTCCGGCGAACGACCGCGCGCACCTGCGCGAGCGGCTGCGCGAGGCGGCGCTCGGACGCGGTGGCGCCGGCGTCCTGCGCGGTCGACGAGACGAAGCGCAGCCGCCCGAGATCGGCTTCACGTTCCCCGCGTCGCTCGCGGCGCTTGCGGCCGGAAGCGACGCGCTCGCGCGCTGGCCGGCGCCGTTCCGCGACGCGCTCGCGCGCTGCGCCGCCGTCCTCGATCCGCGGCTCGGGACTTCGCTCGTCGCGCGGCTCGGCTTCGACGGAGCGGCGCCGAAGGACGCGGCCCTCGACCTCTCCGCGACGCTCGCGCTCGCGCTCGCGCTCGCCGAGACGTGGCGCGCCTTCGGGGTCGCGCCCGACTTCGTCGCGGGCAGCGGCATCGGCGAGCTCGCGGCCGCCGTCGACGCCGGCGTCATCCCGTGGAAGGACGCGCTCGAATGGTCGGTCGCGTTCGCGCGGCGCGGCGCGCACGACGACATCGAACTGTCACGCCGGATCGCCGCGACGAGCTTCTCGCCGCCTCGTTGCAAGATCCGCTCGGGTGCGACGAACGCCGACGTCGGCGAGGAGATCGCGACCCCCGCGTGGTGGATGCGCGTCGCTCGGGGAATCTCCTCTCCCGCCGCGCCGCCCAGGCCGGACGCCTCGGGATCCCGTTCCTTCCACATACATATGGGGAGCGCAACGACGGAGGCGGCGGGCGTGAGCGCGACGAACGGCGCTCCGGGATCTCCCGAAAGGGTCATCCCCAGCCTGCAGTGGGGCGCACTCCGCTGCGTCGATTTCCTGCATGCCGTCGTGCGCGCGCACGTGCGTGGCGCGCTCGTCGACTGGAATGCAGTCGAAGGTCGCGCGCGGCGCGACGCCGCGGCGCTGCCGACCTATCCGTTCCAGCGCGAGAGCTTCCCGATCGCGGTCGCCCCTGCTCCCGACGGCGCGACGGGCGGCGCCGCGAAGAGCCGCGCCCCTTGGGCCGACTGGCTGCACGAGCCGCGCTGGGTCGTCGTGAAGGAAGCGAAGCCGCAAGAGGGAGCGGCAGGCCGCTGGCTCGTCGTCGCCGACCGCGCGGGCTTCGGCGCCGAGCTCGCCGCCGCGCTCGCGGCGCGCGGCGCGACCTGCGTCGTCGCGCCCGCCGCCGAGCTGCGCGACGGATCGGCGCTCGCGAAGCGGCTGCGCGAGCTCGGTCCGGCGCCGCTGTGCGGCGTCGTCCATTTGGGCGGCGTCGCCGTCACGTCGGGCGATCTTTCCGCAGCGACGCTCTCCGCCGGAGCGCGCGAGGCGTGCGAGGGGGCGTTGCGCCTCGCGCAGGAGCTCGCGCGCGCGGCGCTGCCCGGTTCACCGCGGCTGCGCGTCGTCACGCGCGGTGCGCAGGGCGTGACCGGACGCGAGACGCTCGAGCCGCTGCAGGCGACGCTGTGGGGCCTCGGCCGCAGCTTCGCGCTCGAGGCGCCGGAGATCTGGGGCGGGCTGATCGACCTCGACCCCGCGCTCGACGCGAAGGCGGCGGCGGCGGCGCTCGCGCGCGAGCTGAATGGTGAGCTACGCGAAGAGCGCGTCGCGCTGCGCGGCGCCGAGCGATTCGTCCAGCGCATCGGCCCGATCGCCGCCACGGCCGCCGCGCCGCTCGCGCTGCGCGCCGACGCGACCTACCTCGTCACGGGAGGGCTCGGCGGCATCGGCCTCGAGCTCGCCGAGCGGCTCGCCGCGCGCGGCGCGCGCCGCCTCGTGCTGCTCGGCCGGCGGGCTCCGGATGAAAAGGCGCGCACACGCCTCGCCTCTCTCGGGGAAAAGGGCTGCCGCGTCGCCGCCGAGTCGTGCGACGTCGCCGACGAGGCGGCGCTCGCGCGCGTCCTCGCCAGGATCGGCGCCGACGCGCCGCTGCGCGGCGTCTTCCACTCCGCGGGCGTCGTCGACGACGTCGCGCTCGAGCGCCAGGGCTGGGAGCACTTCGAGAAGGTGCTCGCCTCGAAGCTCCACGGCGGCGCGAACCTCCACCGGCTCACGCGCGGCCTCGCGCTCGACCACTTCGTCCTCTTCTCGTCGGCCGCGGCGCTGATCGGCTCGTTCGGACAGGCGAACTACGCGGCGGCCAACGCGTGGCTCGACGCGCTCGCGCAGGCGCGGCGCGCGCAGCGGCTTGCCGCCCTCTCCGTCCTCTGGGGAGCGTGGGCCGAGGTCGGGCTCGCGCGCGACGAGGCGATCCTCGCGGGCCTGCGCTCCCGCGGCTTCGACGCGATGGCGACGGCGCCGGCGCTCGACGCGCTCGAATGGGCGATGGCGCAGCGCCGGCCGGTCGTCGCGATCGTGCCGGTCGCCTGGCCGCGCTTCCTCGAGCAGCTCCCGCCCGGCTCGCCGGCGAGCCTCTTCTCCGAGGTCGCGACCGCGCCACCGGCGGCGCCAGCCGCCGGGCCCAACGTCGCGCCCGGCGCCGACGCCGGCGACGCAGCGCAGCGGCGCGCCGAGCTCGAGCGCGCCTCGCACGCCGAACGCCGCCTCCTTCTGCGCCGCTGCGTCGCGGAGGAGGTCGCGTGGATCCTGCGCCTTCCGAAGGAGCGCGCGGTCGACGAGGAGCAGGGCTTCTTCCAGATGGGGATGAACTCGCTCACGACGGTCGAGCTGCGCCGGCGCGTCGGCAAGCGCCTCGGGCTGACCGTCTCGGCGACGATGGTCTTCGACCATCCGACCGTGCGCGGCCTCGCGGCGCGCCTCGAGAAGGAGCTCTTCGGCGAGGTCGCCGAGGAGACTTCGCCCGCGCCCGCGCCGGCGGCGGCCGGGCCTGCGCCTTCGCTTTCGCCGGGCACCGACGCCGAGATCGCCGGCGCCTCGAAGGACGACGTGAACCGCCTCCTCGACCAGGAGCTCGAGGCGCTCGGCGGCCTCCTCTCCGAGCCCGGCCCGGCGCCGGAGCGCTGCGAATGAGCGGCGATCCCTCCGACCGCTGGCTGCTGCGCATCCGCGAGCGGCCGCACGCGCGACTGCGTCTCTTCTGCTTCCCCTACGCGGGCGCCGGCGCGTCGGTCTTCCACCAATGGACCGCGGTGATCCAGGAGGAGGTCGAGGTGCTGCCGGTGCAGTTCCCCGGCCGCGAGACGCGCTTCCGCGAGCCGCTGCACCAGCGGATCGAACCGCTCGTCGAGGCGCTCGCGCCGGCGCTCGCGCCCGAGCTCGACCGCCCCTTCGCCTTCTTCGGCTACAGCCTCGGCGGGCTGGTCGCGTTCGAGACCGCGCGCGAGCTGCGCCGGCGCGGGCTCGCGCAGCCGGAGCTGCTGCTGATCGCCGCCGCGCCCGCGCCCCACTGCCCCAAGGCGCACCCGCCGCTCTCCGACCTGCCCGAGGCGGAGTTCCTCGCGCACATCCGCCGCGTCTACGCGCCGCCCGAGGCGCCGTGGCGCGTGCCCGAGCTGCTCGCGCTGATGCTCCCGATCCTGCGCGCCGACATGAGCATCTACCAGTGGAACGTGCCGCGGCCGGAACCACCGCTCGACTGCCCGTTGCACGTGTTCGGCGGAGAGGACGACCACGCGGCGCCGGTCGCCGACCTGCACGCGTGGCGGCAGTACACCGCCGCGGAGTTCACGGCGCGCCTCTTCCCGGGCGGCCACTTCTTCATCAATCAGCAGCAGGCGCCGCTGCAGCGCGCCGTCGAGCGCCACCTCACCCGGCTGCTGGAACGCCTTCCCGGCCCGGGCCGAGCGTGAGCGGTGGCGCGTGGCCGACCGCCGGGACGGCCTGCTCCGCGGGCCGCCGCCGCAGATGACGCAGCACGCACATCGCCATCCCCATCGAGAACCACTGGTTCGGGTCGACCATCACATGCGAGATCTCGAGGTTGATGTGCAGGTGCACCGCGAGCATGCCGGCCGCGAAGGCGAGCCCGAGCACGCGCGGGAATCCTGGAGGCTCCAGCACCAGACGGATCACGTCGCGGTAGTAGATGGCGATCAGCACGAGGTAGACGACCAGCACCCAGATGCCCTGCTCCGCCGCCAGCAGCAGGTAGGCGTTGTGGACCGGGAAGCGGAACCGGTACGAGAGCCCGTCCTGGGTGACGTCGTAGGCGCTCATGCGCGGGACGTACTGGGTGAAGCCGACCCCGAAGGGATTGTCGCGGATCATCCGGAGCGCGGTGAGCGACATCGGGATGCGCGAAGTCGCCGAGTTCTGGTCCTCCGCGGTCAGCCGCTCGTAGATCGGCGGGAACGCGACGATGAAGACCGCGCCCGAGCCCAGGATGCACCCGATCGTGAACACCGAGAAGAAGCGCGCCATCCTCTCGCGCAGCGCGAAGTAGGCGAACGGAACGAAAACAAAGACGAAACCGAACCAGCCGCCACGCGACTGCGTCATGATCAGCGCGCCGAACGCCATACAGAAGACGACGACGTAGCCGATCCGGCCGCGCCACGACTTCGCCCACAGGACCATCGCGAGCGTCGTGAAGATCGAGGCGTTCACGAAGATGGCGAAGCGGTTGGGCTGGCCGAGCGTGCCGCCGACGCGGCTGAAGCTCGTGAACGTCTTGGTGTCGACCGCAGCGTTGGTCGAGCCGAAGAACTCGAGCCCCAGCGTGCTTTGCGTGGCGCCCTGCAGCCCGCCGATGATCCCCTGGAGCGCGAGCGCGATCGCGATGCCGACGGTCAGGCGGCGCCACTCCTTCTCCTCGAGCCGCAGGTTCCAGAGATAGAAGAACAGCAGCGAGTTCTCGGCGACGAAGAGCGGCATCCGGAAGCAGGTGGGGAGGTCGGGCGTCTGCAACACGGAGATCACGGCGCCGAGCAGGGCGAGCGCGAGCGGGAAGACGAAGCGCTTGGGCCATTGCGTCGGATGCGGATCGCGCCGGGCGCGGATGGCCCACAGGATCAGGAGCGAGACGAGCGCGACCTCGCCCAGGCCGAGGGGGAAGCCGAACCCGCTCTTCGAGAAGACGACGTGCACGTCCATGCGGATCGAGTTCGCCAGCACGAACGTGCACAGCAGCAGCTTCTCGACCTGCACGTCGAACCACCGCAGCAGGCCGAGCCCGAGCACGGTGCACCAGAACAGGGCCAGGAACGCCACCCAGCGCAGGCCGATCGACCAGAGGACGATGGTCAGGACGCCGCTCAGGACCGCGAGGAACGAGGCGAAGAGCGAGATACGGAGGCCAGGCATTCCGGGAGTCCGGGCGACGGAGGGACGGGGCCGAGGTCGAAAACGGGCGCGGCAATGCTTAGAGCGCGTCTCCGGGAAAGCAAGCCGGCGACGGACTGACATGCGGATCCTCTACATCGCCCGGGTCCTCGACGACGCCGGCTCCTACTTCGTGCTGCAGGGGCTGTTCGAGTCGCTGCGCCGGCGCGGCGACGTCGTCGAGTTCCTGAACCTCGACGCGCGCGGCGTGCAGAGCGTCGGCGCCGACGGCGCGGCGGCGGGCAGCGCGCCCGCGCCCACGGCCCTCGGGGCGCCGACCCGGCGCCCGTCGGTCGCGCAACGATTGCGACGCTTCTTCTTCGAGCTCGCGCCGGCGACCAAGATCCTGGTGTGGGACGGGCTGCGCTCGATCCGGCCGCAGCTCCGCGCGATCCGCGCCTTCGAGCCCGACCTGATCGTCGATCGCGACAACTGGGTCACGGTGCTGCTCGCCCGCTGGAAAAGGATTCCGTGCGTCTCGCACTGGGACGGGCTCTTCGAGGCGGAGGCGGAGTACGGCCGCAAGAAGAGCTGGGACTTCGCGCTGATGCTGCCGCTCGCGCGCGCGGTGCTGCGCCGCTTCGGGCGGCGCTACGCGGTGGTCACGCCGGCGGTGCGCGACCACCACGTCGGGCTCGGCTTCGCGCCCGACCGCTTCACCGTCCTCGACAACGGCGTCGACGTCGAACTCTTCCGCCCCGAGGTCGCGCGCCATCCTGTCGGTGCGTTGCTCGGCGGCAAGGTCGTGGTCGGCTTCGTCGGCAGCTTCCGCCCGTGGCACCGCGTCGACGAGTTCCTCGGCGCGATCCCGCCGATCGTGCGCGCCCACCCCGAGGTGGTCTTCCTCTTCGTCGGCAGCGGGCCCGAGTACGCGAAGGTCGAGGCGCTCGCCGCCGATCCCGCCTGCGCCGGCCACGTCCGCCTGCTCGGACGGCTGCCGCACGAGGAGATCCCGTCGGTGGTCGCCTGCTTCGACGTCGGCGTGCTCCCCTTCACCACCTACAGCTGCTCGCCGCTCAAGGTCTATGAGTACATGGCGCTCGGCAAGGCGACGGTCGCGCCGGCCTACGACTCGGTGCGGCGCGTGATCGAGGACGGCCGCGACGGCCTCACCTTCCGGCCCGACGACGGCGCGGACCTGCGCCGGGTGCTGCTGCGCCTCATCGAGGACGCGCCGCTGCGCCGCGCGCTCGGCGAGGCGGCCCGCAAGAAGATGGTCGAGCGCTTCACGTGGGACCACTGCGCGCAGCGCTTCCGCGACGCGTGCGTCGCGGCCGGGGCGCGCGCATGACGCGGCCCCTGGTCGTGATGCAGGTCGTCCCGAACCTGCGCATCGGCGGCGCGCAGCGCGTCGCGGTCACGCTCTGCAACGAGCTGCTCGCGCAGGGCCACGTCGTCGTGCTCGTGACGCTCGGCGAGGGGGGACCGCTCGAGGAATCGCTGCGCAAGGGGCCGGCGCTCTCGATCTACCAGCTGAAGCTGCGCCGGCGCAGCCTGCTGCAGTTCCCGCTCTTCGTGACGAGCGTGACGCGCATCGTGCTGCGGCTGCGCTCGCTCATGCGCCGCCACCGCGTCGACGCGGTGCAGTCGCACATGGGCGAGGCGAACCTCCTCGGCACGCTCGCGGCGTGGCTCGCCGGCGTCCCGCGCCGCTTCCCGACCTTCCACAGCCTCGTCTTCACGGCGCGCTCGGGCGCGGACGACCGGCGCAACCGCCTCGCGCGCCGGACGCTACGCGCTTACAGCAGGATCGCCACGCGCTTCGTCGCGATCTCCGAGGCGGTGCGGCAGAAGGTGATCGCCGACACCGGCGTCGCGCCGGAGCGCGTCGTCACCGTGCGCAACGGCATCGAGATCCCGCCCCCCGCCGACCCCGCGGAGCGCGGGCGCCGGCGCGCCGAGCTCGGGCTCGCCCCCGCCGATCCGGTCGCGATCTGCGTCGGCCGCCTCTCCGCGGCGAAGGGCCACCCCCACCTGCTGCGCGCGGTCGCGCTGCTCGCGGCCGAGCTGCCGCGCCTCACGCTCCTGCTGGTCGGCGACGGCGAGGAGCGCGCCACGCTCGAGGCGCTCGCGCGCGAGCTCGGCGTCGCGCAGCGCGTCCGCTTCCTCGGCTTCCGCTCCGACGTCGCCGGTCTGCTCGCCGCCGCCGACGTCTTCGTCCTCCCCTCGAACTGGGAGGGGCTGCCGGTCGCGCTGCTCGAGGCGATGGCGGCGGGGCTGCCCGCGGTCGCGACGCGCGTCGCGGGCACGGTCGAGGTGATCGGCGACGGCGCCGGCCTGCTCGTCCCGCCGCAGGATCCGCCGGCGCTCGCGGCGGCGCTGCGCCGGCTGCTCACCGACCGCGCGGCGGCGGCGCGCATGGCGGAGCGCGGGCAGGCCGACGTGCGTGCCCACTTCGGGATCGCCGCCGTCTGCGCGCGCTACGTCGAGCTCTATCGGGGCGAGGGGGGCGAGGGGGGCGAGGCGGGCGCGCCGTCCGGCGCCGCGGCGAGCACCGACTCGTAGAGGTCGAGGTGCTCGCGCAGGAAGCGCTCGAGGCCGAACGCCTCGGCCACCCGGCGCCGCGCCGCCGCCGCGAGCCGCTCGCGCAGCGCCGCGTCGTCGAGCAGCCGCGCGAGCGCGGCGGCCGCCGCCGCGACGTCGCCGGAAGGGACCAAGAGTCCGCTCACGCCGTCCTCGACCAACTCGTCGGTCCCGCCGCCGGCGGTCGCGACGACCGGCACGCCGAGCGCCATCGACTCGACCAGGGAATTGGAGATGCCCTCGCGGTGGCGGCGCGCGTCGGTCACCAAGATCGAGACGGTGGCGTTCGCGAGCAGATCCTCGGACGCCTGCACGAAGCCGGGGAAGTGGACGCGCGCGGCGAGGCCGAGCGCCGCGGCGCGCTCCTGGATCGCCGGCTGGCGCGGACCGCGGCCAGCCAGCACGAGGCGCAGGTCGGGGCGCGTCGCGGCGACGCGCGCGAACGCCTCGAGCAGCGTCGCGTGGTCCTTCTTCTCCGTGAACGACGCCGCCATCACGACGAGGCGGTCGCCGGGAGCGCCGGGAAGCGCGCCGCGCGCCTTCGCGCGCCGCTCCGCGCCGATCTCGAAGCGGCCGGCGTCGACGCCGTTGCGGATCACGACGAAGTGCGGATGCATCGTGCGGAAGCGGTCGAAGCCGGCGCGCGAGTTCGCCACCAGCCGGTCGGCGAAGCGCGCGTGGAGGCGCGTGCGCAGCCGGTGCTTCCAGTCGTGGTCGGCGGCGTTGCGGATCGAGCTGAGCACGATCGGGATTCCGCACCATCGCCCGGCGAGGAGCGCGTAGTCGCACGCCAGCGGCTTCCAGGCGTGGATCAGCTCGTAGTGGTTCTTCCTGAGCTCGCGCACGAGCGCGCGCAGCGCATGGGGCCGCAGCCGGCCGTCGCGGCCGAAGCGGACGATCGGGACGCCGAGCCCCTCGATCGCCCACTCGTAGAAGCCGGGGCGCCGCTCGACGATGCCCACGGTGAAATCGTGCCGGCCCGCGCGCGCGAGCCCGCGCACGAGCTCGCAGAACTGCCGCTCGGCACCGCCGTCCTCGAGACGGTCGATCAGAAGGAGCACTCGTCTCTTCGCGGTCATCGCCGTCGCGGTTTCATCGTCCTGTGAAGAAAAGATTACAAGGCCCACCGAAGACTCGCCGACGCCGCGGCTTGCGTTCGCACGACTGGCCGCGAGAATCCTCCGCCCACCGCGCTCGCGAGAGAGACCGCGACCGCGTACGGCGCCTGATCCCCCCGATCGTCGCCCCTACCCTCCGCCGTTCCAACTTTCGGACGACCCATCTCGTGACACGTCGGGCGCAGGCCCTCGGCCTCGGATTCCTGATCGGCGCATTGCTCGCGCTCGCGGAAGGCTACGCGATCATCCGCTCGAGCGAGCTCGGCTTCGTCTCGCCGACGCGCGAGCTGCTCGCGATGGAGCTGCGCTACGGCGCCGCGCTCGCCGTCGTCGCGCTGATCCTGGCGCAGCTCCTGCGCCGGAGAGCGCTCGCCACGGTCGTCGCGGCGACCTTCGGCTTCGGCTGCGCGGTGCTGGCCGGCTGGTGGGTCAACAAGGAGCTGCTCGACGCCTCGCGGTTCTACGAGCCGAGATCGCTCGCCGCGAGCGCCGCCGTCGTCGCCCTCGCCGTCGCGCTCGCCTTCGCCTGCCGCTGGCTCGCGGGCCGCCATGCGCGTGTCGCGACGCTCGCGCTGGCCGCGGCGGTCGTCGTCTCGCCGTGGTTCGCGAAGAGCAGCATCGCGACGACCGCGTCGGCGGGGCCGGCCGACCGCTCGCTGCCCGACGTGACGCTGATCATCATCGACACGCTGCGCGCCGACCAGCTCTCCTGCTACGGCAACCCGCGCAAGACCTCCCCGGTCCTCGACGACCTCGCGGCGCACGGGACGCGCTTCGAGCAGTGCATCTCGCAGGCGCCCTGGACGCGCCCGTCGATGGCGTCGCTCCACACGGGTCTCTTCCCGACGTCGCACGGCTGCAACGACCTGCGCGACGCGCTCTCCAAGGACGCCTGGACGCTCGCCGAGGCGCTGCACGCCGCCGGCTACGTGACCGCCGGCTTCTCCGCCAACAAGAACGTCTCGCCCACCTTCGGTTTCGGGCAGGGCTTCGAGACGTTCTGGAACACGAGCCTGCAGGAACTGGCGCGCTTCACGATGTACGGCCGGCTGCGCCACTTCTTCCTCAAGCGCGTGCTGCACGTGAACGCGGAGGAGGCCCACGACGACGCCGAGCTCGTGACCGACCAGGCGATCGGCTGGCTCGGCTCGGGCCACGACCGGCCCGTCTTCACCTACGTGCACTACCTCGACCCGCACTGGCCCTACGAGCCGCCCGAGTTCCTGCTCGAGGGGACGCCGCCCAAGGTCTACAGCTACGACCCGCTCATGTCGGTGCAGTCGCGCTACCCGTTCGGTTCGCTGCCCGCGATGTCGCCGGAGGGCGTCGCGAGCGGGTTCACCTACTACGACGCCGAGATCCGCTTCTGCGACCGCGCGATCGGCCGCCTCCTCGCGCACCTGAAGAGCATCGGGCAGCTCGACCCCGAGGACCTCGTGATCGTGACCGCCGACCACGGCGAGCAGTTCTACGAGCACGACTCGTGGGGCCACGGCACGTCGATGTTCCACGAGGAGCTGCGCGTCCCGCTGATCATGGCGGGGGGCGGCGTCCTTCCCGGCACGGTGCAGGAGCAGACGGTCCGCCTCTTCGACGTCTACCCGACGATCCTCGACCTGGCGGGCGTGCCGGTCCCGCCGGACATCGCGGCGCTCTCCATGAAGCCGATCCTGGCGGGCGAGGTCGAGGACTCGCCGCGCCCCGCGTTCTCCGAGCGCCTCTCCGGCAGCTGGGAGGGGCGGCTCATCTCGGAGAAGCAGGGCGCGTTCAACTTCGAGACGATGTCGTCGCTGCAGCTCGGCCGGAAGAAGATCATCGAGATGCAGGACGCCGAACGGCCCGGCGAGCTCTTCTACATGACCTTCGACCTCGACCAGAACCCGCAGGAGAAGCTGCGCGTGCGCGTCGCCAAGGAGGGCGAGCTGCTCGACCGCAGCGACCCGGCCTTCACGCCCGACCCGCAGCTGGTGCGGTACCTGAAGCAGATGCAGGAGAAGGCGCGCGCCCACGTCCTCAGCCGCTCGGCGGCCGTCTTCGACGAGGAGACGCGCAAGATCCTGAAGGGCATCGGGTACGTCGAAGGCCGATGAGCGCCGCCTCGTCGAGCAGCACGGGCGGGACACCGACGCATCCCCCCCGCCGGCCGCGCCAGCTCGGGCGCAAGCTGCTGCTCTCGCTCGCGTCCGTGGTCGTCACCTGCCTGCTCGCCGAGGGGGTCGTGCGGCTCGTGCTCGGCCCGCAGCCGAAGTTCCCGCGCCGCGTCGTCGAGGGACCCTTCGGGCTGCGCATCAACGAGCCGCACGCCGTCTACCGCCACGAGTCGGCCGACGTGAGCGTCTGGTTCCGCATCAACTCGAAGGGGCTGCGCGCCGATCGCGAGTACCCCTACGAGAAGCCGGCCGGCACGCAGCGCATCGTCTGCCTCGGCGACTCCTTCACGGCGGGCTACGAGGTCGAACTCGAGGACTGCTTCACGCGCGTGCTCGAGCGCGAGCTGACCGCGCAGGGGCGCGCGGTCGAGGTGCTCGACGCCGGCGTGTCGGGGTTCGGCACCGCCGAGGAGTGCCTCTACCTCGAGCGCGAGCTGATCCGCTACCAGCCCGACGTCGTCGTCGTGAGCTTCTACGGCAACGACCTGATGGACAACGTCCGCAGCGGCCTCTTCAAGCTCGACCACGGCAAGCTCGAGCCGCTGCACGACCGCTACGTCCCGTTCGGGAAGTTCGCGAACTTCCTCAACACGAACTTCCTCTTCAACTGGCTCTCCGAGCGCTCCGACGCCTTCGCGCTGACGAAGGAGGTCACGACGCGGCTCCTGAAGGGCAAGCTCGTCGAGCAGAACCTCGCCGCGATCGACGCGGCGGCGTCCGGCTCCGCGAAGGACCCGGAGAAGGCGCCGGCGGAGGTCGCGCCCCCCGACCCGAAGAAGACGGCGCGGCTCGAGCAGGCGAAGCAGGAGTCCGAGTACGCCAAGGCGCTGACGGTCGCGATCTACGAGCGGCTGCGCGAATTCTGCGTCGGGCACGGCATCGCGCTCGTGATCCAGAGCATCCCGTCGAACCGCGAGAACCCGGTCGCGCTCGTCGACGTCTTCCCGCGTGACCGCTTCGACGTGGCGCGGCCCGGCGTCACCTTCCAGTCGGACAAGGAGCTGCTCGACCCCTTCCTCGAGAAGGAGCTCCTGTACTGGAAGAAATCGACCGGCCACTGGACGCCGTTCAGCCACCGCGTCTGCGGGAAGGCGCTCGCCGAGAGGATCGTGAAGGAAGGGCTGCTCGGGAAGTAGCTCGCGCCGCTTTTCGCGGCGACGTTGCTCACTTCTTGGCGCGCTCCTCGAGGGCGCGGAGGAAGTTGCGCGGGACCTTGTCGCCGCCGTAGACGGGCTCGAGCAGCCGCTCGAGCTGCTGGCCGCCGCCCTTCCCCATCGACTTGATCGCCTTCTTCAAGTTGGAGCGCAGTCGCTCCTTGGCGACGCTCGCGACGGTCGCGAGCTCCTCGTCCTTCTGCCCCTTCATGAGCTTGTCGATCAGGTCGGCCTGCGCGGCGTCGCCCGCCTCGCCCACGCCCCAGACGATGGCGATCTTCACGTCGTGGTCTCTCTCCTTCGGCCAGCGCGACTGCAGCGTCGCGGCGACGTCGGAGTTGCCGGAGAGCAGCGCGCCGAGGCCGACGGCCGCGGCGATGCGGTACGGCTTCTTCGACGAGGCGAGCTCCTCGCAGAGGAGCTTCTTCGCCTCGGGCTTGCCGGCGCCGCACGGGCCGAGCGCGCGCAGCAGGTCCCGCTTCACGTCCTCGTCCTTCTCGGCGGCCCACGCCGCGAGCAGGTCGCCCGCGACCGCGGGGTTGCGCTGCTCCTCGAGCGTGACGACGGCGCAGTCGCGGACGAAGCTCGACTTGTCGGCGAGCAGCAGCGCGATCGCAGGCGCCCACGCCTTCGCCTCGGGCGCTCCGGCCGCGCGGATCACGACGCCCTGGTCGGCCGGCGTCTTCAGCCGCGCCAGGATCTCCTGCAGCGCCGCCTCGCGCTCGGGCGAGGAGTCGGCGAAGAGGTCGCGTGCGGCGCGCTCGCGCTCGTCGTCGCTCTTCGCCCCGACCACCGCCTCGATGATCTTCAGCACGGCCGGCGAGCGCGTCGCCTCGGCCGGAGCGGCCGTCCCGCCGCCCGCGGCGAGCGCGGCGTTCAGGAACTCGAGGAAGCCGTCGCGCTTCATGGCGTAGGCGTGCTTGATCAGGAGCGCGCCGTTCCCGTCGAATGCGGCGAACTGCGGGACCACCTCGCCGCCCGTCGCCGGGTCGAGGAACTTGTCTCTCAGCGCGACCTCCAGCGCAATGTGCTCCGAGCAGAGGATCCCGGGGTAGCGCGCGCAGCTCTTCACGCGCTTGCCGTCGATCTCCTTCTCGACCAGCTCGTGCTGCGAGGGGCTCGCGACGAGCAGGACGAAGCTCGCGAGCCGCCGCATCCCCTCGGCGTCGGCGACGATCCCGTCGACCGTCTTCTGGCAGATCGGCTCGACGTCGCTCAGCAGGAAGACGAGGATCGGCTTCTTCTGCTCGGTCGCGCGCTCGCACGCGCTCTTCCAGTCGTGCTGCCAATCGAGGCGCGCGCCGGCCGGCTTCGTCGCGGGGGCGGGCGCGGGCGCCGGCTTCGCCTGGAACCGCGGGACCGCGAGGCCGAGCAGCGCGGCCGCGACGAGCGACGGGGACATCGCCTTCTTCCTCCCGGACCGACGTCGCGGCGCATCGGGACGGAACGACGCCGACGACGGCCTATCATCTTGTCGGTCGGCCGCGGCCGGCCACAACTCCGAGCCCGCGCTGGCGGCGCACCTCCGCCGAACTTCGGCCGCGGCTCGGGCAGGGGTTCGGGCCGGCGATGGGAAAAGAATCGCGCGACCCGTTCTCCGACCCGGTATCGAGCGTGCATAGGGGCGCGGTGGAGTGCTCGAGCGGGCGCCGGGCCGGGCAGAACGCCCCAGGTCCGGATCGCCGTCGCCGAGGGTGGGGAAGAAGCGTCTCGTCGCGACCTGCGGCGCCCCGCCGACTCTCCTCCCGCCTTAGGATGTCCGCCCCCATTGGATCGACCCCCCCAGGAGCGAGTACGCGTGACGCTGCCGAATGAAACCGTTCGAGGCGAGCCGGGCCTGCGCCGCCGCCGCGTCTTCTTCATCGTCGCTTCGCTGCTCTTCATCGTGGCCGGAGCGACGCTCGGCGTGACGGTGATCGGCCACTCCTTCGCCGACGACGGCAAGGTCAACCACGAGCTGACGCGCTACGGCATCCAGACCTTCCAGGGCGCGTTGATCGTCGCCGGCGTCGCGCTGTTCTTCGCGCGCCACACGCTGGCACGGCTGAGCTCGGGGGGAATGCTCGCGTACTGCGCGGTCTTCTGCTCCGGGATCGGCGCCGGCGTCGGCACCTGGATCAACGTGAAGGAGATGCTGCCTCCGCCGTGGGAGGGCTCCGGACTGACGATGCCGCAGCGGCTCGCGCTGCTCGCCGAGGCGAAGAAGGGCTTCTGGGGTCCGACGGCGGAGCAGGCGAGCCACGACATCCCGAAGGGCGAGGGCCTCGACGCCGCCGAAGGGCACTATCAGTTCGGATACCAGCTCTCGATCGCCGGCAGGTTCATGGAGGCCGCCGTCGAGCTGAAGCGGACCATGGCGATGATCGACAAGCTGCCGGTGCCCTCCGATCCGGTGCTCGCCGCCACGCAGCGCGAATTGTCCAGCCGCGCCGAGAGGGAGCTGAGCGGCGCATACCTGCGCATGGGCGAGACGGCGAACTGCGCCGAACGCCACACTTGCGACTCGTGCATCTTCCCGATCAAGGACCAGGGCGTGCACTCGGTCAAGACCGGTTCGCAGCTCGCGATGGACGTGTTGAAGGACCTCTACGAGAGGGACCCCACCGACGTCACGTCGAAGTGGCTCTACAACGTCGCGGCGATGACGCTCGGGATCCCGCCGGAGCAGCTGCCGGAGAACCTGCGCGCGTCGCCCGACCTGTTCAAGTCGGAGTACCCGCTGCCGCGCTTCATGGACCGCGCCGCCGCGGTCGGCATCAGCGACCACCGGCTCGCCGGCGGCGCGATCCTCGAGGACTTCGACGGCGACGGCGACCTCGACCTCGTCACCTCGTCGGCCAGCCTGACCGACGGCTTGCGTTACTACCGCAACGAGGGCGACGGAACCTTCAAGGACCTCTCGCACGAGGCGGGCTTCGACGGCCTCACGCACGGTCTCAGCATCTCCCAGGGCGACTTCGACAACGACGGGGACCCCGACATCTCGATCGTGCGCGGCGCGTGGATGCGCAACTACGGGACGATCCCGATGTCGCTGCTGCGCAACGACGGCGACGGTCGCTTCACCGACGTGACCGAGCAGGCCGGCCTCTTGACGACGAGCTACTTCCCCGGCCAGGTCGCCGAGTGGGCCGACTACGACAACGACGGCTGGGTCGACCTCTTCATCGGCCACGAGTCGACGCCGGAGCAGAAGAGCCCGTCGTTCCTGTACCACAACAACCAGGACGGCACGTTCACCGACGAGACGCTCGCCGCCGGCATCGACCAGTTCGGATTCGTGAAGGGCGCCGCGTGGGGTGACTTCGACGACGACGGCTGGATCGACCTGTTCATGTCGCGCCGCACGGAGCCGTGCATTCTCTACCGCAACGTCGCCGCGTCCGGCGGCGGCCGGCGCTTCGAGGACGTGACCGCGAAGGCCGGGATCGAGGGCGCGCTCATGTCGTTCGCGGCGTGGTTCTTCGACTTCGACAACGACGGCGACCTCGACCTCTGGTCGTCCACGTACAGCAAGAACCTCCCGATCACGAAGAAGGACCCCTATCGGGAGCCGGTCTCCGAAGTCGGCCCGTTGATGCTGCAGGACGGCCAGGATCTCGGCAACGCCTACTGCCGGCTCTTCCGCAACAACGGCGACGGCACGTTCACCGACGTCGCGAAGGAGATGGGGCTCCACCGCGTCGTGCTGGTGATGGGCTCCAACTTCGGCGACTTCGACAACGACGGCTGGCTCGACCTCTACCTCGGCGACGGCAATCCGAGCTACCGCGCGCTCCTCCCCAACAAGGCGTTCCGCAACGACCACGGGAAGTACTTCCAGGACGTGACGACGGCGACCGGGCTGGGCCACCTGCAGAAGGGCCACGCCATTGCATTCGGAGACGTCGACAACGACGGCGACCAGGACCTCTACGCCGACATGGGCGGCTTCTTTCCCGCGGACACCTTTGCGAACGCCCTCTACGAGAACCCGGGCAACGCGAACCACTGGATCACGATGCGGCTGCACGGCACGCAGACCAACAAGCGCGCGATCGGGACGCGCCTCAAGGTCTCGATCGAGACGCCGTCCGGCCCGCGCGACGTCTACCAGGTGGTCGGCGGCTCGAGCAGCTTCGGCTCGTCGGGCGTGCAGCAGGAGATGGGACTCGGCGACGCGACGCGCATCGTCGCGATCAGCGCCTACTGGCCGGTCAGCCGCACGACGCAGGTCTGGAAGGACGTGCCGCTCGACCGCATCGTCGACCTCACCGAGGGCGACGCGACGCCGCGCGTGAGCGAGACGAAGCCGTTCCACCTGAAGTCGGAGGGCGGCGAGTGCTGCCCGCCCAAGGGGACCGACGGCGTCCGCTGACGCGCGGATGCGCCGGAGTCTCGATTGAAGCTCTTCAAGCAGAAGCACGTCACCGGCCCGGCCAACTGGCTGTTCGACCGGTACTCCGGCGGCGCGCGCCGGCCCGTCTTCTTCGACATCGACCGCACCTACCCGCCGCTGCGCGCGGTGCAGCAGGCCTATCCGGCGATCCGCGCGGAGCTGCTCGCGGTCCTGCCGACGCGCCACGAGATCCCGCGCTACCACGAGCTCGACGAGGCGCAGCGCAAGATCTCGGCGGAGGAGGACCAGAACCGCAGCTGGCGCGTCTTCATGCTCTACGTGATGGGGCTGCGGCCGGAGAAGAACCGCGCGCGCTGCCCGCGGACCTGCGCCGTCCTCGACTCGGTGCCGAACCTCTTCCAGGCCTTCTTCTCGATCCTCGACGCCGGCAAGTCGATCCCGCCCCACCACGCGCCCTACCGCGGCTACCTGCGTTTCCACCTCGGACTCAAGGTCCCGGCCGTCGATCCGCCGACCATCCGCGTGAAGGACCAGCACTACACCTGGAAGGAGGGCGAGGCGGTCCTCTTCGACGACAGCTGGCAGCACGAGGTGACCAACCGGTCGAAGGAGCCGCGCGCCGTGCTGGTGGTCGACGTGATGCGCCCGATGCCGGCGCTGCCGCACGCGGTGAACTCGCTCATCATGAAGCGTTTCCTCGAGAGCTACCGCCGCAAGGTCGGCGAGCGGCTCGACCAGGTGCAGGCGCCGCCGATTCCGCTGTGACCTCACGCCTGCGAAGCTGTCGTTGCTGCGGCGCGTGAAGCCTTGGAGCTGGAGCGGACGTCGAGGGCGCGGGTGAAGAAGGCCGCGGGGAGCAAGGCTTCGTGGCGGATCGGGGTGCCCTCCGCCGCCAAATCCAACTGACAAGAGGCGGCTCCGGCGGACTGCGCGGCCTATGGGACCGTCGATTTCATCTGATTACGTGAAGACGGCCGCGCGAGCCCCTCTCGCCACGAAGCCTTCTCCCCGCGACCTTCTTCGAACGGTCCTCGAACGACGTCCGACGTCGTTGCTGCGCCACGGGCGATGAACCGGATCCGCGACGCCCACCGTGTTCGACGTCGAGCGCTTCAGGGACTCGACCGCGCATCATCGAGTCGAGAGCTGGTCCGTTCGCGTGCCAGGTCGACTGGGTGCCTCGTACGCCAACATCGCTCGTCGCCATCCGATGCCTGACCACCGTGCGTCGTCATTGAAATCGGAGAAGGCGGAGTCGCGCGATCTCAAGTTCATGAGCGAGCCGCGGCACCAAGCGATCGGCATCGAGTCGCGTCCGATCGTGCGTACGCCGTGCATCTCCCGTGGCGCAGCAACGACGTCGGACGTCGTTCGAGGACCGTGCGAAGAGGCCGCGGGGAGCAAGTCTCGTGGCGTCGCGCGACGGTCTCGAGCGGTTGTGAAAGGGCGGAGGGGAAAAAGGTCGAGGGACGGGACACGCTCGCAACAATGAACGTTGACCAATGGCTCGCTGCGTAAAACGGTCGACCACCGAACTGCTGCGAGTCGTGCCCGGATGCGCCGAGCGCAGCGAGCCCCCCGTTCATCGTTGGTTTGGGGCGAGCGTGTCCCGTCCATCGAGCCTTTTTCCCCTCCGCCCCTCCACCCGCCCTCGCCCGTCGCGCGTTCAACCACGACCCCTTCTCCCCGCGCCCGCTTCACCCGCGTTCTCGACGTCCGCTCCAGTTCCCTGGCGCGAGTCGCAGCGCGTTGAGAACGACCGCGAGCGAAGAGACCGCCATCGCGAGTCCCGCGTGGGCCGGCTCGGGATCCTTCGCGCCGAAGCGCGCGAAGAGGCCCATGGCCCACGGGATCGCGGCGAGGTTGTAGGCCGCGGCGAGGAAGAGGTTCTGGCGGATCACCCGCAGCGTCGCGACGGCGATCGCGCGCGCCTCCGCCACGTCGGAGAGCCGCTCGCGCAGCAGCACGAGGCGGCCCGCCGCGCGCGCGAGCCCCGTCCCGCCCCCCATCGCGATCCCGACCGTCGCGGTCGCGAGCGCGGCGCCGTCGTTGAACCCGTCGCCGACGAACGCGGTCGGCGTGCCTTCGCGCAGGCGCTCCGCGACGAGCTCGGCCTTCTGCGCCGGCGAGCAGCCGGCGTGCACTTCGTCGATCGAGCAGGCGCGCGCGACGCGCGCGGCCGGGCCGGCGCGGTCGCCCGTCACGAGCGCGACCGCCACGCCCGCCGCGCGCAGCGCCGCGACCGTCGCCGCCGCGTCGGGGCGCGGCGGATCGTCGATCTCGAACAGGCCGACCAGCTCGCCGCCGCGCGCCGCCGCCACCAGCGACCGCTCGCTCTCCGGCAGGGCGCGCGCGTCGGCGACGGCGAACTCGGGCCGGCCGAGCCGCCACTCCTCGCCGTCGACGCGGCCGACCACGCCGCTGCCGGCGCGCTCTTCGAGGTCGGCGAGCTCTGCGGTGCCCGCGCCGACCGCTTCCAGATGGCGCGCGACGGCGACCGCCATAGGGTGGCCCGACTTGCTCGCCAGCGCCCGCACCGCCGCCGCGTCGCGTCCGCGCGGCATCTTGAGCACGGCGACCACGGCCGGCCGCCCGCTCGTCAGCGTCCCGGTCTTGTCGAGGAGGACGGCGCGCACGCGCGCCAGCTCCTCGAGCGCGCTCGCGTCCTTGACCAGGATCCCGGCGCGCAGCGCCCGGCCGCAGCCCGCCAGCACCGCGGTCGGCGTCGCGAGCGCGAGGGCGCACGGGCAGGAGATCACGATCGTCGCCAGCGTGCGCGCCACGACGGTCGCCGCGCCCGCGCCCGAGAGCGCCCCGCCGACCGCCGCGAGCGCCGCGAGCAGCAGCACCGACGGCACGAAGACCGCCGCGACGCGCTCGGCGAGCGTCGCCGCAGGCGACTTCGCGACCAGCGCGTCGCGCACGATCGCCGCCATCTGCCCGAGCCGCGACGACGAGCCGGTCGCGGCGACCGCGACCTCGAGCCGGCCGCCGCCGTTGATCGAGCCGGCGAAGACCTCGGCGCCCGCCGCCTTGGCGACCGGCTCCGACTCGCCGGTCACGCGCGACTCGTCGACGGTCGAGCGGCCGGCGGTCACGACGCCGTCGGCGGCGATCCGCTCGGCCGGCAGGACGATCAGGAGGTCGCCGGCCGCGAGTGCGCGCGCCTCGACCTCGCGCTCGCCGTCGTCGGTCCGCACGCGCGCCCGCTCCGGCAGCACGTCGAGCAGCGCCACGAGCCCGGCCAATGCGCGGCCGCGCACGCGCGCCTCGATCCACTTGCCGGCGCGCAGGAAGGCGACCAGCCAGACGGCCGCGTGGCCGTGGTCCATCTCGGGCGGGATCGCGCCCGCCGCGGCGAGCAGCGCGCTCGCGGCCGCCGCGCCCGCGCCGATCGCAACCAGCAGGTCCATGCCGGCGCGCCGCAGCCTCGCGCTGCCGATCGCGCCCGTCACGAACGAGCGGCCCGGCCCCGCGACCGCCGCGACGGCGAGCAGCGCGCCGGCCCAGCGCGTCGCCGCGGCCGGCGCGCCGGCGCGATGGAGGAGCGCGGAGGCGCCGACCGTGACCAGCGCGAGCGCGAGCGCCGCCGTCAGCCGGAGCGACTCGGAGCGCAGCTGCGCCCGATCGGCGGTCGCGCCGGCCGCGGCGGCCGAGTAGCCCGCGTCGCGCACGGCGGCGGCGAGCGCGTCGACCGGCGCCTTCCCGTCGAGCGTGCGCACCACTGCCAGCCCGGCCGCAAAGCTCACGTCGACGCCGGCCACGCCCGGCACGCGCTTCAGGGCGGCCTCGACGGTGGCCGCGCAGCCGGCGCAGTGCATGCCGCCGATCGAGAGCTCGACCCTCTCCTCCGCGGCGCTCGCCCTGGTCAAGACCGACATAAGGACGCCAACTTAGCCCGGGCGCGCAAGTGCGCCGATGGAGGTCGCACCCCCTCCGCGCGAGAATGACGGACCGTGCGCACGACCTCCGACTCCCGACTCGCCTTCGGGCTCCTCCTGGTGAGCCTGCTCTCGCTCGGCGCCTTCGTCTTCCTCGGCTTCCGTCCGCTCTCGTCGCGCCGGCTGAAGGAGCCGGCGCCGCCGTCGACGCAGGCGCTCGAGCTGGCCGGGACGGAGTTCGTGAACGTGTCCGAAGCGTGGGGGCTCGGACTCGCCCACCACGACGTGAGCGGCAAGGGGGAGCAGGGCGGCGTAGGGTCGATCGCCGACGCGGTCGCGCCGGGCGTCGGCCTGCTCGACCTCGACGACGACGGCGACCTCGACCTCGTCCAGCTGGCCGGGCGCGGCGGCGACACCGGCGTCGCGATCTGGCGCAACGAGTGGAGCGAGAAGCACGTCACCCACTTCGTCGACGTGACCGCCGCCTGCGGCATCCGCTGGACCGGCGCCGCGCAGGGCGTCTGCGCCGGCGACGTCGACGGCGACGGCGACGTCGACCTCTACGTGACTGCGGCGGGGCGCAAGCTGCTGCTCGTCAACCGGCGGAAGGAGAGCGGAACGCTGCGCTTCGACGACCTGACCGAAGAGGCGGGCGTCGCCGGCGAGCTCTGGCACTGGGTCGAGTCGCCCGAGCGCGGCGTCGCGCCGCAGGTCGCCCCCGGCTGCAGCGACCAGGACCACGCCACCGGCCACGAGGTGCCCGAGTTCTCGACCGGCGCGACGTTCGGCGACTTCGACGCCGACGGAGACCTCGACCTCTACGTCGCGAACTACGTGGCGGCGTTCAACGAGCGCTGGAACGACCAGCGCGTCGCCGAGCAGGCCGACCGCCCCGAGCCGGCGCAGTACCAGCCGCAGCAGTTCGAGAGCCTGCCCGACCGCCTCTACCGCAACGACACGGCGCCCGGCGGCCCGCCGCGCTTCCGCGACGTGACGCGCGAGGCGGGGGTCGACGACCAGCGCGGGCGCGGGCTCGGCGTCACCTTCATGCTGATCGACCCCGACATCTACCCCGACCTCTACCTCGTGAACGACGCCACGGCGAACGTCTTCCTGCGCAATTCGGCCGGACCTTCGGGGCGCCGCTTCGAGGTCGCGACGTCGGAGTTCGGGCTCTACGACAACCGCTCCGGGATGGGGCTCGCGCGCGGCGACGCCGACGCCGACGGCGACCTCGACCTGCTCACCACGAACTTCCGCCGCAACGGCTCGTCGCTCTTCCTCTACCGCCTCGAGGTCGAGGGCGACGAGGCGGGCCGCGACGTGCGCCAGGTCGCCAAGTTCGAGGAGCGCGGCGCCGCGGCCCGCATCGACCGCGACACCATCCCGCTGGTCGGCTGGGGCTGCGTCTTCCTCGACTACGACGACGACGGCGACGAGGACCTCTTCATCGGGAACGGCGCGACCAGCCCGCGCGAGCAGCAGCCGCAGTGCGCGCCGGAGCGCGCGCTCCTCTTCAAGAACCGCGGCGACGGCGTCTTCGACAACGTCTCCGCCTCGGCGGGCGCCGCCCTGCAGGCGAGCTACGCGGCGCGCGGCGTCGTCGCCGGCGACCTCGACCGCGACGGCGACCTCGACCTCGTGATCGCGCAGAACAACGGGCCGCTGGTCGTGCTCGAGAACCGCCGGCCGCCCGGCCCCCACCACGCGCTGACGGTCGTCCCGTCCTTCGGGAAGCTCCGCGGCGACGCGGTGAACGCGGTGGTCGTGGTCGAGTCGGGCCACCGCCGCATGATCCGCGAGCTGCTCTCGGGCAGCTCCTACCTCTGCCAGGAGCCGTTCGAGGCGCACTTCGGGCTCGGCCGCCTGCCGTTCGCCGACCGCGTGCGCGTCTCGTGGCCGTGGTTCGGCGCGCCCGCGCCGACGATGATGGGCCCCGAGCCGGCGACGCGCGTGAACATCGCGCCGGAGCAGAACTGACGTGGCGGCGGGCGGACGGGCCGGCTTCCTGTCGAGCATCGGCAACAAGATGCTCGCGGTGCTGGTGGCGGTGGCGGTGCTGCCCGCCGTCGCCGTCTCCCTCTACGCGCTGCGCAAGGCGTCCGACGCGCTCGCGGAGCAGGCGCTCACCCTCATGTCGGAGCGCTGCGCCACGGACGCGCGCCGCACGGAGAGCCTGCTCGACTCGATCCGGATCGACCTCGGCAACTCGGTGCAGGAGAACGGCGACCTCGCGCTGCTGATGATGAAGCTCATGCCGCTGCCCTCCGACCGCAACGAGGGGACGCGCGCGACGACGGCGGACGACTGGATCGCGATCCAGACCGGCATGGCGCGCGTCGACCAGCGCTCGCAGAGCGACATCTTCGGCCGCTACCCGAGCTGTGCGAGCGTCTGGGTCGCGTCGCTCGGCTTCGCGTCGAGCCAGCCGACCACGGTCCTGCAGCTCGACCGCGCGGGCGACTCGATCCGCACCCAGCGCGGCCTCGAGCGCGGCAAGGACGAGATCCTCCGCCCGCTCCCGCTCCAGACCGACGCCCTCTCGCAGGCGATCCTGCGCGAATTCGGCAGCGCGCGCAGCGAGCATTCGGAGCGCGACGTCCTGCGCTGGACGGTGGTCGACCGCGACCGCCCCGGCGAGGCGGTCGAGGTCTTCGCGGCGCGCGTGCGCGTGAGCGACCGGCGCTACCCCGAGGACGTCGGCTGGGTCTTCGAGGTCCACTCGTGGCGGGCGATCCTCGAGGATCTGCGCTCCGGCCCCGCCTCCGCCGAGGGCGCCGTCACGTCGCTCTACGACGTGAAGCCGTGGAAGCTCGAGCCGCTCGCGACGTCGCGCGCCGGCGCCTGGGCCGAGATCCCCGAGGAGCTCGACCTGCGCCGCCACGCCTCCGGCGGCGCCGCCAACGCCGCCCTCTTCGAGCGCGGCACCATCGAGGCGCTCGCCTTCGCGCCCTTCACGCCGCGGCGCGAGGACGCCTCCGCGCGCTACGTGCTCGCGATCCAGCGCCCCGCGACCGAGCTGATGGACAACCTGCGGCGCTTCCGCTTCGTCTTCACCTCGATCCTGGCGGCGGCGCTGCTGCTCGCGGCGCTGGTCGGGACCCTGCTCGCGCGCCGGCTCACGAAGCCGCTGCGCGTGCTGCGCGACGGCGCCATGCAGATCGGGCGCGGCGACCTCGCGCAGACGCTCGACGTGCGCACCGGCGACGAGGCGGAGGAGCTCGCGCGCGAGTTCAACGCGATGGCCGCGCAGCTCAAGTCGCTCTACCAGGGCATGGAGACGACCATCGCGGAGCGCACCGAGCAGCTGCAGCGCGCACTCGACGACCTGCGCCGGGCGCACGCGAGCCTCGGCGAGTCGGAGCGGCGCTACTCCGACATCGTCGAGAACGCCTCCGACCTGATCCAGGTGACCGACGCGCAGGGGCGCATCGTCTCGGCCAACCGGCGCGAGACGGCGCTGCTCGGGATCGCGGCCGACGCGATCCAGGGGCGCGACTTCTTCGAGTTCGTGGCGGCCGACGCGCGCGACGCCACGCGACGAGCCTTCGACCACGTGCTCGCCGGCCACGCGCTGCAGGCGTTCGAGTCGGCGCTCGCGATCGGGGCGAACCGCCTCCCCGTCGAGATTTCGGCGACGCCGGTCCTGGACGGCGGCGCGCCGGTCGGCGTGCGGGCGATCCTCCGCGACGTCGCCGACCGCAAGGTGATGGAGGCGCGGCTGATCAAGGCGGAGCGCCTCTCCTCGGTCGGCGCGCTCGCGGCCGGCGTCGCTCACGAGATCAACAACCCGCTCGGCATCATCAACCTCTTCGCGCAGCGGGCGCTCGAGAAGGCGAAGAAGGGCGAGCTCGACGTCGAGAAGATGGAGAAGATCGTCGAGCAGACCCGGCGCGTCGCGGCGATCACGCGCAACCTGCTCGACTTCGCGCGCGCCGCGCCGACGCGCTACGCGCCGGTCGACCTCGCCGAGGTCGTGCGCAACACCTGCTCGCTCGTCGCGGACCGCGCGCGCAACTCGGAGATCGCGATCAAGGAGGAGGTCGCGGCGGAGCTGCCGCGGGTGAACGGCAACAGCCAGCAGATCAGCCAGGTGCTGCTGAACCTGCTCCTGAACGCGATCCAGGCGATCGACCGCAAGGGCACGATCCTCTTGCGCGTGGTCGCGACGACGACCAGCCGCCTGCCGACCGCCGGCCGCGCCGTGCGCGTGTCGGTCGAGGACACCGGGCCGGGCATTCCGCCCGACGCGCTGCCGAAGATGTTCGAGCCCTTCTTCACCACGAAGGCGCCGGGCGAGGGGACGGGACTGGGGCTCTCCGTCTCGTGGGGCATCCTGAAGGAGCACCACGGAGCGATCTTTGCCGGCAACCGCCCCGAGGGAGGGGCTCGCTTCGAGTTCGAACTCCCCGTCGAGGGCGAAACGTCCCAGCCGGCGAAGTCGCAGGCCGGCCGCCTCGAACGCGTCGAGGAATGAAAAGGGAAGACATGCCGCGCATTCTCGTGGTCGACGACGAAGAGGCGATCCGCTCCGGGCTCGCGGAGATCCTGAGGGAGGAGGGGTACGAGGTCGACGAGCGGCCCGACGCCCAGTCCGCGCTGAACGGGATCCGGGACCAGATCTACGACCTCATCTGCACCGACGTGCGCATGCCCGGCATGGACGGCCTCGAGCTCCTGCAGCGCGTCAAGGTGGAGAGCCCCGAGACCGAGGTGATCGTCATCACCGGCTTCGCGAGCCTGCAGTCGGCGGTCGACGCGGTGAAGCGCGGCGCGGAGGACTACCTCGCCAAGCCCTTCGACCTCGACGAGGTGCGGCTCACCGTCAAGCGTGCGCTCGAGAAGAAGGCGCTGCGCGACAAGCAGCAGAAGCTCGAGCGGCGCGTCGCCCACCTCTCGCCCGGCCCCCAGCTGATCGGCAAGGCGCCGATCTTCATGCGCGCGCTGCAGCTGCTCGACCGCGTCGCGCCGACCAACTCGACCGTGCTGATCCTGGGCGAGACGGGGACCGGCAAGGAGCTGATCGCGCGGGAGATCCACCGGCGCAGCCCGCGCGCGGCCGAGCCGTTCATCCCCATCAACTGCGGAGCCCTGCCCGACACGCTGCTCGAGAGCGAGCTGTTCGGCTACGCGAAGGGCGCGTTCACCGGGGCGGACAAGCCGACGCAGGGACTGTTCGAGGCGGCCGACCGCGGCACGCTCTTCCTCGACGAGATCGGCAACATCACGCTCGGCATGCAGTCGCGGCTGCTGCGCGTGCTCGAGACGGGCGAGCTCCTGCGGCTCGGCGAGCGCAAGGTCCGCAAGATCGACGTGCGCATCGTCTCCGCCACCAACGCCGACCTGAAGAAGGCGGTCGAGCGCGGGTCGTTCCGCCAGGACTTCTTCTACCGGCTGAACGTGCTGCGCCTCGAGCTGCCGCCGCTGCGCGAGCGCATGGAGGACCTGCCGGTGCTCGCCGGCCACTTCCTCGACAGCTGCTCGCGCCGCTTCGGGAAGAAGTTCGAGGGCTTCTCCAAGGAGGCGCTCGCGGCGCTCCAGGCCCACCACTGGCCGGGCAACGTGCGCGAGCTCGAGAACGCCATCGAGCACGCGGCCATCCTCTGCGTGACGCCGCAGGTGCTGCCCGAGGACCTGCCGGGCGAGCTCCGGAAGAAGGCGGTCGAGGCGGGTGGCGCGCCGCCGGCGCCGCTCACGCTCGACGACCTCGAGAAGCAGCACATCCTCTCGATCCTGCGCGACTGCGGCGGCCACCGCGGCCGCACCGCCGACGTGCTCGGCATCAACCGGCGCACGCTCTACCGCAAGCTGATCGAATACGGCATGGCGCGCGGCGCTCCCGAAGAGGGCGAGGGGGACGAAACGCCCCGGCCCGAATCGGGCTGATTGGGGCGAATCGACCCCGAGGTGGCGGTTTGGGACGGCTGGTCTCCGCCCCCAGTCCCGATGCGCCCGATTGGCGGTCGGCGAACCCGACGCAAGCCGTTTCCTCGAAACGAGTTGGGCGTTCGGGTTTTCCAGTGGGACAAACGTGCCGCTCGATGGGACACCACGGCACCCGGGTTGCCATCGCGTGGCCGGCTCGGCATCGGCCGGCCGCGACTCGAACCTGGGTACCGGCAAGACTCTGGAACGGGACGCTCGAGAAAACAGGACTGCGCTCGAAAGAGTGCAGCGGACAGGGGTCGCCTGGGCAAGGGCGGCCCCTGATCGTTTTCAGGCCGCTTCCGTTCCTGCGTCGCGCGCTCAGCTCCCGAACGCGAACCGCATCGGCACGACGCAGATCCCGCTCGGGGAGACGGTGAAGCGCGCGCGGTCGAGCTCGGCGTTGAAGCCGACGCTCTCGCCGCCCGGCACCACGGTCCACTTGTCGACGATCGCGCGGCGGACGCGGGCGCCCGGGCCGATCACGACGCCCGCGTGCAGGATCGAGTCCTCGACGACGGCGTGCTCCTCGACGCGCACGCGGTACGAGAGGACGGAGCGCTCGACGCGTCCGCCCGACACGATGGCGCCGGGGCAGACGATCGAGTCGAGCACCTCGGCGCGGCGCGCGTTCGCGTGGCTGCCGAGCACGTCGGCGAAGACGGTCTTGGCCGGCGGCTCGTTGTGCTGCAGCGTGAAGATCGGCCAGTGCTGGTCGTAGAGGTTGAACTGCGGGTCGACGCGGCAGAGGTCGAGGTTCGCCTCGTAGAACGAATCGATCGTCCCGATGTCGCGCCAGTAGGGCTCCTTGCCGGAAGCGGTGCCGTCGGCCGCGTTCTCGTCGATGAAGCGGTGCACGAAGACGCGGTGCGACTGGATCGCGCTCGGGATCACGTCCTTGCCGAAGTCGTGCGTCGAGCCGGCGCGAACGCCGTCGGCGCGCAGGAGCTCGTCGAGCGCCTTCCACTCGAAGAGGTAGATGCCCATCGAGGCGAGCACCCAGCCGGGGCGGTCGGGGATCGGCTTGGGGTCGGCCGGCTTCTCGTCGAAGCCGGCGACGCGTCCGTCCGACGTGGTCGCGATCACGCCGAAGCGGCGCGCCTCCTCGATCGGGACGGGGATCACGCCGACCGTCACGTCGGCGCGGTTGCGGACGTGGTCTTCCAGCATCCGCCCGTAGTCCATCTTGTAGATGTGGTCTCCCGAGAGGATCAGGACGCGCTGCTTCCTCTCCGCCTCGATCGTGTCGAGGTTCTGGTAGACGGCGTCGGCGGTGCCGAGGTACCAGCTCTCCTTGGTCGCGCGCTGCGGCGGCAGCGGCGAGATGAACTGCGCGAGGCGGCGCGGCAGGAAGTTCCACCCGAGCCGCAGGTGGTCCTCGAGCGAGCGCGAGCGGTACTGCGTCAGCACGTAGATGTGGCGCAGCCCCGAGTTGATGCAGTTGCTGAGCGTGAAGTCGATGACCCGGTAGAGGCCGCCGAAGGTGACCGCGGGCTTCGCGCGCTCGGCCGTGAGCGGCATCAGGCGCTCGCCCTGCCCGCCGGCGAGGATCAGCGTCAGCGTGCGCTGCAGCGGTTCGGTGATCAGCATCGCGTCCCCCGTCTCCCGGCTCGCCGATGCTACGCCCGCGGCGCCGCCGCGCGCGCGGCGCGGAACGACGCGACCGCCGCGTCGCTCACGTCGACCGCGCGCAGGTGGCGCGCCGCCTCCTCGGGCGGCGTCGAGTTGATGTAGAAGCCGGTCCCCCACTCGAAGCCGGCCACCGGCGTGAGCCGCGGGTAGACGATGATCTGCCAGTGGAAGTCGTCGCGCAGCGTGTCCCAGAAGCCGCTGCGGCGCGGCAGCGCGTGGAGGTTCGGCTCCGCGTGCAGCACGAAGTTGAAGGGCGGGTCGCCGAGCCCGAGCCGGACGCGCAGCAGCGCGTCCTTCAACGCCCGCGCCAGCGACTCGGCCTCGTGGCGCGAGAGCTCCGCGAAGCTGAAGCGGTGGTCGCGCGGCGCGACCATGAGCTCGAAGGGGAAGCGCGACGCGTAGGGCGCGAAGGTGACGAAGCCGCCTTCGTCCCGCACGATGCGGCTGCCGTCCTGGCGCTCGAACTGGAGCAGGTCGCAGAAGAGGCAGCGCTCCTTGCGCTTGAAGTGCTCGCGGAACGCCTCGAGCTTGCGGCTGATGCGGATCGGGTTGACCGGCGTCGCGATGATCTGGCTGTGCGCGTGGTCGAGCGTCGCGCCCGCCGCCGCCCCGCAGTTCTTGAAGATCAGCACGTACTTGAGCCGCGTGTCGCGGTAGAGGTCGATCAGGCGGTCGCGCCAGCAGGTGACCACGTCGCGGATCTGCGCGACGTCGAGGTCGGCGAGGTCGCGCTCGTGCTCGGGCGACTCCACCACCACCTCGTGCGCCCCCACGCCCCGCATCGTGTCGTAGGGCCCCTCCGCGCGCTGGTTCGCCGGCCCCTCCACGGTGAGCGACGGGAACTGGTTGGCGAAGACGCGCACGCGCCAGCCCGGCCCGTTGGCGTGGCTGCCCGGCTCGCGCAGCGCGAGGATCTCCGGCGGCGTGAGCGATTCGTGCGTCGGACAGAACGGACAGGGGTCGACCGGCTCCATGGCGCGCGGCATCTGGCCGAGCGCGCCGCGCGGCCGTCGCGCGCGCTCCGGCGCGACGATGATCCAGCGCTGGTCGAGCGGATCGCGACGCAGTTCCGACACGGGTTCCCTCCCTGGAGTCCGTCCCTGATCAGAGGCGGCGCAGCCGCGCGAGGAGCCGCCACGGCTCGCCCGCCTTCGGCGCGACGTCCCAGGCAAAGACGAGCGTCGTCCCCTGCAGGCAGGTGTCGACGCCGCCTTCCGAGCGCGACACCGTCCGGATCGGCCGCAGCGCCGCGCGCGCGCGGCGGGAGACGTCGATCCGGTAGCGGCCGCGCTCGTCGGCGAGGGTCACGCCCTCCGCCTCGAACTCGACGTTCTCGCCCGCCGCGACGCGCCGCCCGTCGTCGAGCTCGAAGCGCCTCTCGTCGAGCCCGCTCCCGGGCACCGAGAGGTCGAAGCGCAGCGCCGCGGTGAACGGCGCGACCGCCGCCGCGCGCCCTCCCGCCGCCGCGGCCGGCTCGAGCGCGAGCGTCGCCTCGACCGTGCCGTCCTCCTGGATCTCGAAGGTGCGCTGCACGGCGAGCCGCGCGCCGCCGCCGGCGTCGAGCTCGGCGGCGAGGTCGACGCGCGCGCGATCGGCGACGAGCGGGCGCGCCAGCCGGAACGGCGCCGCCGCGGCGCCGTGCAGGTCGGGGCCGCGCAGCTCCGCGAGGGCGCCGGACAGCGTCCCCTTCGGCGCGAGCTCGAGCGCGAAGCCGCCGCGCGGCCGCGCGTCGTAGCGCAGGAGCTCGTCGATCTCGCCGTCGAGGTGGAACTCGAGGTCGTGGATGCTCTTCGGTGCGGCGTCGCCCTTCGCGCCGCCCTTCGCCGCGCGCAGCGTCGCGTGGTAGGCCTCCTCGCGCCGGCCGATCACGTTCAGGAGGTTGCGGCGGCTCGGCCAGTGGTCGATCGTCTCGGCCATGCCGCCGCGCGCCGGCGCGATCGCGAGCGACCAGCCGCGCCCCTCCAGCGCCACCTCCGGGCTCCCGTCGGCGTCGAGGTCGGCGAGCTCGGAGCGGGGCGAGCCGGCCTGGTCGCCGCGCAGCGCCTCGAGTCGGTCCCTCGACTCGAGGAGCTCGTCGACGATCGCGTCGCGCAGGAACGGCAGGTAGAGCCCGCCGAACACGCCGTGCCAGTAGGCGCAGTTGCACTGTCCGCGGAAGAGGGCGCGCACCGCCGGGTGGAGCTGCGACGGCATGGTCAGCCCGTCGGTGGGCCGCAGCCCCATGCGGCGCGTCAGCTCGCTCGTGCGCACCATGCGCTGCTCGAGGCGGCTCGCCTCGGGGTAGCGCGCCAGGAAGTTCCGCCACGTCGCGCCGTGCACGAAGGGGCGCACGTCGGCGAACTCCTCCCCTTCGAGCTGCTTCACCGCCGCCTCGAGGCGCTGCTGCGCCCGCGGCGGCAGCGCCCAGTGCTCCATCTCGAAGTAGGAGGCGGTCGGGAGGTAGACGCGGCCGGCCGGCGGCAGCGCGCGCGCCGCGGCGGCGACGGTCGTGACCGCGAGCCAGTCGCCTGCGCCCTCCAGGAAGGCGAGGAACTTCTCGAGCCAGCGCTCGCCGTAGACCCACTCCTGGGTGCCCGGCCACAGCCCGAACTTCTCGCCGTCGTCGCCGAAGACGAGGAGCTTGCGGCCGCGCGCGTGCTCGGCCTTCAGGAACGCCTCGATCTCCGCGACCGGCCGGAACGGGATCAGGTAGCGCAGCCGCTTCGCGATCGGGAAGAGCCGGACGACGCTTCCTTCGTCCTCGGTCGCGTACCAGCCGTCGAGCTCGTCGGCGGGCAGCCCCGCCCCCTCGAAATGGGTGTCGTCGACGAGCACGCTCTCGATGCCGGCGAGCGCGAGGTCGTGCGGCAGCTGCGGCTCCCAGACCCGCTCGGTCAGCCAGAGACTCGTCACGTCGGCGCCGAAGAGGTCGTGCAGCCACGCCCGGTGGAGGCGCACCTGGTCGACGCGGTCGAGGCGCGGGATCGCCGGGAGGATCGGCTCGTAGAGGCCCGACGCCTGCAGCTCGACCTGCCCGCGCGCGACCCCCTCGCGCACCAGCAGGACGAGGTCCTTCGCATGTTCGAGCCACCACTCGAGCAGCGGCCCGCTCACGTGCAGCACGTAGGGGAGCTTCGGGTGGGCGTGCAGCGCCTGGAGAAGAGGCCGATACGAAGCGGCGGTCGCCTTCTCGATCACCCAGCCGAAGTTGCCGATCGGCTGGTGGCAATGGACGTCGAGCACGAGCCGCAGCGGCTCGCGCGCACCCGTCCTTGGCTGCTGCTTGCCCTCCTCCATCGCCTCACACATACCAGCGCGCGGCCGTGAACTCTCCGGTGGGCACGCGCACGCGCGCGAGGCGGCCGCCCGGCCAGTGCAGGAGCTCGCCGTCGTGCGTCTCGAGCTCGATGCGGAAGCGCAGCGTCGCGCCCGGCCCCGCCGCCATCTCGTCGAGGTTCACGTCGAAGCGCAGCCAGGGCAGCTTGAGCTCGGGGGCATCGAGGACGCAGTCGAAGCCGCGCGGCCGCGGCGCGAAGAAGTAGACCCGCCCCTTCTCGATGCAATCTCCCTCGCATTCGACCGCGAGATGGAGGCAGCCCGGCTCGAAGCCGTAGAGGAGGCGGCGCGCGACCCGGCGCGCGCGCACCATCGCGCCGCCCGCCGCCGACAGGTCGAACCAGCCGGCCGACTGCCACTCGAAGAGGTCCTCGGCCCGCCCCTGCGGCCGGATCGCCTCGATCGGCTCGCGCATCGGGCGCAGGTCGGTGCGGCGCGCGTCGGGATCGGGAAGCGGCGGCGCATCGCGGCCGGCCGCCCGGAAGACGCGCCGCAGGTGGGCGTGGAAGAGCTCCTCGAACTGCTCGCGGTGCGCCGTGAAGTGGTCGTCGCCGAACCACCAGTACCAGTCGCTCCCCTCGAGCGCGCGCAGGCTCTGCGCGACCGTCTCGTCGAGGTCGTCGAGGGGGCGCCCGGCGAAGAGGCCGCGCGCCTGCGCGAGCAGCCGCCACCCCTCGAGCTTCTCGCGCTGGCCGGCCCAGGTGTCGAGGTTGCCGTCGATCCAGGAGCCGCGCGCGAGCCGGCGCAGCCGCGGCAGCGACTCGCCGCGCTTGCGCGCCTCGTCGCCGCTCCTCTGCAGCGCCTCGCTCATCGTCGCCATCTGCAAGCGGGGATGCGCGGCGATCTCCTGGTAGAGCGCGCGCAGGAAGGGCTCGCCGGCGCCCGCGTAGTTCTCCCACGGGTTCTCGCCGTCGAGGATCACCGCGACGACCGGCTCCTCGAACGGGACCGCCGCGCGCACCTCGTCGAGGCGGCGCAGGAAGTCGCGCACCGCCGCCTCCGCCGGCCACGACGAGTAGGTGAAGCCGATGCGGTCGGAGAGCTCGTGGTCGCGGAAGAAGATCGGGAGCTCGCTGTTGGGGGTCGCGAAGGCGAGGGGACGGAAGAGGTCGTCGCGGCGCACGGAGTCTTCGCCCGCGCATGACGAGAAGAACAGCGCCTCGTCCGACGCGATCCAAAAGAGCTTCGCCGCCACGAACTCGCGCGCCGCCGCTTCGCCGATCGCCCCCTCGGCCGGCCACATGCCGCGCGGCGGCCCGCCGAAGAGCCGCGCGAAGGTCGCGACGCCGCGCCGCACGTGGTCGGCGGCGTCGCCCGCCGGCGCGAAGGTGAAGGGCGCGTCGGCGCCGCCGGCCTGCGGGAACTCGGTCGACTCGAAGCCGCAGACGAGCGGCAGGATCGGGTGCTGATCGGGGGTGGTCGAGAGCTCGACGCGCCCCGCCTCGGCCAGCGCGCGCGCCCGCGGCAGGATCGTCGCGATCTCCTCGTGCTGGATGCGCAGCAGCAGGTCGCGGTCGGCGGTCGTGAAGTCGCGCCCCTTCCTCGCCAGCTCGAGCACCTCCGGCCGGCGCCGCACGCGGAAGCCCGACCACGCCAGATGGAAGAGCACGGCGAGGTCGAGCAGGTCGGCTTCGGAGAGGGGCGACGGGGCGCCCGCCTTCTGCGCGGCGTCGACGCGCTCGGCGAGCTCGCGGTAGCGCGGCAGCGGGGCGATCATGTGCTGGCGGTTGGCGCAGAGCAGGATCGAGACGAGGAAGGCGCGCTCCCCCTCGCGCAGCGGGCCGGGCAGCGCGCGCACCAGCCGCAGCACGCGGTCCTCCTTCGGGGTGCCGAAGTCGGCGATCGCGGCCTCGAGCTGGCGCATCAAGATCGGCGTGAAGTTCAGGGTGACGCGCGCGGCCGGCTGCTCCTCGAGCATCGCGAGCATGTCGGTGTAGCCGCGCACGCCGTGCATGCGGACCCACGGGAGCACGGGCACGCCGTCGTCGGGATGCGCGTAGTCCGGCTGGTGGAAGTGCCAGAGGAAGGCGACGTGCAGGCGCGACGCCATCGCTCACGCTTCTCCCGGCTGCTTGTCGGCGATCTTGTACTTGCGCATCCAGTACCGCACCTGGTCGCGGTTGAGCCCGAGCAGGCGGCCGGCGGCGGTCTTGTTGTGGCGCGCGCGCTCGAGCGACTGCATGAGCAGATCTCGGTGGACGTCGTCGAGGTCGCACCCCTCC
>Ga0137433_1000021_pt1 | contig 85920 bp, 77 predicted proteins | sample EasRivERMZT840_2_FD_102335 | JGI IMG/M metagenome (GOLD analysis project Ga0137433, IMG submission 102335) | Soil microbial communities from meander-bound floodplain in the East River, Colorado, USA - East River MetaG ERMZT840_2 | ecosystem: Environmental > Terrestrial > Soil > Floodplain ...
GAGGCGGTCAAGGCCGCAAGAGAAGTCCTCGGCGTGCGCGCCGGAGATCGCGTGGTCATCACGGCCGGAGTCCCCGCGGGCATCCCGGGGAGCACGAATCTCATCAAGGTGGAGGAGGTGCGGGACCATCCCTGATTTCAGGCGATTGCCATGGTGCGCCGTTGCCGTCCTGGCGGCTTCAGTCGGCGCGCCTTCGGCTCAGGAACCCGCCAGCGAAGACGCAGGAAAGGCGCGCGCCTTCTGGGACGAGCACGGCGTGAATCTCCTGGTCGCGCTGGGGATCGATCAGGCGGGGCACTACTACTCGAAGTGGGTCGGGTCGTCCACCGATCCGTTGATCTTCGACGACCCGCCCGGGATCGACACCACGGTGCGGGACTGGCTGCGCGATCCCGATCCCCCCGATACCTTCCTCGCGGACCACGGGAGCAACATCCTTCTTTATGGAGGAGCGGTTGTCCTGGGGACCATGGATCTCACCGACCGGCCCCACATGACGCGCGATCTGGTCGGATACCTCGAGACGTACCTCGTCGTCTCGGGGCTGACCGATCTTCTCAAGAGCGTCGCGGGACGGGAGCGCCCCGAGCTGGAGTTCGTGGACGACATCGCGCAGGAGGACGACCTCACGCCCGATGAGGTCGAAGAGATCGAGGAGAGCGAGAACAACCGCCGCAGCTTCCCCTCGGGACACGCCAGCGGCTCGTTCGCCTACGCGTCGTATCTGGAGCGGGCGATTGCCCGGCGCGTCGGCATGCGGGGGCCGGCGCGTGCCGCCGTCTTCTCCGGGCTCTACGGGCTGGCGGGCTACGTGTCGTACTCACGCATCGAGAACGACAGGCACTACCTCACCGATATCCTCGCGGGGGGAGCCCTGGGAGTCTGGGTCGGCCGCACCTACTACCGGATCAACCATCGCGACGAGTTCCCCGCGAAGGAGGCGTCCCGCAGCGCTCTCGTCCTGCATCCGCGCCCCGTCGTCGTCCCCGGTGGGGTCGCTTTGATGGTCGGCATCGGGAGGAGACGCCCGCAGCCCTGAGCAAACGTGCTCTCGTGCCGCGCGCAACCTTGTCGTGCCACGCGTGTCGAACTGGGCAGAACCCTTCACAGGGTGGGAAGGAAGGCGCCAGCCTTCATCGCCCGGAAGACGCAGTCGGGCCGGGCGTCCCGTTCGACGAAGCCCAGCGTCCAACTGATCCCCATCATTCCCGGTGCACAGGAGGACCCCATGGGATCTCTCTGCTTGCTCCTTGCGGCGGTCTCACTCCGGCTGCTGGCGGCGGACGAAACGCCGCAAATCGGCACACCCAGCACCGCGGCCCCGCGCGAGCAGGACGCCCGCGCGCACGTGCACGAGATCGTCATCGACCTGGGCCCCACCCGCGCGCGGGATGTGCGCGTCGTGGTCGAGCTCTCGGGAGCCCGCCGCCCCGCGAGGATCGCGCGCCGCTTCGCCGCGGGCGCCATGTCGATTGCCGTCGGGCTCGTCGGCGGCCGGGCGGCCGGCGTCATCCCACCGCTCGCGGACTCGATGGCACAGAACTTCACGGGGCCGGGCGACACGGTTTTCGCCGTGCGTGGTAGGAGTCTGCGACCCCTGGGAGGGGGACTCTTCGTGCTGCGGTTCCAGTGCGTGCACGATCCACACCCCGCGGCAGGAGAGGGCAGGGGCGCGTCCGTCCGCGTGACGGTGCGCCCGCGAAACGCCGAGGGCGGGGAGGGGATGGCGGGCGCGTGGCAGTCACTCGAAGCCCCTTCGTCCGCGTTATCATCCAACCAGCTCCCGTAAAAACGGACGGCCGGGAGCGGGGGGCAGCGCCACGGATGATGAAGCGGACATTGCGCTGGGGGACCGTGCTGATCCTGGTCTCACTGGCATTCATGTACGGCTACATCTCGTTCCGCCTGCACATCTTTCCCGCCACCACCATCGAGCGGCTGCTCTGGTGGGCTCGCCGCCGGCCGATCGTCCAGAACGAATTATTGCCACCGGGGCGATGGCACGCCGCGAGGGCGCGACCGGGAGAGGCGCCCAGCGACAAGCAGGCGCAGGCGTTCGGACTTCCCTACGCCGCGGGGACCCGTCCGGCGACGCGACGGCACGGCGTGGTGCTTCACAAGGAGCAAGCCGAGCCAGGGCTCAACCTCGTCGTCTCCGCTCACGATGCCGAGGCGATCCTGATCGACATGGACGGCAAGCGCGTGCGCACCTGGAAGGGTGATGAGGCGCACATCCCACCCAACCCCGCCCGCCCGCGGGCCGCGCCCTACTGGCGCCGCGTGCGTCTGCTCGATGACGGCGGCATCCTCGCGATCCGCGAAGGCCTCGCGCTGGTGCGACTGAGGGCGGACTCGTCGCTGGTCTGGGCGCACGCGTGCGAATGCCACCACGATCTCGACCTGGATGACGCCGGCAACATTCTGGTGCTGGACCGGCGCGCGATGTCGGTGCCGCACATCAATCCCGACAGTCCGGTGCTCGTGGACCTGATCGTGACGCTCTCTCCGGAGGGGAAGGTCCTGTCCGAGTTCTCCGTGCTCGAGGCGTTCGAGCGATCCGAGTACGTGCGGCTGCTGGACGGGATGATCAAGGACAGGGATCTCTTCCACACCAACACGCTGTCGCGGCTCGACGGGCGGGCCGGCGCGGCGGCTCCCATGTTCGCCGCGGGGAACCTGCTCGTCTCCATGCGGCAGCTGAACGTCATCGCCGTCATCGACCCGGCACAGCAGCGCGTGGTCTGGGCGATGACGGGCCTGTTCCGCAGGCAGCACGACCCGGACCTCCTCGACACGGGGAACATGCTGATCTTCGACAACGAGGCGGGGCCCGGACGCTCGCGCGTGCTGGAGATCGATCCGCTGACCCAGCGCATCGTCTGGTCCTATGAAGGAAGCGATGAGGCCCCGTTCTACACGGAGGCGTGCGGCACGAGCCAGCGGCTCGCCGGCGGGAACACGCTCATCACCGAATCGGATCAGGGACGCGCGTTCGAGGTGACGCCGGACGGCCGCATCGTCTGGGAGTACGTCAACCCCTGGAGGGCCGGAGACTCGGGGGAGCTGGTGGCCACGCTGTTCGAGGTCGTCAGGCTGCCGTTGGATACGCCGGGGTCGATCCTCCAGACGGCGAACCCGGGGCATTGATCGGCGCTCGTCTCGTTGTAGAACGCCCGCTCCAGCGTGCACCGCGTGGCGAGGGTTTCCGAGCCGGTGCGCCGCAGATAGGCGTCAGGACTGGGCGTGGGGCCGCACGCCTGGTCCGCAAGAAAGCCGATCCTCTCGCGCGCCAGGTAGCCCGCAAGGTCGCGCCCCTGGGTCACCTGCCGGAAGTAATCCAGATCGTTGGCCAGGCCGTCGAGGTTGACGACGTGGCGCCCGGAGAAATACCCCATCATCCCGGCGTTCCAGCTCCCGATCCTCTCTTCCTTCGCGGTGTTCGCCGCGAGCCACTCGGCGGCTTCCACGCGGTACGCCGCGTACTGACCCCGCGGATCGCGTGGCGCCGTGACATGAAGGATCGTGCGCGCCAGCATCCCCGCGGCGAGCAGGAAGCACACGGCTGCCGCCGCGCGCGGGAATCGATGCAGCACAAGACCTGCCGCGATGGCCGTGCACAGGAGGATCGGCGCGCGGTACCAGGGAGCGAGGTACATCACCCCCAACAGATCGGCGCCGATCATCAGCCCCGATGCGATCAGGAGGAACGAGACCCCCGAGCGTCCCACCGCCTCGAAGACCCGGCGGCGAAAGACGACCAGAAGCGCGAGGAGCGTCAGCTCGAGCACGACGTAGAGCGCGACGCCGGCCTCCGGGCAGAGCTGCACGTCGCCCGCCCCGAAGGCGCGGCAGCTCAGCTCACGCCCGATCCATGGCACGCTCAGGAGCGCGTCGAGCCATGAGCCTTGGGCCGTCGACGCCCAGTGGGCTTTCACCATGGCGCTGATCGGGATCCACGTGCCGAAGCCGATGCGGTTGAAGGCAACGTGCAGCGCGAGCACGACGGCGGTGGGCGCCGCCAGCGTCATCATACTCCGGCGCTGGCGGACTCCGGGGAGCGCGACAACGAGAGCGGGGAGGACGAGGATCGCCTCGAACCTTGCCGCGAACGCCAGGGCGCACCAGAGGCCCAGCGCGATGTACGATCGGGGGAGCGTGCGGCCGCTCGGCGCCAGGGAACGGTTCCAGACCACCAGAAGCAGCACCAGGAGCAGGCTGCTCTCCATCCCCGACCAGAGGATGCTCCGCGCCCCCGGCAGCGCCCCCAGCGCCAGCGCCGCGGCGGCGGCCGGAGCGCGCCCCAGCCTCGGGGCCAGCGTTGCGAAGAGGATGCCTCCCGCGGCCGCGATGAGCCCCGCTTCGAGCAGCCCGATCGCGCGCAGGGGGACGACGTTCCCCTCGGCGATGGCGAACACCGGAGACACGAGGAAGAGCCACAGAGGATGAAAGCCGTTGGTGCGGTGCAGGCCGTCGAACGTGAAGCCGCTGCCTGCGACGACATTGCGCGCCACCTGGAAGTAATAGAAGGCGTCGTCGTGGAAGAAGGTGATGAGATCGCGATCGCCCAGGAGGACCGCCGGCAATCCGAAGGCGGTGACGAGGCACGCGGCGATCGCTATCGAGAGGGCGCGGTCGGACATCACGGCCAGCAGGGACGCATCGCCGGCCGAATGTAGCACGATTTCGGGTACGGGACGCTAGGACACCCTTCTGCGCGTCGTGCCGCAATGGCCGGGGTCGCCGGTCCGCGGGGTTTCGAGGATCGCGCTGCGCATCTTCATGCAGGCGCGCCTCTCGATCTGACGCACACGCTCGCGGGAAATCCCGAGGACTTGGGCGATCTGCTCGAGCGTCAGGACCCGATCCCCAGCCAGCCCGAAGCGTCCCACGATCACGACGCGCTCTTTGCTGTTGAGCGCCCAGAAGGCCACCTTCAGCATCGCGAGCCTCTCCTGGCGCAGCGTCTCGGCCTCGGGGTTGTCGCTCTGCGGGTTGTCCATCGTGTCGAGGAGCGTGCGTCTGCCGTCGCCGGTGGTGTCGTCCAGGGAGACGATGAGGAAGTTGGGGAGCGAATGGGCCGACGACGGGTCGGCCTTCAGGCGCGCCGAGGGAGTGCTCTGGGAGCGCTGGCGCGCCATGCGCGTGCGCTGGTAGTCGGGGAAGCGGACCACGGTCGACTTCTCGATGACCGCCTTGAGGATCGACTTTCTGATCCAGAAAGCAGCGTAGCTGAAGAACCTGGTCCCCTTGCGCCCGTCGAACCGTGAAGCCGCCGTCATCAACCCGATGATCCCCTCGTTGAAGAGGTCTTCGAGCGGGAGCCCGAAGTGACGATAGCGGGCGGCGATCTTCACGATGAAGGGGAGATGCGACGTGACGAGGGCCTCGAACGCGTCGCAGGAACCCCCGGCAATGCGCCGGCTCAGCTCGATCTCCTGCTCTCTGGTCAGGTGAGCCTTGCGCTGCATTCCAAAGAGGCAGCGGTCGATGGTTGTGTTCATGACTCCCTCCTCGGTACGACGCCGCGCGGCGCGGGGGAACACCTGCGGCGGATCAGTGCTCTCGGGAGAGACTTGTGGGAGAGATGGTGAATCGGGGGAGATTTAGGGGAGAACGAGACAATTTGTACCATATCGGATCTTCCGGATCAAGCCCGAAAGCCCATGCGTGGGCGCTCGCCGCCACTTCCGGAGTGCCCGGCGCGGAAACGGGTTGCCCGGGGGGGCCGAGGCGGGTACTCTTACGGCATCGGAACGAGGGGGAAGTGGATGCCCGCGCCAACGCAGGGCAGGGTGCGTCTCGAGCGCGCTCTCATCAGAGTTCACCGCGCGGGGGGTGCGCGCGGCCTGGAAGGCCGCCGACACACGGTGCCGGCCTCACCTGGGCCAGGCGCCGAGCGGCCGGCGACCGCCGGCAGCATGCCGCAAGGCGCGCCGGAAGTCGTCCCTGCGCCCCGGGCCGAGGCCGCAGGGGCGCCCCTGGCCGAGCCCGAAGCAGCGGCGCCCCAGGCTGAGCCCGAAGCAGCGGCGCCCCCGGCTGAGGCCGATGCCCCCGCTGCGCCTCAGGCCCCCGCGGCGGATGGTCTCGCCGCGATCGTGGAGAGGCTGAAGGGGATCGAGGAGCGCCTCGCGGCCCTCCAGAGCCTGCCTCGCCCCGCGGCGGCCTCGGCGGAGCTGTTCGCGGAGTGGGTGCGGATGCGCCACTGGCAGGAGATTCCGTTCGGAGAGTTCCTGAAGCTACGGCGTGCCGGGAGGATTTGAGCCGGAGCCGCTGGTGGGGGCGTCGAAACCGGGCGTCTCCTCCACGGCGGTGAACCTCTCGAGGAATCCGATCACCCCTTCGAGCTGCTGCTCGACGACGAGATCGAACAGGACGCCGATCTCGTAGCGCTCGGCCCCATTGACGTCGAAGCGCTCGATGCGCACCACGCGCCCCGGGATGAGCACCTCGTCGCCTTCCTGAAGGTTCCGGCACTGGATCTGCACCATCCGCCCGAGCTGCATCGGTCGATCGCTCTCGAACAACACGCCGCCGGAGGAGATGTTCTTCATGTCGGCGAGCGCGGCGCTGGAGTCTCCTTCCGGCAGGAGGGTGACTTTCAGCCGGTCGGTGGGGGATTCGAGACGGATGTACTCCCTGCGCTCGCGGTAGTGGATCGCCACGCTCCCCGGCCCGCGTGCTCGGGCGTTGTAGTAGGCGTCGCAGGCCTTCGCGACCAGGTCCGCGGCGGAATCGGCGTCCTGGGGAAACGCGGCCACACCCGCGCTGACGGTGATGGCGAACGGGCGGCCGTCGATCTGCCGCTCCAGGTAGTAGGCCTCGACCTGCTGGCGCAGCCGATCGGCGACGTAGTAGGCCCCCATGCGATCGGTCTCGGTGAGCAGCAGCGAGAAGCGGGCGCCTTCCATGCGCGCGGCGTAGTCCATGTCGCGGATGCTTCCTGCGATGACGCTGGAGACTTCCTTGAGCAGCACCGAGCCGATCGAGACGCCGAAGCGCTCCACAATCCCCGCGAAGCCGTCGATCTCGGCATGTACGAGCGCGATGGGGAGGGTGTAGCGCCGGGCGCGTCCGATCTCGCGCGGTAGCTGGTCGTTGAAGAACGCGGCCGTGTGGAGCCTCGTGATCGTGTCGGACATCTCGCGCTCGCCGGGCCGGTGCGTCTGGATCATGTCCAGCATCCGCGCGCGCGACGTGTGCCGGTTGGTGGCGATGAAGTGATCCAGGAGCGCCACGCGCAGCGCGACGGAGCGCCCGAGCTGCTGCTCGAGCTTGAGGCGATGGTCGCGCGCGGCCTCCCAGAGGCGGCGCGCTTCCTCCTCGTCAATGTCGATGTTGCACAGCAGGAGCAGCAGGCCCGAGTAGAGCCCCGACCCGACCGACCAGGCGAGCTGATCGACCCTGGAGATCAGTTGCTCGGTGTTGAGGGGGTCCTCGTTCAGCGCGGCCTGCAGATCGGCCTTGAGGGAGGCGATTTCATGGCTCGTGGGCGGCGGAGGCATGCGGCGAATATAGGACGAGGGACTGCCCGGTCAACCCTTTTTGGGGGGGGCCAAAGCCCAAGCCCGAAGCGAGCGGCCGCAGGAAGGGCCTGAGTGCCCTCGAGCGCGCGCGGGGAACTCACGCGCTCTTTGCGTGGGTCGCGCGCGCGAAAGGAGCCGAGCACGCAACGCGGCGCAGGCGCGCACGAAGGCCCTTTGCCTGCGGCCGCGGGGGGCTCGACCTACGACGCGGTGCGGACCCGGTCGTTGTCGCGCAGCGTCTCGGGGCCCGAGATGATGACAGCCTCGTCGCCCGACAGGCCGGAGAGGACCTCCCTCAGGTCCCCCTGCGCCTCGCCGAGCTGCACCGCCACGCGGGCGACGCGCTCGTCCTGCACCACCAGCACGAAAACCGCGTCTCCCTCGCGCCGCACCGCGGAGGCCGGGACGAACATGCGTGGTGGGCGCGCCGCCTCTGGCCCCTCGACCACGCGGTCGAGGAACGCGATGCGCGCGCTCATGTCGGGCATCAGGCGCTCGTCGAGATCGAGGATGGAGACCTTGGCGACGACGACCGCCTTCTGCCGATCCGCGGCCGGCACGATCATGCGCAGCGTGCCTCGGTAGCGATGGCCCGGGACGGCGTCGACCGAGATGAGCGCCGGCTGCCCCTGCTTGACGCGCGCAATGTTGGACTCGTTGATGTCGGCCTCCATTTCCAGAGTCGAGAAGTCCGCGATGGTCGCGATCGTGCCGCCGGTGACGTTGCCCGAGGCCGTTGTCGCGGCCACCATCTCACCGACCTCCGCGTTCCTCGCGGTCACGATGCCGTCGAAAGGGGCCAGAACGTTCGTCTTCTCGAGGTTCACCGCCGCCAGGTCGAGGCGCGCCTTCGCCACGTTCACCGCCTCCGCGGCGGAGGCGATCCCGGCCGTCGCCACGTCGAGGGCGCGCCGCGCGGCGTCGTGGCCCGACTCCGTCGTGATGCCGTCGGTAAGGAGCTTCGCCTGACGCTGCTCCTCGCGCCGCGCCTCCCACTCGGCGGCACGTGCCTGCTCCTGCTGGGCCCTGGACTGCGCCAAGGCGGCGCGCGCCTCGGCCACCTGCGCCGCGAAATCGTCGCTGGCCAACCGGCCGATCACCTGGCCGGCCTTCACGTGGTCACCCTCGCGCACGCCGAGCCACTCCAGGCGGCCGAACATGCGGGCCGAAACCGCGGCACGGCGCTGCGGGACGATGTACCCCGTCGCGGTCATGATTTCGGAGGCGCCGCCGGCCTGGATCAGACGCGGGCGCGCGACGCGAACCTCCGCGGTGCCGCGGGGGATCCAGTCGGCGCGCCCCAGCGCCAGCCACGCGCCGGCGGCGACGATGGCGATGACACCGGCCCAGAGCAGCAAGCGCGGCAGCGCTCGCGATCGGGGAGCGTCGTCGTCGCGGCGGATCCGGAGGGCGGAAAGGTCAGGGGCGGCCATCGTGCGCATCTCGCTGGCACGGATCCTCGGGAGAGATGCGGAGGAGCCCGGCCGTTTCTTGACACTCGTTTGACGCGCAGGCTAGCATATGCCCTCCCCGGAATCGACAATTGTGCGCATCCGGAAGGGCCGCTAGCTCAATGGTAGAGCAACGGACTCTTAATCCGTGGGTTCAAGGTTCAAATCCTTGGCGGCTCACCAAGAACCCCCCGCGAAAGTGGCGGAACTGGCAGACGCGCCGGACTTAGGATCCGGTGGGGAAACCCATGGGGGTTCGAGTCCCCCCTTTCGCACCATCGTCCCCGGTCACTCTATGAGAAGTCCTGTTTGACATGAGCGCAGACGAAGCCGTTCACGACGCACACGAAGCCCTCGACATCAAGACCGCCGTGAAAGAGATCTCGGCGGCGCGGCGCTCCCTCGATATCGAGGTGGGGGCGAACTCCATGACCGAGGAGTACGAGAAGCTCTGCAGGCGCTACGCGCGCACGCTGCGCGTTCCGGGCTTCCGCGCGGGGAAGGTGCCGCTACATATTATTAAGCAACGCTTCGGACGCGAGGTCGAGAAGGAGGTCGTCGAGCATGCGATGCAGCACGCCCTGCGCCAGGGGCTCGCGGGCCTGACGCCCCGTCCCCTCGGCACCCCCTCCCTGAGGCAATACGACTACAGCCTCGGCGGGGCCCTGACCTTCACCGTGGAGTACGAGGTGATGCCCCGGATCGAAGTGGCCGGGGTCTCGGCGATCAAGGTCTCGGTGGAGACACCCGCCGTGACCGATCGGATGGTGGGGGAGGCCCTCGAGGAGCTGAGGGAGCGCGCGGCCAGGCTCGTCCCGGTCAGCGGGCGCGGCGTGCATCAGGGCGACCACGTCGTGATCGACGCGTCCGGCTTCGACCCCGACGGTGCGCAGCTCTTCACGCGCGAGAACATGCTGATCGAAATCGGCTCCAACGGGCCGCACCCGGAGCTGACCGATCCGATGCGCGACATGATGCCGGGGGAGGCGCGCACCTTCACGATCGATTATCCCGGCGATCATCCGTCCGAAGAGATGGCCGGCCGCCGCGTGGAGTATCGCGTGACGGTGCGGGAGATCAAGGAGAAGGTGCTCCCCGAGCTCGACGACGAGTTCGCGCGCGAGCTGAAGCTCGACGCGCTCGATGAGCTCAAGAGAAGGGTGGGTGACGACTTGATGGCGCGCGAGCGCCGCCGCACGAAAGAGCAGGCGCGGCGCGCCGCGGTGGACCAGCTTCTCGAGCACAATCCCGGCGTGCCCGCGCCCGAGGTGCTGGTGGACGCCGAGGTGGACCGGAGGCTCCAGGAAGTCGCCCGCAGCCTCAGAATGCAGGGAATCGACCCTTCCGGCGCGGCCGTCGACTGGGACGACATTCGTCAGAAACAGCGCGATCCCGCCGCACGGACGGTGCGCGCCGGGCTGCTGCTTGACGCCATCGCCGACGAACGGAAAATTTCACTGGAGCCGGGAGCGCTCGACGCCGCGATCACAGACGAAGCGAAGCGTCGCGAGCAGACACCTGAATCGTTGAGGGCACAACTGACGAAGGATGGACGTCTGGAAACGCTGTCCGCGCATCTCGTGCGGGAGAAGGTCCTTGACTTTCTGGTAGGTCCAGCCAATACTTAGCGACGGTTGGGGGAACGCAAAAATGCCGCTGATTCCGATGGTTGTGGAGCAAACCAATCGGGGGGAGCGCGCCTACGACATCTACTCCCGCCTCCTCAAAGACAACATCATCTTCATTGGCGACGCGATCGATGATCACCTCTCGAACCTCGTCATCGCGCAGCTTCTGTTTCTCGAAGCTGAGGATCCCGACCGCGACATTTCGATCTACGTCAACTCACCCGGCGGGTCGGTGACCGCCGGTCTCGCGATCTACGACACCATGCAGTTCGTCCGTCCCGACATCAGCACCATCTGCATCGGCCAGGCCGCCAGCATGGCCGCGGTGTTGCTGTCGGCCGGCGCGCCCAAGAAGCGCTTCGCTCTCCCGAACTCGCGGGTCATCCTCCACCAGCCCATGGGCGGGTTCCAGGGACAGGCGTCCGACATCGACATCCATGCCCGGGAAATCCTCAGGATCCGCAATCGGCTCAATCAGATACTGGTCAAGCACACCGGGCAGCAGATGGACATCATCGAGCGGGACTGCGACCGTGACTTCATCATGACGGCGGACCAGTCGATGGAGTATGGTGTGATCGATCAAGTCATCCATCTGAGAGAGTAGAACCTGCCTCCCGGCAGGCAAAGGCGGCCATGGCACGCAAGAAGGGCGATGGGGACATCCTCCGGTGTTCCTTCTGTAACAAGAACCAGCGTGACGTCAAGAAACTGATCGCTGGCCCGACGGTCTACATCTGCGATGAGTGCGTCGACATCTGCCTCGACATCATCGCGGAGGAGAAGGACACCGTCGAGGCGAAGACTCGTCCGAAGCTCCCCAAGCCCGTCGAGATCAACGAGTTCCTCGACCAGTACGTCATCGGGCAGGAGCGCGCCAAGAAGCGCCTCGCCGTCGCGGTCTACAACCATTACAAGCGCAACGAGATCACCCGGCGCAAGAACGACGTCGAGCTGACCAAGAGCAACATCCTGCTCATCGGCCCCACGGGAACGGGAAAGACCCTGCTGGCGCAGACGCTCGCGCGGCTCCTGTCGGTTCCCTTCGCTATCGTCGATGCCACGACGCTCACCGAGGCGGGCTACGTGGGCGAGGACGTCGAGAACATCATCCTCAAGCTGCTCCAGGCGGCCGGCAATGACGTGGAGAAGGCGCAGCGCGGCATCATCTATATCGACGAGGTCGACAAGATCTGCCGCAAGGGGGAGAACCCCTCGATCACGCGCGATGTCTCGGGCGAGGGGGTGCAGCAGGCGCTGCTCAAGATCCTCGAGGGGACCGTCGCGAACGTTCCGCCGCAGGGCGGGCGCAAGCATCCGCAGCAGGAGTTCATCCCCGTCGATACGACCAACATCCTGTTCATCTGCGGCGGGGCCTTCGTCGGGCTCGACAGCGCCATCAAGAACCGGATCGGGATGAGCTCGATGGGCTTCAAGGGGAAGGTGAAGAACACCAAAGACGAGGATCAGAGCGCCATCCTGGAGCAGATCCAGCCGATGGATCTCATCCGCTTCGGGCTGATCCCGGAATTCGTCGGGCGGCTCCCCGTCATCGCGACCCTGTCCGAGCTCGACAAATCGGCGCTCGTGAGGATCCTGACGCAGCCCAAGAACGCCATCGTGAAGCAGTACCAGCGGATCTTCGAGTACGAGAACGTCAATCTCCGCATCACCGACGACGCGCTCGCCTCCATCGCCGACAAGGCGCTGGAGCGCAAGATCGGCGCGCGCGGGCTGCGCGTGATCCTCGAAGATCTGATGCTCGACATCATGTACCAGCTTCCCTCCCTGACAAACATCGCCGAATGTGTTATCACTCGCGAGGTCGTCGAGAACAAGGTTGATCCCCTGACGGTCCTCCAGAAGGCGGGATAGCGCTCGCTGCCCGGGTTTTCGGGCATTCATGCGTCCAGCGCGGGTTTCAGCTCACAACAACTCGGAGCCAGGCATGACGGAGCCAGGCATGACGGAGCCAGGCATGACGGAGCCACAACAGGCATGACGACGGTCATCAAGCACGACAGCATCGAGACGTTCCCGATGGTTCCGCTTCGGGACGTGGTGGTGTTCCCGCACACGATGATCCCGTTCGTCGTGGGGCGCAGAAGCTCCCTGAAGGCCGTGGAGCACGCCCTGGCGCACGGCAAGCGCGTCTTCCTTTCGACCCAGAAAGACGCCAAGATCGACACGCCGAACAAGGAAGATATCAACCCGATCGGCACCGTCGCCAACGTCATCCAGAGCCTCAAGCAGCCCAACGGCAACATCAAGCTGCTCGTCGAGGGGAACTTCCGCGCCCGCGTGCTGGAGCTGAGCGAGGAGGACGGCTCCTTCTTCGCGCTCGTCAAGATCATCGACCACAAGGGCGAGGTGACGACCGAGCTCGAGAAGGAGATGCAGAAGGCCGTCTCGCTGTTCGAGAAGTACGTCAAGCTCAGCCCGAACCTGCCGTACGAGACGATGATCTCCACCATCCGCGTGACCGAGCCCGGGCGTCTCACCGACACCATCTCCGCGCACCTTCAGGTCGGCGTCGAGGAGAAGCAGCGTCTGCTCGAGACCTTCGACTCCGCCGAGCGCGTGGCCATGATCGTGAAGATCCTGGACGCCGAGATCGAGAAGCTCCGCGTGGATCGGAAGATCCACCACCGCGTCAAGAAGCAGATGGAGAAGGCGCAGAAGGAGTACTACCTCTCCGAGAAGATGAAGGCCATCCAGCAGGAGCTGGGGCGCAAGGACGACCGGATCAACGAGGTGGAGGAGTTCAAGCAGAAGATCGACGACGCGAAGATGCCCAAGGAGGCCAGGGAGAAGGCCCTCCAGGAGCTCAAGCGCCTCGAAGTCATGCCTCCCATCTCGGCCGAGGCCACCGTCTCGCGCAACTACCTCGAGTGGCTGCTGTCGGTGCCGTGGAGCAAGAAGTCGAAGGAGAACCGCGACATCGACCGCGCCGAGAAGATCCTCAACGAGGACCACTACGGCCTGGAGAAGATCAAGGAGAGGATCGTCGAGTTCCTCGCGGTGCGGAGCCTGGTGACGACCCCCAAGGGCTCGATCCTCTGCTTCGTCGGCCCTCCCGGGGTCGGCAAGACGTCACTGGCCAAGTCGATCGCGCGCGCCACGGGGAGGCGGTTCGTCCGCCTGTCTCTGGGCGGTGTGCGTGACGAGGCGGAGATCCGCGGCCATCGGCGCACCTACATCGGCGCGTTCCCCGGCCAGATCATCCAGCTCATGAAGAAGGCCGGCACCAGAAACCCGGTCTTCCTGCTCGACGAGGTCGACAAGATGTCGATGGACTTCCGCGGCGACCCCTCGGCGGCGCTGCTGGAGGTGCTCGACCCGGAGCAGAACAACACCTTCGTCGATCATTACCTGGACACGGAATTCGACCTGTCGCAGGTGATGTTCATCGCGACGGCCAACATCCTGCACACAGTCCCCCCGGCATTGAAGGATCGCATGGAGGTGCTGCGGCTCGCAGGGTACACGCTCAGCGAGAAGATCAACATCGCCCAGCGCTTCCTCGTGCTCAAGCAGCTCAAGGAGCACGGGCTGAGCACCGAGACCATCAAGATCGCCGACCTCACCGTGAGGGACATCATCGAGAAGTACACGCGCGAGGCCGGGGTGCGCAACCTCGAGCGCGAAATCGCGTCGGTGTGCCGCAAGCTGGCGCGCCGGGTCGTGCGCGAAGGGCCCGCGATATCGTTGACCATCGAGCCCGAGGCGCTGAACGATTACCTGGGCGTGCCCAAGTTCCGCCCGAAGGAGAAGGAACAGAAAGACGAAGTGGGCGTGGCCGTGGGGCTCGCCTGGACCGAGGTGGGCGGCGAGATCCTCACCATCGAGGCCACGCGCATGACCGGCAAGGGGAAGCTCACGCTCACCGGCAAGCTCGGCGAGGTCATGAAGGAATCGGCGCACGCGGCGCTGTCCTACGTGCGCTCGCGGGCGGCCGAGCTGGGCATCGAGGAAGGCTTCCACCGCAAGTACGACATCCACGTGCACATCCCCGAAGGCGCCATCCCGAAAGACGGCCCCTCCGCGGGGATCACCCTGACGACCGCCCTCATCTCGCTCCTCACCAGGACCGCGGTGCGCGGCGACGTCGCCATGACGGGTGAGATCACCCTGCGCGGAAAGGTCCTCTCGATCGGCGGGCTCAAGGAGAAGGTCCTCGCGGCCCACCGCTTCGGCATCAGGACCATCATCATCCCCAAGGACAACGAGAAGGACCTGGCGGACGTGCCACCCGAGGTGCAGAGCGACCTGAACTTCTGTCTCGTCGAGACGCTGGACGAGGTCCTCAAGGTCGCGCTGGTGCACAAGCCCGGTCCGGTGGAAGCCGTGGGCGACGTTGGAACCACGGGGGATCAGGACAGACCCACGGCTCATTAGGTAACGATGAAAGACAGGGGAGCCGCCCCTCCTTTTCGGCTCTTCTTACCTATCGGTTGAGAATCCAGGATTGCCGTTATATCGCCGGTGCAACGACGAGATCCCAGTACCCCGCATCGTCCCTTCCCGAGGTTGCGTTCCTGGGTCGGTCGAACGTGGGGAAGTCGAGCCTCATCAACAGCCTCACGGGGACGAAGCTGGCCCGGACGAGCAAGACTCCGGGCCGGACGCAGCAGGCTCACTTCTACCAGGTCGGGGATCGCGCCATCTTCGTGGACCTGCCCGGTTATGGCTTCGCGAAGGTGCCCGCGAGGATTCGCGGCACGCTGCTTGAGATCATCGAGACGTACCTCACGGCGGGACGGCCGCTCGCTCTGGCCGCCCTGGTCGTGGACGCGCGGCACGAGCCGAGCGAGCAGGACCGCACGATGAACGAATGGCTGACTGGGCAGGGTCTGCCCGTGCGGGTCGTCAGCAACAAGGTCGACAAGCTCTCGCGCGCGGAGCGAAGCGCATCTCTGGCGCGGAGCCAGCGTCTGCTGGGACGCGAAGACATCATCCCGTTCTCCAGCGAGACGGGCGAAGGGGTGGGGGGACTGTGGCAAGCCATCGAATCATCAATCGTAACGCTGAAAGACTGAGCTCCTCGTCCAGCGAAGAAAGGGGAAGATCATGAGCCGCCAGGATCCCCAGGGACCGCGTCAGGGAGGCAACCAGGCCCCAGACGCCCATCCGCATCAGGGGCAGCGCAACCACCGTGGCGGACGCGGCAACCAGAACCGCGGCGCGGGCGGCAGCAGCAGCGGGGGCGGGCAGCGCTTCAACGGCGCTCCACGGCGTGGCAACGGCCATCCTTCCCGGCAAGGGCAGGGAGGGCGTCCGCCGGCAGCGGAGGTCGCCACCACGACCGCCGGCATCGAGAACGGCCTGCCGGCCGATACGCCGGAGCCTGCGGCTGGCGCCCCACGCCCCGAAGGGCCGGTGCTCAACCTCGCCGAGATGAAGGACATGAGCGTCGCGGAGCTGACGCGCATCGCCAAGAGCTTCGCGCTGGAAGGGGCCACGGGGCTGCGCAAGCAGGAGCTGATCTTCGCCATCCTCCAGGCGCAGACCGAAAAAAGCGGCCTTATCTTCTCCGAAGGGGTGCTGGAGTGCCTCCCCGACGGCTTCGGCTTCCTTCGGGCTCCCGAGTACAACTACCTGCCGGGCCCCGACGACATCTACGTCTCGCCGTCGCAGATCCGCAAGTTCGACCTGCGTACCGGGGACACGGTCTCCGGCCAGGTGAGGCCCCCCAAGGAAGGGGAGCGCTACTTCGCCCTCATCAAGGTCGAGGCGGTGAACTTCGAGCACCCCGACGTCGCGCGCGACAAGATCTTCTTCGACAATCTCACGCCGCTCTACCCGCAGCAGCGCCTCAAGCTGGAGACGGATCAGGAGAACGTCTCGGCGCGCATCATGGACCTGCTCACGCCCATCGGGAAGGGGCAGCGCGGGCTCATCGTCGCGGCGCCCAGGACCGGCAAGACGATGCTCCTCCAGACGCTGGCGAACAGCATCAGCATGAATCATCCGGAGGTGATGCTCATCGTGCTGCTCATCGACGAGCGCCCCGAGGAGGTCACTGACATGGAGCGCTCGGTGAAGGGAGAGGTCATCTCCTCCACCTTCGACGAGCCCGCGACCAGGCACGTGCAGGTCGCCGAGATGGTGATCGAGAAGGCCAAACGGCTCGTCGAGCACCGGAAGGACGTCGTGATCCTGCTCGATTCGATCACGCGTCTGGCGCGCGCCTACAACACCATCGTGCCGCCGTCGGGCAAGGTGCTGTCGGGCGGTGTCGACGCCAATGCGCTGCAGCGCCCCAAGCGCTTCTTCGGGGCCGCGCGCAACATCGAGGAGGGAGGGAGCCTGACCATCATGGCCACCGCCCTCATCGACACCGGCAGCCGCATGGACGACGTCATCTTCGAGGAGTTCAAAGGGACCGGCAACATGGAAATCCACCTGGACCGCAAGCTGGCCGACCGCAGGGTCTTCCCGTCCATCGAGATCCAGCGCTCCGGGACCCGCAAGGAGGAGCTGCTCCTGGCCAAGAAGGAGCTGGACCGGACATGGGTGCTGCGCAAGGTGCTCAACCAGCTCTCGCCCCCCGAGGCCATGGAGCTGCTCATCGAGCGCATCAGCAAGGCCAAGTCCAACAACGAGTTCCTCGAATCGATGAGCGAGTCGCTGGCCTAGACGGGGCTCCTCGGCTATAATCAGCGGTTCCGTGGTAGGTATTGTCAGTCGGTAGTGAACACCGAGGCCGCCGGATAGCAGCGGCGGCCGAATGAGGACCCCGAACATGAAGCCCGGCATTCACCCCGAATACGAGGACGTCACGGTCTCCTGCGCCTGCGGCGAGACCTGGGTCACCCGCTCCACGCGCAAGGACCTGCGTCTGGAGATCTGCTCCAGATGCCACCCCTTCTTCACCGGCAAGCAGAAGCTGGTGGACACCGCCGGTCGCGTCGAGAAGTTCAATCGTCGCTACAAGAGAACGACGGGTGAGCCGGCTCCCCAGCGGTAACCGGCCGTGCTCGAAAAACTCGAAGCCCTCGAGAAGCGCTACGACGAGCTCGGCCGCCTGATCGGCGACCCCGTCATCCTCGCCAACCCCGAGCAGTACAAGCAGCACGCCCGAGCCTTCTCCGAGCTGTCGGAGATCGTCGAGGTCTACCGCGATCATCGCAAGACCCTCAAGGAGCTCGACGACGCGCGGGAGATGGTGCGCTCCGGCGCCGGCGGCGACGAGACCCTGCTCGAGATGGCCAAAGAAGAGCTGGCCTCGCTCGAGGGGAAGAAAGTCGGGCAGGAGAAGCGCCTCAGAGTCCTGCTGGTCCCGAAGGACCCCAACGACGACAAGAGCGTGATCGTGGAGGTGCGCGCCGGGACCGGTGGCGAGGAGGCGGCGCTCTTCGCGGCGGAGATCTTCCGGATGTACACGCGCTACGCGGCGACGCGCGGCTGGTCAGTGGACGTCATGAGCGAGAGCTGGTCGGACACCGGCGGCCTGAAGGAGGTCATCGCGGCCATCGAGGGGAAAGGCGCCTGGAGCCGCCTGAAGTACGAGAGCGGCGTGCACCGCGTGCAGCGCGTCCCCGCCACGGAAGGGGCCGGCCGCGTGCACACCTCCGCCGTCACCGTCGCGGTGCTCCCCGAGGCCGAGGAAGTGGACGTCAAGATCGACGACAAGGACATCCGCATCGACCGCTTCTGTTCGTCGGGGCCCGGCGGCCAGTCGGTCAACACGACTTACTCAGCCATCCGCGTGACGCACGCACCCTCGGGTCTGGTCGTCTCATGCCAGGACGAGAAGTCCCAGCACAAGAACCTCGCCAAGGCGATGCGGGTGCTGCGCTCGCGGCTGCTCGACCTGGCGCACCAGGAGCAGGACCGTGAGCGGGCCGCCACCAGGAAGGGGATGGTGGGAAGCGGCGACCGCAGCGAGAAGATCCGCACCTACAACTTCCCGCAAGGGCGCGTCACCGACCACCGCATCAAGGTCACCATCCACCGCCTCCCTGATTTCCTCGACGGCGCCATGGATGAGATGCTGGACGCCACCAACGAGTGGTTCCAGGCTCAGCAGCTCGAGGAAGAGATCAAGGTCTGATGTCACGCGCCGCGAATGCAACATCCTCTGGCGCGGCGCACCTGCTCACAGTCGCTGCTGCATCCCTCACGGCCCGCGGCATCGAGTCCTCCCGTCTCGACGCCGAAGTCCTCCTGGCGCACTGCCTCGGCGTGAGCCGCAACGCCCTGATCGTGGAGGTCGCTGCCGGCAGGGATCGACCCGTCCCCCCCGACGCTGCGCGCCGCTTTCAGGAATTGATCGCGCGGCGGGAGCGCCGGGAGCCGGTCGCCTACCTGACGCGGCACAAGGAGTTCTGGTCGCTCGATCTGGAGGTGACCCCCGACGTGCTCATCCCGCGGCCTGAGACCGAGCACGTCGTGGAGCGGGTCCTCGCGCTGCTGCCGCCGCCGGGAGGGGATCCCGTGCGCGTCATCGACGTCGGCACCGGCTCGGGGGCCATCGCCATCGCCATCGCGCACGAGCGCCCCGACGCGAGAGTGCTCGCGTTGGATCGTTCCGCTGCAGCGCTCTCGGTCGGCGGCCGGAACGCAATCCGTTATGGTATGCAGGGGCGCGTGAGCTTCATCCTTGCCGACCTGCTCGAGCCCGTGCGCGGGCCGGTGGCTGCTGTGGTCTCGAACCCCCCCTACATCAAGCGCAGCGAAGCAGACGACATCATGCCCGACGTGCGCGACTTCGAGCCCGAAGCCGCCCTGTTCGACGACGAGCCCGGGGAGGGGATCCTGGCGCGACTCGTCGCCGGCGCGGCGCGCGTCCTCGCGCCCGGGGGATGTCTCGTCGTCGAGATCGCCGACGCGCGGTCGGCAGAAGCCCTCGCTCTGCTCGAGGACTCGGGATTATGGGAGGAAACCGGGGTCGCGCCTGATCTCGCGGGGTTGAAGCGCATCCTGCAGGCTCGTAGGAGAGGGCAAACATGATCGACGTCGATGCGGCGTTGCAGGCGGCGCTGGCGCGGGCCGCGCGGCGGGGGACGCTCCCTGTCGAGCCGGTGCCCCTCGCGCAGGCGCGCGGGCGCATCCTGCGCGAGGCGGTCGTGGCGGATCGCGACATGCCGCCGTTCGCGCGCTCGGCGATGGACGGCTACGCCCTGCGCGCGGCGGACGTCGCATCCACGCCCGTCACGCTCGCGGTGATCGAGCAGATCCCGGCGGGTTACACGCCGCGCCATGTCGTGGGACCGGGCCAGGCGGCGAAGATCATGACCGGCGCGCCGATGCCCGAAGGGGCCGACGCCGTCCAGATGGTGGAGCTGACCGAGGACGAAGGCAGGCAGAGCGTGACGATCCTTCAGGCCGTCTCGCCCGGCGAGAACGTCCGGCACGCGGGGGAGGACTTGCAAGGCGGAGCGAGCCTGCTACAGACCGGCGCCCGCCTCGACGCCTCGGCGATGGCGCTTCTCGCCATGACGGGGCGGAGCGTCGTCACAGTGTCGCGAAGGGCTCGCGTCGCGGTGATCCCCACGGGCGACGAGCTGGTCCCCGTGGACGAGGATCCCGGCGACGCGAAGATCCGCGAGAGCAACGGGCACATGATCCGCGCCCTCGCCGAGGCCGCCGGCGCCGACGTCGAGCTGTTTCCCATCGTCCCCGATCTGATCGAGGAGCTGGAGACTGCGATCGGTGCAGCGCTCGAGACGGCCGACGTGGTCCTGCTTTCGGGGGGCGTCTCGATGGGGGATTACGATCTGGTGGCGCGGGCGCTCACGCGGCTGGGGTGCCGATCGACGTTCGACCGGGTCGCGATCCAGCCCGGCAAGCCCCTCTGGTTCGGCGGGACGGGGGACCCGAAGGGGCCTCTCGTCTTCGGTCTTCCGGGCAATCCCGTCTCTTCGTTGGTGGATTTCATCGTCTTCGTCAGGCCGGCTCTCGAGGCGCTCGCCGGCGCGCGCGCGACCGACCGGCACCTTCCGGCGCGTCTCGCCGAGTCCGTGCATCGGAGGAAAGGGCGCCGCGGCTATTTCCCGGCGCGGCTCGATGCCGCGAACGATGCGCTGAACGTGCGGCTCGTGCCGACGAAAGGTTCGGCTGACATGGTGGCGATGTCGAAAGCCGACGCCCTCGTCATCCTGAGCGAGCATACCGAAGACTTCCCCGCCGGCTCCATCGTCCCCGTCCTGTCGCTCGATGGACTGATCTGAGGAGCGGGCGAGATCCCGGTGCTATCGGTGGTAGAGTGAGCGGCGATGATGCAGCAGGCGACTCCGGCTTCTCCCGCAATCCTCGAGTCAATCCTCGATCGCGCGCGTGTGAGCCCTCGCCGCATCGTCCTCCCCGAGCCCGATGACGCGCGCGTCCTGACGGCAGCCGCGCGCATCGCGCGCGAGGGGATCGCGCGGGTGGTCCTGGTGGGCGGCAAGGAGAGAATCCTCCAGAGCGCCGAGGCGGCCGGCGTCAATCCGGACGACCTCGATGGGGCCGTCTTCGACGAGCCCGGCTTTTCCCAGCGAGCCGGGCAATTCACCGACCTCTACTACGACCGGATGCGATCCCGCGGCGTCACGCGCGAAGAGGCGTCAAAAGCCGTGCTCGACCCGCTGATCTGGGCGGACCTTCTCGTGAAAACGGGCGCCGCGGACGGAAGCGTCGCGGGAGCCGCGCACACCACGGCGCAGACGATCTCGGCGGCCCTGCGCGTGCTGGGGCCTGCGACAGGAGTGCGCACCGTGTCGTCGTTCTTCCTGATGCTGACACCCAGGACCGAGATGGGGCACGAGGGGGCGTTCCTGTTCGCGGATTGCGGCCTGGTCCCCGAGCCGGACGCCGACCAGCTGGCGGAGATCGCCATCCAGTCCGCCGCCAGCGCGCGCCTCCTGATGGGGTGCGAGCCCAGAATTGCGATGCTCTCTTTCTCCACCAAGGGGAGCGCCGCGCATCCGGCGGCCGCGAAGGTGGCCCGCAGCGTGCAGACGATCCGGGCGCGGCAGCCCGATCTCATCGTGGACGGCGAGCTCCAGGTGGATGCCGCACTGATCCCCGAGGTGGCGGCCTCGAAGGCGCCGGGGAGTCCCCTCGCGGGGAGGGCCAACGTGCTCATCTTCCCGGACCTCAGCTCGGGGAACATCGCCTACAAGCTGACGGAGCGTCTGGCCGGGGCTGTGGCCGTGGGGCCGATCACCCAGGGGCTCGCCAGCCCGGCCAACGATCTTTCTCGAGGCTGCAGCGCCCAGGACATTGTGAACGTTGTCGCGATCACCGCGGTTCAGGCGTTGGCCGGCAAGACGGACGTCTGATAACCTCTTCCCTATCGGCCCTGGCGGCACACCTCAATGGCACTTCGGATCCGACACAAGGTCATCCTTCCGGCGCTGGCGATCATCCTCGTCCTCCTGGCGCCCGCCCTCTATTCGGTCTTCTCGATCTACGAGATCAACAAGCACACCAGGGACCTGTCGCGCACCGACTTTCCGGGCCGTCTCGCCGCGGGGCGGATGCGCAACCTCTTCGATGATATCGATCTCTACGGCACCCTCGCCGCGAACATGGCCGACCCCAAGGAGTACCTCCCCAAGTTCAACGACCTGCGCGCGCGGTTCGAGGCGGAGCTGGTGGGTCTCGAGCGCCAGGACCCCAACGGCCCCACCGGCCTGCACGTCAATCTCGAGAAAGCGATGTCGCGCCTCTACGCCGCCCAGCTCCTGCACGGCAACGACCCCGAGATCCTGGCGGAGGCCGAGCAGGAAGCCCGCACGCTGCTCACCGATCTTCAGGTCCATTATACCGAGCGCGTGCAGAACCGCATCGTCGAGATCGCCCGCATCGGCAACAACTCGGCGAAGCTGATCCTCTGGGCCCTGGTGGCCGCCCTGGTCGTCTCGGCGATCGTCTGGCTCGTGATCCTCCTGAGCCTGAGCCGCCCGCTGCGCGAGCTGGTGAAAGGGACCGAGCGGATCGCCAAGGGGCGCTTCGACGAGCCGATCCTCGTGCGAGGGCAGGACGAGCTGGGGATGCTGTCCGAGGCGTTCAACCAGATGGCCTCGAGCCTCAACGAGCTCGACAGAATGAAGGCAGAGTTCGTGGCCACCGCGTCGCACGAGCTGAAGACCCCTCTCACGTGCATCAAGGGATTCGCCTCGCTGCTGCAATCGGGATCGCGGGGCCCCCTCTCGCCCGAGCAGCGCGCCATCCTCAACCAGCTCCAGGAACAGGTCGATCAGATGACGAACTTCGTGTCGCAGCTCCTGGATCTCTCGCGGCTGCGCGCCGGGCGTGTGACGATGAACATGCGCACCCTCCCCGCGGGGGCATTCTTCTCCTCGGTGGCGCGCGGCTTCGAAGGGGTGGCCGAGCGCAAGGGGATCGCCTACGACATCAAGGTCGCCGAGGATCTCCCCGAGAGGGTCCTCGCCGACCCGGACCGGCTGCGCGAGGTGGTCAATAATCTGCTGGCGAACGCCTTCAAGTTCACGGCTGCCAGCGGGCGGGTGGGGTTCGCCGCGGAGGCGGAGGATCCCGGATGGCTGCGCGTCACGGTGTCGGATTCAGGGCCGGGGATCCCCAGCGAGGAGCTCCCCTTCATCTTCGACCGTTACTATCGCGGAAGCGATCGGAACGGAGATCGGGAGGACTCGGGCGCGGGGCTCGGTCTGGCGATCTCACGCGGCATCGTCGAGAATCACGGCGGCTCCATCTGGGTCGAGAGCCGCGACGGTCTCGGGGCGCGCTTCGCGTTCCGCATCCCCGACGCGGCGACCGCCGCGCGCACCAACAAGAGCGAGCGAAGACAGCTCGCCGGCAAGGAGAACGAATAATGCACAGGCGCCATCCCGTCATCACGGTCTTTCTGCTGATCCTCTGCATCGCTGTGTCTGGCTGCCGCCACCGGCAGGAAACACCAGGCCCCCCCACGGCGGTGTCGAAAGGCTCACGCCTCGACGTCCCTTACGTGGATGATGCGATGCCGCCTCTCACGGCCCCCCAGGTCGTCACGAACGAGGCCGACCTGGCGATGGAGGCTGCCGAGGACGCCGAATCGAGGGGGGACATCGAGATGGCGCTGGAGCTGTACGACTGGGCCTCCATGGCCCAGGTCGATCCGGACCAGCAGACGGAGATCGTCTACCGGATGGCCCGGCTCCGTGCCGATCCGGACAGCAAGTGGTTCGACGCGGAGAAGTCGCGCGAGGCGCTGCAGAGCCTGATCGCTGCCGCCCCGGAGCACCCCAGGGCCCCCGAGGCGCATGTCTTTCTGGCGCTGCTCGACCGGCTCGAGAGCGGCAAGGCGGTGACCGTCGGGCTGGAATCGGATCTCGAGGAAGCCCGGACGCGACTGGCCGCGATGAAGGAGGAGCTCGAGAAGAAGGATCAGGAGCTCAAGAGCATCAAGAACGTGCTTCTGAGAAAACAGCCCTGACGGGCGTCAGGACGTCGTGGTGGAGAGATCCTCGCGGTAGTCCGCCGCCGTCAGCCCGTGCTTCTTCAGCAGGTAGTAGAACTCGCTGCGGTGCTTGCCCGCCTCTTTCGCCGCGCTGGTCGCGTTGCCGCGGTGCCGCTTCAGGATGCCGATGAGGTAGAGGCGCTCGAACTGCTGGCGCGCGTCGGTGAGCGTCCCCATCGCGACCGCCGCGTCGTTCGCAGGGCCGGGGCTGACGGCTGCGGGGGCGCGGGGCGTGGGGCCCGCGACGGGATCCTCGAGCATCAGGTCGTCTTCGTCGATCATCTCCCCGGGGGCCAGGATCATGGCCTGCTTGACCTTGTTCTCCAGCTCCCGGATGTTGCCGTGCCACGGATACGCCAGGAGCTTGTCCATCGCCGACCGTGTGAATCCCTTGATGCCGCGCCCGGTCTGGGCCGTCTCGCGCTCCAGGAAGTGCACCGCCAGCGGCAGGATGTCTCCGCGGCGCTCGCGCAGCGGCGGCACGCGGATCGGCATGACGCAGATGCGGTAGTAGAGATCCTCGCGGAAGGTCCCTCCCTGCACCATCGAGGCGAGATCGCGGTTGGTGGCGGCGATGATCCTCACGTCTATCGTGCGCTGGGCGTTGTCGCCAACGCGCTTGACCTCCTGCTCCTGGATCGCGCGCAGAAGCTTGACCTGGTGCTCGGCGGCGATCTCGGAGATCTCGTCGAGAAACAGGGTCCCCCGGGTGGCCTCCTCGAACAGCCCCTTGCGATCCGCGGTCGCGCCGGTGAAGGCGCCTTTCATGTGGCCGAACAGCTCGCTCTCGAACAGCTCGCGGGGGATGGCGCCGCAGTTCACCGGCACGAACGGCCCCGAAGAGCGCCCGCTGCGCAGGTGGATCTCCCGGGCGAGGACCTCCTTGCCGGTGCCGCTCTCGCCCATCAACACGACGGGGAAGTCGGTGACCGCGACGGCGTCCACGCGCGCCAGGACATCCTTGACGGCCGGCTCGTCGCCGAAGACGTGCTCGCGCGAGAGCTGGAGCTGCTTGCGCAGGGCGCTGTTCTCCACCACGAGCTGCTCGCGCTCGAGGGCTCGGCTGATGCGCATCAGGAGGTCCTGGGTGTTGTAGGGCTTGGCGATGTAGTCGTAGGCCCCCTTGCGGATCATCTGGAGCGCCTCGTCCACGTTGCCGTGGGCCGTCATGATCATCACGGGGATGTGGGGCCACTTCCTGGTGGCCTGCTCGAAGAGCTCGTGGCCGCTCAGCCCGGGCATCTTCATGTCGGTCATGAGGAGGTTTATCGGTTCTTTCTCGAGCCGCTTGAGCGCATCCTCGCCCGATGATGCCAGCATCACGTGGTACCCCTCCTGGGAGAGGATGTCCCCGAGGATGAACCGAAGATCCTTGTCGTCATCGACGATGAGAATGGAGCGGGAGGACGGGGAGGAAGCCATGAGAGCCAGTCTAGGACCATGCTGTTGGTCAGTCAACGAATCATGGACACCAGATTCAAGGATTCCCGGACGCTCCTACAGGGGGCTTTGGAGGGCTCCCGCGAGAGTGCCTGTTTCACGGGGCTTTTCCGATGGGGTGTTTACCGGATAGCTGGCACGCGTCCTGCACTAGGACATGTCGGTTATATGGACTGGGCGTGATGGGATCGTAGCCCGTATCCAGAATCGAGTCAGAAGCTGGTTCGCTCCGGGCGGCAGCGGGGCAACTCGAAGCGGACACGCAACGGGCTCGATGACGGCAACGAGCTACACCCTCACGCCCCGCCATTATAGATAGAGATTCCCGGAGCCGCTGCCCAACCCCAACCTCGCTTCGCAGGCGAGGACATACAGTGGCGCAGGAAGGCCGGACCCAAACCCGGACTTCCAACTGTACTGAACCCCACCGCAACCGTAGTTGGCTCCGGAATGAAAAGGGGGTCCTTCGGGACCCCCTTTTTGTTATTTTCAGGACCCTTCTGCTCCCCTCGCGAAGAGTTGTCCCAGGCCTGCAAGCACCCGGGTCCCCAGCTCCTCTGCGGTGAACCCCCTCGAGGTCCGCCACGAAGCGCGCGACATCGGCGGCGCGGGCGGGCTCATCATCGCGATCAAGTCCAACCCCACCTCGCCGATCACGGCGTCAGCCGTGGCTTCGCGCGCCACGCCTCCATATCCCGCTCGTGACGGCGCTTTGCGATTGTGTTGATTGCGTGGATGACGGTCGAGTGATGCAGATCTCCGTCGCACAGTCTTCGACGCTGCACGCCCCACCTCGCCGATCACGGCGTCAGCCGTGGCTTCGCGCGCCATGCCTCTAAATCACGCTCGTGACGGCGCTTTGCGATTGTGTTTATTGCGTGGATGACGGTCGAGTGATGCAGATCTCCGTCGCGCAGTCTTCGACGCTGCGCGCCCCACCTCGCCGATCACGGCGTCAGCCGTGGCTTCGCGCGCCACGCCTCCAAATCCCGTGCGTGACGGCGCTTCTTTTCGATCTTGTTGGTTGCGTAGATGACGACTGTGCGACGGAAAACGTCGCCGATCACGGCGTCAGCCGTGGCTTCGCGCGCCACGCCTCCAAATCCCGCTCTGCGCTGAGCGCGCGCGTCGCGAAATAAAGAATTCACACAACTACAGCTTGCACAGCCGTCGCATTACCGGTATGTAACTATTACCGCCAAGGGCAGGCTCGCGCATCGCTGACGCAGCCGCGGACGCTGTTGTCAGCTTCCTAGACAAGAAAAAGTAGACGGAGCGGTCGGCCGTCCCGTTGCGCGAGTTGTCGGCTCTCACGTGCCGCGAGTTACCGCGGTGTGCGCTGCTGGCCTGCCACGCGCGGTTCCGTGACGGCATCCGGATACCGGGGCAAGGCCACGATGCTCCCGAGCCCGGCCCCGCCAACGACTTAGCCGATCGGCATTCTTGACAGAGGCGATCTCCTCCCTGCCGATCCGCTGCGATGTGTGCGAGGAGTGCGAACAGGAAAGGAGGTAGGCGCAAAAAGCAGTACGTGTAGATCCGGCCAACTCAATCCATCAAACTCGGAGGTCCATGTAATGAAATCGAGCGACCGGAAGTTTGTTTGTATGCTGAGATATCTGGGGTTGTTGACAGCAGTCTGTATCGTCGGCGCCGCGGTTGCCCCGCCGGCGCTGGCGCAAGGGACGATATGCAATTCGGACCTGATCATCAATTTCCCCAACGGGGACAACATCAATCGAGAGATTGGTGACACGGTGCGGATGAGCCTCACCATCTCGAACGGCCCGAGCCTGAACGCGGGCGTGAACGACAACCAGGTGTTCACCCTCATCGACTTCTTCCCGTCCTGCCTGAGCGTCGCAGGCGGGGCCTGCACCGTGGATCCGGGGGCCGGGGCGGGCGCGCCGCCCCCGATCATGTACGCGGGGAGCCTCACGAATGTGAACTGTCCCACCGCGCCGACGGTGGACACCAGCAATCCATTCAACATCAAGTTCAACCTGGTCCCTCCGTACGACTTCGCCAACACGGTCAGCTGCACCTTCTCGTTCAACGTCACGGTCATGGAGGCCGGGAGCAACGGGACCCCCGCCAACATCGAGCAGCTGGCGAGCACGAGCGGGATCTGCGATAGCGGGCTCACGTCGGATGATACTGGCACCGCCGCGATCACCTTGGCCTGCCCCGACTGTGACGACGGCAACCTGTGCAACGGGACCGAGGTCTGCAACCAGACGACGCTCCAGTGCGATCCGGGCACGCCGCTAGACTGCGACGATGACGACGAGTGCACCCAGAACCTCTGCTTGACCGCGACGGGTTGCTCGAACCCGGCGCAGCCGCCGGACTTCTGCGACGATGACAACGAGTGCACTGTCGACGAATGCGTGTCCCCGACTGGGTGCACGAACACGCAGAGGCCGCCGGACTTCTGCGACGACGACGACGTGTGCACTGACGATATCTGCGATCCGGAAGAGGGGTGCACAAACCCGCCGGCCGAAGATCCGCCAGCCGAGTGCTTCCCGGCAGGATCTTGCCGCATGACCGGTGGACACAATTTTGATCTCGCGGTGGACGCCGAGTTCAATGAAAACGGCAAGGTCTACACGACGGGCGGTCAGATCGGCGCACCGAACGAGACTGGCTGCTGCGACTTGCCGCCGAAGGGCAAGTGCGTAAACGGCCTATGCACGGGTGGGTCGAATGGTGGTAACGCGTGCACGAGCAACGAGGATTGCCCGAACGATCCCGGACGGAATTCTCACTGTCCGTGGGGCGATTGGGAGCACAACCACCACAGTGGGCCAGACGACAGTGGCAGCGTGACGGGTGGAAGCTTTGCGTTCCATTCGGGTACGGCTGCAGCGCCGAATGAAGCGTTCATCCAGAGCGTCCTGTGCGCCGACCCCGGCTGGTGTGTGCAGGCACGACCGGCGCCCTTCAAGCAGATCTTCTGGGAAGGCACCGGCGTCTTCCACAACGTGAAGGGCCCGAAGGGCACGGATGTCCTGCTTCCCATATTCGCGGAGTGCGGTGCGAGTCAGCCGGTACCGTACAGCAACAAGACCGGCGGGACCCTCCACTACTACAAGGCCCACGTCGGTGATTTCGGCGAGCCTGCAGGCATTCACCAGAAGTCTCCGGATGGGTGTCAGTTTGCTGAATCATGCAGCGAGCCTGAGCCCGATCAGTCAGTTGAAATCGGCAGCTGCGAGTTGGGTGATGTGTGCCTGATCGACGCAGAGGCCGACCCTGTGAAGACGGCTCTGCATCCACTCTGCCAGGCACAGACCTGTTCGGAATGTCCTGACCTGTATGAGATCGAGATCCACTGCACGGCAGATCCGCTCTCGCCGATCGCGTACGAGGTCTCGCATTTCATCAGGCAAGGGAACTTCCAGCTTCATCCGCCGGTCGGGGATTCGTGTAACCCGGACGAGTAGCAGGATTCCGCGCTGGCGCGCCTCGTGATGGCGCGCCATCAGCCTGAGGACTCGAGGGGGGCTCCAGAAGACGGAGCCCCCCTTTTTTTCTTCTGATGCCGACCGGCACGTCCGGTGGTGTGGGAGGGGGAGCCGGGTCACCCCGATTCTTCAGGACCCTTCTGCTCCGCTCGCGAAGAGTTGCACGAAGCTCGCAACCACCCGGGCTCCCAGTTCCTCTGCAGTGACCCCCTTGAGGTCCGCCACGAAGCGCGCGACATCGGCGGCGCGGGCGGGCTCGTTGCGCGTCCCCCGATGGGGGACCGGCGCCAGGTAGGGGGAGTCGGTCTCCACCAGGAGACGATCCAGGGGCACGGCCTGGGCCGCCTCCCTGATCTGGTCCGCCCCCCCGAAGGTGATGATCCCGGAGAAAGAGACGTAGAACCCCTGGTCGAGGCAGAAGCGCGCGAAATCCGCGTCCTCGGTGAAGCAATGGAGCATTCCCCCCGCCTCGTGAGCCCGCTCCTCGAGCATGATGGTCTTCAGATCGTCGCGGGCGTTACGGCAGTGGATGATCAGAGGGCGCCGCATCTCCCGCGCCAGGGCGACCTGGCGGCGCAGGACGTCGCGCTGCACGTCGGCGGGGGAGAGGTTGTAGTGGAAGTCCAGCCCCACCTCGCCGATGGCGGCGATCGCCGGGTGACCGGCGATGAGCTGGCGCAGCGTCTCATCGGTGCGCTCGTCCCAGTGCCGCGCTTCGTGCGGATGAAAACCCACTGACGCCGCAAGGCCGAAGCCCGGGTTTGCGGCGACGAGATCGAGATTTCTCTGCGCGTCGGCGAGCGACGTCGCGCAGCTCATGATCCTCGCCACCCCCGCCTCGCGCGCCCGTACCAGCACCTCCGGGAGGTCCTGGGCGAACGCCGGCATCGAGAGATGCGCGTGCGCGTCGACGAGCGTCACGATGGGAGAACCTGAAGCCGCGGCGTGCGGCGCGGATGGTCCTGCGTCATCGGGCGTCTTCGGGCTCAGCGGACCGTGGCGCCCGGAGGGACGGGGCTCTCGAACGTCGCGATGATCGGTCTGCCGTCGTCGTCCGCCGCCAGGATCATCCCCTGGGACTCCACGCCGCGCATTTTCCGCGGGGCCAGGTTCGCGACCAGGACGATCGACTTGCCGACGAGCGTCTCGGGCTCGTACACCAGTGCGATCCCCGCAAGCACGGTCCTGCGCTCGTCGCCGATGTCCACCACGAGCTTGAGGAGCTTGTCGGCGCCGGCGAGCCGCTCGGCCTCGAGGATCTTCCCCACCCTCAGCTTCACCTTGAGGAAGTCGTCGATCGTGATCGTGGCTGGTTGTGGCGCAGGCGCCGCTTGTGCCGGTGTCGGTTCGCCGGGTGCCCCAGGTTTGTCGGGCGCAGGCTGGTCCATTGTCGTCCTCCTCGTGTGAGCGCTCGTGGTCCCACCGTCCGGCGGGGATGATGCCGTGTCCGGCTTCCCGGGCGGGGTCGTCGGCAGTTCTGAGAAGTAGGCCCCCTTGTCCACGCGCGGGAAGAGAGTGCGTCCCGCGATGATCTTCTTTCCGGGCGCCAGGCCTCCCCATTCGAGAAGCCCCGCCGGGGCGTCTGCGCCGCCTATCTGCTCGAGAAGCGACGCCGAGGCGGCCGGCATGACCGGGCCGACGGCCACCGCGATGATGCGCAGCGCTTCGGCCGCGTTGTAGAGCACCGTCTCGAGCTGCGGGCGCTGTGCCGGATCCTTCGCCAGGCTCCAGGGCTCGTGGCGCACGATGTAGCGGTTGGTCTCGCCGACCAGCGCCCACAAGGCCGCCAGCCCCTCGTGGAAGCGCAGCTCCTGAAACGCCGCGCGGTACTCCGCCACGGCGCGAGCCGCCGCCTCCTTCAGATGCGTATCCGCCGCGCCGGCCGCGCGCGGCACCGCGCCCGCGCAGGAGGTCTCGATCAGGCGCGTCACGCGGCTGGCGAGATTTCCCAGATCGTTGGCGAGGTCGTTGTTGATCCGGTCGACGAGGGCCTCCTCGGAGAACGACGCGTCCTGGCCGATAGCCATCTCTCTCATCAGGAAGTAGCGGACGGGATCGACACCGAAGGCGTCGATCAATGGGATCGGGTCGACGATGTTACCGGTGGACTTGGACATCTTCGCCTCCGAGCGCAGCCACCATCCGTGGGCGAAGATCGTCTTCGGGAGCGGAAGCCCGGCGGACATCAGGAAGGCCGGCCAGTAGACCGCGTGGAAGCGCACGATGTCCTTGCCGACCAGATGCACGTCGGCGGGCCAGCACGCGTCGTAGAGAGGGGAGTCGTCGGCGTATCCCAGCGCCGTGACGTAGTTGCACAGCGCGTCGAACCAGACGTAGAAAATGTGGCGGTCGTCATCGGGGAAGGGGATCCCCCAGCGGAACGACGTGCGCGAGATCGACAGATCCCGCAGCCCCATCTCCACGAAGCGCCTGACCTCGTTGAGGCGGAAGTCGGGGCGCACGGACTCGGGATGATCCCTGTACCAGTCCAGCAGCGGCTGCTGGTACTTCGACAGCCGGAAGAAGTACGACGCCTCGCGCAGCCGCTCGACGGGATGGCCGAGATCGGGGCAGCGTCCATCGACGATCTGCGTCTCGGGGTAGAAGGCCTCGCACCCGGTGCAGTACATCCCTTCGTACTCGTCGAGATAGACGTCCCCTTGCGCCTTCACCCTCTCGAAGCAGTTGTAGACGCCACGACGGTGACTTTCTTCGGTAGTGCGGATGAAGTCGTCGTGGCTGATGCCGAGCGTCTTCCAGAGCTGGTGATAGCGCTCCACCACGCGGTCCGCGAGCTGAATCGGCGGGATGCCCTGCTTCTGGGCGGCGCGCTCGACGTGCTGGCCGTGCTCGTCGGTGCCGGTGAGGAAGTAGACCTCGCGCCCCATCAGCCGCTGGAAGCGGGCGAGCACGTCGGCCAGGACCGTGGTGTAGGTGTGGCCGATGTGCGGCACGTCGTTGACGTAGTAGATGGGGGTCGTGACGTAGAAGCGCTTCACGACGCATCCTCCCAGGCCGCGGCCGCCGCGGCCTGCACGACCTTCAGGGGGACCTTCCGGCGCGCGGCGAGACGCCGGCAGTCCTCGTACTCCGGCTGCGCCTGCGTGACGCGGCCGTCCAGCGTGGAGATCTTCACGCGCACCACGCCGTAGCGCGTGCGCACCTTCTTCGTCTCGCGCGCCAGCTCGATGCGCTGCATCGTGCGGTAGCGCAGTCCGATGGTGGTGGACTCCTCGAACAGGACGCGCGCCAGCTCGTTGAGCAGCGCGGCGGGGGCGATGAGGGTCACAAGCACTCCGGGGCGGTCTTTCTTCATCTGCACCGGCGTGTAGAAGACCTCCAGCGCCCCGGCATCGAAGAGACGCTCCATCAGGTAGCCGTACCCCTGCGGGTTCATGTCGTCGATGGTGCACTCGATCGCGAGGACCTCTTTGGCCCCCGTAGCCGCTCCCCAGGCGCGCCCCAGGATGGCGCGCAGCACGTTCGCGCGTCCGTCGAAATCGCGCGCGCCGGCCCCGTAGCCGACGCGCTCGATGAGCATCGGCGGCGGCGGCCCGTAGGAGGCGGCGAAGTGCGTGACGATCGCGGCGCCCGTCGGGGTGACCAGCTCCGCCGCGGGGCCCTCGGAATAGATCGGGACGTCCTTCAGCAACTCTGCTGTGGCCGGGGCCGGAACCGGCAGCACACCGTGCTCGGTGCGCACCGTGCCGTGACCCACGTTCAGCGGCGAGCAGACGAGGCTCCCCGCACCGGGCGTGCCCGGAAGGCCCAGCAGCTCGGAAAAACCGATGACCGCCCCGACGATGTCCACGATCGAGTCGATGGCGCCGATCTCGTGCAGGTGCACCTTGGCCTTCGGGATCCCGTGGATCGCTGCCTCCACGGTCACGATGCGCGAGACGATCGCCATGGCGGCGCTCTTCACGGCGTCGGGGAGATCGCTCTTCTCGACGATGGCGCGGATCTCTTTCTCGCCACGCTCGGGCTGCCGCCCACGCACCTTCACCTGGACCTGCGCGGCGGCGATGCCGTGGCGGCGCGTCCGGCCCGAGGCGATCGTGTACCCCTTCGGGCCGAGCGAGCGCAGTCTGGCGCGGAGGCGATCCGGATCCACGCCGAGATCGATCAGGGCGCCGAGGATCATGTCGCCGCTGACGCCCGTCGCGCAGTCGAGGTAGAGGATCTTCGGGGAGGGGGATTGGGGCTGCATCTCTCGCTAATTCAATGGGTTAAGAAGGGCCGATATTACGACGGTCCGTGCACGGGTGTCAAGACGGATCCTTTGACACGATCCCCGGTTAGGGTCAACATGCCGCGCGCTGTCGATGACGCATGTCGATACTCCAGGATGCCCGGTCCGGGGCCCAGAGCGGACACTACGTCCCCGCCGTCGAGGTGACGCGCGGGCCGATCGTCGAGTCGATCCACGCGGCGGCGGTCGCCGTGGCGGACGCGACGGGCGCGGTGACGGCCCGCCTCGGCGGCGTGGATCACGTCGTCTACATGCGTTCGGCGATCAAACCTTTCCAGGCGATGGCGGTCATCGAATCCGGCGCGGCGGAGGCCTTCTCTTTGACGCCGGAGGAGATCGCCGTCATCTGCGGGTCGCACAGCGGCGAGCCGCAGCATGTCGAGACGGTCACGAGGATCCTCGCGAAGGCGGGGTTGGGGCCGGAGGCGCTGCGCTGCGGCGCGCACATCCCCTTCAGCCCGAAGGTCGCCGCCGAGGTGCGCAGGACGGGACGCACGCCGACCTCTCTCGAGCACAACTGCTCGGGCAAGCACGCCGGGATGCTGGCCGCAGCCGCGGCGGGTGGCCACGACGTCGCGACGTATCTGGAGCCCTCGCACCCCGTGCAGCAGAAGGTGATCGGCATCATCGCCGATCTCACGGGACGCATGCGCGATCGGATCGTCGTGGGGGTCGATGGCTGCGGCGCGCCGGCCCTCGGCATCACCCTGGCGGAGGCGGCGCGAGCCTTCGCCAGGCTGGCGGGCCCCGATGGGCTCCCGCCGCATCATTGCGACGCGGCCCGGCGCATCGTCGCCGCGATGCGGAGCCATCCGATCATGGTCGCCGGGACCGGGATGTCCGACACGGAGATGACGGCGCACCCCAGGCACGAGCTCATCGCGAAGCGCGGAGCCGAGGGGGTGCAATGCCTCGCCTTCGTGAAGGACGGGATCGCGCGCGGCGTGGCCGCCAAGGTCGCCGACGGGAACAACGTGCGCGGCCGGATCGCGGTGACGTGCGAGATCCTCCGCCAGATGGATCTCATGACCGCTTCCGAAGTGGAGGCTCTCACCGAGATCTCTGCGCTGAGCATTCGCAACGACGCGGGGCGCGAAGTGGGCAAGGTGCGCGGGGCCTTCAGGCTCCAGTCGCTCTAGCAGGGTGCTGAAAAACTCCCGTACGCCGCGTTTAGGGCGCCGCGCGCAGGTTTCCGGGCGTCGGCTTGTTGCCACGATCCGCCGCCGGGACGTATACTTCCCCCCGAATGTCCACCATCGGCTCGCTCCAGCAGCCACCTGCCGCGCCCTTCGAGCGCGACCTGCAGGAATGGCCCGCGGCGGGTTCATCTAACCCAAATAAAATCAACAACTTGAACAATATCCAACGCACCGGGCCGAGCTGCCGGTGCGCGCCGCACCGGAGCTGATGTCCGACCTGATCATTTCCATCGACGACAGCAATGCCGCGTCCGAGCTTTCAGGCGGCGAAACCCCCTACCTGCTGGACTTCTCCGCCGAGTGGTGCGGGCCGTGCAAGCAGATGGCCCCGATCATCGAGGCGATCGCCCGCGAGTATCAGGGGAAGCTCCGCGTCGGCATGGTCGATGTGGAGGCGAGCCCCAACACCGCGGCGCGCTTCGGGATCATGTCCGTGCCGACGTTCGTGATCCTCTTGCGCGACGGCGCGGAATCTACGCGCTTCAACGGCGCGGTCCCGCGGCGCAAGCTCGACGAGGCGATCGTCAAGGTGGTCGGTTGAGACGAAGCCTCGTGGCGTGCATTCTGCTGTGCGCCGCAGCCGCTGCGACCGCAGCGGCCATGTCCGCGGCCCGTGCGGCGGATGATGCGCCGCCGGCCAAAGGATTCGCAGTCGGCGCGCCGATCCCCGCGGACTGGCGTGTGACGCTGACCGATCTTTCCGGGGCCAGCGTGCTCCTGAAGGATCGCATCCCGCCGGCGAGCGCCGATGTCAGGGGTGCGCTCCTGGTGTTCTGGGCGACCTGGTGCGCCCCATGCATTCAGGAGATCCCGACCCTCAGGAGCCTCAACGACTTCTACCGTCCGAAGGGGTTCAGGGTCATCGGCGTGGGGATGAACGAAGGGGGCGACACACTGCCTCTCGTCAAGGCGGCGGTGAACCGCCACGGGATCAACTACGAGGTCCTGTTCGATGCGCAGGGGGAGGCCAGGACCGCGGTCGACATGCCGGGGATCCCCTGGTCCGTGCTCGTGGATGGTGACGGCATCGTGCAGTGGGCCGGGCCGGCGCTCCCGAAGGACGCCAGCGCGCGCATCCGCGCCATCCTGCCGAAGGAGGAACGTGGGTCAAGGTAACGGCGCGTCACGGGAACGCGCGATCCTGGTCGGCGTCGTCCTGCCGAACACCACGCAGGAGGACGTCGCGGATCACCTCGACGAGCTGGAGCGCCTCACCGACACCGCGGGAGGCAGCGTCGTAGGGCGTCTCACCCAGGAGCGCTCCCGCCTCGACGCCGCCTACTTCGTCGGCCGGGGCAAGGCGGAGCAGATCGCATCATCGGCCAAGTCCCTGGGCGCCGGCCTCGTGATCTTCGACGACGACCTCTCCGCCGCGCAGGTGAAGAATCTCGAGAATCTCATCGAGGCCAAGGTCATCGATCGCTCCGGCCTCATCCTGGACATTTTCGCGCGGCGCGCGCGCAGCCGGGAGGCGCGCACGCAGGTCGAGCTGGCGCAGCTCGAATACCTCCTGCCGCGCCTGACGCGCCGGTGGACCCACCTCTCGCGGCAGGTCGGCGGCATCGGCGTGCGCGGCATCGGCGAGACGCAGATCGAGCTGGACCGCCGTCTCGTGCGCCGGCGCATCGGGCGCCTCAAAGAGGATCTCGGCAGGATCGAGCGTGGGCGTCAGGTCCGCAGGACGGCGCGCCGGGGAATCCCCAAGGGGGCCCTCATCGGCTACACCAACTCGGGCAAGACGACGCTGCTCAACGCCCTGACCAGCGCCGGCGCGTTCGTGGAGGATCGCCTCTTCGCGACGCTGGATCCTCTCGTCCGGCGCATGGAGCTGGGCGGAATGCGGCACGTGCTGCTCATCGACACCGTCGGCTTCATCAGGAAGCTGCCGCATCATCTCGTCGCGTCGTTCCGCAGCACTCTCGAGGAGGCGGCCGACGCCGACTTCTTCCTGCATGTGGCGGACATCAGCCACCCGCGCTACGAGGAGCACGTCGCGGTCACGCAGGAGGTCATCGCGGGGCTCGCGGCGGACGACAGGCCGGTGGTCATCGTGTTCAACAAGCTGGACCGCGCCGAGCCGGGAGCGATCGAGCGGGCGCGCCGGCTGCACCCGGACGCCATCTTCATCTCCGCGAGCCAGGGGCACAACCTGGATGCCATCGCGGCACGCCTGCGGGCACTGGTGGAGGATGAGCTGGTGGAGCGCTCGATCCGGCTCCAGAGCCGGGATTCCGCCGCCATCGCGCGTGTCTACGACCAGGCGGCCGTGCTGGACGCGAACTATCACGATGGTTATGTTGATCTGACGTTCCGCGCGAGCCGCGCCAGGGCCATGGCCCTTGCCCGGCTCCAGTCCTGCGACATCGGCGCGGAGGAGACCAGCTCATGAGCAAGGTGAAGGTCGGGGTGATCTTCGGCGGCCGTTCGGTCGAGCACGAGGTGTCGCTCGTGTCGGCGCGCGCCGTCATGAATCATCTCGATCCCTCCCGCTACGAGATCGTCCCCATCGGCATCTCCCGCGAAGGACGGTGGCTGACGGCGGGCAACGCGACCCTGATGCTGGAGCAGGGGGTCACCGAGGGGAAGGCGATGATCCCGGTGGCGCTCCCGGCGGACCCTTCGGTCAAGGGGCTCGTGCCGATGGGCTCGACGGCAGATGGACAGAAGCAGGTTCCGCTCGACGTCATCTTCCCGCTGGTGCACGGCACCGGGGGAGAGGACGGGACGCTTCAGGGATTGCTCGAGATGACCGGTCTTCCCTACGTCGGCTCCGGGGTGCTGGGCTCGAGCCTCGGGATGGACAAGATCGCCATGAAGGCGGCCTTCAATGCCGGGGGCATCCCGTGCGCGGAGTTCATCGCCGTGACGCGGCAGCGCGCGACGTCGGATGCCGCCGCCGTGGGGCGCGAGATCGCGCAGAAGTTCGGCTTCCCCTGCTTCACGAAGCCGGCCAACGGCGGGTCGAGCGTGGGGGTCACGAAGGTGAAGGGCCCCGCGGATCTCGCACGCGGTCTGGCCGAGGCGGCCCAGTACGACAGGCGGATCCTGATCGAGGAGGCCGTCGACGGGCAGGAGGTGGAGTGCGCGGTGCTCGGCAACGAGGCCCCCGAAGCGTCGGTCGTGGGGGAGATCATCCCCTGCAACGAGTTCTATGATTACAGTGCCAAGTATCTGGAGGACGGCTCGGAGTTGATCATTCCGGCGCGGATCTCGGCGCAGCAGGGCGAGCGGGTGCGCGCCCTGTCGCTGGATGCGTTTCGCGCCCTGGACGCGGCCGGCATGGCCCGGGTCGATTTCTTCGTGAGACGAAGGGACGGAGAAGTGCTCATCAACGAGATCAACACCATCCCGGGGTTCACGCCGATCAGCATGTACCCGCGGCTTTGGGCTGCGAGCGGCGTGGGCTTCGCGGAGCTGGTGGACCGTCTCATCCAGCTCGCGCTGTCGCGGCACGCGGAGACCAGGGCAAGCCGCACCGACTACGCGCCGGGGCAGAAGCTGCCCGGGGGACGCTGATGCTCGATTCCAACGTCCTCGTGCTGAACAGGCTCTTCCAGGCGATCCAGGTGACCTCCGTGCGCAAAGCCTTCTGCCTCCTTTACAAGGGGCACGTGAAGGTCGTCGAGCCGGACTACACCACCTACACCTGGGAGAACTGGTGCGACGTCCCCGTGCAGCCCCACGACGACGCGATCGCCACACCGCAGATGCGCGTCAGGATCCCGAGGGTCATCCTGCTGCTGCACTACGACGCGCTGCCGCGTCACGACGTCCGCTTCACGCGCAAGAACATCTATTTCCGCGATCGGAGCCGGTGCCAGTACTGCGGCCGCCGGTACTCCACGCGCGAGCTGAACCTCGACCACGTGATCCCGCTCTCGCGCGGCGGCAAGTCGACGTGGGACAACGTCGTCTGCTGCTGTCTGGAGTGCAACGCGCGCAAGGGGAACTGCCTCCCCGCCGAGGCGGGGATGGCCCTTCTCAAGCCGCCGGAGAAGCCGCGGTGGCATCCGCTGGTGAAGGTGTCGTTCGCCGGCCAGCACTACGAAGTCTGGCGCAACTTCCTCGACATAGCCTACTGGAACGTCGAGCTGGACTAGCGCTCCACGCGCTCGCTGGCCGCCACCTATGGGGTCAGACTCCTTCGCCCTCGAGGCGCTGGAGCCAGCGGATCGCTTCGTTGAAGCCGGTCTTGAGCTTCTCCGCCAGCGACGAGACGCCGGTGGCGTTGATGGCGATCACCCCTCGATCCGGATCCTGACGCGAGGCCGTCTGGATCGTCACGCCGGAGAGCGCCATCCCTGAGAGTCGCGCCGCGAGATCCGCGGTGACCGCCGCGCGCCGCTCGGCGGGGACCTCCTCATCGAAGTAAACGTTGACCTCGCCGGCCGCGGCGTCCCCCGGCTGTGCGTCGATGGCGAAGGAGATCGCGGTGATGCCGGCCGTATCCTGCGCGCTCATGTCGAGCGCCTCCCCCGGCAGGAAGGTCAGAGCGCTCGCCAGCGCGCCGTCCCCCGCGGCGATGGCGCCGCCCAGCGTGTGCGATGCCGGCTCCGGGATGAAGCGCGCGATGGTCTCTCCCGCGGCCGAGGCTCCGTTCATGAGGTCGACCGTGTGGCGCGCCGTGTCCAGGTCGGACGACCAGATGATGGCGTTGTCCCGGACGAAGACATGTCCTGTGAGCCCGGTCCCGGGAAACGACGTGATCCCCTCTCCCCCGTGCTCGACGCGGGCCACGCGCCCGCCGCCCCTGCCGGCCTTCCAGAGCGAGAAGTCGGCGATGAGGCCGAACATCCGCCCGCGCGGCTCGAGACTGAGCACGATCGAATGTCCTGCCGGCGCTGATCCGGAGCCGTGCGTGAACCACAGGAGCGACGCGGGGAGGAACTCGTTGGGGTCCGCGTCCTTGAGGTCCGCGTTGTGCGCCAGGATCTCCGCGACGATCGGGTCGCCGGGCGCGAGCCGCAACGCGGCGAATCCACGCGTGCCCGCGTCGACAAGAGCGACGGGCTCCGTGGACGAGACGCGCGCCGTCATGCGCTTCCATGTGACGACGATGGCGATGAGCGACAGGATGACGACGACGATCGCGACGACAGCGCAACCGGCGATGATCTTGTGGGCCTTCATTCGTGGAAGCCCCCCCGACAGTGTGATAGCCTCGCCACATGCCTCCCCGTTATGAGCACGGCGGTCCGTCTCAGTACCGTGTCTCCTTCGGGGGCCCGATCACCCCTGCAGTTCGCGCGCTCATCATCATCAACGTCGCCGTGTTCCTCATGGAGCTGGTGGTGGCGGGAGGGGGGGGCGAGGCGGCGCTGGGGAGGATGCTCGAGTGGTTTGCCCTCACCCCGGCCGACGTCTTCACGAAGCTGTTCATCTGGCAGCTCGTGACGTACATGTTCCTTCACTCCCCGGCGGGAATCTGGCACATCCTCTTCAACATGCTGATCCTCTGGATGCTCGGCAGCGACGTCGAGAGGGCATGGGGCGCCAAGCGGTTCGTCCGATACTACCTCATCACCGGCATTGGCGGCGGGCTGGCGCACTGTCTGTTCTGGCAGCCGATGACGATCGGAGCGAGCGGCGCCGTCTTCGGCGTAATCATCGCGTTCGCGATGCTCTTCCCCACGCGCACCATCCTCTTCATGTTCATCTTTCCCCTGACGGCGCGTCAGTTCGCGCTGCTCCTGACCGCCATCGAGCTGGTCAGTCTCGGAGCGTTCACCCCCGACGGTGTCGCAAGGCTCGCGCACCTGGGGGGAGCGCTGACAGGCTTCCTCCTGATCCGGGGGTTCTGGGATCCGCGTCAAATCTGGTACGACGTGAAGTGGAGGCTCCGCCGCCGCCGGTTCAGGATGATCTCACGCCAGCAGGACGAGCAGGATCGGAAGCAGCGGGATAGAGATCGCTTCTATCCCTTCCACTGACACCTGCTTCTCAGGGGTGTGATCCTACGGCTGCCCGCACTGGGAGTCGGCGATCGACTGGACGACCGCGGTCAAGGTCGTGGTGGAAAGCGGCACCGTCGACATGTTGGCGATGGTCTGCCGCCACGACTGGGTCGCCGGCTCGCGCACCGCGACGACCAGCTGACAGGCGGAGAGCTGATAGGCGGCCGGTTGGCCGCACGCCATCACGAGGCCATGCGCCGGCTCTGCCGCAGGGTTTCCAGGGCAGGGGAGTGCGGTCGCATTGTGCCCGGTGCTCGATGGGATCCCCGGCTCGTCCATCCCCCCCGCCTCGTCGTACCCGCTGTCGCCGGTGCGGAGAGGCCGTGGGGTGTTCCGGGTGGTCGCCAGAGGCTCCTGGCGCAGTCCCATCGGAACCCCCGTGAGGATGTCGAAGCTGCGGAAGTAGAAGGGGCCTCCCTCACCATCGCCCCACCAGACGATATGGGCGACGTCCACCGCGTCGACGAGCACGCGCGCCTCGGTATCGAGCGTCGTGTTGCTGGTGAGGACTCTTGGCTGGGTCCAGTAGTCGTTCTCCCGCCGCGAGAGCATCAGCTCTGAGTCGCTGCCGTCGTCGCGGCTCCAGACCATCACCAGGCCGCCGGCGGGATTCAGCGCGATCGTGGGAGAGTCGTCGATGATGGGATCGATGGTGAAGTCGATCGGCTCCGACGACGTCTGTCCCTGCGTCTGTTCGCTGTAGAGGAGCCCCTGGTCGCTCGGATTCTCCGGATCGTTGATGACCTCGACGTAGATGACCCGACCATTCGAGGGATCGACGACGGTCGTGTCGGCCTGGAAGACCCCGACCATCACCGAGACGAGCAGCAGCGCAACGACCGCCCGCGACGCGGCGCGAGGCAACGTCGCCGCGATGCGCAGGAACCAGCCTGTCGTCCGGGATGCGCTGTTCGCTGTGACCGTGCTCATTGCGGGAACCTCAGAGCGATGATCTTGCTCACGTCGAACGTGCATAGAAAATCTCTCAGGAAGGGGAGATTCGGATAGAGCTCCTGGAGCCGGTAGAAATAATGGTCGCGCGCCTTCTCGTCCCCCTTGAGGTAGTTGATCTCCCCCAGGAGGTAGAAGCAGTTCTTCACGATGTCGTGGTACTTCTCCGCCTCTGCGATCTCAAGGGCCATCTTCCCGTAGGTCTCGGCCTCATCGAGCCGGCGCAGCTGCATGAGCCCGAAGCTCAAATCGTGCGCGCACTCGCAGATGCACTTCTTGCTTCCCAGCTTCGTCACCGCGTCGAGCGCCTGGCGCACGCTGTCGATCCCCGCGTCGTATTCGCCGCGCAGCATCAGGCAGTAGCCGATGTTGTCGCGCAGGATCGCCACGGAGAACTCGTTGGTGACCTTCTCGCTCAGACGCAGGGCGAGCGCCTTCTTGTAGTGCTGCAGCGCCTTGTCGAGATGGCTCTGGACCAGGTGGATGTTGCCGATGAGGTTGTAGCAGCGGGCCATCCAGGTGACGTCTTTGAGCACCTTGCTCTTCTCGAAGGCTTTCCGGGCGTAGGTGAACGCCTTCTGGAACTGGCTGAGGCGACGCAGGGCGATGGAGAGGTTGTAGGCGGCGGCGCAGATCGTCTCGTCGTCGGAGCTGCGCAGGATGATCTCCCGCAGCCCGCGGCTCGCCTCCTCGTATTCGCCCAGCTCGATGTGGCACGCGGAGATGCTGGCGAGAGCCTTGTTGAACTGCTCGTCGGCCGGGTTTGTGCCGCCGCGCGCTCGACGTGGCTTCGAGGCCGGGGCCTTGAGCCGGCGCCGGGCGTCGGCCCGCGCGGACTTGAAGGCGGCCATCGCCTGATGCAGATCTCCCGCCTTCAGGAGGTCGTGCCCCTTTCGGATGAAAGCCTCGAACGTCCCGTCAGCAGCCTTCGGTGTGGGCATCGCTGCAGATTCCTGGTTGAGACCGACTGCGTTCACCGCCGGCGGCGGGTTCGTTTGGCTTGACGCTCGATGAACTTGATGAAATGACGGACTTCGTCGCGGGCGGCCGGGGGGAGATTCCGGTAGGACTGGAGCAGGTCGAACTCACCGCGGCTGAGCTGCCCCGGGGGCGCCTCGTGGAAGAACTCTCCAACGTTCATTTCGAAGATCTCGAGGATTCGGAACAAAGTCTCTAGGCTGACCTTGTACTCTCCGGTCTCCATCCGGCAGAGATCCGACTGCTGGATCCCCACTTTCGCCGCCAGCTCGGCCTGTGTGAGCTGGTGGTCCTTGCGGAGCTCGCGGATGCGCCGGCCTACGAGCGGGAGCTGCTGCCGGGTGAGCCCGCCGACGAGACGGTCCAGACCTCGTCCCTGCCGGCCCCGGGCGGTGCCGCCCTCCTCCGCGCTTCCCCCTTCCGTCTGTTCTACGAGATCGTTCTGAGTCACTTGATCTGGTGGTTACCTTTTATGCTGTATCGGCAATAAATGCTTGACAAGGATGCGGCGCCGACATAGACTTCACTTCGTCTATCGACAAGAAAATGTGGCGCCACGGGGGGTCCTACCTGCTGCAATCGCCGTTTCGGCATCACTGCTACCCTGCCCGAACAGTACCCCCAAGCATCACAAAGGTCAAGCCAAAAAGCGTTTTCCGGCCATGTCAGCCGGCAGCAATGGACGCCTCGCCCCTGCCAGGGAGTCTTTCGCAAAGAGGGTCCTCTTGAGCCGACGCGTCGAGAAAGACTCCTGCCTCGGAAGGTACCTCTCCGAGATCGGGGTGTACTCCATCCTCACGAAAGAGCAGGAGATGGAGATTGCCCGCACTGCGGAGCAATGCGGCAAGCGGGAAGATCTGAACAAGCTGGTCGAGTCCAACCTCTCGTTCGTCGTCAAGATCGCCAATGAATACCGCAACATGGGCCTCGCCTTCGAGGACCTCCTCAACGAGGGAAATATCGGCCTGATCGAGGCCTCCCAGCGTTACGACCACACCAAGGGGACCAAGTTCATCACCTACGCCATATGGTGGGTGCGCAAGTCCATCCTGAAGGCGCTCTCCGACCAGTCCAACCTCGTCCGCGTTCCTCACTACCAGATGAAAAAGGTCAGGAAGGTGAGGGAGACCGAGGCCATCCTCTCTCGCGAGCTGGGCAGGCGCCCCGGGCGCGACGAGCTGTCGGGCCGGCTGGACAGCAGCATCTCGAAGATCGACGAGATCCTCATGACACGGCTGCGCGAGGTCTCGCTCGACGACAAGGTCGGTCGCGAGAGGAGCATTCCCATCAGCGACTACCTCGTCGACGACGTCTCGATCAACCCCGAGGACGAGCTGCTGCGCGTGGAGAGCGAAGACCTCGTTCGCGCCGCCATGATCCTGCTCAATGACCAGGAAAAGAGGGTCATCGTGAACCGCTTCGGCATGACGGGTGACCCGTCGCTGACCCTCAAGGAGATCGGCCAGACGATGGGGCTGAGCCGCGAGCGGATCCGTCAGATCGAGGCCCAGGCCAAAAAGAAGCTCCGGCGCATCTTCGCGCTCAACAAGTACCTCTCCTCGCCCCCGCGAGGGCCCATGCCGTTCGAGGCGATGGTGCCTCTCCGTACGGTCCGCCGCGCGGAGACCAACGGCGCCTGGAAACGACGGTCCGCGGCGGCCAACGGCGCCCGCCCGGCACTGAGACTCGTCTCCAAGCCAGCGTCTCACTAGCCAACAGCGAGCGACCGCAGACCCCGGGGCCCCGAAGGCCACCCTTCAGGCAAGGCCCCGAGGCCTGGCGGCCGCTCGCCTGCCTTGCCTTCGCGGACCACGCACACGGCGCGTGGGCCATCGCGAGGGCCCTTGCCTGCGGCCAGCGAGCGATTGATTCTCCGGAACGGGGCGCTTACAATCACCGCTCCATGGCTGAGATGGCCGAGGACCCCCTCCCGTCCGCCTCCCCGCGCCGGCACCGCGCGCGGCCGGACACCGCCGTCCCCCCGCCGCAGTCAGGGAACCTCCTGGCGCGGATGGTCGCACCCATCTCGCGCGCGCGGGAGATGCGCCGCGTCTCGGAAGTCTTCCTCCAGGAAGTTGCCCTCACCCTCCCCGTGACCGGCTGGATCGCCTTCCTGGACGAGACGACGGAAGAGGCAACGTGGGCCGGCGAAGCTGACGGCCCCATCCCGCTGCGCCTGGCCAGAGTCCCCGGCAGCCTTCTCGGCAACGCGCTGCACCACGCGCAGCCCTCGGTCGTCCACCAGCTCGCGACGCTCCCCGAAGTTCCCGAACGTCCCTACCTGCTGCGCAGCGGCGGCGCCTGGGCGTTCCTGCCGGTGAACGCCGCCGGCCGAACCACCGCGTGCCTCATCCTGCGCGCCACCGCGCCCGAGACGCTCTCGCCTGATGCCCTCGGCGAGGTGAGAGACGCGCTCCCGGTCCTGGGGCTGGCGCTCAAGGCGGCGCAGCTCCAGATGAAAACCGACCGCGCGGAGCGCGGCGGCCACGGCGCCGCCACCGAGATCTCCTCCCTCTACGACGTGAGCCGATCCCTGGGATGGGTGCTGACCGGGGAAGACCTCTTCCGCCTGCTGGGTGACGCCCTCGAGAAGTCCCTGCCGCACGACCTGCTGGCGCTCGCCGTGTCGCTCCCCGGTGAGCGCGCCTGCTGGTTGCGGGCGCACGGCTCCGCCACCGACACGCTGGTCGGGGCGTTCCACGCCGAGGTGATACGCGAGCTGGAGGAGTCGTCTGGGGACTCGGCTTCGGACCTGCCGCTGCGCGTGGAGCGCGGCGCACCGCCCGCCGGCGAGGCGGCGTTCGAGCGGCTCGGCGTAACCCTTCACGCCCCGCTGCGCGTCAGACAGCGGATCGCAGGGGTCCTTTCGCTCGGCGCGCGCGCCGACACGGCCTGGGGGGCGTCCGGGCGGCGGCTGTTGCAGGCGATCGCGAGCCAGGCCTCGCTCACTCTCGATCGGCTCCGGTCGTCCCAGGAGGCCGAGCAGACGAGGCTCGGCTCGATGCTCGAGTCGATGGCGGATGGCGTGCTCCTGCTGGACCGCGACCTGCGCATCCTGATGACCAACCCCGCGGCGCGCGGACACCTCGAGAGGATCGGCGGCGGCGAAGGACGCGGGATGCTCCAGCGGCTCGGCGAGGTCGATCTGGCGCCGCTGTTCGTCGCGTTCCAGCGCCCGGACGCCGGCTCGCGCACCTTCGAAATCAACCCTGCCCGCGGGGTCGTCTTCTCGGTGACCTGCTCGCCGGTGCGCGGCGCCGGGGACGAAGTCGAGGGGATGGTCGTCGTCCTCTCCGACGACTCCGAGGCGCGCCTGATGCAGGCGCAGATCGCGCAGAGCGAGAAGCTCTCGGCGCTGGGGAAGCTGATCTCGGGCGTTGCCCACGAGCTGAACAATCCGCTCGGCACGATCCTCGGGAGCGCCGAGCTGCTCTCGACCGCGCAGATGGACGGCAACGCCGCGCACAGGATCGACGCGATCCGTCGTGAGGCGCAGCGGTGCAGGAAGGTGGTGGAAGCGCTGCTGCACTTCGTGAAGCGAAGCCCTCCCGAGAGACAGCCGCTCGACGTTCACGCCGCCCTCGACATAGTCCTGACGCTCCTCGAGGGGACGCTCAAGGCTGAAGGCCTGAAGGTCGTCCTCGAGCGCGATCCGGATCTCCCTCCCGTCGTGGGGGACACGCACCTCCTGCAGCAGGTCTTCTACAACATCATCAACAACGCCCGGCATGCCGTCGTCGAGGCAGGGCGTCCCGGCGGGCGCATCACCATCAGGACGGCGCGCCGCGACGACGACGTCGTCATCGAGATCGCCGACAACGGCCCCGGCATCCCGGAAGACTGCCTGACGCAGATCTTCGATCCTTTCTTCTCCACCAAGGGAGTCGGCGTGGGCACGGGCCTCGGCCTGACCCTCGCGTACAGCACGATCCAGCAGCATGGCGGCATGATGCACGCCGTCAGCCCTCCCGGCGAAGGAGCGACCTTCATCGTCGAGCTTCCTGCCGCCCCCGCGGGGACGATCGTGGCGCCCCCGGAGCACGTGGCCGAAGTAGCCCTCGCAGCGGCGGCAGCGGCCGCCCGCGCGCGCGGCTCCGATGGAGTGAGGATCCTCGTCGTGGAGGACGAGATCCCGCTGGCGGAGGTCGTCGCGGAAGCGCTCGCGTCGTGTGGGTACCAGGTGGACGTCGCGCACGATGGCGCCTCGGCGCGGCGGCGTCTTGCGGAGTCCCGCTACGACCTCGTCATCAGCGACATGAAGATGCCCGACATGAGCGGGCGCGCGCTGCACGCTTGCGTCGCGGAGATGGACCCCGCGCTCGCGCGGCGGGTGATCTTCTCCACCGGCGACTCGGCCAACCCCGAGACGCTCGCGTTCTTCAAGGCGGTGGGGAACCCCTACCTCATCAAGCCCTTCAATCTGACCCAGCTCCTGCGCACGGTCGAAGGGGTCCTCCAGACCTCCTGATCGTCTCGCCTGTCGCGGCGAACCGACCGGGGGGGGTGATAGACTCCCCGCATGAAGCTTTCTCCCGCGTTGCTTGACCACATCGCCGAACGCCTCGTCGTGCAGCTCGGCGCCGAAGGGGTCATCCAGGCCGCCGAACCGGCGAAACTGGGGGAGGCCGTCGCCGCCGTCCAAAGGGCCATGACCGACGATTTCCTCGTGGAAGACCAGCTCAACGAAGAGGTCCGGGAGATCCTGCGCGCCAAGGCCGACGAGATGGCGCGCCTGGGAGTGCAGTACCACGACATGTTCCGCATGATCAAGAACGAGCTGGTCCGCAAACGGAAGCTCATCCTTTGAGAGACCAGGGCGGGAAACTCAGTCACGAGAAGGTCATCCACCTGTCGCACGTGGCCGTGCAGGCGCTGGCGGGCGTGGAAGGGATGCGCTTCACGAAGGAACGCAACGAGGTCCGGCTGCGGATCGTGGATCTGCTCCGGCTCGAGCTGCGCAAGGACGAGGAGATCGAGCGCCGCGCGCGCGCGAAGATCACCGCCCAGAAGCGCTCCATCCCCGAGGGGAGCCCTGAATGGGACATCCTCTTCCGGAAGTATTACGAGGAGGAGTTGTCCAGGCTGCGCGGCGCGAGGGGATGACGGCCGGCCGGACAGGTCCCTCAGTCATGAAGCACATCGTCGTCGGAACGGCCGGTCACATCGACCATGGCAAGACCGAGCTGGTCAAGAGCCTCACCGGCATCAATCCCGATCGCCTCAGGGAAGAGCAGGAGCGGGGCATCACCATCGACCTGGGCTTCGCCCCTCTCGCCCTCGACGACGACCTGACGGTCGGCTTCATCGACGTGCCGGGACACGAGCGCTTCGTCAAGAACATGCTGGCCGGCGTGTGGGGGATCGACGTCGTGCTGCTCGTCGTCGCGGCCGACGAATCGATCAAGCCCCAGACGCGCGAGCACTTCGACATCTGCTCGCTGCTGCGTGTCAAGCGGGGGCTGGTGGCCCTCACCAAGATTGATCTCGTCGACGACGAGATGACCCAGCTCGTCTCTCTCGAGATCAGGGACTTCTTGAAGGGCTCCTTCCTGCACGACGCGCCGATCCTCCCGCTTTCCGCCCGGACGGGGGCGGGGCTCGACGGCCTGCGCGCGGCGCTCGCGGCGGCCGCGCGGCAGGTGGAGCCGGGACACGCGGGGCGTTTGCTGCGTCTTCCCGTGGATCGCTCCTTCAGCGCCCGGGGATTCGGGACGGTGGTGACGGGCACGCTCGTTTCGGGACGTCTCGCGGAGGGAGAAGAGGTCGCGGTGCTCCCCGCGGGCACGACCTGCCGCGTGCGAGGGCTCCAGGTCCACGGCAAGGCGGTCGCAACGGCGCTCGCGGGTCGCCGCACCGCCGTGAACCTCCAGGGGATCGACGCGTCCGGCGTGCAGCGCGGCGATGTCCTGTCGCGCCCCGGCGAGATCCGCGCCACGTCGTTGCTCGACGTTTCCATTGCCGTTCTGCCCGGGGCACCCCGACGGATCAAGGACATGGATCGCGTGCGCTACCACCAGGGGACGAGCGAGCTGCTGGCGCGCGTGAGGCTCATGGGCTCCGCCGCCATCGCGCCGGGAGAGTCGGGCTTCGCGCAGCTGCGGCTGGAGCGCCCGGCGTGCAGCCTCCCGGGCGACCGGTTCGTGCTGCGCAGGTACTCGCCGGCCGCGACCATCGGCGGCGGCGTCGTGCTGGATGTCATGCCGGTCAAGCACCGCGGGCGCGCCCGGGCCGGGCGCGTCGCGCTGCTCGAGCGTCTCGCGCCGGCGACGCGGGCCGAAGCGATGGAGATCTTCGCGCTGGACGAGCCCAAGGGCGCTCCGCTCTCGATGCTGGCCCCGCGCCTCGGGCTCACGCGCGAGGAAGCGGCCGACGCCGCGGAGGAGGTTCTCGCCCGCGGCGCGGTCCTGAAGGCGGGGGCGGGGAGCGGGGCGGTGCTGATCGGTCGCGCGATTGTCGACGAGGCCCAGGGCACGATCCGGGACATGCTGGCCGCGTATCATCGCGCGCACCCTCTGCGCGCGGGGATGCCGCTCGAGGAGCTGCGCACACGGGCCCTCGGCGGGCTCGACATGGAGGCGGTCCGGCTGGTGCTGCAGCGGCTGGCCGGGTCGGGGGACGTGGTGATCGAGAAGGACCTGGCGCGCCTGGCCGCCCACCGGGTGACCCTCTCGGGCGACGAGGAGCGCAAGCGGCACCTGCTGGAGCAGGCCTATCGCGCCGGCGGGCTGAACCCGCCGACGCCGGCGGACGCGGCGCGCGCCGCGGGGCTCGATACGAAAGGGGCCGAGACCCTCACACGCCTGTTGCTGTCCGATGGCAGACTGGTCAAGATCAAGGACGGCATGGTGTTCCATGCGGCGATCCTCGAGGAGCTCAAGAGCCGCCTCTGGGCCATGCGCTCGACGCGTCGTGTCATCGACATTGGCGCTTTCAAGGAATTGACCGGAACATCCCGGAAGAACGCGATCCCACTGCTGGAGCACCTCGACGCCGTGCACGTCACGCGGCGGGTGGGGAGCGACCGGGAGATCCTGCCTCCTGCGGGAGGCTGAGGAGACACGACATGGGGCGACTCGGTGGTTGGGAATGGCTGATCCTGCTGGCCATCCTTCTATTCCTGTTCGGTGCCAACAAGCTCCCTGCCATAGGCCGTGGGCTGGGAGAGGGCATCCGCAACTTCAAGAACGCCTTCAAGAGCGGGGCGGACGGAGACGACCAGGACAAGAAGTCCGGCTGAGCCTCCGTGCCCGCGTCCCCTGTCAAGGAAGAGATCGCCTTCCATCGGAGGGTGGTCTCCGCGCTCAAGAAGGAAATCGCGCAGGTGGATCGCAACGCCGCGCGCGAATACATCCGCAGCTTCACGCGTGAGTTCCGCGCCTTCGACGCCTTCAGTACGTGGGACGACCTGATCATCTCGTGCTACAAGGCGGACATCGTCTATCTCGGCGATTACCACGCCCTCACCTCGTCGCAGATGTTCGCGGCGCGGCTCCTCAAGGAGATCGCGTCACGCTCGCGCCAGGTGATCCTCGCCGTGGAGATGGTCTACGGCCGCAACCAGCGCGCGCTGGACCAGTGGATGTCCGGGGCCATCGACGAGAGCGAGTTCAAGCGGCGCATCCGCTACGACCTGGAATGGGGCTACGACTGGGAGGGGTTCCGCGCCATCTTCGAGACGGCCCGCGACTACGGGCTCAGGGTCTTCGGGATCGACTGCCCCCCCAGGAACGGCCTGCGCTACATCCGGAAGCGGGATCGCTACGCCGCCACCAGGATCGCCGACATATTCGCAAGGAACCCGGCCGCGCGCATCGTGGTGATGATCGGCGAGTCCCATCTCGCGGGGGGGCACCTCCCTGCAGCCGTGCGCGAGGCGCTGGCCGAGCGCAACCTCGAGAAACGATCGGTCCGCGTGCTCCAGAACATCGAGGAGGTCTACTGGAAGCTCGTCGCCCAGGGGAGGGAGCACGAGGACGTGGTCTCGATGGGGGCCGGCACCTTCTGCGTCTTCAACGCGAGTCCCATCACCAAGTACGAGTCCTACCGCCAGACGATCAACCGCTGGCGGGAGGAGGAAGGGGAGGATGCGCTCGATCTGACCCCGACGCTGCACAGCATGATCGACACGATCCTGCGCTTCCTCGGCGTGGACAAGTACGCGCACCGGGTCCGTGAGGGGGAGGAGGGCATGGAGCTGCTGGTGGATCTCTTCCCGGAGGTCTACTCCCGCGTGGACGCGTCGTCCCTCAAAGATCTGCTCGGCGGGAGGCGCCTCCCCCCGGCGCAGCGGGCCGCCGTCCGGGATCGGATCGCGCGCAAGGGCTCCTGCTACATCCGGAGCATCAACGCCATCTTCATCGGCGCCTTCAGCCTGGTGCAGGGGGGCGAGGAGGCCGCCCACTTCGTCAACATCGCGCTGCGGGGAGACGTCTTTCGCGACGGGCGCCGCGCGCGGACGCGGCCCGATCTGTTCTACGAGACGGTGATGGAGGAGGCGCTGGGCTTCTTCGGGTCGAAGCTGATCGACCCGAGCCGGAACCACTTCTTCGAGACCAACCTCTACCAGTACCACCGGCGCGACCGGGAGTTCATCGAGAAGAACACGGAGTACTCCTTCGAGCAGTACGGCCGGATCATCCGGTTCATCCTCCTGCACAAGCGTTTCGAGCGCGCGTACAAGAGCCGTAGCGACGTGCCTGAGGCGCTGAAGGACGGCATCCGCACGCGGAGCCGGCGCGAGTTCTCCGTGCTGACGCACGAGCTGGGGCATTACCTGGGGCAGCAGATGTACGACGGCTACCACCAGGGCCTCATCGATCGCGGGGCGATCCGCGAGTTGTTCCTCAGGAGGTTCGCCAATCCGGGGAGCGCGCTTTCGGCTTACCTGGATCTCGTCGAAGTTCTGCCGGAGACCGTGCCCGCGTCCTAGCAGGGTGCTGGTCAGAGGTTGTACTTGCGGCAGAGGTATTTCATCTGGTCGCGGTTCAGCCCGAGCAGCTCCCCCGCTTCCTTCTTGCGTCCATCGGTCCGCTCCAGCGCCTTGAGGAGCAGGGCGCGCTCGTAGCCCGCCACCTGCTGCTCGAGCTGGACCCCCTCGTCGGGGAGGCCGACCTGCTCCATCCTTCCCTCGGCCACCGGCGATCTCACCTCCTGGGGGAGATCCCTCGCCTGGATCACGTCGTCGTCGGTCAGCAGAACGAGACTCTCGATGGTGTTCTCCAGCTCACGGACGTTGCCGCGCCAGGCGTGCGTCATCAATCCGTCGAGAGCGTCCTGGGAGAACCTCTTGCGGCGCGCGTTGTTCTCGCGGCAGAAGCGATCCAGGAAGTGGTCGGCCAGAAGCGGGATGTCCTCGGGGCGCTCCCGCAGCGTGGGGAGCGGGAGCGGCACGACGTTCAGCCTGTAGTAGAGATCCTGGCGGAATCGTCCTTCCTGAACGTCCTTCTCGATGTCCGCGTTGGTGGCGGTGACGAGCCTGATGTCCACGTGCACGGTGTCCCTGCCGCCGAGCCGCTCGAACGAGCGCGTCTCGATCACCCGCAGGAGCTTCGCCTGAATCGGCGGCGGGAGGGTCCCCAGCTCGTCGAGGAACAGCGTCCCCCCGTTGGCCATCTCGAAGCGCCCCTCGCGGCGCGCCACAGCGCCGGTGAAGGCGCCCTTCTCGTGGCCGAACAGCTCGTCCTCCACCAGGTGCTCGGGGAAGGCTGAGCAGTTGAGCGCGACGAAGGGACCGTCGCGTCGCCCCGAGTTGAAATGGATGGCCCGGGCCACCAGCTCCTTGCCGGTGCCGCTCTCGCCCCGGATCATGATCGTCGCGTTGCTGTCGGCCACCTTCCGGATCGTGTCCTTCACCTTCTGCATGGTCGGGCTGTTCCCCTTCAGGTTGCGGAAGTCGTAGCGGCGCGACAGCTCCTCGCGCAGACGGCGCACCTCGGTGTCGAGCCGCCGCCGCTCCAGGGCGCGCCGCACGATGATCTCCAGCTCGGAGATCTCCAGGGGCTTGGTGAAGAAGTCGTAGACCCCCGCTCGGGCGGCCCTCAGGATCGTCTCGGGATCGTGGTCGCCGCTCATGGCGATGGTGAGGGTGCCGGGGGAGATGCGGTCGATCTCCGCGACGGTCTTGAGCCCCTCGTCGATGCTGTCCTGCCTGGGGGGGAGCCGCATGTCGAGCAGGACCACATCCACTTTCCCGTCGCGCAGCCGCGCCAGTCCTTCCTCGCGATTCTCGGCCTGGAGGATCTCGTAGCGGTCGGCGAAGAACGAGGCGATCTGCCTCCTGAGGAACTGGTCGTCCTCGACGATGAGGAGGCAGGCGCGCTCAGTCATGGTCGGCCTCCTCCCTGAGGGAGGCGATCGTGGCGCGCAGCTTCGCGGTGGTGTCCTCCAGCAGCGCCACCGCCTCCTCGCGATGGGCCGGGTCGGGGATCTGCCGCTTGAGGTTCTCGGTGAGGAACGTCAGCCTGTAGGCGAGGTTGCCCAGATCATGGGCGAGGGTCCTCAGGGCGCGCTGGCGGCCTGCCGGCGCAGCCCCCTCCGTCGATTGCGACACGAGTCGTTATCTCCCACGGGTTGCAGGACTTGCGGCGACCGTGGTGCCAATGGTGGACGGACTCGAAGCCCTCTGTCAAGAGGAATGTTCGCCACCGTGAAGTGGCGAGGAACAGTGGGGCTTCGGACCTCGACTCAGGCCGAAGGTTTCGTGGAGGAGAGCGCGGAGTCTCTGGCGATGAAACGGGAAATGATGTTGACGAACCCCGCAATCACGATCACGCCAAGCGCCACGCTCAGGACGAGCGTCGTCAGGATGATCGCGATCATCAGCACGGTTTCCATGTCCCTGCCTCTGGTTCGGCTGCGCGGGGGGCAGCGTGGATTCGAGCATCGGCTCGAGAGCCCCCTCGCGAACATGTACGGTTCGCTGCGGAACTCCCCGAACAAAACCAGTGCAGAATCTAGAGGATGAACCGCGACTTGTCAACGCGGCGGGCCGTCTTCCGAGGCAGTGCGGTACAATCCGGGACATGGCGGACAGCCGGAACAAGGCGAATCGCGACAGACTGCTCGCAATCCTCATGGAAAAGGCCGTGACCTTCGGCGATTTCACGCTCGCCTCGGGGCGCAAGAGCCGCTACTACCTCGATTCCAGGCTGGTGACTCTCGACCCCGAAGGGGCGTGGCTCGTGGCGGAGAGCATCCTCGACACGCTGTCGCGCGAGGGAATCCGCGCCAAGGCGATCGGGGGGCTGACCCTGGGGGCCGACCCCATCGCGGGGGCTGTGGCGGCCGTGAGCCACTCCCGGGGGGAGGGGATGAAAGGCTTCATCGTCCGCAAGGAAGCCAAGGGGCATGGGAAGGGGAAGCGCATCGAGGGGGATCTCCGCGCGGGGGACGACGTCGTTGTCGTGGATGACGTGGTGACGACCGCCGGCTCCACGATCGCCGCGATCCGGGCGGTCGAGGAGATCGGCTGCGTAGTCGCCGCTGTCTTGTGCGTCGTGGATCGCGAGGAAGGGGGGGCCGAGGCCCTGAAGGGATACCGGTTCTACCCGCTCTTCACGGCCACGGATCTGCTCGCGGGGCGCGGCGGGGCATAGACGTTCAGCAGGCCATCCTCCCGGCACAGGCTGAAGAACATCCGCAGGCTGCTCATCTCTTCGTGTCCGAGCCTGAAGCGGATGTTCTCGCGCAGGTACGAGGCGATGACCGCCTCGGGAATTCCCACCCGCGCCGACTCCTCGCGCGCGATGACGTCGATGTTCGCCAGCCCTTCCTCGAGCGACTGCTCGAACATCTCCGACAATCGTAACGGCGAGACCACCGGCCGGCACGCCCAGAGAGCGAAGACGAACGGAAGCCCGGTCATGGCGTGCCATGCGTCGGCGAGGTCAATGACGAAGGGCGCCTCCCGCGGGGGATTCCCGGCCAGCTTCAGCGCCGCGTCGCCGATGACCAGCGCCGCGTCGTGCGTGAGGAGCATCCGCGCGGGGTCGGGGGGCATCCGGTCGACCTGCGGCCGGCAGCGGTAGCGCCGCTTGAGCATCACGAGCGACAGGGCCACCGAGGTGCGCGAGTTGCTGTCGGCGGCCAGAGTGCGGATGGCGGCGGGCTCCACGCGCGACAGCAGCAGGACCGAGCGCACCTCCTTGGCTGCCGCGATTCCCGTGCCGGGAACCGGGGTCAGCCCCGCGGAGCGGGCGAGCTCGATCGACGGGATCAGGGCCACATCGGCGCGGGTGTCGGTGAGGAGGCCGCACGCGTCGCAGGGGGGTACCGAGACGACTTCGACCGTCTCACGCAGGCTTCCGCGGGTCAGACCCCAGGTCAGCGGCATCGCATTGAGGTAGGCGACCGAGACGACCCGCGTCCGCTGCATGGGGCCCGATTCTAGCAGACTACGGAAGGTGATAACATCGGGCCCTCCGGATGCTCATCTACGTGATCACGGACAGGCTTTCCCGGCCCGACCTGCTGCCGGAAGCGATGATCGACGCCGTGGTCCATTCGGGAGCGGATATGATGCAGATCCGCGAGAAGGATCTCGGCGGCGGCGCGTTGCTCGCGCTCGCGCGCCGCGCGGTGCAGGCGAAAGGAGCGGAGGTCTTCGTGAACGGCCGCATCGACGTTGCCCTGGCCTCCGGAGCGGCGGGTGTGCATCTCCCCGCCGACGGTGTCGGGCCTCGCGACGTGAAGCAAGCCTGGCCCGGACGCCTCAGGGTCGGCGTCTCCGCGCACACGCTCGACGAGGCGCGCGCCGCGCAATCGCAGGGAGCCGACTTCATCGCGTTCGGTCCGGTGTTCGACACGCCGTCCAAGCGGCGCTACGGCGCGCCGGTCGGCGCACAGGCTCTCGAGACCGTGGCGCGCTCGGTGGCGCTGCCGGTGTTCGCCATCGGCGGGATCGACGCGGCAAGGATGAAGAGCCTCGCGCGCCTGCCCCTCGCAGGTGTGGCGGTGATCTCCGCGGTGGTGGGGGCCGCCGACATGAGCGCGGCCGTCGCGCGGCTGAGGGAGGCTGGCCTGTGACCCGCGGACGCCGCGGTCCGTCCAAGAGGATGCGACAGCCGGTGATGCCGCGCGAGGATCAGCGCGGCCCCTCCGCGGCGACGGCGCGGCCATCCAGCGGTCCTGAGATCGTGCGCACGGTGCTCGCGATCGCCGGGCTCGACACGGGGGGAGGGGCAGGGATCGCGGCCGACCTGCTGACGATCTCGGCCTACAGGCATCATGGCGCGCCGGTCGTCGCTTCGATCACGGCCCAGAACACGCTCGGCATCCAGGCCGTCTACGACCTTCCGGCGGAGTTCGTGGCCCGGCAGATCGAATCGGTCGTCACCGACATCGATGTTCACGCCGTCAAGATCGGCATGCTGGGTACGGCGCGCGCCGTGGAGATGGTCGCGTCCCAGATCGACAAGCACGACCTCCCGTGCGTCGTGCTCGACCCGGTGTTTCGCGCCACGACGGGGGCCCCTCTGCTCGAGAAGGCGGGGATCGCGGTCATGAAGTCAGTGCTGTTGCCGAAGGTCCTCACCGTCACGCCGAACATGGACGAAGCGGCGGCGCTCTCAGGTCTGGAGGTGGACGGTCTCGATTCCATGAAGGAAGCGGCCAGGAGGATCCACGACCTCGGCCCGCGCAGCGTCGTGGTCACGGGAGGCCACCTCGCATCCCGGGCGATCGACGTGCTCTTCGATGGAGAGCGGTTCGTCGTGTACGACGCGACGCGCATCACCTCCACGGGCACGCACGGCATCGGCTGCACCTTCTCCACGGCGATTGCCTGCCAGCTCGCGCGCGGCGATTCCATCGAGGACGCCGTCGGTGGAGCCAAGCGCTACGTGATGCGCGCCGTCGGCGCGCCCCCGGTGCGCGCGGGTAAAGGGGCTGCCCCGCTCAACCACCTCGTCTCGCCCTTCTGATCCCGCGGCTCAGGCTTCCGTCATGAGCCCAGAGCACCCCCGGCAGGCAGCCGGCGCCATGCGCAGACGAGGCCTCATCGAGGTGACGGTCTACGTCCTGATGATCCTGACGGCCGTGGCCGTGTTCTTCATCATCAGGTCCCAGGGACAGACACTGGCCGCTCCGGCCGTCGTCGAGGGATCGGCAGCGCACGTCGCGCACGGGGAATCGCAGGCCGCCCACGCCGATCTGCTGCGCCTGCTCTTCGCATTGGCCGCGATCATCATGACGGGGCAGGCGCTCTCCTTCGTCTTCGCGCGCATCGGCCAGCCGCCGGTGATCGGGGAGGTGGTGGCGGGAATCCTGCTCGGGCCGTCGCTGCTCGGGCCGGAGATCTCCGCGCTGATCCTCCCGCCTTCCGTCGCTCCGTCGCTGGGAGTCGTCGCGCAGATCGGCGTCATCCTCTACATGTTCCTCGTGGGGCTGGATCTCAACCCCGCCTTGCTTGCGCACCGCGCCCGCGCCGTGATCCTGACGTCCCACGCCGCGATCATCCTGCCGTTTCTCATGGGGTCGGCGCTCGCTCTCGTCCTCTATCCGCGGCTCGCGAGCGACAGGGTCCCGTTCACGAGCTTCGCCCTCTTCCTCGGCGTCGCCATGGCGATCACGGCCTTCCCCGTGCTGGCGCGCATCCTCGGCGACCTGGGGCTCTCGCGCACGGACGTGGGCGGCGCCGCGATCGCCTGCGCCGCGATCGACGACGTGACAGCCTGGTGCCTGCTGGCGCTCGTGGTGGGGATCGCCCAGGCGCATGCGGGGCTGGGGCTGCTCGTGGCGGGGGGAACGATCGCCTACGTCGCCTTCATGTTCCTGATCGCGCGCCCGATCCTGAGCCAGATGATCTCCCGGGACCAGGACGCGCTCCCCTCGCGTGCCACCATCGGCCTCATCTTCGTCGCGCTGCTGCTGTCGGCCCTCGCCACGCAGGCGATCGGCATCCACGCCATCTTCGGGGCCTTCCTGCTCGGGGCAGTGATCCCGCACGACAGCCCGCTGTCGCGAGCCATGACACGCGGGATCGAGCCCGCGGTCACCTTCCTGCTGCTGCCGGCGTTCTTCGCCTTCACGGGGATGAGGACGCGGGTCGATCTTCTCGTGGACGCCGGACACTGGGTCCTGTGCCTCGCCATCGTCGTCACGGCCATCGTCGGGAAGTTCGTCGGCACGGCGGTGGCTTCGCGCCTCACCGGTTTTGGATGGCGCGACGCGGCGGTGCTCGGGGCGCTGATGAACACGCGCGGGCTAATGGAACTCGTGGTCCTGAACGTGGGGCTGGATCTCGGAGTGATCGCGCCGCCGCTCTTCGCCATGATGGTGCTCATGGCGCTGGTCACGACCTTGATGACCTCTCCGCTGGTGCGCGTGCTTATGGGGCGCCGGAATCCAGGCCCTTCGGCGTCCTGAGGCGCACGAAAAGGGTTTCGGTCTGCCGCTGGACCAGCAGCAGGATGGCCTCGTTCTTCTCGTCGCGCACGCGCTCCGCCTCGCCGCGCCACGAGGCGAGATCGGTCACCGGGTGCCGATCCACGGCCTGGATGATGTCTCCCGTCTGAAGTCCCGAGAGGTGCGCGGGGCCGGCCCTCTCCATCTCCGAGACGACCACGCCGCGCACGGTGCCTTCGAGATTCTGGCCGAGGATGTCGTCCATGGTGATCTCGCGCACCGTCAGGCCCAGCCCCTCGTCTTCCTCTTCCTCGACCGTCCACGCCGTCTTGGGGGCCTCGTCGAGCGTGATGGAGACGTCGCGCTTCTCGCCGGCGCGCATGTAGGTCAGCCCCACCGCGCGTCCCACCCCCATGCGCTCGACCCGGCGGCGGAACTCCGCGAGCTGCTCGTTGCGCGTGATGTGGAGCGGCTCTCCCTCGATGGCGACGAGGATATCCGCGGTCTGCAGCCCCGCGCGTGCGGCGGGCGATCCGTCGACGACGGATGCGAGGATGATCCCCCCGTCGACGTTGAGCTTCCAGTAGTCGATCAGGTCCTCGTCCAGCGGCTGCATCACCACCCCAAGCCAGGATCGGCTCTCGGCCGCCTCGAGCGGAGGTGGGGAGGTCGTCTTATCCGCGAAGATCGACCAGGGGAAGACCATCGGATAGCCAACGCGCCGTCCCTGCGTGAACGAGCCGAAGATCGACAGGGTGTTGCCGGGAGTCCTCTCCGACGTCGGAGTCTCCTCGAGGATGTCCTCGCCGATGATCCCGATGGGACGTCCTGCCTGCGACAGGACCAGACCGCCGATGGCGAGATCCTGAACGTGCAGGTCGAGGCTGTACATGGAGCGCGGGCGCGCGAGGACCGCGTTGACGAACCCCGTGTAGAGCACGGGCTCGTAGCCGTACTTCTTCGCGAGCACGCCGATCACGACCACCACATCGCCGACCTGCATGGTCTGCCGGGAGAAATCCAATGCGCGGATGCCCGGCGGCGGGTTGGTGAGACGCAGCCATGCGAGGTTCAGCTCGCGGTCCAGACCGACGACCTCGGCTTTGTGGATCTTCCCGTCGCGCGCATGGACTTCGAACTCCACCGGAGCGAGCGTGGTGCGCGGATCGCCCCCCGGCTCGGGGAACGGGTCGGCGCTCGTGAGGACGAGCCCCTTGTCGTCCAGCAGCACACCGCAGATGGCTTCCTCGACCTTGCGCCCCTGGCCTCCCCGGGGCTTTTCCTTCGGGCGCAGCGTGTAGGTGATCGCCACCACGTTGTCACGGTACTGCTCGTGGATCGCATGTAAATCGGGAGCGGCCGCGGCCGGCGTGACCGCGAGCAGAAGGAGAGACAGGGGGAAGTATCTCACGATGCCACCGCGCCCGGCCTGCGATCGTAGAGCGGCTTGATGACGTGGAAGGTGGTCAGCCGGCCGCGGCGCGTCTGGATCAGGATCTTCGCGCGGCGCGCTTCCACCATCTCGCGGTAGACCTCCCGGTACTGGGCCAGGTCCGCGATCTCCCGTCCTTCCAGAGTCATGATGATGTCGAACCGCCGCAGCCCCCCTTCGTCCGCGAAGGAATCGGACTTCACCCCCGAGACGATCACCCCCACACGCTCCGGGAGTCTCATGGCCTGCGCCCTTTCCTCGGTGATCTCCGCCACCGTGAACCCCCACTCCTTGCACTCGAATTCCTCGGACGCCACGTTGGGGCGCTCGCGCGTCACCATGAAAGCCGAGCTGCGCGCGCCATCGCGGATGTAGTCGAACGGGATGCGGCCGCCGATCGGCAGGTCCGCGACGAGCTTCTGCAGCCGCGGGAGGTCCCCTTCGAAACGCGCCACGACCGGCTGGTTGCCGATGCTCACGATGATGTCGCCAGCCTGGAGCCCCGCATCGGCGGCGGGGGACCCCGGCACGACGCTGCCGATGAGCGCGCCGGAATCCTCGCTGACGCCGAAGTGCTCGGCGAGCCCCTTCATCTGCTGCCAGGAGACGCCGATCCACGACCGCGCGATCTGTCCCTTCTGGATGAGCTGGGCCGCGATCTCCTTGGCGAGGTTGATCGGGATGGCGAAGCCGAGGTTCTCGCCCACCATCGTGATCGCGCGCGCGTTGATGCCGATGACCTTGCCGTCCAGATCCACCAGCGGACCGCCGCTGTTGCCCGGGTTGATCGCGGCGTCGGTCTGGATCCAGGTGTTGTAGGTGCCGGTGAGCGTCCCTGAGGGGAGGAGGCTCTCCGGGAAGTAGCGGTCGAGGCTGGAGATCACTCCCAGCGTCAGGCTGCGCGCCAGCCCCAGCGGGCTCCCCATCGCGACGACCATCTGCCCGACCTCCAGGGCCGAGGAGTCTCCCAACGTGGCGTGCCGTACGCCGGCGCCGGCCTCGCCCATCTCGATCTTGATGACGGCGAGATCGGAGAGCGGGTCGATGCCGATCAGGCGGGCCTCGACCTCCTCCTGGTTGAAGAGGGTGCAGGTCAGCCGCTGCGCGCCGCCCACCACGTGGGTGTTGGTGAGGATGTAGCCGGCATTGGAGAAAATCACGCCGGAGCCGGTGACGGCCAGCTTCCCCTTCTCACCCGACTCGAACACCTCCAGCACGGGCTGGATGTGCACCAGGGCCGGCAGCACGCGGTCGCGGGCCGTGAAGATCCGATCCTGCTGGGATGTGACGCGCGGATCCGGGCGCGTGGCGCAGGCCGCCACGCCCGCGACGATGCAGAGGGGCGCGGCGATGGCGAAAACCCTGCGAAGGCTCATGTCCTGAAAAGTAGCACAGCGAAGCGCGCGCACTAGGCGTCCGAGACCGAAGTGAGTGATGGGCCGGGGGATGTCGTTTCGGCTCCCGGGGCGGCAGATTCGAGGGTTGGGGTGGGACGTGAGACCAGCCCGGAAAGCCCTGGTGCTGCGTGGTGGCCGAGCGGTGTGCCGAGCAGGCAGCCCCGGGAGCCAAGCGGACCTTACCCCAAGTGATTGGGCCCGGTCAAGAGTAAAGCACCATTAGTTGAGGGGTGGCCCGCCGGGCGCGGGGCTCGATGCCAGGGCGAGCTGGCCGCACGCCGCGTCGATGTCGCGTCCGCGGTTCTTGCGCACCGACGCGGGGATCCCGCGGGCGATCAACTCTTCGCGGAATTGCTTCACCGCTGCCTCTGACGGCTCGGTATAAGGAAGCCCGCCGCCGGGATTGAACGGGATCAGGTTCACTTTAATCTTGAGCCTGTGCTTGCGCGCGAGCGCGGCGAGTCTGATCGGATCCTGAGGCGCGTCGTTGATGCCGTGCAGCAGGACGTACTCGAAGGTGAGCCTCTCGCGCGGGCCGAGCGGGATCGCGCGGCAGGCGTCGAGCAGATCGTCGATCGGATAGCGGCGGTTCACGGGCATCAGCTTGCTGCGCACCGCGTCGGTGGTCGCATTGAGCGAGATTGCCAGCCGCGGCCGCACCTTCTCGCCCGCCAGCTTGCGGATGCCCGCCGCCCATCCCGCCGTGGAGAGGGTGATCCGCCGCAGCGGGATCGCGATCCCCTCGGGGTCGGCCAGGAGGCGCACCGCAGCAAGCGACGCGTCGTAGTTGTGCAGCGCCTCTCCCATCCCCATCATGACGATGTTGATCGGGCGCCCCGCGATGCGCTCGCGATTCTCCTCGCGCAGCACCAGCACCTGTCCGACGATCTCACCGGCGGTGAGGTTGCGCGTCAGCCCCATCTGCGCCGTCAGGCAGAAGGCACAGTCCAGCGCGCAGCCGATCTGCGGCGAGATGCAGAAGGTGACGCGGCGTTCTTCGGGCATGAAGACCGCCTCCACCTCGCCTCCCGCGCGCGGAGCGAACAGATACTTGCGGGTGCCGTCGGTGGAGATCTGCGCGCGCACGACTCTCGGGCGCTCGAGAGAGAACTCTTCGGCCAGCCGCTTTCGGAAAACGTCCGGCAGGTCGGTCATGGCGTCAAAGAAGGCGGCCCCGCGCGCGTAGACCCAGTGATGGATCTGACGGGCGCGGAACGGTTTTTCTCCCATCTCCAACACCATTTCGGTGAGCGCCGGAAGCTCCAGCCCGAGCAACTCCTTGTTCGCCATGGCCGCGAGTATAGCGGCCCGCGACCCCGGCCCCCGAAGGCTTCGCCACCTCCGCGAGCGACCGCAGGCATCTCCCGTGACCCCGGCCCCCGAAAAGCCGCTCCTTCTCATCACCCCGGCGAGCGACCGCAGGCAAGGGCCCTCGCCTCGGCTTCGCGACCTGACGGCCGCTGCGCCGCGTTCGCGACCCACGCAGAGAGCGCGTTCGCGAACGTTCTCAAGACGCTCGGGGCCCTTCCTGCGGCCGCTCGCCCGGCTCGAGGGACGACGGATCGCAACTCAGCCGGGCCCCCGAAGGGCCTATGCCACGAAGGGCCTTTGAGTCGTTCGCGTTTTGAGGCGTTCTTTGCCTGAGTTCGCGAACGCGGCTCGCCGCAGTGTGGCGAGCCGTGACCTGAGAGGCATTGGCCCTTCGGGGGCCGGGGTCGCGGGAGAGATGCCTGCGGTCGCTCGCGGAGGTGGTGAGAGAACCGGCCTTCTCGGGTCGCGGGAGATGCCTGCGGTCGCTCGCGGGGGTGGCTAGGGGATTAGGTGTCGCGGCGGGTGCGGGGGTCGAGAAGGGCGTAGGAGAGATCCACCGCCGCGTTGACCAGCAGGAACGACCCGGTCAAAGCGATCGCGCCCCCCTCGAGCACCGGAAGATCGCGGCTCTTCAGCGCGTTGAGCATCACCAACCCCACGCCCGGCCAGGAGAAGATCGTCTCCGTGGCGATGGCGCCCCCCAGCAGCGCGCCGAAGTTCAGCCCCACCAAGGTGACCACCGGTAGCATCGCGTTGGCGAGCGCGTGCCGCCAGAGCGCCGCCGCCTGCGTGGCGCCGCGCGCGCGCGCCGCGCGCGTGTACTCCTGGCCGCTCTCCTCCAGCAACGACGCACGCGTCACGCGCGCCAGGTACGACGCGGAGAAGATCGCCAGAGTCACCGACGGCAGGACCAGGTTCCCCAGACCGGGGAACCCGATCCCCAGCACCGTCGGCCCGTCGCCGTACCCCGACACGTGGAACCACCTCAGCCGCGACGCGAACACCAGCATCAGCATCAACCCCAGCCAGAACGTCGGCACCGAGATCCCGGCCGCAGTGATGACCCGCAGGACCGCATCCAACGGCGTCCCGTGCCCCGCCGCCGAGAGCGTGCCGATGACGATCCCCAGGACCGTCGCGAGAACCGTAGCGGCGACCGCCAGAAAGAGAGTCCGCACCATCGCCGCGCCGATGATCCCGGTCACGGGACGCCCCGCCTGCACGTAGGAAGTCCCCAGGTCGAAGCGCGCCAGCTTCCCCAGGAAGTGCGCGTAGCGCACCGGCGCGGGGCGATCGAGGCCCCATTCGGCCCGCACCGCCTCGAGCACGTCGGGGTCGGCGGACTGGCCCGCGAGGATCCGCGCGGGGTCGCCCGGGATCAGGAACATGAAGATCCAGACGAGCGTCGCCGCGGCCCACACGACGGGGACCATCCAGAGGAGCCGCCTGAGGGCGTAGCGCGTCATCCCGACGACCCGTCGCGGTCGAGGTAGACCTCTTCCCACGCGATCGCGTAGGGCCCCAGAGGGCTGTGCTTCCACCCCGCGAACTCCGGGCGCAGGAGGATGTCGCTCCCATACCAGTAGATCGGCACCAGGGCGACGTCGTCCATCAGGACGCGGTCCGCCTGACGGAACAGATCGGCGCGCACCGCCGGATCGGTCTCGCGGCGCGCGCGCGCCACCAGATCGTCGAAGACGGGGTTGCTGTAGCGCGCGTAGTTGCCCGCCGCGCCGGTGAAGAATTGCAGGCCGAGGAAGTTGTCCGGGTCGGGCCAGTCGGCGAACCAGGTCATCCGCCACAACGGCGCGCGCGGCCCCCCCTGCGCCGTCAGTTCCCCGAGGAACGCGCCGAAGTCCATCTCGCGCGCGTTGAGCTTCACGCCGATGGCCCCGAGGTCGGACGTGAGCCGGTCCAGGATCCTCCTGAACCCCTGCGTCTCGTTCGTCAGGTAGTCGATCGGCGGCAGTCCTCTCCCTTCCGGGTACCCCGCCTCGACCATCAACGCGCGCGCGCGCGCCACGTCGTACCTCCAGGGGGCCTCGCCCTCCACGTGCCCCGGCATCCCCGGTGGGATCACGCCGGTGGCGACCCAGTCCTTCCCCTCCTGGAGGTTGCGCACGATGTAGTCGGTGTCGATGGCGTGCGCGATCGCGCGGCGCAGCGTCGGGTTGCCGGCGAAAGGACCCGCGTGGTGATTGAACGCGAGGTACATGATCCAGAGCTGCTTGCCGTGATGGAAATGCGCCGGCATCTCCGTCTGGATCTGCGCGCGCTGGCCGGGAGGCAGCTCGTAGGTGAAATCGATCCCGCCCGTGCGGTACTCCTCCAGCGCGGTCGATGCGTCCCTGATGAAGCGGACGCGGATGGCGTCCAGGCCCCCATCGTTCGGGCGCGTCTTCCAGTGATCGTTGAACCGCGCCAGCGTGATCGCGATGTCGGGCTCGAACGACGCCATCGTGAAGGGGCCGCACCCCACCGGCTGCCGCAGGTACGTCTGCTCAGGATCTTCGTACACGCGACGCGGCACGATCGAGCCCGCTTCGGTCGCCAGCACCGTGAGGAACTGCGGGGAAGGCTCGGTGAGCGTGAGCACGACGGTCCCGGAATCGGGGGCCGCGGCCCCAGGGAGCTTCCCGGTCTCTCCGTCCCAGAACGGGCCCGAACCGTCCAGCGGCGCCAGGAAGTCGCGCTTCTGCGACTGGGTGCTCTTGGTCAGTCCGCGGCGCAGCGAGTAGACGACGTCGTCCGCCGTCACCGGCATGCCGTTGTGGAACGTGAGCCCTTCTTTCAGCTTGAAGGTGTAGACCTTGCCGTCCTGAGAGATCGTCCACGACGCGGCGACGGCGGCCTGCACGTCGAGCGTGCCCGGCGCGAACTCCACCAGGCCGTCGAAGATCTGATAGATGTAGAACAGCGAGTTGTTGTCGTTGGCCCGCACCGGGTCGAGATTCGGCGGCGGCGCGTCCATCCGGTACCTCAGGATCGGCTCGCGCGCCGTCTGCTGCGGCGGGGGCACGTCGCATGACATGACGGCGCAGGCCGCAAGGACCACCATTGTTCCCGCCTGGAATGTCCTTCTCACGACGCGCATCGAGCCGCTCCTTGTCATCTCAGGAAGATGTTGTGTGAGTCGCCATCCGGGTCTTCGGGTCCAGGGCGTCGCGCAGCCCGTCCGCGAGCAGCACGAAGCCCATCACCGTGACCGCCAGGGCGATGCCGGGGAAAACGCAGAGCCATGGCCTGACCGTCAGCTCCGGCTGGCCGTCGACGATCATCCGCCCCCAGGAGACGGAGTGAGACTGAACCCCCAGGCCGATGAACGAGAGCCATGCCTCCGTGAGGATGTTCATCGCCACGCCGACCGTGGCCGCGACCAGCGCCGGAGCGAAGGCGGCAGGGAGAAGATGGCGCGCGATCAGACGGAGGCCCCCCGCGCCCAGTGCGCGCGCGGCCTCCGGGTAGCCGCGGGAGCGCACTGACATGCACTGCGCCCGCACCAGCCTCGCGATCCCGGCCCAGCCCATCAGGCCCAGGACGACGAAGATCAGCACGATGCTGCGCGTGTCGAACATCGCGATGGCGGCCATCGCGAGGATCGGCAGCGGCAGGGAGAGAAGCACGTCGGCCACGCGCATCAGGATCGCGTCGACCCAGCCGCCGCGGTAACCGGCGAGAGCGCCGACCGCCACGCCCAGGGCCAGCGCGATCGCCTCCGCCCCGAGCCCCACCTGCATCGAGATGCGCGCTCCGTGCAGCAGCCGTGAGAGCAGATCGCGGCGCTGGACGTCGGTGCCGAGCCAGTGACGCGCATCCGGCGGCGCCGGCGGGGAGACGACGGCGCGATCCTCATCGTGGGGACCGTGCGCGAGGACGTAGCGCGCGAGGAGCGATCGCCTTGCCGGGCCCAGCTCGATCGAAAGGAACGCGAGGAGCGTCATGAAAAGCACGATTGCGAGGCCGGCGACCGCCGCCGGACTCTTCCGCAAACTCGTGGTCAACACGACCCCCGACGCATCAGGCGCTCACGTATAACACAGCGATCTCCCGCGATCAAGAAACCGCGCGAGGGGCCGTCGCGCGACGACGCGAAAGGCCCGCGCGGGCGCGCCGCGCGGACCGCGACCTTGACCTCGTTACGGCCTTTCATCTACCCTCGGGATCGTGTCCACTCCCGAACCCCTGACGCGGCGGCACGTTTCCTTCGGCATCGCCGGGCTCGTCTTTGGAGCCGTCCTGGGCTTCACCGCCGCGCACCAGATCTACGTCGGCCGCCGGGGCACCATGCAGGCCCCGCCGCAGACCGCCGGCGCGGATGCCGTGATGGGCGCGCCCTCCGCGGGCCCGGGCCCCATGGGCGGAGCCGGGAGTGACGGCCCCCCCGACATGGCGGTGATGGAGCAGGTGCGCAAGGAGATCGATACCCTCAAGAAGACGATCGAGGCGAATCCGAAGGACCTCGAGGCCCTGAGGAAGCTGGGGAATCTCTACATGGACGCCGGGATGTTCGATCGCGCCGCCCAGTTCTACGCCGATGCCCTCGCGGTGGACGCGACGCTGGTGGAGGTGCGCACCGACATGGGGACGTGCCTGCGCCGCCTCGGCCGCCCGCAGGAGGCGCTCGACGCGTTCCAGCTCAGCGTCCGGCAGGACCCGAATCACTGGAAGAGCTGGTTCAACATCGGCGTCGTATGCCTGTACGATCTGGGGCGCTACGATGAGGCGGAGAAGGCCTTCGAGCAGGTGCTGGCGTTGAACCCCGGCAGCTTCGACATGAACGCCGTTCGCGAGGAGATCAAGAGGATCCGATCGGCCCCGGCGCAGGCGCAGGGCTCGCCGTCATGATCCGCCGCATCCTGATCGCGGTGATGGCGATCGTGCTGTTCGTGCTCGTCCGGCGCGCGTGGCGCGGAGTCGGGGCGCGGCCGGGAGGGGACGCTCGCGGCGCGTCGAAGCTCGTGCGCGATCGCGTCTGCAACACCTACATCCAGGAACGTTCAGCCATCCGGCTCGAGACCGGCGGCACGGTGTACTGGTTCTGCTCGCAGGAGTGTCGCTCGCGTCATCTCTCGGGGACGGCCGGCCCGGCCGCCCTCGTCTCCTAGCGCAACGCGCCGTCTTTCGGGGGAGGCCCGGTGGAAGGAGGCTACGGTGGCTACGAACCCCAGGCGCGGCAGGGGCCGCCCAAGCGGGAGTTCGAGCATCGCAACGACATCGTCGAGATCGGGCGGCGCCTCTACCAGAAGGGGTTCATCGCCGCGGCGGACGGCAACATCAGCGTCCGCATGGAGTCCGATCGGATCCTGACGACCCCCTCGGGGATGAACAAGGGACGGCTGACTCCCGAGGATCTCGTGGTCACCGATTCGCGCGGACGGCTGCTCTACGGCAAGCACCGCCCTTCGTCCGAGCTGGAGATGCATCTGGTGATGTACCAGGAGCGCGCCGACGTGAATTCCGTGGTGCACGCCCATCCACCGCACGCTTCGGGCTTCGCCGTGGCGGGGCTCGCCATGGATCAGCCGCTCCTGTCGGAGGTGATCCTGACGCTGGGCACGGTGCCGCTCGCGGAGTACGGCACTCCCACGACGCCGGAGCTGGCCGAGGCGGTGAGGCCGCACGCCGGGTCCGACGGCATCCTGCTGGCAAATCACGGGGCGCTGACGGCGGGGAAGGATCTGTTCCAGGCCTACGATCGGATGGAGACGCTGGAGCATTCGGCGCACATTTTCATTGTCGCCCGCATCCTCGGCAGCGAACGGCCCCTGTCCGAGGAGCACGTGGCGCGGCTGCAGATGATCCGCGATCGCGTCGGGTTCGAGCCCCCCACGCGCGCGTGCCTGAGCTGCAAGGTGCTCGACGAGAAGGTGGCGGGGGCGGGGCACGCGCCCGGTCCCGCCGATGCGAAGACCGGCGCGATGACCTTCACTCAGGAGCAACTGGTCGAACTCATCACCGACGTCGTGAAGGGTCTCTAGTGACCCCGCAAGGCGACGTGCGGCGGCAAGAACGCGAACCGAGCTGACACGGAGGAACGCATGGGCGAAGCCCTGGGGATGATCGAGACGCGGGGTCTCGTGGCGATGATCGAGGCCGCCGACGCGATGGTGAAGGCGGCGAAGGTGACCCTCGTCGGCTACGAGAAGATCGGATCGGGACTGGTGACCGCGATCGTGCGCGGCGACGTGGCGGCCGTGAAGGCGGCCACCGACGCCGGCGCCGCGGCGGCACGCAAGGTGGGCGAGCTGGTGTCGGTGCACGTGATCCCGCGGCCGCACCAGAGCCTCGAAGATCGCCTCCCGATCGGGAAGACCTCCCGCTAGTCGGCGGGAGCGCGAATGTTTCTCGCCAGAATCCTGGGCACCGTCGTCGCAACGCGCAAGGACGACCGTCTCGAAGGGTGCAAGCTCCTCGTCGTCCAGCCGCTCGAACCGGGCGGACGCGACGGGGGCACGCCCGTCGTGGCGGTGGACACTGTCGGCGCGGGGAGCGGCGAAACCGTCCTCGTGGTCACGGGCTCCTCGGCGCGCATGACCGTGCGCACCAAGGACGCGCCGGTGGATGCGGCCATCGTCGGCATCGTGGACACCGTGTCGATCGATCGCGGCGGCAGAGAGTCTGCGCGATGAACCTCGCGCGGATCGTCGGGCGCGTCGTCGCCACGCACAAGGACGATGGACTCGCCGGCCGCAAGCTCCTGTTGCTTTCCCCCCTCGATGAGGAGCTCAAGGAGTCGGGCTCCGCCTTCATCGCGGTCGATGCCGTCGGAGCCGGCGCCGCGGAGATCGTGATCTTCGTGCGCGGGCGCGAAGCGGCGCACGCGTTCCTACCGGACAGCGTCCCCACCGACGCGAGCGTGATTGGCATCGTCGACGCCGCCACGCTGGAGCGGCCCAGGGTGCCCGGCCCATGATGATCGCGGACGTCGTCGGGTACGTCGTCGCCACCGCCAAGCACCCAACGCTTTCGGGCCAGAGGATGATGCTGGTGCGCCCCGTCACTCCCGACGGCGCGGCCGCCGGCGCGACGGTGATGGCGATCGACACCGTTGGCTCAGGTGCAGGGGAGAGGGTCCTCGTGGTTCTGGAAGGGCGGTCCGCCGGACAGGCAGCGCGCCAGGACAATGCCCCGCTGGATGCCGCCATTGTCGGGATCATCGACCGCATCGACCTGGAAGGGCCCTAGCGCCAAAGGCCGTGCCGCGCGCGGCCTTATCGGCCACGCCTCTTCGTCCACCGGCTTGCCTGCCTAAAAAAGGGGACCCATCTTTAGCCCGCACTGCCGGAGCACCAGGCCGGCGGGGCCGCGCCACAGCCTGTGCGGTTGAGCAGGCTTCTCCGAGGATGGGCATGGTCCAGGACCAGATGCAGAGCCTGCTGGAAAAAGCGGGCGATCTCTACAACCAGGGGCGGTACGACAAGGCGATCGAAGCCTGGAACGAGGTCCTCCGCGCGGATCCCGCGAATAAGAAAGCCAACGAGGGGATCCGCATGGCCTCGCTCCTCATGTCGCACGATGCCGAAGAGTTGGCCGCCATCTCCCCCCCGTCCGAGGACGGCGACAGCTTCCGCGATCGCATCGAGGCGATCATGTTCCGCGTGCGCGATCTGGTCGCCGAGGGGAACTACGCCGACGCCATCGATGGGTGCACGCTCCTCGAGGATCTCGCCGCGGGCGATCCCGACGTGGAGCGCCTCTGCGCAGAGGTGCGTGCGGCCGTGCCGGCCGACCCACAGCCCACGCCCGTGAGGAGTCCCGGTGCGCGCCCCGCCACGCAGGGAGGCGACATCGAATCTCTGCTCATCGCGGCCCGCAGGGCGCTCGAGCGCGGGGACGAGGCCGAAGCGGCTCGCGCCGCCGGAAGCGCGCTCGCGCAGGATCCCGCGTGCATGGAGGCCATCGGCATCCTTTCGATGACCGGCCACGCCCCCCCCCGAGTGCTGCAGTCGGACCGTAATCTGGAAGCGTTGAGCGTCGACGAGGCCATTGCGGTGGACGATCTCCTCGATGACGCGAACGAACCGGTCGCCATCCCTTCGCTCGATGAGGACACCTCTCCCGCGATCAAGGACCTCATCATGGAAGGGCAGCACGCCTTCAACCAGGGCCGGATGCAGGAAGCCATCGGCGTCTGGTCGCGCATCTTCGCCCTTGACGCGGACAACCAGATGGCGGGCGACCTGATCGACCGCGCACGGCGTCACATCGAGAACGACGTGGAGAAGGTCGATCAGATCTTCCAGCGGGGGCTGGATGCGCGGGAGGCGGGGCGGTTGGAGGAAGCGCGAGAGCTTTTCCACAAAGTGCGGTCGCTGAGCCCGATGCACGCTGAGGCCGCGGTCGCGATCGAGGAGGTCGACGCGAAGCTCGCAGGTGAAGCCGTGGCGATCGGCCTCGATTCTCACGCCGTGGAGGAGGCGGACATCGAACGCTCCGCAGCCTTCGCGTCAGATTCTGCAGCCTTCGCGTCTTATGGCGACGTGTTCCAGGATGAGTCCGAGCCGGGGATAAACCGTGGTTCCGGCAGGACCACGACCGCCGTGCCCCACGCGGTGGAGAAGCCTCGCGACGGACGCCCGGCGGCGTCCGCGAAGCCGGCCCTGGCTGGCAGCCAGTCCGCGGAGGCGGGGGGCTCCAATGCGCGCCTGAGGCTGATACTCGGCGGCGTCGGCGCCCTCGTTGTCGTTGGCGCCGCGTACTTTGCGTGGACGTCGTTCGGCAAGGACACGGGGATCTCCGAGGCGGAGGCCACCACGCTCCAGACATCGGCTGGGCGCCCCGCGCCGTCCACGAACGGTGCGGGAGGAGGCACTGGCGCCGCGGCGGCGACCGGCGAGCAGGAGACTCCCGCTGCCAGTCCCGAGGAGATGAAAGAGAAGGCCCGGCAGCACGCGCAAGCAGGGTGGGACTACTACCAGAAAGGGGATTGGGCCGCGGCAGTGAAGGAGCTGCGCGAGGCGCGAAAGACGGATCCGCTCTTCTCGATGCAGGACACGCTCGACAACGCGCTGAGGAATCTGGAGGCGCAGGCGGAGTTCGAGACGGAGATGGCTGCGGCGACCAAGTACTTCGGTGAGGGGGACTACGGGTCGTCGCTCCACAAGCTCTACCGGCTTCAGGAGAAGTTCCCGCGCCGCGCCCCCTTCGACAAGTGGATCGCCGCCGCGTGGTTCAACTGGGGCGCGCTGCTCATGGACGCCGGGGCCATCGACGAGGCGGTGGAGAAGTTCAACGAAGCCCTCGAGATCAACTCCTTCGACGCCGGTGCCAGGCGCGCGCGCGAGGTGGCGATGCGCTACCAGGAGCGTCCGCGCGACCCGGCCTTCGACACCTTCGTGCAGTCCCTGGAAGTGCGCAAGCTGGAACAGCCGTAGCGCAAGCGGCGAAGGGGGTCAGTGCCGGAAGTGGCGGCGCCCCGTCAGGACCATCGCGATGCCGTGCTCGTCGGCCGCCGCGATCACCTCGTCGTCTTTCTTCGAGCCCCCCGGCTGGATGATGGCGCGCACCCCGGAACGGGCCGCCTCGTCCACGCCGTCCCGGAAAGGGAAGAACGCGTCGGAGGCCAGGACGCTCCCGTCGAGAGAGCCGACCGCCTTGAGCGCCCCGAAGCGCACCGCGTCCACGCGGCTCATCTGCCCCGCGCCGATCCCCGCCGTGACCGTCCCGACCGCGTAGACGATGGCGTTGGACTTGACGTGCCTGACGATGGTCCAGGCGAAGCGCAGCGACCTCATCTCCGCATCGGTCGGGGGGCGCCGCGTGACCACCTTCAGGTCGCGAAAGTCCTCCCCCATGTCGTCGCGCTCCTGCACCAGCATCCCCCCCGCCACCCTCTTGCAGTCGAAGCCCCCGCGCACGGGCGTGACGGCCCCCGCGCGCAGGATCCTCAGGTTTTTACGCTTCTTCAGGATCGACAGAGCGGCTGGATGAAAGTCCGGCGCGATGATTGCCTCGAGGAAGATGCTCCCCGCCTCGGCTGCCGCTGCCGCGGTCACCTCGCGGTTCAACGCGACGATGCCGCCGAAGGCGGACATCGGGTCGCCGGCGAAGGCGAGCTTCAGCGCCATGGCGAGATTCGGGTCCGCGGCGGCGCCGCAGGGGGTGTTGTGCTTGATGACGGCGCACGCGGGATCCGGAAGGTCGCACACGAGGCTCCACGCCGCGTCGAGATCCAGGATGTTGTTGAACGACAGCTCCTTGCCGTGCAGCATCTCGGCCGCGGCGGCGCCTTTCTGCTTGTCCAGCGGGTCGGCGTAGAGCGCGGCCGCCTGGTGGGGGTTCTCCCCGTACCTCAGGTCGAGCCTGCGCCGCAGCGGGAGCGTGAGCAGCGGCGGGAAAGTCTCGGGCGCATCGCTGCCGAGGCGATTCAGGAAGTCCGCGATCAGGGCGTCGTAGGCGGATGTATGGCTGAAGGCCTTCGCCGCCAGCTTCGAGCGTGTCGCCGTGCTCACCCCGCCCGCGGCCGTCAGCTCTGAGAGCACGGTCGCGTAGTCCGCGGGATCGACCACGACGGTCACGTGAGCGGCGTTCTTGGAGGCCGACCGGACCATGGCCGGACCGCCGATGTCGATCATCTCGATGATGCCGGCCGTGTCGTCGGGCCGGTCCGCCAGCGTCTTCTCGAAGGGGTAGAGGTTCACCACGAGCAGGTCGATCATCCCGATCCCGTGGGCCTGCGCCTGCTTCATGTGATCGGCATCGTCCCGGCGCGCGAGCAGGCCGCCGTGCACGAGTGGGTGCAGCGTCTTGACGCGCCCGTCCAGCATCTCGGGAAAGCCGGTCACATCGGAGACTTCGCGCACGGGCAATCCAGCGTCCACCAGCGTCCGCGCCGTGCCTCCGGTGGAGATGATCTCGACGCCGCGCTCGGAAAGAGCCCACGCGAAGTCCACGATGCCGGTCTTGTCGTACACGCTCAGAAGCGCGCGCCTGATGGGGGGCGGCGCCGCCGAGTGCATCACGGGTCGGCTCCGCCGGCGCTGGCGCGGGGAGGGGGCTTCTTCGCGGTTTTGGTGGTGAGCCACGGCGTGCCGTAGAGATCGCCGTGCGCCTGCTTCCAGATGAACAGCCAGATGCGCGCCGTGTCGGTGACGGTGTGCGACCAGCTCAACGACCCGATGCCGTAGGGGAGCGAGCGTACGTCGAAGCGCACTGCGACCGGGACCTTGCTCGCCGGGTCGTAGGCGGTCACAAGAGGCGCATAGTAGCCGCGCGCCCGGCTCGCGGTCGACTGCGCGTAGGCCATCAGCCGCTGGGCTGGTGGGCCGGCGCCGTCGAGCCCCGCGTTTTCCCAGCCGTGGAAGACCAGCGGGTAGGCTTTCAGATTGCTCTGGACGTAGGCGGCATAGTCTTTCTCCCACGTCGCCTCGCGCGGGTCGGCGTCGGAGACCCGCATCGGATTGTTCAAGTCGCCGATGGCGTGGGCCACGCGCCCGAACCGCTGCGCCACCACCGAGAAGTTCGCATGCCGGTCGATCCCCTCAATCGCGGCGAGCACGGCGTCGCGCAGGTTCGTGGCGGCGCTGGCCCCCTCCTGGCGCGGCAGAAGATTGTGCGCGGGGGCGCTCTCCTTCCCCGCAGCCTCACGCAGCCCCGTCAGCAGCGCGTCGCGATGCCGATCCAGAAGAAAACGCAGCGACGAGGGCATCATGCGGACCGCCTCGAGCGCCGCGCGCTCGCGCAGCGGCTCGGACCATGCTCCAGATGGCGACGATGCGCACAGGCAGACGGCGCTCGCGGTCGACAGGGCGACCAGGATTGCGCGGGCCTGCCCCCTCATTCGGGCAGGCGGTCCAGAGGCAGCGCGAGGTTCCCTTCCTCCGCGAGGAAGTGGCGCAGCCTGACCACCATCAGGTGTTTGTTGTTGACGGCCTGGGGGTTGTAGCGGCTGTCCGCCAGCTCGGGCTTCAGGGCCATCGCCTTGAGATAGAGATCGATCGCCTTGTCGTAGTCTCCCTGCTGGTCGTAGATGGTGCCGAGGTTGTAGTAGCCGAGCGCGTAGCGGTCATCCAGCCCCAGCGCCTTCCTGAAGGCGCCGCGCGCTTCGCGAACGTCCCCCATCTGGCGGTAGGTCGTGCCGATGTTGTTCCATGGCACGGGGGAGCGCGGCGCGAGCTTCGCGGCGGTGCGGAACTGCTCGAGCGCGAGGTCGAGCTGGTTCTGGAGCACGTACGCGTTGCCGAGGTTGTTGTGCAGCCCCGCGTTGTGCGGGTCGCCGGCCAGACGAACCTTGTAGGCCGTGACCGGATCCTTGGTGGCTTCTTCCTTCCAGAGCGCTCCGATGTCCACCGAGATTTCCGAGTCTTCCGGCGCCGCGGAGGCGAGCGAGCCTGGCTGTTTCTTCATGCCGCAGGCGGCGGTCGCGAGGAGCACGGCGCCCGCGACGGTGAGCTGTTTCATCCTTGCGTGCATCACGACTTCCTCTGCTTCGCGTTCGCGGCTTCAGCCGGTTTGGATTTCAGCACCACCCGCCCCCCCTTCACTTCCACCTGGTAGACGACCTTGTCGCAGCCTGACTTCTTCCTGACCGCGTCGGTCTTGGACTGGATCTGCGTCCGGAACGTCTCGTAGGGGATGACCTTCCCCCCCGATGACGCCTCCTTGCTGGCCTGGACGAAGCGATCATAGAACATCCGGCAGGCGCGATCCTCCTTGGCAGCATCGCCGATCACGATGAGGTCCGGGGGGGCCGGGGCCTCGCGCCTGCGGGCCGCCGCGGCGAGGGCGGGAGGGGGAACCACGGTATTCTCCGACGGCCGGCGCGCCGCGACGAACCCGGGGATCCCGGGGCGGGTGCGCCCCTCTTCCTTGGCGCGCAGCATCTTGGCGTACAGCTCGCACATCGTCTGGTACTTCGAGGTGAGCATGGTGTACCGGAACCGTTCGGAGAACCGCTGGAAGTGCACGCGCTTCAGCGACTCGATGAGCGTCTCGATGTCCTTGCGCGCCTCGAACGGCTGGCGGGGAAGGTGGCCCGAGAGGAACATGTCCTGCTGGATCTTGAGGTGGCGGATCCCGACCTCGATCTTGCCGAGGGCTTCCTCGATCGGGCTGGCTGCTTCTTCCATGATCAGCGGCGCTCAGGGGGAAGGACGAAACAGCCTATAATATAGGGCCGCATTCGACGGATTCAAATGACCGCTCCCTGGGGATGTGCGTGAAAAAGCCTGAGGGCAGGAGCCTCCGGTCGATCCCCTCCGTGGACTCCGTCCTGCGCCACCCCGGCCTCCAGCCCCTGCTCGCGAGGCATGGCCACTCCCTGGTGACCGAAGCGGTGCGCGAGGTTGTGGAGCGCATCCGCGCCCAGGCGCGCGACGGCGGCGCCGCCCCGGATGACACAGTAGAACAACCGGAAATCGTAACAGCGGTCGAAGCCGCGCTGCGGCGCAGCACGTCATCCTCCCTCAGGCGCGTCATCAACGCCACCGGCGTGGTCGTGCACACGAACCTCGGGCGCGCGCGCCTCTCCGACGAAGCGCTGGCGCGCGTGGGGCTCGCGGGGGGCTGCCCGGTGTCGCTCGAATACGACGTGGCGACGGGGGAGCGCGGCAGCCGCACATCGCACCTGGCGCGCCCCCTGGCTCTGCTCTTCCCCGATCACGGCGCGCTCGCGGTGAACAACAACGCCGCGGCAGTGCTGCTGGCGCTCAACACCCTGGCCGAAGGGAAAGAGGTGGTGCTCTCACGCGGCGAGCTGGTGGAGATCGGCGGCTCGTTCCGCATCCCCGACATCATGGCCAAGAGCGGCGCGCGGCTGAAAGAGGTGGGCACCACCAACCGCACGCGGCTGTCGGACTACGCCGGCGCCATCGGCCCCTCGACCGGGCTGGTGCTCAAGGTGCACACCAGCAACTACCGCATCGTGGGGTTCACGGAGGAGACGGGGGTGGCCGAGCTGTCGGCCCTGGCCCGCGAGCGCGGCATTCCCCTGATGGTGGATCAGGGGAGCGGCTGTCTGCGCTCGCTTTCCGCCGCCGGTGTGCGCGACGAGCCGACCGTCGCCGCGATCCTCGAGCAGGGGGCGGATCTGGTCACCTTCAGCGGCGACAAGCTGCTCGGAGGTCCGCAGGCGGGCATCGCCGTCGGCCGGCGCGATCTCATCGCCGCAATGTCCCGCAATCCTCTGCACCGCGCCCTCAGGCTCGACAAGATGACCATCGCGGCGCTGGAGGCGACGCTCGATGCGTGGGCGCGCGGCGCGGAGGCCATCGAGGTCCCCGGCATGAGGATGATCCTGGCGTCGCGCGAGACCCTGCGCGAGCGCGCCGAGCATCTGCGCGCGGCGCTGGAAGGTCCGCTGGGCGATGCGGCGCGCGTGGATGTCATCGAAGGGGAGTCGCGCGTTGGGGGGGGAGCGGCGCCGATGGAGGCGCTCCCCACCGCGCTGGTGCGCATCCGCCCCCTCGCCGCGCACGGTACGCCGGGGCTGTGGGCGGAGAGGCTTAGGGCGCACTCGATTCCGGTGATCGCGATGGTGCGCGACGAAGCGCTGCTTCTCGATCCGCGCAGCATCGAGCCGTACGAAGAGACCACGGTGGTCGAGGCGCTGCGCGCGGCCGCGCGCCCCACGGAAGCGAAGCTTCCCGTCAACCCGCATACGAGGTGAACCCATGAGGAACCGTTCCAAGGACGTTGACGCCTACATCGCCAAGGCCGCACCCTTCGCGCGCCCGATCCTCGAGACGGTCCGCGACCACTTCCACAAGGCCTGCCCCGAAATCGAAGAGACGACCAAATGGGGGTTCCCTCATTTTCAGTACAAGGGGATCGTCGGCAGCATGGCCGCCTTCAAGAAGCACGCCAGCTTCGGTTTCTGGAAAGGGCAGCTCATGGACGACCCGCACGGCATCTTCAAGGGGGTCGGCAACACGAGCATGAGCGGCATGAAGGTCGAGAGCGTGTCGGAGCTTCCCTCGGAAAGAGTGATGCTCAAGTACATCCGGCAGGCCGTGGCGCTGAACGAGGAGGGCGTGAAGGTCCCGAGAGTCCGCGCCGCGAAGCCGGCCGCGGCGGTGAAGCCCCCCGACGACTTCATGGCGAAGCTGAAGAAGAACAAGAAGGCGCTCGCCACCTTCGAGGCGTTCCCCCCCAGTCACCGCAAGGAGTACGTCGAGTGGGTGACCGAGGCCAGGCAGGAAGCCACGCGCGCGAAGCGCCTCGAGACCGCCATCGAGTGGATATCGGAAGGCAAGCCCCGGAACTGGAAGTACATGAAAGGCCGGGCCTGATCGCCCATCCGGGTTCGAGCGCGATGCGGGTGCGCGGACCTCTGGTCCGCAAATCAAACAACGCCGTGTACGGTCCGGAGGCCATCGGTACCGCGCACATCGGCCTCTTCAATGAGAGGGTCCCATGAGACGAATGCTGGCCCTGTTGCTCGTCACCGCCGCTGTTGGGGCGACGATAGAAGCTGACCAGGAGAAGACCGCCGAACAATTGTCATGGGTGGCCGGATGCTGGAAGCTCGAGACCTCGAACGGCTTCGTCGAGGAGTTCTGGATGGCGCCCGCAGGCGGCGCCATGCTGGGCATCAGCCGCACCATACGCAACGGGAAGATGACCGAGCACGAGTTCGTGGCCATCCGCAAGGTGGACGGCGTGCTTTCCTATGTGGCGAAGCCCTCGGGTCAGGCCGAGGCCGCCTTCGCAGCCGTGTCGATCTCTCCGACCGAGGCTGTCTTCGAAGATCTGGGGCACGACTTCCCGCAGCGGATCATCTACCGGAAGACCGCCTTGGGACTGACGGCGCGCGTGGAGGGGACCGTCAAGGGCCAGCTGCAAGGGAACGACTTCCCCTACGAGGCGTGCCGATAGGACAGGCTCCCAGGGGACTACCTCATTGCTGACTGTCGGCTTGCCGCAAGCTCCTGGTGACAAGCACGTTGGGTTACAACCCCGACCGGATGTGCATGATGTCGCCGTCGGCGACGACGTACTCCTTGCCTTCGAGGCGGAGCTGTCCTTTGTCGCGGGCGGCGGCCATGGTGCCGCAGGCGCAGAGGTCCTCGTAGCGCACGACCTCGGCGCGGATGAATCCCTTCTCGAGATCGCTGTGGATGGTGCCGGCGGCGCGTGAGGCGATGGAGCCTTTGCGCACCGGCCAGGCGCGGCACTCGTCCTCGCCGACCGTGTAGAACGAGATTAGGCCGAGCAGCGCATACGAAGATCTGATGATGCGGTCCAGCGCGGGCTCCTTCAGGCCGAGCTCCTCGCGGAAGGTCGCGGCCTCGGCGGGGCCGAGGTCGGCCATCTCAACCTCGATCTTCGCCGACGCGGCGGCCACCCCTACGCCTGGCTTGCCGGCCACCTCCGCCAGTCCGAAGGCGGAGATGGGGTCCTCGATGCGGTCGAGGTCTCCTTCGTCGAGGTTCACGATAACGAGCAAAGGCTTGGCGGTGTAGAAGGCGAAGCCGCGCAGGACCTTTTCGTCGTCGGGGGGAAGCTCCATGCCGCGCAGCGGGCGCCCCGCCTCCAGCGCTTCGCGGACCTTCACGAGCACGGCAAGCTCCTTCTTCTCCTCGGCGCGCTGGGTCTTGGGGATGGATGCTTCGAGCCGCTCGATTCTGCGTTGCGCCTGGTCGAGGTCGGCCAGGATCAGCTCCATCTCCATCGTCTCGACGTCGCGCGCCGGGTCGAGCGACCCCTCACTGTGCGGGATGGCCTCGTCGGGGAAGGCGCGCACGACGTGCGCGAGGGAGTCCATCGGCTTGAGGGCCGCGAGCGAGAGAGAGCCCTTGGCGTCCCCCTTCTTCATGCCGACGATGTCCACGTACTCGAAGGTGGCTGCTACTGTTTTTCGCGGCTTGAACATCCCGCTGAGCTTCTCGAGGCGGGGGTCGGGGACCTTGGCGACGCCGACGTTGGGATCGCGCGAGGAGCTGAAGCCGGCGGTGGCTGCGTGCGCCCCGGTCACCAGATTGAAGAGCGTGGTCTTCCCCACGCCCGGGAATCCGAACAGGCCTGTTTTCATGCCGCGCATGGTACCAGAGCGGAGGCATCCGGAACCCGGGTGCTATCATCCCAGCGATGACCGTCCTGCTCCTCCTTCTCGCGCTGCTCGCTCCTCAGGATCCCAACGCCGCCCCCGAGACGGCACCCGCGCAGCCGCGCCGCACATTGAACCTGCGCCTCTTCCAGGGGAATGACCGTCCCGTCACCGGGCTGTGGACTCTCGCGCTGAAGGGGATGCCCGAGCGCACCATCGAGATCGTGTTCCTTCAGGAGGGGAACCCCAACGCGCTTCTGGGGCGTGACGTCGCCACCAAGGAAGAAATCCTGAGGTTGGACCGCAAGCCCGAAGGGATCGGGTTCACGGGTTCCCTGATGAAGGTGCTGCTGCCGTGCGGAGTGGAGCAGGTGCCGGTGAGCGAGTTCGTGCCGATCGGCGATGCCGTGGTCGTCACCTTCCTCGCGCGCCCCACCGAGGCCGCGTGCCCTCCCATCGACGAGGCAGGCGGCGGGCACTTCACGGTGATGTCCCAGGGGGGCGGGGCGGTGAAGCTGCGCAGTCTCAACGACCTCTCGTCGTCGCGGATCAGGACCGAATACAACATCGGCGGCGACGCGGACGGGCGGAACACGACCGACACGCAGGTGAGCCACTCGATCCCCCTCGGCGGGTCGCTGTCGGTGGACCCCGGCACCGAAGTGAACTTTGTGCGCCGCCTCAGGGCCCCGCTCGACGGGACCTACTGGTTCGAGGTCGAAGTCCCGCTGGCCGGCGGCCAGGAGGGGATGACGCCGCCGCGCGGCTTCCTGAAGGCCGACGCGCTCCAGTTCGTCGGGTCGGTGACGCTCAAACGTGTCCGTGTGGAGTGATCGCGTTTCACGTCGCCACAGGGCAGCGGACGCGAACGAGCGCTTCACCCGGCGGTGGGATAGAGCCTCATGAGACGAGGCATCCTCGCGGCGGCTGTCGTCGTGGCGGCGGTCGCGGGAGGTCTGTTCCTGATGCGCGGTATCCAGGACAAGCTCATCTTCTTCCCCCAGGTCCTACTCGACGCGACGCCGGCGTCGCTGGGCCTGCCGTTCGATGACGTCGCGCTGACCACTGCCGACGGCGAGACGATCGCCGCCTGGTTCGTCGCGCCGCAGCAGACACCTGTCGGTGCCGTGCTCTTCCTGCACGGCAACGCGGGCAATCGTGGCAACCGCCTCCACGCCATCGATGGCTTCGTCGGCGAGGGCTTCTCCATCCTGATGGTGGACTACCGGGGCTTCGGCGGCAGCAGCGGCAGCCCCACGGGCCCGGGGATGACGTTGGATGCCGAGGCTGCGTGGAAGCATCTCACCCAGGAGCGCGGCGTCGCCCCCGATCGCGTCGTGCTCTACGGAGAGTCGATCGGGTCGGTGCCGGCGCTGCGTCTTGCGCGACGCCTCGCGGCCGAAGGGGGCTCGGCCCCGGCCGCCCTCGTGCTGGAGGGGGGCTTCACGACCGCACTCGAGATGGGGAGGCGGGCCTTCCCGTTTCTCCCTGTGTCGTGGCTGCTCAACGATCCGATGGACAACGTCGATGCGATCCGCGACGTCACGGTGCCGACGTTTGTCCTGCACGCCGCTGACGATGAGGTCGTCCCGTTCGCCATGGGTCAGCGGCTGCACGAGACGTCCCCGGCGCGCATGAAGGCCTTCCGCGCCGTTGCGGGGGCCGGGCACAACACGCTCTGGATGGCCGAAGGGCCGGCGCTGTTCGCCGAGATCGGCGACTTCCTGCGCCGCGCGCTCGCGCGCACGGCCTGATCTTCCGCGCCGGAGTTGCCTACAGGCCCAGTCCCTCGGAGCGGAGCTTGCTGCGCGCGGAGCGGCCGAGCTTCGTCGCCCCCGCGCGCGCGGCGACGGTCTTGAGGATCTCGGCCCCGGCTTCCTTCTCTTCCGGAGACCCTTCGGCCAGCTTGAAGCCGAGCATGTAGAGGTCGTTGGGCTCGATGTGCGAGCGTTCCTTGCGGAGACGATCGACCAGAGGGAAGCGCGGGTCGCGCACGAGCTGCCGGACGAGATCGAACGGGGCGTTGAGGGTCGCGCTGCCGCGCGTGCGCGCGGCACGCAGCCCCGCGAGGGCCAGCGCGTAGCGGGCCTCGCTGTCGAAGTGATCTCCGCGGCTCAGCGGCACGAGACAGGCCTCGGCCTCGGAGTACTTGCGCTGCCCTCTGAAGCGCGCCGACGCTTCCATCAACCATTCGTGCATCAGCTTCGGGTCGACCTGACGCACGACGTGAAGCAGCGGCTCCCAGACGCGATCCTCCGTGACGAGAGCGGTCACGGCCGCGTCGAAGATCTTGCGCGCGGCGGGGCGCCGCACCTGCGCCGCATGCGCCTTGAGCACGTGCGCCACGCTCCACGCGCGGTGCACGCTGTCGCAGGCCAGCAGCGCCTCGGTCAGCATGGGCACTGACTCCGGCATGCGCGCCAGCGAATCGGCGGCCGCGTCGCGCAGCGCGGGGTCGTTCCCCGACAGGTGCGGGATGAGTCGCTTCGCCACCTTCGCACCGCCCAGCCCCTTGCCACCGAGGCAGCGCGCGGCGAAACGCTGCACGGCGGGGTCGGGGTTGTCGAGCAGCTTCAATAGAGACGAGAGGCACGATGCCGGCAGCGTGACCGTCCCGAGGACCTCCAGAGCCGCGGACCGCAGGGCCGGAGAGGGGCCGTCCTGGATCATGGGGAGGATGCCGGCGAAGATCCGCGGCGGGATCGCGCCTCCCTTGAGCGCGCCGGAGATCGCGAGCAGGGCGTCACGGCGCACCGTCTCCGGATAGCGGGGCCCCGAGAGACGCAGCAGAAGATTCGCCGTCCCAGGCTGCGCGACCGAGGCGATCGCCCTCATGGCCGCCGAGAAGGCCCCTTCGGGGCTCTCTCCCGCGGGGGCGCGGAGGATCTCCTCGAGCATGATCCGCAGCTTCGATCTTTCGGAGCGGCCCAGCGCCGGCACGAGCGCGACGATGGCGTCAGAGGCCTCGCGCGAGGCGTCCGGGTGTCCCGAATGCACCAGGGTCAGCAGGGCGCGGATCGAGTCGTTGGAAGCAATTCCTTTGAGGACTTCGAGCAGGGCCCGTCGCGAAGCGGGGGTCGCTTCGAGGATCTGGGCGGCGATGCTCTTGACCGCGCCCGGACCGATCGCGCGTAGTGCGTTCACCGCCCCCTCGCGCACCTCCGCGTCGGGAGACTCGAGCAATGCCATGATCGCCGGCACCGCGGCGGGCGACCCAATGCGCCCGAGCGCTTCGAGGGCCGCGATCCTGAGGGGCCTCGGAGCGGTCGGCAGGCATGCGGTGAGTGCGGACACCACACCGGGTTCGCGCGGAGCGATCTCCGACAGCACCACGGCGGCAGCGACGCGCTGCTCCGCCCTGGCGCTCTTGAGCATGGCGCAGACTGACTTGAGCACTGAGTTCATAGACCCAACCCGAACAGGCACAAGGGGTTGCCGTGGCGACGCGGACCGTTGCCTGGGGAAGACCGGCGCTAGTGAAGATCGGCGTTATTGATGTCCCGACACGATACCAGAACATCCCCGGAGCGTAAAGAAATAATCGTCGAACGGACGGCGCTGTATACTGCGGGTTTTCCTGCCCCTACCCAGTGGTGTATCTCCTTCTGATATGGCTTCCAATGCTCCCCCGGAGACCGGAAAACCCGCAAGCGGAGCGTGCATCCGGGTTGTCGGGGCCCGCCAGAACAACCTGAAGGGATTCGACCTGGACATCCCCAGGGGCGAGCTCGTGGTCGTCACGGGGGTGTCGGGCTCGGGGAAGTCGTCCCTGGCCTTCGACACCCTCTACGCCGAGGGCCAGCGCCGTTACGTGGAGTCGTTCTCCACCTACGCGCGCCAGTTCCTGGATCGAATGGATCGCCCCGCGGTGGATCGGATCGAAGGCATCCCCCCCGCCATCGCGATCGACCAGACCGACCCCGTCCGTTCGAGCCGCTCCACCATCGGCACGATGACGGAGATCAACGACTACCTGAAACTCCTCATGAGCCGCATCGCCCGCCTGCATTGCCGCGTCTGCGGCAACGAGGTCGTGGCCGACACGCCGGCCACCATCGCGGATCGTATCGCCGCCCTCGGGGAAAGTTTCAGCGGGGAAGATGCCGGAAAGGATGGTCTTCACAGGGACGGTCTCCGCCTCGCAATCACCTTCGTCCACACGCCGCCGCGCGGCTGGCGGTGGGCGCGGATCGGCCAGGAGCTGGCAGGGCTGGGGTTCGGGCGCGTGTGGCACGACGGAACCGTGAAAGCGGTCGACGCGATGGATTCCGGCAAGGCGCCGCGCACCGTCGAGGTGGTGGTGGACCGCATCGCGTGGCGCCCCGAGGAACGCTCGCGGGTCATCGACTCGCTGGAGCAGGCGCTGGGCTACGGCGGCGGGCGTCTCACGGTGCACCTCGTCGATCGGGGGATGTCGATCAGGTTCAGCGCGGGACGCCACTGCGCGGCTTGCGACATCGAGTACAAAGCCCCGACGCCGGCGCTCTTCTCATTCAACAATCCTATCGGGGCGTGCGCCACCTGCCATGGCTTCGGTCGCGTCATCGAGATCGACATGGCGAAGGTGATCCCCGACGCGGGGAAGACTCTCGAGGAGGGGGCCATCAAGCCGTGGACGACGCAAGCCTTCCGCGGAGAAGCGAAGGACCTCGCCGCGCTATGCAAGCTCACGGGCATCCCCATGGACGTTCCCTTCGAGCGGCTCGACGCGGCCCAACGGCGTCTGATCATCGATGGATGGAACAGCGAGAAGTCAGCCGGAGAGAATGCCGCGGGCAAAGCAGAAAAATTAGAGAAGTTGGTCAAACAATGGTACGGCGTCCGCGGCTTCTTCGACTGGCTCGACTCGAAGAGCTACAAGATGCACATCCGCGTACTGCTCTCGCGCTACCGCGGCTACACAGTCTGCCCCGATTGCCACGGCGCCCGCCTCATCCCCGACGCGCTGCTCTACAGGGTCGGCGGGATGAGCCTTCCCGCGATCTGGGCGCTCCCCGTGGCGGATGCGGCCCGATGGTTCGCCGACCTGCGTCTCTCCGATTTCGATGCGCGCGCCGCGGAGATGCTGCTGCGCGAGATCCGCTCGCGGCTGAACTACCTGGTCGAGGTGGGGCTCGGGTACCTGACGCTGGATCGCCAGTCGCGCACGTTGTCGGGAGGCGAGGTGCAGCGGGTCAACCTGACCACGGCGCTGGGCTCCTCGCTCGTGAACGCGCTCTATGTTCTCGACGAGCCGTCGATCGGTCTGCATCCGCGCGACAACCGCCGTCTGATCGGGATCCTCGAAGGGCTGCGGGATCTCGGCAACACGGTCGTCGTCGTGGAGCACGAGCCGGACGTCATGCGCGCGTCGGACCGGATCATCGATCTCGGGCCGGGCGCGGGTGCCGCCGGCGGCCAGGTCGTCGTGGACGCGCCGTACTGTGATGTCATACGACATCCCACCAGTCTCACGGGACGCTACCTGTCGGGAGCGTTGTCCATCCCGCCCCCCGAGCGGCTCAGGGACGTGCGCCCCGAAGAGGGGCTGCGCCTGCGCGGCGCCCGCTGCCACAACATCGCGGATCTCGATCTGGACATCCCGCTGGGGGCGCTCGTGTGCGTGACCGGCGTGTCGGGCTCGGGGAAGAGCACGCTGGTGAACACGATCCTCCACGCGTCGATCGTCGCGGGGCAGAAGACGCTCGCGGCGCGCGACCGGTCCGCGCCCGAGGCCGGCGTGGAAGGGGACGAACCGAGGGCCGACGTCGGGTCGTTGTCCGGCCTGGAGCAGATCTCCGGCTGCGTGCTGGTGGACCAGTCGCCCATCGGCCGCACGCCGCGCGCCAACCCTGTCACCTATCTCAAGGCGTTCGACGCGGTGCGCGCTTTGCTTGCTTCGACGGCGGCGGCGCGTCGTGCCGGTATGACTCCAGGCGCGTTCTCCTTCAATTCCCCGGGAGGGCGGTGCGAGGCGTGCCGCGGGGAGGGGTTCCATCGCATCGAGATGCAGTTCCTGTCGGACGTCTTCGTCCCTTGCCCCGAATGCCGCGGCCGGCGCTTCAAGGACGAGGTCCTGAAGATCACGTGGCGCGGCCGCAACGTGGCCGCGATGCTGGAGCTGACGGCGAAGGAAGCCATGGGCTTCTTCCCCGACGTGCCGTCGATGCGCAACCTCAGGTCGCGGCTGCGGCCGATGCTCGACGTCGGTCTCGGCTACCTGCGTCTGGGGCAGCCGATCAACACCCTCTCGGGCGGAGAGGCGCAGCGTCTGAAGCTGGCGAAGCATCTGTCGGCGGGGACGCGCGGCAACGTGCTGTTCCTCTTCGACGAGCCGACCACGGGGCTCCACTTCGACGATGTGCGGGTTCTTCTTGCGGCGCTCGACCGTCTGATCGACGCGGGCAACTCGGCGATCGTGATCGAGCACAACCTGGAGGTGATCAAGTGCGCCGACTGGGTCATCGATCTGGGGCCGGAAGCCGGCGAGGCCGGCGGGCGGGTCGTGGCGTGCGGCAGGCCGGAGGCGATCGTCGAGGCGGGGCGCGCCGGCGCATCGATCACCGGGCGGTTCCTCGACGAGGCGATGTCGGCTGGCCGAAAGGGCGCGCACGGCACGAGAGATGCGGGGCGCGCCGGTGACCGCATCGTCAGGGCGGGCGAGCACAGCCTGAGTGACGATGCTCTCATCACCATTGCGGGGGCGCGCGAGCACAACCTCAAGGATATCGACGTCACCATCCCCCGGGATCGCATGGTCGTGGTGACCGGCCTGTCGGGTTCGGGGAAATCGACCCTCGCGTTCGACATCCTGTTCGCCGAGGGGCAGCGCCGCTACATCGACAGTCTCTCCGCCTTCGCCCGCCAGTACATCAAGCAGCTCCACAGGCCCGACGTCGATCTCGTGGCGGGGGTTCCCCCCACCGTCAGCATCGAGCAGCGCACCTCGCAGGGAGGGCGCAAGTCAACCGTCGCCACGATCACCGAGATCTACCACTACCTCAGGCTCCTCTGGGCCCGCATCGGCAGGCAGCACTGTCATCAGTGCGGCCAATCTGTGGCCGCGTGGACTCTCGACGAGATGGTGGAGGACATCGTGGCCACCGGAGCCGGGCGTCTGGGCCGTGTCTTCGCGCCCGTGATCGTGAATCGCAAGGGGATCCACCGCGACGTGCTCGAGCGGCTCCGCGAGGAGGGGTTCCGCATGGCGCGCATCGA
>Ga0137433_1000022_pt1 | contig 83878 bp, 52 predicted proteins | sample EasRivERMZT840_2_FD_102335 | JGI IMG/M metagenome (GOLD analysis project Ga0137433, IMG submission 102335) | Soil microbial communities from meander-bound floodplain in the East River, Colorado, USA - East River MetaG ERMZT840_2 | ecosystem: Environmental > Terrestrial > Soil > Floodplain ...
CGTCGGTTCCTGCAAGCGATCAGCTACGCATCATCGAGCGGATCCGGCTCGTCAATAACGGCCAGACTCTCGAGATCGAATACACAATGACCGATCCCAGAAACTGGGAGGGCGAATGGAAAACGACAAAGCAATGGCGCCGGGTCGACGACACGGATATCACGGAAGTGCAATGCCTGCCCGATCTGAACGACCACATGCGCAGCACGTCATCCGCAGGGCAAGTCCGATGAGGCGCTGTTTACTCGCTCTGTGTCTCTGTGTCTCCGTGGTGACCGTCGCTCTCGCGCACCACTCCCCCGCCGTGTTCGATCGCACGAAGGAAATCAAGCTCGTCGGGGTCGTCAAAGAATTCAAATGGACCAACCCGCATTCCTGGATCGAACTGAGCGTCCGCAACAGCAAGGGTGAACTCGAATCGTGGTCGGTCGAAATGGGAAGCCCCAATCATCTGGTCAAAGCCGGCTGGAAATCCACTACGCTCAAGAACGGCGCCGAAGTCACGATCATCGCGCATCCGCTGAGAACCGACGAGAAGGTCGCCCAGTTCAAATCCGTCACGCTTGCGGACGGCAAGGTGCTCACCGAACGGCCGTAACATACCGAACTAGCGCCATTTCGAATTCCGCTCGCGGGACGTGTGCGCCGCTCAGCCTGCCGGTGGGGGTGCGGTCCGGCAAGGCGTGGGACTGAACTTCGAGGCGTTCGGTTCGAGTTTGAACTGCGTGCTGGTGTAAAACGGCTGGGTCAGATACTTCGGGTCTTCAATGACCGTGATGACGAGCAGCCAGTTATCCCCGTTGGGATGCTGCGGCAGACGGTGGATGTGTTCGGTTATCGTCGCAGTCTCGCTGTAGGGCACTCCGTTCTTCCGCAGATAGCCTTCACGGAAATTCGTCGTGACGACCTTGATCGATCCGCCTTCAAAGACAGAGTTCGGCGGCGCGGGGCCGCCTCGGAGTCCCTGACCTCCTCCACCCGCATCGCGTTGCGCCGCGGCGCCGCGCTGTCCGCCACGGCCCAGGGCCGGACCTTCCCATTCCGCAATGGAATGTCCCTGCCAGCTTTTTTCCGGACCCGGCTTCCGTGATTTATCGAAGTTCAGCACGCGAGTCTGAGTACCCGCATCGAAATCCATCTTGAGTGTGTTCTCGTCCTGCCACGAAATACGAATCCGGCCCGGTTGACGAATGATGCCGCCGATACCGAAGGCCTTGCATTGCAGTCCCGTCTGGTTATCTCTGGCGAGATCCCAGTTGTTGGCTACCTTCATGCCTTCGGCATTCAGCGTCAGACTCTCGAAATCGCCTTTGCGCGGCGTCACCATGCGATGACGCCAGTCTTCGCTGATCACAGCCACCCACGTGCCGGTCAGTTCGATCGGGGCGATGGATTGCGCGGACTGAGCGCCGCGCTGCGCGCCGCGTGCGGGCGCCTGAGCGTTTGACGGACCACACAGGCTCAGAAACACAAAAGTAAAGAGGAGTGCCGCTGGTACAGATCCTTTGCGCATGTCATCTACCTCTTCTGGGTGGAGAGTTCCCGGTATATCGCTTCGATTAATGCCGTTGGATTTCCGTATCGCGCGTCGTAATCCAGACTTGGCTGAGCGGCCTTCACCTGATCGAGCGTCATGCCTCGCTTGACCATGTCTTGAATGCGGTCGCGAATAATCACAATCATGTCGCGAAACTCCACGAGATCGGATTCATCGCTGACGCGGCCGTGGCCGGGGATGACGTACGTACCGCCTTCCTGCAGGTATTTCGGTACAGCGAGATCGAGCATCTTGTTCAAACCTTCGATGAATCCGCCGACGCTGCCTCCCGCTTTCGTATCGATGACGGGATAAGTCGTCGTCAAAAACAGATCGCCTGCAACCAGCACGTCGGAACCACGGAAATAAACGAATACGTCGCCATCGGTGTGGCCCGGCGGCGGGTGATACAGGAAAATCGCTTCGCCATTGAAGAAGAAGTCCCTGCTTTCTTCAAAGAACGTATTGAGCGGCCATTCCGCGGAGGGTCGCGACTGCATGCGGGCCAGCACCTTTTCGTTCGCGATGATCGCGGCCGGGTTTCCATTGACCGTCATGCCGGCCTGAGAAACCGTCTCGTTGCCTCCGGTGTGGTCCGCGTCCGGATGGGTGTTGACGATCCACCGGATCGGCCGCGTCGACAGTTGCCGGATCGCGGCAAGGATCTTCTCGCGCGACTGCGCATTGCCGGTATCGACAACGACGACACCGTCGTCACCGATCTGTACGGCAACGTTCGCGCCGCCGCCCACCAGCATGTAGACGTTGCCTTGAACGTGGAATGTCTTGATGTCGCCGGTGGCAGCGGTCTGCGCGGTCCTGACCGCCGGAACATCGCGTCGCGTCAGTGTGAACGATCCGGACTCGATCTTCGGCAGGGCTTCGGGATATGTCGAATCCGCGCCGCCGAACACGGCATCGAAAGGCAGCTTGAATTTTTCGGCCCATTCCTTAAGGAAGGGATTCCTGCCCGGCAGATGGTGCGGGACCGCGTTCTTCGCTTTCGGCACCTCCATCACGTATTCGCAGTTGTACAGCCAGTTCTGGTTGCCGCGCTCCATCATCACGAACTCTTCGGTGTTGATGTACGGTTCGGAGAGGTACACCGGATCATTTGCGATCATGACATGCGTGAGGAGATTGCCGTGGCGGATGTAGTGCTCGACCACCGTCGTGAGATCGCTGCTCGGGATTCCGCTGCGGCGATAAAACTCCTTTTTAATGTGCGTCGTGTTGACAGTGAGGATGTCGCCGTTCCATACGCCGGTCGAGAAACCCATGAACGTATGAGGCGCATAGTCCGGCGGATGGGGGCGGCCTTCCATCCAGATCGTCCGCCACTGCTGGTACGTGCCGAGATACAACTTGTAAGCGATGACGTACTGCGCACCCGGATCCTTCTCTTCCCAGATTCGGAACTGCAGCGGTCCGCGATAGATGTGCGGAAGACTGTACGGCTGGCACTGATGTTCAAGAAGATTCACGCGAGTCACGTCCCACGCTTCGGCGTATCGCCGCGCTGCGTCGTTGAGCGGGACTCCGGTGAAGTCGCCGTTTACTTCTCCAGGAACGCGATCCGCCTGGTCTTCGTGATATCTGCCGGCCCATTCGCCTGCCAGGTTCATCTGAGCAAAGGCGGGTGGACACATCACCAACGCGAGGAACAAACACGCTAAGGGTCTACGCATATTTTGGTAAAAACTTCGCTGCATTGTCGCGATAGATGCCGCGAAGTTCCTCCTCGGTGAAGCCGCTGGATTGAATTCCTGTAACCGTCGCGGCTGGATTCGCAAACGGAAAATCGGTGCCGTACACGATCTGTGACGCAGGAACGAGTAATTTCAGAGACTGCATCTGGACGGGATTGGCGGAACCCGCGGTGTCGTAATAGAAGCGCCGGACGTGATACATCCGCGAATCCTTTTCCGGCGGCTTTGCCAGGTTTTCCGCGCTCACCGCGTTCTGCAGGAAACGGCCGGCGATCGAAACGAGCGTCCCGGCGGCGTGAGAAAAGATGAACTTGATGTCCGGGCAACGCGTCGCGGTGTTGCTGACGATGAGACTCATCAAGGTCCGCGTCGTGTCGGTCGGGTATTCCAGAGTCTGCGGCGTGACACCTTGAATCGAGTACCGGCAGCAGGCGGCCTCCTGCGGGTGCGTGTAGACAACCGCCTTCCGCCGGTTCAGTTCGTCGAAAACCGGCGCGAATGCCGCGTCGCCGAGCCATTTGTCGCCGTAGCTGGTGAGGAGGCCGACCCCGTCCACCTTGAGCGTATCGAAGGCATATTCGATTTCTCGCAGGCTGCCTTCGACATCGGGGAGCGGCAGCAGCGCGAACAATCCAAACCGTCCTTTGTAGTTCCCGACGATCTTCGCCGCCGCATATTCATTCATCTCCCGCGCAAGCCGGCGCGCCTCCGCGACGTCACCAAACCACACGCCAGGCGCAGTCTGCGAAAGCATGGCCGTCGCGACGCCCGCCTTGTCCATTTCGGCGAGATTTCGTTCGGGATTGTAGTTGTTCCAGATGGCATAACCCGGCACCGGACTGACCGCGTTTTTCTTCGTCAACAACGCGTGATAGTCCGGCGAGACGAAGTGCTGATGTACATCGATGCGACGCGCCCCACTCGACGGGTTTTGCGCCCGGGTGCTGCCGGCTGAAAGAGTTGCTCCGGCGCCTGCAGCCAGGACCGTTTTCACGAAATCGCGTCGGGATTGATGCATCCTGGCGGGAGTATAACAGCCGTTTTCAACAACTCCAATCGCGTGGTGTATGATGCGCGCAAATGTCACCCAACAAAACCAGGTTTGCGTTGGCGTCTCTCTGTGTCTTTGCGTCTCTGTGGTTGTTAACCGCCCAGACCAGGACACCATCCATAACGGTGTTCGAAGGCGCGCGGCTGATCACAGGTGATGGCACGGCGCCGATGGAGAATTCGGCATTCATCGTCGACGGCACTCGCTTTACGCGAGTAGGACGGAACGGCCAGGTCCCGATACCGTCGGGAGCCCAGCGAATCAGTCTTGCGGGTAAGACGGTTATCCCCGGCAAGGTCGATCTCCACGGCCACATCGGATATCAGCACGACTTCGATGGAACGATGTCCAAGGAGTATTTCACCCGCGAAAATCTCATCGATCACCTGCAACGCATGGCTTACTACGGTGTGACTGCGGTGGTCGGCGTAGGAGATCTTGTCGACCGCTCCGATCTCAAAGGCGGCCGGACAGGCTGGGGCGATGTGCCGGTGCGCGTCCGCGATGAAATGCCTCCGTTGGCCGCGCTCTTCAAGACTGCCGGAAACGGAATGGCATGGCCGGGCTCGGGCGCCAACGGCCACCCTTCCAGAACGGACGTTCCATATCCGGTTACCACAGTCGAAGAAGCGCGCCAGGCCGTGCGCGACAACGCGCGCATCAAACCGGAATTCATCAAGATCTGGGTCGACGATCGCGCCGGACGCACACAAAAGCTGACGCCCGAGCTTTATCTGGCGATCATCGATGAAGCGCACAGGAACAATCTCCCGGTCGCGGCGCACAACATCACGCTCGCCGATGCGAAGCAGTTGATGCGCGCAGGTGTCGAAGGATGGCTCCACCTGCCGGTTCGCAACGGCGAACTGCCGGATGCGGAACTGCTTCAGATCGTCAGAGACCGCGTCGCGAAGAAGAACCATCCGAATATGTGGTTCCATCCCAATATTGGAACCGGCGCAACGGCGCGCGAAGCATGGGACGATCCATTACTTCGCGAGACAGTTTCTCCCCAGCAGATACAGGAGCACTGGGGTGAAGCCCTCAAGAACATCACGACGGAGTCCGTCGAGCGCGCCCGCCGGAACCTGCGAGAAGTGGGAACGAACAATGCGCTGAAACTCCGCGATGCGGGAATGAAGATCGTCCTTGGAAGCGATACCGGGCAAAGCCGGTTCTTCATCGGATGGATGGGCCAGCTGGAGTTCGAGAACTGGGTCTATATGGGCCTGACTCCGATGGAAGCCATCGTGGCCGCGACCCGCGACTCCGCCGAAGCTGCGCACTTCAATACAGGCCTGATTGCTGCCGGACGCAATGCCGACTTCACCGTGCTCGATGCAAACCCGCTCGATAACATTGCCAACAGCCGGAAGATAAGCCGTGTCTACATCCGTGGCCAGGAACTCGATCGCGCGGCGCTTCGCGCGAAATGGCAAGGCCTCTGGAAGCGATAAGCGAAAAGCTATACACTCTGCCGCAACAACTTGGAGGAAAATCCCGATGCTTTCAAAAAAAAGACACTTGAGGACACTACTGTCCCTGTTCATAGTCAATGTCTGTTTGCTAAGCGTCCCGCTGCTCGCGCAAAGCACATCCGGTACGATCACCGGCGTTGTGCAGGACGCAACGGGAGCCGTCATCCCCGGTGTTCAGCTCACGCTGGTCAACCAGGACCAGGGCGTCACCGCACGACAGACCGTCACGAATGAATCAGGCCTATATCTGTTTCCCAGTCTTCCGGCCGCAACCTATACAGTCACGGCAGAACTGCCCGGATTCAAGACACACAAGAAGACCGACATCAAACTTTTCGTAAACGACAGACTTGGCCTTCCGACGATTGTTCTGGAAGTCGGATCCCAGACGGACTCAGTAACGGTCGAGGCTGCGACAGTCCAACTCGAGACGGTAACGGCGGAACGCTCCGGCGTCATCACCGGAACCCAGATCGCGGATATCGCCATCAATGGGCGGAATTTCACGAGTCTTTTCAGAACCGTTCCCGGCGCGTCCGCCGACGCTACCGGCAACCCCACAATCAACGGACAGCGCGCGAACCAGAACAACTACACGCTGGATGGTCAGACGCTGACGGATTCGGGCGTGAATAATCCGATCGGCTTCGGATACCGGGTCAGCATGGACTCGATCGCGGAAGTAAAAGTCTCGACCACAGGCCAAAGCGCGGAGTTCGGCAGGAATTCCGGAGCGCAGATCCAGGTAGCAACGCGCCAGGGAACTCAGAGTTTCCATGGCGGCGGCTATTACTTCAAACGGCATGAAGGATGGAATGCGAACACTTTCATCAATAACCGGAGCAATGTCCCGCGGCAGCTCTACCGCTTCCTGAATGCGGGTTACAACGTGGGTGGCCCGATCTACATCCCGGACAAATTCAACAGCGACAAGAGCAAGCTGTTCTTCTTCGTATCGCAGGAATGGGGCCGGTCGCGCGTCCCTGCTAATCCGCAACGAATCACCGTTCCGACCGATGCCGAGCGGCGCGGCGATTTCTCTCAGTCACGGGACGGATCCGGTGTTCCTGTTGTAGTGAGGGATCCCTCAAACGGCCTGCCATTCCCCGGCAACATCGTTCCTCCGGGTCGCTTCAACCAGTATGGGCCGTCGGTTCTAGCGTGGCTGCCGAAGCCGAATGTAACCGGCCAAAGAGACTACAACTATGAATCCCAGGTGCCGAACGAGGATCCATCGTTCGACGAGGTCTATCGCGTCGATTACAACATCAGCAACAATTGGAAAGCCTACGTTCGCGTCCTGCGCAGTCACCAGACGCAAAACCGTCCATATGGCCGCGCGGACACGAGCAATAGCCTGGGACTCACGCCGTTTTACGCGCCGACGTACGGCTGGACCGTTGCAGGAAACGTGACGACGATCATCAGTCCCACAATGACGAATGACTTTCAGTTTGGAAAAGCGAGAAACGGCATCCCCGGCAACGGTCCGCCGGAAGGCAGCCCGTATCTCCGATCCGTGTCGAACATTACTATCCCGTTGCTTTATCCGACCGCCGATCCAACCAATTTGGTTCCGAACTTCGGTTTCGGTGGAACCGGCGGCCCAGGCAATGCCACTCAATTCACCCGATTCGCCGGCACGCCTTACGCAAACACAAATCCGATCACGAACTTTACCGATAACCTGACGAAGATCGTTGGCACGCACACGATCAAGGCAGGAATCTTCTTCGAGTATGCGATCAAGGAAGAGAACCCGTTCCGGCCTTACAATTCCAACATCTTCTTCGACAGCGGTGATGCCGGGAATGTCAACGACACCGGTTGGGCATTTGCCAATGCGCTGATGGGAAACTTCACGCGATATGAGCAGTTCAGCAAAACGATCCTGGCGGAATCTCCGTATCGGAATATCGAGTACTACGTACAGGACACGTGGCGCGCGACATCGAAGTTAACGCTGAATTACGGACTCCGCGTCAATCACGTTCCTCCGCTGTGGGACAAGACGGACCAGTTCACGAACTTCGATCCGGATGCTTACGATCCGTCCAAACGTGTGGTTCTCTATCAGCCCGCCATGGTGGGTAATAACCGTGTCGCGCGTAATCCCGTCACTGGAGAAACCGCGCCGGCCGTGCTCATCGGAGCGATCGTTCCCGGCGTTGGCAGTATCAGCAATGGCATGGTCAAGGCCGGCAAGAACGGCGTTCCGCGTGGCCTGATCGAGGATCGCGGAGCTCAGTGGGGCCCGCGATTTGGATTTGCCTACAACCCCAACAGCAAAACCGTGGTACGCGGAGGCGGCGGCATATTTTTCGAGCGTATTGCCACATCGGCAATCGGATACACGACGAACTTCTTCACGAATCCGCCCGAAGTGCAACTGAGCCAGATGTATTACGGCAATCTTTCGACAATTGCGAGTTCCGCCGGCGTTACATTCCCGCTCACTGTTGTCCAACTGGCGAAGGACGGTCATGTTCCCACCGTCTACAACTTCAATCTCGGAGTGCAGCGAGAACTTCCGGGAAAGCTGCTGCTCGACGTGTCATACGTGGGCACGCAGTCCCGTCACCTGACGGAGTTCAATCCCTTTAACGCTCTTGACTTCGGCAGCGCGTGGTTGCCTCAGAACCAGGATCCGACCAGGCCCGCCAGCGCTAATGGAAGTTCGGCATTGCCGGCGCCTCTATATCGTCCGTTCGCGGGTTATTCAGGCGGCCAGGCAGCCGCGGGACAATCGGCTACCGGCAAGTACAGCTTCGGCGCGTCTGCGAACTACAACGCGCTGCAGGTTTCTGCAAATCGCCGCGCAGGCCGTGGACTCGTTGTCGGCGCTTCGTATACGTGGTCGAAAGCGTTGGGTACGGGTAACAACGGACACCTGACGGACACGCGCGGCGTCAACTACGGGCTGCTCGGCCTGGATCGATCGCACGGGCTGACGTTCAACTACATCTACGACATTCCGAACCTCGCCCGGCCCGGCTCGTTCCTGGACAACTCTTTAGGCCGGCAGATATTCGGCGGCTGGCAGATTTCAGGATTAACCAGCTTCAGTGTTGGCTCGCCTACCGATGTGAGTTATACGTTGACCGGCGTGGCGAATGCACAACGCAACCGCCAGACGACCGGAAGTGAAGACTTCGGGCCGCGCGTGGTCCTGCTGTGCGATCCGAATCTCCCGCGCGGAGAACGGACGATCGAACGGTATATCAAAACCGAATGCGTCACCCAGGCTTCGAGGGGCAGCATCGGCAACGACTCCGGATCGAACGTGTTACGCGGACCCGGCGTCAACAACTGGGACATCTCGCTGTTCAAGAAATTCAAATACGGCGACAGCGAAAGCCAGTACATCCAGCTTCGAATGGAAGCGTACAACGCTTTCAACCACACGAACTGGTCCGGCTTCAGTAACGCGGCTCAGATCAATCCGGCTACCGGCGCGGTCGTCAACACTACGGGCGCGAACGCCTTTGGCGCTCTGAACTCCGTTCGTGGTGTCGGCGCGCTGGGCGGTCCCAGGATCATCTCCCTGGCCGCCAAACTGTACTTCTGAGGAGGTCCGAATGACACGCTACCTCAGTTTGATCGTCGTTTGCCTGATCGCCGCCGGCGTCACATGGCTGATGGCTCAGGCTCCGGCGCCGAATCCTCGCGATGTGAGGCTCATAGGCGACCGGTTCAAACCGCTGACGTTTGATGAAATGAACGCAGCGCAGCGAACGATGATCGAGCACCTGCTGAGCGGTCCGCGGAAAGGAACCGGCGGGCCGTTCAACGTTCTGCTGCGGAGTCCGGAGATGGGCGATGTCGTTCAGGAGTTTGGAGCGAAGATGCGGTTCGGGTCTTCGCTCCCGCCAAAGCTGAACGAGATGGCCATCATCATCGTCGGACGCCACTGGACATCCCATTACGAGTGGTACGCTCACCGCACTGCGGCGGCGCAGGCGGGTTTGAACGAATCGATCATTCAGGCGATTGCCCAGGGCAGGCGTCCTGCGTCGATGGATGCGGACGAAACGATCATCTACAACTTCGCAACCGAATTGCTCAACACCAAACAAGTCGGCGATGCCAACTTCAAGGCTGTTAAAGACCGGTTCGGTGAGCGGGGTGTAGTGGATCTGATCGGCGTGATGGGTTACTACCAGTTGGTGTCGATGCTCCTCAACGTCGATCGGCATCCTCTGCCGGCCGGCGCGAAGCAGGAACTGCAACCTTTGAAGTAAAAATTACGGAATCAGGACGACCTTCCCCGTTGTTTTCCTTCCCGCCAGCGCCTCATGAGCCTTTGCCGCATCCGCTAGCGGAAACGCGTGGTCGACTTTAAATGTCAGGTCACCGCTCAAAAGCCACCGAAACAGGTCGGACGACCGTGAAAGTACCTCGTCGCGGGTCATCGCATAGTGGGTGAGCGAGGGCCGGGTGAGGAACAACGAGCCTTTCGCCACCAGGACCCCCGGATCCACCGGCGGCACGGGACCGCTCGACTGCCCGTAGAGGACCATGTAACCGCGCGTACGAAGACAATTCAGACTCCTGTCGAAAGTGCTCGCGCCGACTGAGTCATAGACCACATCCACGCCTCGCGGTTCCAGCCGTTTCACTTCGGTCTCGAAGTCATGCGTGGAATAAACGATCGTCGCGTCCGCGCCGGCGGCACGGGCCAGTTCGGCTTTCGCGTCGCTGCCGACGGTTGCGTACACGGTGGCGCCGCAGTTCTTTGCCACCTGAATCAGGAGGAGTCCGACGCCTCCCGCGCCCGCATGGACGAGCGCTTTGTGTCCCGCTTTCAGAGGAAAGGTATTGTGGGTCAGATAGTGCGCCGTCATGCCCTGCAGCAGGATTGCGGCACCGAGATGAAAATTCACCTGATCCGGCAGCTGCACCAGCCTCCATGCCGGCACGACCGCATATTCCGCGTACGAGCCCATCGTCATTGCATACGCAACACGATCGCCCGCTTTCACTTCCGTCACACCTTCGCCGACGGAAGTTACCATCCCCGCGCCTTCGTGGCCGGGAGTGAATGGAAGCGACGCGGCCTTCGAAAGGCCGGATCGAAAGTAGATGTCGATGAAGTTCAGACCTGCCGCTGCGATCTTGACGACCGCTTCGCCCTTGCCGGCAGTCGGCGACGGCGATTCTTCGTACTGCAGGACTTCGGGGCCGCCGTAGTTATGGATGCGTATGGCCTTCACGCGGGTCAGCGACGATCGATGAATCCAGAGAGGCTCGCGACGATCGTCAGCAGTTCTCCGGGTTCGACAGGTTTAGCAACGTGCATCTGATATCCGGCTGCGAGCGATTTCACACGGTCTTCGATTCGCGCGAAGGCGGTGAGAGCGACAGCTGGAACCTTTTGCCCAAGCGGGCGTTCGTATTCGCGGATGCGACGAATGAACTCGTAACCATCCACATCGGGCAGCCCAATGTCGGAGATCAGGATCTCCGGCTTCCACTCGAGGAAGGACTCGAATCCCTTATCCGCGTTCAGCGCGGTCTGCACCACGCCGCCGCATTGCTCGAGCACGGCTCGAATCATGTCACACGTATCGAGATCGTCGTCGATCGCAAGAATCCTCAAACCGGCAATCTCGGGCGGACAATCCATCGAGATCTCGCTCCAGCCTGCGCTCGGATGAATCCGGCTCGAAGACAACTCCCGCGCAACAGGCATCAAAGGAATCGTCACAGTAAACGTCGCGCCCTTTCCTTCTCCTTCACTGGCGGCCGTGATCGTTCCGCCGTGCAATTCCATGATGGCTCTGGCAATCGCCAGCCCCATTCCCAGACCGCCGTGAGTCCTCGTCATGACGGCATCCGCCTGGCTGAACCTTTCGAATATGTACGGAAGAAAGCTCGGCCGAATTCCCCGCCCCGTGTCGGTCACGCGGATCTCGATATGCGAATTCACTCGTTCCAGAACAACCTGCACACGGCCGCCTTTGGGAGTGAACTTGATCGCATTCGAGAGAAGATTCCAGACGACCTGCTGCAGCCGCTCGAAATCGCCGGAGATGGGACCGGCCTGGGAGTCGAGCACGGTGTGAATCCGAATCTGGCGGGCGTCGGCGGCAAATAGAAGCGATTCGACTACGGCCGTGATGATATTGGCGGGCTGGACCGGACGGACTTCCAGGCGAAGTTTTCCCATCGTGATGCGGGAGATATCGAGGAGGTCCTCCACGAGCTGCGCCTGTGAACGAATATTGCGGTCGATGACTTCAAGCGCTTTCGTTTCCGCCGTCGCATCCAGCTTCCCCGCGCGCAGCATTCGGACCCAGCCGAGAACCGCCGTCAGGGGCGTGCGCAGTTCGTGACTGATCGTCGCCAGGAATTCGTCCTTGACCCGGTTCGAGAACTCCGCTTCCTGACGGGCCTTTCGCGCTTCGTCCAGGGCCTCGAGCCGCTGCTGCTCGACCTCTTTCTGCTGTGTAATGTCGCGCGCAATGTGGGACACGCCGACGACCTTTCCTTCATCGTCTCTGATGGGAGATACAGTCAGGGAGACGTGAAAGCGTTCTCCGCCTTTGCGGACCCTCTCGGTTTCGAAGTGGTCGATGCGCTCGCCGCGCCCGATACGCTCGAGAATGTCCTCTTCCTCATGCGGCCGGTCGAGCGGAATAAGAAGGCCCATGTGCTTGCCGACGATCTCCATGGCCGGATAACCGTAGACACGTTCCGCCGCCTCATTCCAGCTGATGATAGTGCCGTCAAGCGTTTTACTGATGATGGCATCTTCCGCTGATTCAACGATTGCAGCCAGGTGATACTGGCTGAGGTCTTGTCCACCGCTCGACATAACTGGATGTATTGATTGTTATTGGGGCGGGGCAATCTTCGCAACAGGGAATTTTCAAGAGATGTTGGCATAATCAAAAGATGGACAATCGATATCCCATCGGACAATTCACCTGGACCGGCAGCAATTCTCCGGAGCAGCGCGCCTCAGCCATATCCGACATCGAAGCCGCGCCGCGGAATATGCGCGATGCGATCACCGGCCTGAATGACAGCCAACTCGATACGCCATACCGGGAAAGCGGGTGGACCGTGAGACAGGTCGTCCATCATGTGCCGGACAGTCACATGAACAGCTACATCCGGTTCAAATTCGCGCTGACCGAACATGAACCCAGCATCAAGCCGTACGACGAAGCGATGTGGGCGAATCTCGTCGATGCAAGAAGCGCCCCCGTTGAGCCGTCCTTGAATCTGCTGGAGGGATTGCATCACCGGTGGACGCTTCTCCTGCGGTCGCTCTCGGAGGACGACGTGAAACGGCGGTTTTTCCACCCTGAACTCGGTGTCGTCACCATTGATCAATACATCGCTCTCTATTCGTGGCACAGCAGGCACCACGTCGCGCACATCACGACTCTGCGCAAAAACAAAGGCTGGTAATAAAAAAGCCCCGGCCGACGGCCGGGGCTTTGGTTACTGCTTGTAGCTCGATTTTTACTTCTGCCGATTCAGACCACGGCGGCTGAGTGCGGCGGCAGCCAGGCCGATGCTCATGAGCGTCAGAGATGCGGGCTCCGGCACTTGAGCGGTATCTCCGTATAGCGTGTAACCAACGTAGCGCGTATCCGACTCGAGACTACCGTCAGTGCTGTATTGCGCATCATCAGAATCCCTGAAGTCCGTGCCCCAGCCCAGGTAGTTACCGTTGGTTCCATACAGGCTGATCCAGTAGTTGCCCGCGCCAAGCACCCAATTCGGCAGGTCAACCAAGGCGTAGTAAAGCTCGTTGTCCGGATTCGGGATCTTCGTATACTGCGCCCCCGTGAGGTTCAGCGACAGAAGTTCGGTGTCAAACGGGACGTTCCAGATCGAGATGTTGAGGTCGTCCGAGGCTGCACCGATATCGTGGATGGCGAATCTGGCCTGCACGAGATTCGTGGGGCCTCCCAGCGTGAAAGAACCAAATGTCCGAAAATTCGGCTCAGTACCGCAGGGTGAACACCAGCCGGAATCCCAGGTATCCAATGGCTGGTCCCAAACAACCGCTGCTTGCGCGGACGTTCCCGCCAGCATCAGACCAATTATGGCTACTACTGCAAGAAATCCTTTTTTCATCAGGAACACCTCTCCGTTCGAATAGAAACTGGACCAAGACACGGCAATAGCAGGACCAAAAGCGATTTTGCCGTCCAAGTGTTGCAATGAAATAACATAACCCGTTAATGGCTGAATTCTTCGGACACCGGCCATCGTAAAAACTACCGACAACATCTTGACATCAGATGCCTAACATGCTTGTTTTCAATCAGCAACAGGGTTATCGAATCTTGTAAGGAAACCCAACATGCCGGGACCTTGGTACTACTCTTTCTCGTATGGATGCCCGAGCGCGCGTGGGGCGCGTGAGGTACCGATGAAGCCCGCCAGGACGACGATCGTGAGGACGTAGGGGATGATCTGAATGTATTCCACACGAACATTCGGAATAACGCCTTGCATCTGGATGGATGCCGCTTCGGCAAAACCGAACAGAAGACAGGCAAGCATCGTCTGAACGGGACGCCACTTTCCGAAAATCAGAGCCGCCAGCGCGATGAAACCCCGCCCGGCGGTCATGTTCCTCGTGAACAGAGATGACTGGCCGATCGCCAAATACGCGCCACCGAGCGCCGCAAGAGCGCCCGACAGCAATACGCCTGCATAGCGGATCCGAGCCACACTCACGCCCGCCGTATCGGTGGCTTCAGGATTCTCACCGGCAGCGCGCAAACGTAATCCAAAAGGCGTGCGGTACAGGGCGTACCAAACGACGGGAACCATGGCGAATGCCAGCACGATGGGTACGTTCGGCATCAGGTTGTCGCGCGGAATCTGCGGCGTGGATCCGGTTGTTTGAAACAGCGCGCCACTCAACAACGTGGGGACGCCAAGCATAAGGATGTTGATCGCCGTTCCCGTGACCACCTGATTGGAATCGAACCGGATGCAGGCGACGGCGTGAATGGACGCGATGAACATGCCCGCCCCGATTCCGGCCAGCAGCCCGATCCATGGATCTCCTGCATAGTGCGTCACGACCGCGCTCGTGAAGGCACCCGCCAGCATGAGCCCTTCGAGCGCGATGTTGATGACGCCTGCACGCTCCGAAAAGAGACCGCCGAGAGCAGCCAGCAGCAGAGGCGTCGCGAGGCGAATCGTCGAGAAGAGGATTGAAAGGCTGAGAATGTCCGCCATCTATTTTTGCGCTCCCCCGAGCTTGCGCCGGAACAGCGCTTCAGCAGCAACAAAGAGGATGACCAGCGCCTGCAGAATCAGAACCAGATCTTTGGAGACTTTCTCCATGAAGATGTCCACGAACAGGCCGCCCCTGGTCAATGCGCCGAAGAACAGGGCGGCAAGCAACACGCCGACCGGATGATTGCGTCCGAGAAGCGCGACCGCGATTCCCGTAAAACCGTATTGGGGTGAAAAGCCCTGGTAGTACCGGTAGCGATGGCCAAGGACCTCGTTGATCGCAACCATACCTGCCAGTCCTCCCGATACTGCCATGGCAAACACGATCTGCTTTTTTACCGAGATCCCGCCGTATTCTGCCGCGCTGGGATTCGCGCCGGTCGCGCGGATTTCGTAACCCCATTTCGTGCGCCAAAGAAAAACGTAAACGAGCGCGCACGCGATGATGGCGAGGACAAACGCAACGTTGAGCGGAATCCGCGACGGGAGTCCGGGAACGAAGTCGCCAAGACGAGGTATGTGGGCAGCGGCGCCAATCGGAAACGTTTCGAGAATGGGATCGCTCGGCTCCTTGAAATAGGTCTGCGTAAGCGCGCTCGCGACACCAACGGCGATGAAGTTCAACATGATCGTGTTGATGACTTCGTGCGACCCGAATCGCGCCTTCAAAACTCCTGGAATCGTGCCCCAGAGCGCGCCGCTCATGATCGCCACAAGGCATGTGAGCGGGATCAGAATCCACGCTGGGCTTGTGGCGAAGGCAATCCCGGCGCACGCTGTCGCGAGAGCGGCGACCGTCAACTGGCCTTCAGCCCCGATGTTGAGCAGCCCGCAACGGAACCCGACTGCAACCGCCAGACCGGTGAAGACGAGCGGCGTTGCATAAAACAACGTGTAGCCGATGCCGTCCGGCCAGGAGAGGGCACTGCCGATGAGGAGGCGGTACGTCTCGATGGGATCGTCGCCGATGATCGCCACGACGACACCCCCGACCACGAACGCGGCGAAGATGGCGATCAGGGGGTAGAAAAGTTCCCGAAGTGCTTTCATTTTTCGTTATTCCCCACCTTGTGAGGGCAATAACCTGAGCCAATCGTGGGAGAGCGCGATATTCCCCTCCTCGGCCGAGGAGGGGTGGACGCGACCTCAAGAAAATATCGCGCAGCAACCTTGTTGGGAGCGGACGGGCGCACAGCGCAAGCGCGAGAGCGCGCAGCCTCAAAGGTGGTACGGTCAAGTGTCCGATTATCGGTCGCTTGAACCAACCACCTTTGAGGCTGCGCGCTCTCGCGCTTGCGCTGTGCGCCCGTCTGCGCGAAACGAGGTCGCTTCGCGAAATCTTCTTGATCGCGCAGCCACCCCTTGGCCAAGGAGGGGAATATCGCATCCTTCCCCCCTTTTGATGCTTGAAGTATATTGACGCCCTCAGGAGGGGTGGCGCGAAGCGCCAAGGTGGTCGATTTCGCCTCACGATCCCCGCTAACCACGTCTTCCCCCCGTCATCATGAGTCCAATCTCTTCCTTCGTCGCGCGCGACGGATCCACCTCGCCTGCAATGCGTCCGTCATAGATCACCAGCAGCCGGTCCGCGAGCGCCGTGACTTCTTCCAGCTCGGCCGACACCAGCAACACCGCGCAGCCGGAGTCTCGAAGGCCGACGAGCTTGCGATGAATGAACTCGATCGCGCCGATGTCCACGCCCCGCGTCGGCTGCGACACCAGCAGCAGCTTCGGCGGCAGCCCGAATTCGCGACCGATGATGAGCTTCTGTTGATTCCCTCCGGACAGGGCGCGCGCTGGAAGTTCGGCGTTCGCCGGACGCACATCAAAATCCTGAATCACCCGCGCCGCATGCCCGCGGATCGCAGCGTCGCGCAGCATGACGCCGCCGCGGCGGGACACCGCAGGCTCGCGGTAATGAACGCCGAGTATCGAGTTCTCCGCGAGACTCGAATCCAGAAGCAGGCCGCGCCGATGTCGATCTTCCGGAATGTGGGCAATGCCGGCCTGATTGCGTTCACGCGCGCTGAGCGTCGAAATGTCTTTTCCCCTGAACTCCACACGGCCGCTCACATGACGCGGCTCGATGAGACCCGCCAGGGCTTCGATCAATTCGGTCTGGCCGTTTCCTTCAACGCCTGCGATACCGACGATCTCGCCTGCGCGGACATCGAACGTTACGCCGCGGAGCCGATGTCCTGCAGAAAGCTGCCGCACACTGAGAACAACATCACCCGGGTTCGCCGGCTTCTTCTCGACGCGCAGCAGAACATCCCGCCCAACCATCAATCGAGCGAGTTCTCCCGCAGTAGTTTCGGCAGTCTTCCGCTGCCCCACGACTTTGCCGTCCCTCATGACGGTCACTTCATCCGACAGCGCCAGGACCTCCTCGAGCTTGTGAGTGATGATGACGACCGTCTTTCCCTGCGTGCGCATTCGCCTCAGAATCTGAAAGAACTCTTCCACTTCCTGAGGCGTCAAGACCGCCGTCGGTTCGTCGAGGATAAGAATGCGGGCTTCACGAAACAGCGCCTTCAATAGTTCGACACGCTGCTGCTGTCCAACGGACAAAGTCTCGATGATTGCCGCCGGATCGATTGCCAGATGAAACTCTTCGGACAACTTACGAATGCGCTGATGCGCGCCGGCCATATCCAGAGCCACCGCTGAGCCCGGCTCGGCGCCAAGAACGATGTTTTCAGCAACCGTCATGGTGTCCACGAGCATGAAGTGCTGGTGGACCATTCCGATCCCGAGCGCGATGGCGTCGTGTGGCGAATGGATCGGCTGCGGTTTCCCGTCGACCAGAATCTCGCCGCCGTCGGCGCGATAGAAGCCGTACGCGATTTTCATCGCCGTCGATTTGCCGGCGCCGTTTTCGCCGACGATGGCATGAATCGATCCGGGATGAACCGTGATATTCACGCCATCGTTGGCGCGCACGTTTCCAAAGCGCTTCGTGATGTTTCGCAGCTCGAGCACTATTTCTCCATCGCGTTCGTTACCTTGATTTGACCGCTGATGATTTTCTGCTTTGCGGCTTCCACCGCTTCAATGACTGCAGGGGAAACGAGACTCTTGTTGTAGTCGTCGAGCGAATACCCGACGCCGTCGTTTTCGAGGCCGTAGACATGTACGCCGCCGATCGCGCGGTTTTCCACGCGATCCAACACGATCTGATAGACCGCATTGTCGACGCGCTTGACCATGCTCGTGAGGACGAAGCCGGGCTTGACCCAGTTCTGATTGGAATCGACGCCGACCACGAACTTCAGCGCGCGCCCGTCCTGACCTGTGCCGTACTGTTCGGCGGCATCGAAAGCGCCAAGCCCCGAATTGCCGGCGGCCGCGAAAATCACGTCTGCGCCTTTTTCAATCTGTGTCCGGGCGAGTTCCTTGCCTTTCACCGGATCGTTCCAGGCGGTATCCGTGACGCCGATGTAGTTCGGTATGACGCGCACAGAAGGGCTCACTGCCTTCGCGCCTTCTTCATATCCGACAGCGAACTTGTGAATGAGCGGAATGTCCATGCCGCCGACGAAGCCCAGAATGCCCGACTTCGATGTCATGGCAGCGATCATGCCGACAAGGTAAGACCCTTCGTGCTCCTTGAAAATCAGCGATGCCACATTCGGAAGCTGGCTGACGCCGTCAACGATCGCGAAGTTCAGGTCTGGATAGTCTTTGGCGACGGCTTCGATGTGCGGCGTCTGCGCGAACCCGACACCGATGATGAGTTCGTAATTCTCCTCGGCAAATGCCCTCATCGCGGGCTCGATGGACGTCGCATCTCCGGGCTCGGCGTCGCGCAGAACGATGGGTAAAGTTTTTGCGGCGCGACTGACACCCTGCCACGCGGCGGCGTTGAAAGAACGATCATCCTTGCCGCCGATATCGAAAACGATCCCGACGTGAACCTTCGACGCGTCCCTGGAGGCGCCCGAACCCGCCGGCCGGCACGCTGCGCACACGGCGCACAGGATGAGCGGAGCGAATGCAAGCCCGACAGGGCGCAGCCAGTAAGTAAGCAGACACCTTGCCGTCACTTTTGAAGGCCCTTTCCCTCACGTACGGTGACAAACTGCCCGGCGACGACATTTGCGAGGCGATCGACCTGACCGCTGGGCCACGTGATCTCGATGCTGTCGGCCAGAGGCCGGTTTCCGAGACCGAAAGTCAGGACCAGTTCACTCTGCGAAAGGTAGCTGGAACCGCTTCGCATCATCTGCCACTGCCTGTCCGGACCGGCATTGACCTTCACGACGGCTCCGATTCCGTTTCGGTTCGAACGTTCGCCTGCAAGCCGAATACGCAGGCTCTTATTAATTCCGGAATCGTTGCGGAAGAGCCTTGCGGCGCCGCCATTGACCGTCATGAGCAGATCCAGGTCGCCGTCATTGTCGATATCCGCATAAGCCGCTCCACGCGCGACCCTGGGCGCGGCGAATTCCGGTCCAAGAGCTTTCGTAACGTCCGTGAACTTTCCGCCGCCGTTGTTCCGGAAGATATGCGGCGGCTGCGCGTATTTGATGCGCGACTGAATACGTTCGATATCCGCTTCGATGTGGCCGTTGGCGACGAATATGTCGAGCCATCCATCAAGGTCGTAATCGAAGAAGAAGCATGCGAAACCCAGTGTCAGCAGACTGGCGCGGCCGACTTCTGAGCGTGGAGCTTCGTCGACGAAGAGGCCGTTTCCTTCGTTGTGATACAGCGACAACATCTGGTTCGAGAAGTTGCTGATGATGACGCTCGGCCTTCCTGATCGATCGTAGTCCGCCGCATCCACACCCATTCCGGCGCGCGCAACGCCATCTTCACTGAACGCAATTCCGGCGAGAACGCCGCGATCCGAGAAGCTCCCCTTGCCGTTATTAACGTAGAGCTTGTTCGGCTGGGTGTCGTTCGCCAGAAGGATGTCCGGCCAACCGTCCGAGTTCTGGTCGAGGATGGCAACACCGAGCCCTTTGGACGTGGCGTCCTGCAGGCCCGCCTTGTCGGTGACATCGGTGAAAGCTCCGCCTCCGTTGTTTCTCCACAACCGCGGGGATGCTCCTTTATATGACTCCGGCGTGCAGTAGGATTTGCGGGCCCCGTCGAGCGTGCAATGGATGTCTTTGTCGATGGACCACTGCACGTAGTTCGCGACGACGAGGTCCAGGTGGCCGTCACGGTCGTAATCCACCCAGGCCGCGCTCGAACTGAATTCATCCTTGCCGGCGAGTCCGGAGGCGGCTGTGGCATCAATGAAAGTTCCCTTGCCTGTATTGCGGAAAAGCCGGCTCTGACCGAGCGCCGTTATGAAGATGTCGTCGGTCCCGTCATTGTTGTAGTCGCCAACGGCCGCGCCCATCCCATAGATTTCGATTGCGAGCCCGGCGGTGCGGGTCACATCGATGAACGTGCCGTCGCGATTGTTTCGATAAAGCTGCGGCGTGCTGCCGCGACGCGGCTGGCCCGGCCAGGTCGTGCCGTTGACGAGCAGAATGTCCTGCCAGCCGTCTCCATCGAAATCGATAAAAGCGCAGCCCGGACCAAGAGTTTCCGGAAGGTACTTTTTACCGAAGGCGCCGTTGATGTGAACGAAGCGGATTCCGGCTTTCGCGGTGATGTCGGTGAAACGCACTGGAGTTGTGTTTTGCGCGCCGAAATGCGGCTCTATCACGGACAACAGGAAACACAGAGACACAAAGACACAGAGGCGGCGCATCAGTTCGACACCGCATGTTCATGGATCGCCTGACGCTCGTTATTGTCCGCAGGATTGCTGAGACGATACGGTCCGGTGATCGCCTGCGAAGACTCATCTGCCTTGAAACGCAGATACCGTTTCTCGTGCTCGCGGGCTTTGTCTTCCTGTCCGAGGCCGTTGTAGCAAAGCATCAGGTTGTAATGCGCCTGGATATCTTCCGGATCAATGGTCAGTACGTACTGAAACTCCTTGATCCCGTCGGCGTATTTCCGCAGCAGGAACAGCGTCCGCCCCGCGTCGTTACGAACCACCCGGTCACGCGGATATTGGGCAAGCACTCGTCTGTATCGATCCAGCGCTTCTTCATATTTGCCCTCACCACGAAGCGCTCTGGCATAGAAGAAATTCGCACGAGCCAGATCAGGGCTTAAGGCGAGAGCGCGTTCGAGGACTTCTTTCGCTCCTTCAAGGTTCCCTTCCTGCACACGTACACGACCAATGTTGACCCAGCCGTCAGGGTTCTTCGGGTCGATCTCCGTTATTTTCGTGAATGCCGCTTCCGCGTTTTTCAGGTCACCTTGCAGGAAGAGACCGATGCCGTAATCGTTCCATCGCGTCCAGTCGTCGGGCTTCAGAACGGTCTGTGGTGAAGGTGAGGCTCCGGCCGAGCCGGAAACACGAATCGTCTTTTCGTCCTGAGCGATGGTGATGATCGGGAGGTCCGGGATCTTCTTCAGCTTCCCCGAAACGCGACTCGTATCACCGGTGAAGATCCAGCGGCCATCGTCGTAGTGCGGTGTATGGGGCTGGCCTTCAGAATCGCGGATGCCGGCATAGGCGAATTGCGTATTCCACCATGCGAACTTTCGATAGTGCAGTCTGGCTTTCAGTTGGATCTTGTCGCCGGCGTTTTTCGGTATCTGCAATCTGTAACGGACAGTGTCTGCCGCGCCGGGAGGAATCAGCCTTGTGTATACGAGCGCGCGAGTAGACCACGCGTTTCGTTTATTGATCGGGTTGCCGTGCGCATCGACCTGCAGCGATCGATAGAAATGGGCTGTCTTGTCAACCGGACCGCGTCCTTCATCATCGACCTTTCCGCTCCAGAAGATGACCTGGCCCTTGTCGTCGACGGCTTGAAGCTCGACCCACACGTCGAATGCGTCGACGGTTCCTCCCGGAAAGAAGTGGCCGACCTTTCGCGTTCGGACGACGACATCCACGCGCGCAGAATCACCCCGACGAACGACAGCGTCAACCCGGTCGAGCGGAGCCGTTATCTGTGTCGCGGGATGTGTTGCGGCGCCCTGGCCTGCGACTGCGGCGTCTGCCTCTTCACCAACGGCAAATGTTGTTGCTATCTCCTGAGGCGCGACCAGCGTCGTGCTGACAGGCGACGCCGACGAAACAGAGAAAATGTCCACAGTGACGATGTTGTCTTTGAGGAATTTCTCGACGGTGTCGAATTGCTCCTTGTCTTCGTTGGCAATAGGCAAGGCCGTGTTTGCGCCGGGAAACCGGTGCGAATGAACCATTCCGTTCACATTGCCCAGATCGTTCGAGGGAACCAGAGGCATGTGGCAATCGACGCATCTCTGCGACTTGGGCGGATAGTAAAAGGATCGGGCGCCCTGACCGGAAACGCCGCTGGCCTGCCAGGCGTCGTAGTCGTTGAAGCCGCGGAACCACCTGTAATTGTTCACAGGAACGTCGAGATGCACTTTGTGACAGCTCGAACAGAAGTCCGCCGTCTGACTCCTCACGAACGGCTTCATAAAAGCCCGGCGATGCGGCTCGGGATTCACGCGCACAACGAAGTCGTGTATTGCGCGCACGACCTTGTTCTCGCTCGTAGCAAGGTCATGAAGAGCCGGATACTCGTGCACATAATCGCCCTGCCCCATGGTGCTCTTCACCGCAACGATCGAATGACAGGAGACACAGCCCAGTCCGGCATGGGCCTCGGGCTTGTCGATGAAATTCGCGACGGGCTGCTCCATCATGCCGCTGAACAGCACCGCCGGATCGTGACAGCCGGCGCACCACTTGGGTGATCGGTTCCCGTTGACCTCCTGCATGTACTCGATGCTTTTCCGGTACCACTGATTGTTGAACGACGAAAACCGGTGAGCCGAACTCGACCACTGCTTGTAGATGTCGGAGTGGCATCGCTCGCAAGACTGCGATCCCATGAAGTATTTCGAGGGGATCGTCTTGCCGTCGTCCGTCTGAGCGGAACTTGGAAAGAACAAGCCTTTCGGTCCGTCGCCTTCGCCGTCCATGGCCGCGGGAGGCATTTCCGGATTATTAATCACATGGCTCGACTGCCAGGCGATTGTTCGAACAGCCCACGCTCCAAGCCCTATCCCCACCGTCGCCACGGCGACCAGGCCATATGCCAGTACCTTCCGGCGAGACCCGAGGAGATGCGCTGCCAGAAGCGCGGCGCCAAGCACACTCGCAGCGATATGCGCATTGAGCCAGCCGGTATACGGCCGGGGCGTGCCGGTAAAGACGAGAACCATGCCGACTGCGGCTCCTGCCGTAAGCAGCAGCCAGGCTGGAAGCGCGCCGCGACTGGGTTCGCGGCGATATCCGGCAAAAATAAATGGGATCAAAATCGTGATTACGAGTCCGGCGGCGAGATGCAGGAGCACGGCGCCAACATATGCAAGATTCGCCTGCGGAATTGCGTAGAGCCAGACGCCGGTCAGCGACAAAATCAAAACCAGAAGAGATCTGAATTTAGATGTCATAAGAGTGCCCGTGAATTATCCAGAATTTTGCGCCGCGATTTCAGTAATATCGTTGCCACTCATGAAAAAGAAGATGTTACGGCGAACCTTTATCGCGGGTTCGGTCCTGGCGGGCATCCATACTGCATTCGGCGCTCAAAAAGCGCCGGAGTCGGCCGGGCCTGCAGACCCAGCGCTCATCGAAAACCTCGTCGCGTCGTATCGAATCCTGGCCCAGCAGGGAGTGCTCGACGGCTTCGGCCACGTCAGCGCGCGTCACAATCGAGCAGCCAATCGATTCATCATGTCTCGATCGCTGGCGCCGGAACTGGTGACCGCCGGCGATCTCATAGAATTCGATCTCGATGGCAACGCCGTCGACGCGAAGGGCCGCGCGCTGTATTCCGAGCGGTTCATCCATGCCGAGATTTATCGCGCGCGACCCGATGTGCTCGCGGCGGTTCACAATCATGCCGCGTCGTTGATTCCGTTTGGCGTGACGACGGTGCCGCTGCGGCCCATGTATCACATGGCTTCGTTCATCGGGAACGGCGTACCGATCTTCGATATCCGCAAGACGTTCGGCATGACCGACATGCTCGTCAGCGATTCCGCGAAAGGCCGCGCTCTCGCCCAGGCACTGGGTGACAAAACCTGCGTGCTGATGCGCGGGCACGGCGTGGTCGTCACTGGACCTTCGATTCAACACGCCGTCGGGCGCAGCGTTTACCTCGATGTGAATGCGAAGGTGCAGGCACAGGCGATGGCTCTCGGCGGAACCGTCACATACCTCGATCCGCAGGAAGCGCAAAAGATGATGGAGGCCGGAGAGAATCGGGGCTACGAGCGACCGTGGGAATTATGGAAGGCTAAGGTCGTCGGAAAGTAACCACAGAGGCACGGAGACACAGAGGCTCTGCGTCTCTGTGTCTCCGTGGTTCAACTATTCAGGGGCTTTGCAAACTTCCACAAGGCATATCGAATATGTCGAATTCCGACCGGGAGGCGGCACTTCAAGCCCTTTCTCGGTCATGAGCTTTCGCAGCAGCGCTGCCGTTTCCGGATGCGGGATCGCGGACTGCACGCCGACTCGCACCAGCCCTTCAGCCCAATCCAAAGGCAGCCAGCCGTAGCCGACCAGCGGGCCGGCGCGCGTATCGCGGCTTCCTTTATCGCGCACATCAAGCTTCGCGCCTTTGTCGACCAGCATCTGCACGACTTCGTTGTAACCCTTGTGCGCTGCGCCATGGAGAGCGCGGCGGCCATTCGAATCGACGGCATTCGGATCGATACCGAGGTCAAGGCACAGTTTCACTGCCTCGATGCTTTCCTCTTTGCTCCACTGATGAGTAATGCCTTCAACCCAGCCGATTCCGGATGCGACCGCCAGAGCCGTCACACCCTGCTTCGTCGCAAGCAGCGGGTCGGCGCCGCGAGCCAGCAGGAGCTTCATGAGTTTGATATCACCCGACTGCGCGGCGCGCAGGAACGGCGTCGCTCCATCTTCACTCAACCATTGATTGGTGAAGACGGTTCGCGTTTCCGTGTTGTCGAGAGAACGCGCGTTCACGTTGGCGCCTTTGTCGAGTAGCTTCGTGATGAACTCCAGGTGATCGATGTCCGATTTGCGTGTGGGGTAATCGCCGCCTTCAATGTTTCTGTTGTCGGTCGCGATGTAGAGCGGAGTCCATCCGCCTTTGTTCGCAAGATTGACGTCGGCCCCATGATCGATGAGGTAAGAAGCAAACTTGTAGTGACGGTTCTGCGTGGCAGTCAGGAGCGGTGTCCAGCCGTAACCGGACATCTGATTGATGTCCGCGCCTGCGGCAAGCAGGATCTTCGCGGACTCGAGGTCTCCCTGCCGCGATGCGAACACGAGCGGCGTCAAACCGCCGCCTCCGCCTTCCTGCCTTGGAGCCGGAGCATCATCATCGTCATCTGCCGGTGGAGCCGGAGGCGGCGCCGGAGTCGCAGCCGCTGCTGCTGCCGCTGCGGGAGCGGCGGCGGGGGGCGTCGCGGAGACGCGGGCACGACGCCCGCCGCCTTCGATTCGCGATTGCGCTTTGATGTCGGCGCCGTTGTCGACGAGGACTCTTACGGCAGCCGGATGCTCCTGTTCGATGGCCCACATTAACGGTGTCGTCTGGCGAACGGCATCTTTGGCATTCACGTTGGCGCCGTTATCGATCAGCGTCTTCACTGCAGCGGGATTGCCGTTGTGCGCCGCAAGCATCAGAGGCGTCTCACCATTGGGACCCGCCTCGTTTGCATCGGCGCCGGCCTTGATCAGCCGTTCGATCATTGCGGCATTGCCGCCGAGGCTCGCCAGGTACAACGGCGTCGCGCCTGTACGATTCACGACTTTGATTCTTGCTCCCGATCGAATCAGCAGGTCTGCCGTTTCCAGATCCGAGCGGTACACGGCCCAGTGAAGCGCGGTCGCGCCGTCGGCTTGAGGAGCGTTGACGTCTGCTTTCTGCTGAATCAGGGCGCGGACGGCAGCTTTATCGCCCTTCATCACGGCATCTGCGACATCGCTTCGGCCCGCAGCGAAAGAAGCAGTCGACAGCGAAAGTACTACTGCCGCTGTTGCGATTGTTCGTTTCAGGTTCATAGTTTTTCGAGCCTCCCGGTGCTGTCGCCAATGCTTTCCTGATGAATGTCGAACATGTCGAGAATGCTGAGCAGCAGGTTGCCGGTGCTGACGGTCTTGCTTGGATATCCGAGGTGCCGGCCGCCCTTCAGTTTTCCAGACGCGCCGCCAAGCAGGACGTGCGGCACATCGTAATGGAGGTGCTGATTCGAATTGCCCATATTGGTTCCGTGCAGGATCAGCGTGTGATCCAGGATCGTCCCGTCGCCTTCGCGGATCGACTTCAGCTTGTTTGCGAAATACGCTGTGCACGCGATGTGATAACGATTCATCTTGGAGTACTCCTGAATCGTCTCCGGCCGTTCCGCATGATGCGAAAGGCCGTGGAACCCGCCATTGGCGCCGCTGGCGGGATAGGCGCGGCCGGTCAGGTCACGCGCTCCCAGCAATGTCGAGACGCGTGTGATGTCGCCCTGGAAGGCAAGCGCGTTCAGATCGAATTGCAGTTTGATGTGTTCGTCGAACGTTTCCGGCACGCCGGTCGGCACAGTCGACGCGGGCGTTGCGCTGGACGCCTGCGCCGCATTCTGCAGCCGGCGTTCGATCTCGCGCACGTCGGTCATGTATTCGTCGAGGCGCCGGCGGTCGGTCGCTCCGACCTGAGTCTTCAACCGGGCGAGGCTGTGGGTGACCAGATCCAGAATGCTGCGATCCTGTTGTCTCCGAATCGCGCGCTCGGACGCCGTACTGCCGTCACCGAACAATCGCTCGAAGACGATCTGCGGATTGATCTCCATCGGGTTCGGACGCGTCGGCGAGGACCACGAAATCGAATTCGTGTAGGCGCAGCTGTAGCCTTCGCCGCACGTGCTCGAGCTGCCCTGCGGATCGTCGATACCCATCTGGAGAGACGGCAGCAAAGTATCCTGCCCGATCTTCTGCGCGATCATCTGATCGATCGTGGCTCCGTTGTAGACGTCCGCGCCCGCAGTCTTCTTGGGTTTGTTCGCGCACAGGAATGCCGACGCAACCCAGTGATCAGCGCCCGTAGCGCCCGGAGGCGGCTCGGCGGACTTGCAGTGCAGACCGCTGAGAATCACAGTGTGATCGCGAAGGGGTTCGAGCGGCATCATGATCGGAGTGAACTCGAAGCCCGTTCCTTCCTTCTTCGGCACCCAGTAACCGGGAGCCATGCCATGCGGATAAAAGATCGCGGTGAATCGCGGCTTCACGTTCGCCGCGGTATTTCTTAACGGAGTCTGCGCCGGAAGCATCGCTTCCAGAAACGGCAGCGCAATCGTCACACCGGCGCCATGGAGGAAGGTCCGGCGGGAAAGATGTCTCCTGGTTATGAACATAGTCTCGACTCCTAGTTGTCCGTGGACGCCACTTTCATGTTCATCGTGAATGGCGCGCTTTTGACGATTCCCATAACAATCGACGAAAAACGGTAATTATTGCGTTCAGCATCCTTGACGATCGCGCGGACCAGCGGCATGTCGTAATGTTCAATACCGCGGCCGAGGCTGTAGATCATCAGCTTTTCCGTGATGACTCGCACAAACTGCGGCGAGTATTTCATCAGCGCGTCGCGCAGACCTGCCGGACCGTTGACTCGCGTGCCGTCGACAAGCTGGCCCGATGCATCGATCTCAACGCCGCTGTCCGTGGTGCGCCACAACCCGATCCCGTCGAAGTTTTCGAGCGCAAATCCGATCGGGTCCATGATCTTGTGGCAGCTCATGCACGGCTCCACGGCGCGATGCTTTTCCATCTGCTGGCGCAGCGAAAAGACCTTGCCCGGTTCGGTTTTTTGGTCCTCGAGCTTGGGCACGACCGGCGGCGGATCGGGAGCATTGACGCCCAGAATCTTCTGCATCACCCACTGGCCGCGTCCGACCGGCGAAGTCCGGAACGGCTGCGCGGAAACAACCTGCACCGCTCCCTTGCCGAGCAAACCGCGGCGAGCATCGAGTTCGGGGCCGAGCGTCACGCGCTGGAACTGACTTCCATAAACATTCGGAATTCCATAATGCTTCGCCAGCCTTTGGTTGACGAATGTGTAATTCGCTGTGAGGAGATCGATGACGTTCCGGTCTTCTCGAACGATGCTGCCGAAGAACAACTCGGCTTCGCGGCGCATGGCCTGACGCAGGTTGTCGTCGAAGTCGGGGAATGAGGGCACGTCCGGATATGCAGCCTGCAGACCGCGGAGGTTCAGCCACTGCCCGGCAAAATTCGTGATCAGCGCTTCCGCTTTCGGGTCGGCCAGCATCCGCTTGACCTGCTGCTGCAGCACCGACGCATCTTTCAGGCGACCCTGGGATGCGAGATTCATCAGTTCGTCATCCGGACTGCTGCTCCACAGGAAAAACGACAGGCGTGATGCGAGTTCGAGGTCACTGATCCGCCACGTCTGGCCCGTCGCAAGATTGGCCGGCTCCGCTTCAATGCGGTAAATGAATTTCGGCTCGGCAAGAATCGCGCGCAGAGCCATCTCGATACCATGGTCGAAGTCCGCGCCCTTCCGGCCGGCTTTGTAGATCTCCATCAAGCCTTCCATGTCTTCGGCATTGGCGGCCTGGCGGAACGCGTGGCGCGCAAGATTGGAAATGATCTGTTGAGCGCAACGTTCTTCAGTCGCAGCGCTCGTTGGACGGCAAGTGAAAATTTTCTTTCGTGCCGGTGTCTCCAGCGCTCCGACGGAGTTGTACGGACCTTCGATGCGGACGCTGCCGACATGCGGATAGAACGTGAAGCCCTCGATGCCGCCGGTCTCGATCGTGGTGCGCAGAAACGCCTTGTTGAGATCGTTGACCGGAGCGAGGTTTGTCGCGAGGAACGTGACGCCGATCGTGTGCCGGCCGGCCCTGGCCGAGAATTTCAGATCGATAGTGCCGGGCTCGCCCGTACCGCCTCGGGACTGGACGCCTCTGTCCCAATCGACGAGAGCGATCCGCTCGCCGTCGATACTCACTTCGAGCTTCTCGCCGCGTATGCCGCCGAACGTTCCGGAACCGCCCATGTTCCCTCTCTTCACGCTATAGATCTTCAGGGCGTATTCGCCGTCGACAGGAAACTCATGGTGAATGATCGTGCCGCCGCGAGTGCCGAACGGGAGACCTTCGACGTGATAGTTCTGCGTCGTGTCGACTGGAATCGTGTAAACAGTCTGAATCGGAGCGGTCACATTGCCGATGGCGAGCCGGCTGATCTTACCTGCCGCGGAAATGTACGCTTCGAGCAGCGCCGGCGAAAGTGTCAGCGCGCCGGCCATGTTGTCGAAGCCATGCGTGGAATCGTCGGAAGGCAGAAACTTCGTGGCGTCGATATCGACGGCCAGCAGGTCGCGGATGACGTTCGTGTACTCGGTTCGGTTCAATCGGTGGAGTCCGGGCGCCGGCATCTTTGCGACGGCCGTCCGATCCAGCTCATTTTCGAGCCACACGATCATCGACTCGAAAGTCGCGGCATCCGGGCGCCGCATGCCCGACGGCGGCATCATTCCAGCCCGAAGCTTGCGGACAATCTTTTCCCAGGCTTCCGGATCACTCTGAACGCGCGCCGGATCCAGTTTGTCGAATACCATCTTGCGGGCTGCTTCCGACATCTGGCCACCGGCATTCCTCGCTTTTTCGCTGTGACACGCGATGCAGTACTGGTCCAGAAGCGCCTTTTCCGCCGCAGCGGTTGTGACCGTCGAAGCCGCGGACTGGGGTTGCCTCACTGTCTGGCCGGAAACCGCCACAACGGTCGACAAAAGAGCGATCGACCCTGCCACTGAGAGCTTTCTTTTCATGAGTACTCCGCAAGGAAATGCAAAGAAGTGATATAGCAGCGCGAGAATATACCAGGGCCGACAAAAAGGTCTAATGGATTGATACTGTTGCTATAAAATGCACTCATGAAGTGGACTTATAAAGCCGGCTTGTGGCTCGCAGCCACCGCAATGCTCGCCGCTATGGCGTTCGGGGCCGGTCAGGACAGCGAACCCACCAAAATAGAAAAAATCGTCAACACCACCTGCATGGGGTGTCACGAACTGCGTGTGATCCAGACCCAGGCTCTCGACGCCGCAGGCTGGAAAAAAGTCGTCAGTTCGATGATCGAAAAGGGCGCCAAGGTCGAAAAAGAAGACGTCCCGATGCTCGTCAGCTATCTCGAAGAGAACTTCGGACCGCTGCCCGAGGGCCCTGCCAAACGGATCGTCCTCGAAAAGTGCACGATGTGCCACGATCTGAAGCGCGTCCGCCAACATTTTGCGTCCCCCGAGGAGTGGGCGGAAACGCTGGGCGCGATGGAGAACGAAGGGCTGATGGTCAATGACGAGGAGTACGAAGCGTTGTTGAGATATCTGGCGCGAAATTTCCGGCAGTAAACGCCAAGGCGCAAAGGCGCAAAGACGCAAAAAATTCGGGGTCAGACCCGGCAAGCTGATGAAGCAAGGGTCCGACCCCGAATTTTTTTGCGTCTTGGCGCCTTTGCGTCTTCGCGTTTAAAGCTCCGAAAGCCTCCCGGTGCTATCCCCCTGCTTATCCTGGTTGATTCCATACATATCCAGGACGCTCAACAGAAGATTTCCGGTCGTCACCGTCTTCCGATCGAAATGGATATGACGCCCGCCTTTGTGCTTGCCGTTCATACCACCGATCAGGAAGTGCGGCACATCGTAGTGCTGATGCTGGTTGGAATTGCCCATGTTGGTCCCGTGCAGGATCAGCGTCTGATCCAGCAGCGTGCCGTCGCCGTCACGAGTTTCCTTCAGCTTGTTGGCCAGATAGGCTGTCGTGTACAGGTGATACCGATTCAGTTTGGAGTAATTCTTGATCTGCGACGGATCGTCCTGATGATGCGAACCACCATGGAAGCTGACGCTGACGCCGCCTTCCGGGAAGAGTGGGTCGTTCTTCGGGAACGGATACGTCTTGCCGGTCAGGTCGCGCGCACCAAGCAACGTCACGACGCGCGTAATGTCGGCCTGCAGTGCGAGCGCCGCGAGGTCGTAATGCAGTTTGATGTGATCATCGAACACTTCCGGAATGCCGGACGGCTCCGCAATCTGGGGAACCGAACTCGAGGCCTTCGCAGCAAGCTGCAGACGTCGTTCGATCTCGTGGATTTCCTCGGTGTACTGATTGATGGTGCGTTGATCCGCGGAACCGAGGAACTTCTTGAGACTCTGCAATTCCGACCGGACCGAATCCAGGATGCTGCGGCTTTGCCTCATGCGGGTGCTGCGCACCTCGGGAGTGGCGCCGCTGCCGAACAGCCGTTCGAAGACGACCTGCGGATCGAGCTCCATCGGAAGCGGCGTGATACCGGGGACTTCCTTGCCCTGATCGTCGCGGCCGGACCGCCACGAAATCGAATTGGTGTACGAGCAGCTGTATCCTTCACCGCAGTTGCTCGAACTGGAATTCGGGTCTTCCACGGCCAGCTGCAGAGACGGTAGAAGATTGTTCTGGCCGATCTTGTCTGCAATAACCTGGTCGATGGTGTTGCTGCCGACACTGGCATCGGAACCTGCCGTCTTGCGCGGTTTGATCCCGGTAAGAAACGCGGCGGCGACCCAGTGATCCGAGCCGGTGGTTCCCTCCGGCGCTTCAGCCGACTTGGACCAGAGGCCGGTGACGACGGTCGACTGGTCGCGCAGCTTTTCCAGGGGTTCCATGATGAAAGGCAGTTTCTCCGGGAGCGGGCCTTCCTTCTCAGGCTCCCAGTATCCCGGCGCCATGCCGTGGGGATAAAAGACGCCGACGAACCGGGGTTTGGAATTACCGGCGGGCGTCTGAGCAAGAGCTGTTGCCGCCGGGATCATTGCATCCAGCAACGGAAGAGCCAGCGTGACACCCGCACCGCGGAGGAAGGTACGACGTGGAATAGCGCGCTTGGTTATAAACATATGCCTAGTTTCCTTTTGCGTTATTAGACGGAACGCTCGTTTGTTGAATCTTCATGTTCGTCAGGAACGGCTTGCTTTTGACGATACCCAGAACGAGCGCTGAAAACTTGTTTCCGTTCTTTCCGGCTTCGCGGGAAATCGAACGAATCAGCGGCATGTCCTGATGATCCATGCCCCTGCCGAGGGCGTATGTCATCAGCTTTTCAACAGCCACTGAAGCGAACTGATCGGAATAGCCGACCAGCCAGTTGCGGACTCCGCCAGGACCTTCGACCTTCGTGCCGTCGAACATCGACCCTGTCGCATCGACCGTGTTGCCTTCGTCCGTGGTGCGCCACGCGGCGATCGCGTCGAAGTTTTCGAGAGCGAATCCGATGGGATCCATCATGGCGTGGCACTGGATACAGTCGGACCGGACGCGGTGGTCCATCATCTTCTGACGCATCGAAGGTTGCTTGCTGTTCCCCGCGTTATCCGTCACTCGCGGCGGAAGCGGCGGAACGTCCGGCGGCGGATCCGGCGGCTTCATTCCAAGAATATTAGTCATGATCCACTTGCCGCGTGTTACGGGCGATGTGCGATCCGGCTTGGCAGTGGTGACGAGAAGGGCGCCTTTGCCTGTGAGGCCTTTTCGCACGTCCATGTCCGGACCGAGCGTAATGCGCCGGAACTGCGAACCGTAGACGTTCTTGATCCCGTAGTGCTTCGCCAGGCGTTCATTGACGAACGTGTAATCGGCGGTCAGCAGTTCGGTGATCGGACGATCTTCGCGAACGATGTTGTCGAATAACAATTCCACTTCGCGGCGCATCGCCTGCCGAAGCGGATCGTCGAAGTCGGGAAAGAGCAGCGGGAGCGGAAGCTGCGCCGGCAGGCCGCGAAGGTTCAACCACTGACCGGCGAAGTTATTGGCCAGCGCCTCCGCTTTCCTGTCCTTGAGCATGCGACGGACCTGCTGTTCGAGAACAACGGGATCCTTCAATCGTCCCTGGCCGGCCACTCGGATCAACTCGTCGTCGGGACTTGTGCTCCAGAGGAAGAACGAAAGACGTGAAGCCAGATCGAGATCGCTGAGGCGATAACTCTCGCCCGGTTTCAAGTTCGCCGGCTCGGCTTCGATTCGATAAATGAATTTCGGACTGGCGAGAACGCGGGCCAGCGCCATCTCGATGCCATTATCGAAATCGCCTTCCTTCCGGCCGGCGCGATAGAACTCCAACAACGCATTCACATCTGCTGCAGCTGCAGGACGACGGAACGCCTTGGTCGCCAGGTTCGTGACGATCCTTCGCGCGCATGCCGTTTCATCGGCAGCTCCGGTCGGCCGGCACGTGAAAATCTTTCGACGGCTGGGCGAGTCCACTGCCTGCTTCGCATTGAACGGACCTTCGATTCGAACCGTGCCGACATGCGGGAAGTACGTGAAACCAGGCGTCGGACCCGTCTGAACCGTGGGACGCATGAAGTGCCGGTCGAGGTCGAGGACGGGAGCAAAGTTGGTCTGAAGGAACGTCACGCCCAACATGTGCGGACCGGCTGTTGCATTGATTCGCAAGCGCATGCCGCCACGGCCGCCACCGTTACCACCACCGCCGGCATTTCCGGCGCCGGCGGCAGCTGCGGCGCCACCGCCACCGCCAAGATTGTCGCCGGTCTGGCCGCTGTTTACTGCCGCAACCTGACGTCCTCCGCAATTCGCAGCGGGCGCTCTGCCGCCACCCTGCCAATCGAGCAGCGCGATCCGTTCCGAATCCATAAGCACGACCAGCTTTTCGCAGGGAACCGAGCCGAAACCTGTCGGGGACATGTTGTCGCCGAAGATCGGGGTGATCGTGAGCTGATACTCGCCATCTGAAGGAAAAACATGCTTGATCAGCATTCCGCCGCGTGTGCCGAACGGAAGGCCTTCGATGTGGTAATCCTGCGACGTATCTTCAAGGGTTCGGTAAACGTTCAACGAAGCAGTTGCCGGCTCGCCGATCGCCAATCGGCTGATCTTCTGAGCGGCGGACACATACGCTTCGACCAGCGTTGACGAAATCCCCAGTGCACCCGCGATGTTATCGAATCCGTAGGTGGAGTCATCCGAAGGGAGGTACTTGCCCGGATCGATGTCCAGGTCCAACAGGTCCTTGATGACGTTCGAATATTCCGTCCGGTTCAACCTGTGTAGTCCCGGGGGAGGCGCATATGGGGCGCCTGTACGATCCAGTTCGTTTTCAAGCCATGTAACGAAAGCTTTGTAAGTTACGGGTTCCGGCCGCCTGGCCTGTGCGGGCGGCATCATGCCGGCGCGGAGTTTGCGAACGATCAGTTCCCAGGTTTCCGCGTCCTTCTCGACGTGGGCGATATCGAGCTTATCGAAATTGATTTTCCGGGCGGAATCCATACCTGCCGTCGCGGCACGATCGCTGTGGCAGGTCTGACAATACTGAGTGACGATCGCCTTTTGCGCGGCGACTGAATCCGCCGTTGGAGCCGCAGTTCGATTCTGCTGCCCTGCCGTCTGCCCGTAGACAGCAAAAACGAGCGACATGGTTGCGATGCAACCAAGCAAAAGTAGGAGTTTTTTCATGAAGTGCCCCGGTTATGGAAACCTACAGAAACATTGGTATAAATTGCCGCCGAAAGGATATCTTAAGGTCCTTGAAGACGTCCATTTGATATTTCAAAGTTTAGTACGTTTTGAGCCGCGGCACGGATACATAAACCCATGAATTTTTTGAGATCTACGCGAGTTCTGTGGTGCGCCTTGACGCTGCTGGTCCCGACCGCAGCGCGGTCGCGGCCGCAGGTGGGCGCGGCGAGTTCTGTATCCGACCTCGTCCAGAAGATTCAGGAGGATAAGGTCGCCCTTGCATACGACGAGAGTCATGGCTATCTGCGTTCGCTGCTCAAGACACTCGACATTCCTGTTTCGTCGCAAACTCTGGTGTTTTCGAAGTCAAGCCTGCAACTGTCGCAGATTGCGCCGGAGGCCCCTCGTGCCGTTTATTTCAACGACGATGTCTATATGTCTATCGACGATTCCGGGAGGTCCTGACAGGGAAGGACAAAAGTGAGGGGTTCAAACATCTTTCCGGCGAAACACGCACCGCGATCCTTGAGATTTTGAGTGAAACTAAATCGGGATTTTAACCACCGAGACAAGAGGAACGGCTTTGCCTGTAAAGTACTTCGACATGGCTTGTGACTGACCCCCTCGCTCGCTTCGCTCGCGTCTCCCCCTCGTGAGGGGGAGATTGGCTTTATTCTCCCCCTCGTGAGGGGGAGACGCCGCCGAAGGCGGCGAGGGGGTCAGTCACGCGATGTCTTTGCGCAAAGCCCCAGAGGGACAGAGGCTCATGACACGACTGATCATTTTCGTTCTATTCGCAACGTCTGCGTTCGCTCAGGCACCCGAGGCCGGAATGTGCAGCACGACTCCCCAATTGACCAATCCCTCAGCCGGCACGCGTTGGAACGGCTGGGGCGTGAACGTGTCCAATACACGGTTTCAGCCCGCGGATCAGGCGCGGCTCAGCGCGGCGGATGTACCGAAGCTGAAACTCAAATGGGCCTTTGGCATCCCGAATGTGATGCAGGCGCGGTCGCAGCCCGCGATCGCCGGAGGACGACTGTACATGGCCAGCGATTCCGGCATGGTGTACGCGCTCGATCCGAAGACCGGCTGCACGTACTGGACATACAAAGCTCAGACCTCCATTCGCGCCGCAATCTCGGTCGATGCGCGCGCCGTCTATTTCGCCGACACGAGAGCTAACGCGTACGCTGTGGATCGATCCACTGGCGCTCAACTGTGGGTCCGCAAAGTCGACGGTCACGCGTTTGCGAAATCGACCGGTGCGCCGACGCTTCACGACGGACGCCTGTACGTCACGGCCGCCGGTGTCGGCGAAGAAACGTCGGCGACGCGGGCGGATTATCCGTGCTGCACCTTTCGCGGAAGCGTCAGCGCATTGAACGCGGCCACCGGTGAAGTCATCTGGAAGGCATACACGATTACCGAAGAACCGAAGCCGCGCGGCAAAACCAGCGGCGGCTCGCAACTCTGGGGACCCTCGGGCGCCGGCGTCTGGAGCGCTCCGACGATCGACGTGAAGCGCGGCCTTGTGTATGTCGCCACCGGAAACGGATACAGCGATCCGCAGACGAAGACGAGCGACGCCATTGTCGCATTCGACCTGAAAACCGGAAAAATGAGATGGACCAGCCAGGTGACGCCGAAAGACGTCTGGATCCTCGGATGTCCGCCGCGGCCGGGTCAGCCCGCAAATCCAGCGTGTCCCGAAGAAGTCGGACCAGATTTCGACTTTGCAGCATCACCCATCCTGACGACCATGCCGAACGGCCGCGACATCATCGTGATTCCTCAAAAATCCGGTGTGGGATATGCGCTGGACCCGGAGAAAGAAGGCACGATCATCTGGCAGTACCGCTTCGGTCGCGGATCGGCAATCGGCGGAGTCTGGGGCGCAGCCGTCGATCCACAACAAGCATATTTTTCCGCGGCGGATTACAACACGCCCGCGCCCGGCGGCATCCATGCTGTCCGGCTCGATACAGGCGAACGCGTCTGGTACACACCTCCCAAACTACCCCCTCTTTGCGCCGGAGCTTCGATGTGCGGTCCCTCACAATCTGCAGCCCTGACGGTGATTCCCGGAGTGGTGTTCTCCGGATCCGCCGACGGCGGCATGCGGGCCTACTCCACTAAAGACGGAAGCGTGATTTGGGAATTCGACACGAACCGCCCCTTCGACACGGTCAACGGAGTGAAAGCCAACGGCGGCTCGATGGACGGTCCCGGCCCGATCGTCGTCGACGGCATTCTCTACGTCACTTCAGGCAACGGCGGTCTCGTGGGGCGATCGGGAAATGTTCTGCTCGCGTTTGCGGTGGAATAGTCAGCGGCTCAGTTCCGCCATCATTGAATCGGCCTGCTGAAACTGGAGGCAGCCCGCAGTCGGAGGACTCGGCGGGCAGCCCTTCGCTCGCCAGCCGTAATCCACTTCGAGTGTGTTGACGATTTCGTTCTTCGTCTTGCCGTCCCTGATCAGAGAAACGAGCCGGGTTCGCATCGTTACGAGGTCGGCGCGAAACTTCACGACGTCATCTTTTGATGAAACCGGACCATGGCCGGGAATCACGGTATCGAAATCCAGCTCCAGCGTCCGATCGAGTGTCCTGCTCCATTCAAAGAAGCTGCCTCCCTGCGCGTAATCGACATAAATGTTCACGCCTGGCGGGCGTGGCGGAGCGGGAGGAGTCCCAGCTCGAGGCGGGTTTCTTGCGAGGAAGAGATCTCCGGTGTGAATCGTCTTCAGGTCCGGGAAATAGATGACCGCATCGCCGCTCGTGTGACCGCGCCCGAAGTACTTCGCTCGAACTTGTTTGCCTCCGAGATGCACAGTGAACTCATCCGAGAATGTCACTCGAGGTAAGCCGATTGGAGTGCCCGGTGTGTCTTCGTAATAAGGCTGCTTGATGTGCTCCAGATTGGCCCGCGCATTCTGATGCGCGACGACTTCCGTAATGGGCAGCATCTTGAAGTCTCCACCGGCATGATCGTCGTGCTGGTGCGTGTTGATCACATATCGGATCGGCTGCTCGGTGACGGATCGCACGCGGGCCAGAATATCGGGGTGGTTCCGGTCGAACATGTCGTCCACAAGAATGACACCCTCGCTTGTGACGTACACCGCTACGTTGCCGCCTTCTCCGGAGATCATGTAGAGGTCATCCCGGACCTTTTCGATGCGCAACGGTCCGGGCGGTTTCGCATTTTGTGTGAAGACGACCCACGCGGACTGCAGTAGAAAAACCAGTCCGAGGATCAGAAGCAAAAATGCGCGGCGCATCCGGAGGACTATACGTCCGCCGCACCCGCAGTGTGAAATAATCCTGGATTCGGGCGTGAACAAATTCACGGACGTGCACTAAACGAATTGGTCAGCGTATTCCCCGCCTTGGATAAGGCGGGGTGGCTGCGCGATCAAGAGGATTTCGCGAAGCGACCTTAGCCTCGCGCAGACGGGCGCGCAGCGCAAGCGCGACAGCGCGCAGCATTAAGAGTGGTTGGTCAACCACCGACTAATCGGTAGTTGAACGAACCGCCCCGTCCGCTCCATCAAAGGTGGCTTCGCGACATCTTTCTTGATGTCGCGTCCACCCCGCCTTGGCCAAGGCGGGGAATATGCCTGCCCAGGCACTTCATGCGGCGTCCGGGATTGCTTCGCCATTTGTTCACGCCAGTGAATTTAACTATGGCAAATATTCTTCAAAGTATTCCTGTCGGTGAAAAAGTCGGGATCGCGTTTTCCGGAGGCCTGGATACCAGTGCCGCGCTCCACTGGATGAGGCAAAAAGGCGCGATCCCTTACGCATACACAGCAAACCTGGCCCAGCCGGACGAGCCGGATTATGACGAGATCCCAAAGCGGGCGATGCAATATGGCGCCGAGAAGGCGCGCCTCGTCGATTGCCGCAGGCAGCTCGTTGCCGAAGGTCTCGCTGCGCTTCAGTGCGGCGCATTCCACATCTCCACGGCAGGTGTTCCCTACTTCAACACCACGCCCCTTGGCCGCGCCGTCACCGGAACGATGCTCGTCGCCGCGATGAAAGAGGACGACGTCAACGTCTGGGGTGACGGCAGCACTTTCAAAGGCAACGATATCGAACGGTTCTATCGATACGGACTGCTCGCCAACCCAAGTCTGAGGATCTACAAGCCGTGGCTTGATTCGCAGTTCATCGATGAACTCGGCGGTCGAAAAGAAATGTCCGAGTACATGAAGCGAGCCGGCCTTGCGTATCGCATGAGCACGGAAAAGGCGTACTCCACCGATTCCAACATGCTCGGTGCGACTCATGAGGCGAAGGATCTCGAACAGCTGAACACGGGAATCAAGATCGTCGATCCCATCATGGGTGTTGCCTTCTGGCGGCAGGACGTTTCCATACCTCCCGAAACCGTGACGATTCAGTTCGACGAAGGCCAACCGGTCGGTCTCAATGGAAAGTCATATGCCGACGCCGTCGAGTTGATGATGGAAGCCAACGCCATCGGCGGACGTCACGGTCTTGGCATGAGCGATCAGATCGAAAACCGCATTATCGAGGCCAAGAGCCGCGGCATTTATGAAGCTCCGGGAATGTCGCTTCTGTTTATCGCTTACGAACGCCTAATCACCGGCATCCACAACGAGGACACCATCGAACAGTATCGCGAGAACGGCCGGCGCCTCGGCCGGCTGCTCTATCAGGGCCGGTGGTTCGACCCTCAGGCGCTGATGCTTCGCGAAACGGCGCAACGCTGGGTGGCCCGCGTCATCACCGGCGAAGTGACGCTGGAACTGCGCCGCGGCAACGATTACTCGATCCTCAATACGACCAGCCCAAACCTGACGTATCAACCGGAACGGCTCACGATGGAAAAAGCGGATTCCGTGTTTTCGCCTCAGGACCGAATCGGCCAGCTTACGATGCGCAATCTGGATATCACCGATACGCGCGAAAAGCTCATCTCCTACGTCAAGGCAGGCCTGCTGGCGCCGTCGCTCGGCGCGGAGTTGCCGCATTTGATCGAACCCGGAGATTCGGGGTCAGACCCGGAAAACAGATAAAAACAAGAGTCTGAACTCATCAGCCTGCTAGACTACGCGGCGAACTTTCGCCATGAAACTGCCGCGAAACCACATCAAATTCTGGATCCTCGTCCCGGCCCTGCTGCTGACCTGGCTGGTATCGGCGCAGAGTTCGCTCCAGGTGGGCTATGCCGTGTTCACGGCGGATGCCGGAAGCAGGCTTCCCGTGGGCACCGCGCTTTTCACAGTAACCAATCGAGACGGAATACTTGTGAGTCAGGCCGGTGTGGGCGCCGTGGAACCCTTTCGCCGGGGCCGCCTGTTTGTAGATGAGGCAGGGCCGCAGACGGGCGTAGCTCTCGTGAACAACTCATCGAATGCGGCGGCGGTCACGCTCGTTCTTCGCAATTCCGCGGGCGTCGAGATTGCCCGCAACACGCAGGCTCTGCCGGCGGGCAGCCATCTGTCGCGCTTCGTCAACCAGTTGTTTCCGGATCAGGCCGCTGGTCTTCGGGGCAGCCTCACGTTCGAGAGCGACCTGCCATTGGCGCCCGTGACGTTGCGGCAAAGCAGGAACGCGTATGGTGAGTCTCTGTATTCAACGTTGCCTGTCGTCGATCTTTCGACGCCGTCATCGACAGACTCCGTCGTCTTTCCTCACATCGCGTGCGGCGGCGGTTACGCGACTGAATTGCTGCTGATGAACACTGGCGCAGACTCGATCCGCGGCCAGGTGCGCCTCTACAGGTCCGATGGCCAGGCTCTTCAGGCATTCAACGACGGACAGAGCATCTCGCAACTCGCCTACGACATTCCGGCCAACGGCACTTTCCGCGCCCAACTCGACGCACCCGCTCTCACGGTCGGCTGGGCGACGGTCATTCCGGCTCCCGGCAGCGGAGCGCCGGCCGGCAGCGTCGTTTTCCGATTCGAATCGAACAACGCCGTCATGACCGAAGCAGGAGTTGCTCCTGCGCGCGCTACGACGTCGGCGCGAATCTTCGTCGATAACGCGGGCACACGAACAGGCATCGCACTGGCGAATCCTTCCACCGCGCCGGCCGAACTGACGTTGCGACTGCTGGACCGTAACGGCCGCGTCGAGGATACGGCCGGTCGAACGCTCGGGGCGGGCCAGCATCTTCCGGTCTTCGTCAACGATCTGTTCTCGAGCATGACCGAAGGATTCACAGGAGTCCTCGAAATCCAGAGTCCGGTCCCGATTGCGGCTGTTGCGCTGAAGATCACCACAAATGGGCGGGGCGATCTCGTATTGACCACATTTCCGGTCGCGGATCCGGCGCGCGATTCGGCGGCATCGTCGCTCGTGTTTCCGCAGATCGCCATCGGAAGCGAGTTCTCGACACGCCTGATTTTCATCAATCCGCGCGCCGATGTGGAACTGAACGGCCGCGTGTCTTTCTTTCAATCCAACGGTGCGCCGATGGTAACCGCCCTGGGAGGCGACATCGGCAGCCAGTTTCCATATCGCGTGGCATCTGGAGGCGGGCGCCAGCTGCTGCCCGGCAACACGGCGCGCGTGAGCACGATCGCGCTCGTAGACCTCTCATCGAATTCGGAAACCAGTGAGCTCGTCGTCAACGAAGGCAACACGATTCGACCCAGAGTCCGGGTAATCGACAACAGCGGCCAGGTGCGCGACGACTTCGATGTGAGCTACGCGGCAAGCAATCGCGACGTCGCAACCGTCAATGCCGACGGCTCGATCTCGGGAGTCCGCGCCGGCTTTTCCACATTGACACTCTCGGCCGGCGGCGCCGTCTTATTGCGAACCATTACGGTCGTTCGGGTCGAAGCCGGCGCATCGGGATTGAATACGGGCGGAATCGTTCAGGACTTCGCACAGCGGCTGTACCTCGCATCGCAGGATCACACCATCCTGCTTGCTCAGAATCTGAGCCAGCCCCCGGCAAGATATGCCGGCGCCGAAAGGTCACCGGGACTCCGAGATGATTTGCGGTTGCTGTCGCAGTTCAACTCGCCGGCATTTCTCGCGTTGAACCAGTCTGAAGGCAGCCTCTACGTCACCGACTCCGCGAATCACGCGATTCGACGTGTGCGGCCGGGCGGCAACGGGCGCGTTCAACTGTTGACTGGAACCGGATCGCCTGGAAGCCGCGACGGAGCCCTGGCACAAGCACAGTTCAGCTCACCGCAGGGAATCGCGCTCGACTCGCGAGGCAATCTTTGGATCGCCGACACCGGTAATCACACCATTCGCCGCGTCAATCTGGCGACCGGCAGAGTCGAAACGATTGCAGGAACTGCGGGCGTGGCCGGTCTCGCCGATGGTTCGGGAGCCGCGGCGAGGTTTCGTTCGCCGGTCGGCATAGCAGTGGACAGCGAAAGCGCCCTGGAGCAACTCGATCGCGAGAGAACCGGTCTTGCTCAGCGGCCCGTATCGGTCATCGTTGCCGACAGCGGCAACGGCGTACTGCGCCGCGTCAGCGAGAATGGCGCGGTCGAGACGATCGCAGCGCAGGGCTTTCTCGCCGCAACGGTCGCGTATTCCAGGTTTGAAAGTTCCGCGCAGCAACCGGCGCCCCCGGTGCCGTTGACATTCGACAGCCCGTCCGGCGTGCTCGTCGATGCATTCGACAACATCTATGTGAGCGAACCCGCGGCGGGCCGGGTTCGCATATTGCTTTCGAGCGGTGAAGTCGTTACTGCCGTGCAGGGCAACACATTTCGCGCCCCAAAGGGTCTGGCGACAACGGTCGGCGGAAGCCTCGTGGTCGCTGATGCCGCGTCGGGCGCGCAGCAATTGAGTTACGGCCCGCCGCAAATCGCGAGCATAAACCCACAACGAATCAGCGACGCGGGCGGCACTGCAGTGACCATTCGCGGAACGAATTTCGCGCCGGACAGTGTCGTTGTGATCGGCGATGTCGTCGTTCCGAATATTGTCATTCAAAACACGGAGACGATCACATTCACGGCTCCGCCCGCAGGCAGCGGCCGCAGCACCATCACGGTTCAGAATCGCGGAGGACTGGGCCAGGCAGCGCTGCTTATCGAACCGCAGTCGGTGGCGCTACTGCCGGTGGGCTACATCGCGACGTTCGCCGGCGGAACGACCTACGCCGGTGACGGCGGGGCCGCCGCTTCCGCTCGATTCAACGAACCTGTGGACGTGGCTGTCGATCCATCAGGCGCTCTATATGTCGTGGACGAGCAGAATCACAGAATCCGCAGGATCGATCCGCGAACGCGAATCATCAATACCGTTGCCGGCAGTGGGCAGGAAGGCTCCTCCGGCGACACCGGACCCGCGACTGCGGCGCAACTCCACACCCCCTCCGCTATCGACATCGATGGCGCGGGAAATATTTACATCGCAGACCTTCTCAACGGCCGCATTCGAAAAGTGGACGCCGCCACGGGAATCATCACGACGGTCGCAGGCACCGGCCCCTTTCTGGACAGGGGTGATGGAGGTCCCGCGACTGCCGCCGCAATCAATCTACCTCAAGGTGTCGCCGTGGATTCCGCCGGCAACATTTACATCAGCCAGAACAACAGCAAGATCCGAAAGGTGGACGCGGCGACAGGAATCATCACAACAGTCGCGGGCACCGGCAAACCGGGGTTTTCGGGCGACGGCGGACCCGCGACAGCCGCGGAATTGAATTATCCGCTCGGCCTGGCGGTCGACAGTTCCGGCAACGTGTACGTCACGGATTTGAATAATTACCGAATCCGCAAAATCGAAGCCGCGACCGGAAGGATCACCACGGTCGCCGGCATCGGCTACAGAGACGACTTCGGAGTGGATGACATGCCGGCAACGAACGCGATACTCGACTACCCGCGGGACGTCAGCGTCGATGCGAGCGGGAATCTGCTCATCGCGGATTATTACGCAGTCCGAAGAGTCGATGCCGTCACCGGAATCATTACACGCGCTGCGGGAGGCGGGTCGACACGGCCATCGAGTTTGGAATCCATTCCACCGGCTTCAGCTGATATCGTTGCGTGGTCCGCGACGACTGACGCCGGCGGCAATCTCTTCATTGCCGACACCGGCGCTCAGCAACTGCATCGTGTTTCCGCCAGCAGCGGCCGGCTCTCGGTATTCGCGGGACTCGGTGTGGGATCGGTCGGCGATGGCGAACCGGCGACCTTTGCGCTTTTGAACGGCCCAGCCGGAATCGCTTTCGACCACGTCGGAAATCTTTTGATCGCTGAAACGTGGAACCAGCGTCTGCGGCGAGTCGACGCGCGAACCGGGCTGATCAGCACCGTTGCGGGCGATGGAATCATAGGCGGCGAAGACGATCTCGGCGACGATGGTCCCGCAACGGCCGCGAGGCTCTCGTTCCCGAAAGATATCGCCGTGGACCAGGCAGGCAATATTTACTTCACCGAATTCGAAAGGATTCGAAAGATCGCAGCTGCGACCGGAATCATCACCACGATTGCAACGACCGAGGGCGGCACCGCGCAGGCTATTACTGTCGATGGTGCGGGCAACGTCTACACATCGGTGGGAAATCGCGTCTTTCGGATTCCAACACGCGGCGACATTACTGTCGTTGCCGGCGGCGGCCGGCCTGCGAGTGGAAACGGCGATGGCGGACCGGCAACCTCAGCCTCGCTGACTTTCCCGCGCGGTCTGACCTTCGATGCGGCCGGCGATCTTTACATAGCGGACAGAGACATTCGGAAGGTAACCCTGGCAACAGGCGTCATTACGACTTATACGCAGTCTCCGCTGTTTGGTGGATTTGGGTCCGACACGCCAACGAGCATTGCCTTTGATTCGCGCGGCAATCTCTTCGCGCTCGGGTACGTGCTTAATCGGATAGGCAGGGAAGGCATTGTTCGCTTCATCGCCGGAGTCGCGTTCCAGAACGGTCACTCGGGCGACAACGGGCCGGCGAGCAGAGCCGTGTTCAACTTTGCTAATGACCTGGCTGTGGACTCGCGCGGAAACATCTTCATTGCGGACAGCAACAACAACCGGATCCGCATCATCAAGGGGCCGCTTCCGTGAGGCTGAAAATCGCACGACTTATCTTCAGGCTGCGCGCTGTCGCGCTTGCGCTTCGCCTCCTGGCAGCACTGCTGTGCATCGGCGCGGCATCAGCTCAGAACCTCACGACGCGAGGCCGGATCTTTGTCGACGAAGTCGGCGTCCGTACCGGCCTTGTCATCCTGAACTCGTCCGCGGAGACCTCGACTGTGACTCTCGTTCTCCGGAACGACCGCGGCACGGAACTGGCGCGCCGCACCGAGTTCGTCAATGCCGGTCAGGAGCAGTCGCAGTTTGTGCGTGACTTGTTTCCCGCGCTCGCAGCCGGACTTCGCGGCAGTCTGACTTTCGAAAGCAATCGGCCGCTGTCCGCGGTCGCTCGCCGTGAGATCCGCAACGCCCACGGCGAGTCTCTTGTCACGCTGCTGCCGGCCGTGAATCTTTCCGCCGTCGCATCGTCGGAGCCAATTGTCTTTCCACATATCGCTTCCGGTAACGGCCAGACTACGGAAATCCTGCTCGCAAATCCTGGCCTCGATGCGATTCGCGGCGAGCTCCGTTTTTACGCAGCGAACGGAGACCCGCTGCCGTTGTTGAACGACGGCCGGGCCGTAACAGGCATGTCGTATGAGATCGAAGCCAATGGCACGTTCCGGTCGCGTTTCACTGCTCCCGACCTCCGCATGGGCTGGGCGATCGCTATGCCAGCAATGCGAAGCCGGGCGCCGGCAGGCAGCGTCATTCTGCAGGCTCTGGCAGGTGACGTTGTTGTGAACGAAGAAGCATTCGCAGCGTTCGCAGCGACAACCGAGATACGCGTGTTTGCCGAAAACGCAGAGCGTCGGAGACATATCGCGATCGCCGGCGAGAAACGGGTTATGACGGCAGCCGTACCGAGGGCTCGCGACGTCAATGCGATCGTTCTCGTCGATCCATCAACAGATCTCGAGGCAACCGAGCTGGTCGTCAACGAGGGCCAGTCGGTTCGACCACGAATACGGATTGGGGACGACACGGATGGAAGCCGGGACGATTTCTTCGTGCAATCGACGTCCAGCAACACTGACGTTGCGGAAGTCCGCGCGGACGGCTCGATCCTCGGAAAGCGTGCTGGATTCTCGACTCTGAGAGTATCTGCCGCCGGATCGACCTGGACGGGAACCATTACCGTCGTCCGCGTGGACACTGCTGAAACCGGTCGAGACAAGGTCGGCCCGGCGGGACTCGTTCAGGATCTGGCTCAACAGATCTATCTGACTTCGCTGCGCGACCACACGATTCTCTTCGCGCGGAAGGCGCTTGAGAATCCGGTGCGGTACGCCGGCGTCGAGCGTTCGCCCGGTCTGCGCAATGACACGCGTGCTCAATCGCAGTTCAGAAATCCGGCATTTCTCGCATTGAACCAGGCGAACGGGAGTTTATACGTAACGGACTCGGCCAATCACGTCATCCGGCGTGTCGGGCCGGGAATTTCAGGCAAGGTGGAAACGGTAGCCGGCACAGGTTCTCCCGGCAACGCCGACGGCTCAATCGACCGGGCAAGTTTCAACACACCGCAAGGGATCGCGATCGATTCCCGCGGCAACCTGTGGATCGTGGACACGGGCAATCACACCATACGGCGTTTCAATCCCAACACCGGTTCGGTTGAAACCATTGCCGGAATGCCCGGCGGCGGGGGCTTCGCGGACGGCGTGAAAACCTTCGCACGATTTCGTTCTCCGGTGGGAATCGCGATCGATACGGAAAGCATCCTCGAGCAGCAGGAACGAATACGACGCGGTGTGCTCGCAACAACCGTTTCAGTCATTGTTACGGATACCGGAAACGGTGTGCTACGCCGGGTGTACGAAGACGGCAGAGTCGAGACGTTAATGCCGTTCAGATTCGACAATCCACACGCGGTATCGATCGATGCTCTGGATAACATCTACGTTAGCGAACCGACGACGGGCCGCGTGTGGCTTATCCCCCGAGGCCGCAGTCCCGCCGTTTCCGTGACTCAGAACGCAACGCTGGGCGAACCGAGAGGATTATCGGCAATGTCTCTCGGACGGCTGGCCATCGCCGACAGCAGCTTTGCCGTCCGGACCGTGACGTACGGCCCGCCTCGAATCGCCGGCGTGACGCCCGAACACATCAGCGATCGAGGCGTTGAAGAAATAACCATTCGTGGAGAGAATTTCGGCCCCGACACGATGGTGCAGATGGACGACGTTGTGATGACGTCCACCATGATCCGGGACACCGAAACGATCACGTTTACCGCGCCTCCGTTCGAGAACGGCAGTCTGACCCTCACCGTCCACAACCGCGGCGGTATCGCGCGAATGCCGTTAGTGATTGAATCGCAGCCGCTCAGTTCACTGCCGTCGGGCTACATCACCACGATCGCCGGCGGCAGCGCATCCGCGCGAGACGGCGGCATGGCCAGATCCGCGCGACTGGACGACCCGCGCGACATCGTTCTAGATGCGACCGGTGTGGCCTATGTTTTGGAAACGTCCGCCAGTCGCGTCCGGCGACTGGATCCAAGAACCGGCATCCTTGAAACCGTGGTGGACAGCAGCTCAGGACTGGACCGTCCAAGAGGGATCGCTCTCGATGCTTCGGGAAATCTCCTGATCGCGGACTGGGGTCCCGATCGGATTCGGAAGGTCGACACGAGTACCGGAATCATGGTGACGATCGCCGGAACCGGGAAGACGGCTTTCGGAGGCGATGGCGGACCCGCAATCGAGGCCTCCTTTGCGTCGCCTTACGACGTGGCTCTGGATTCCGCGGGCAACCTGTACATCTCCGACCAGGACAACCATCGCATTCGCCGCATCGACCGGAAAACGGGAATCATCACCACCGTTGCCGGCACCGGCGAGAGTGGGTTCTCCGGCGATGGAGGACCGGCCTCGTCCGCGAAACTGGACCGTCCAAACGGCATTGCGGTCAACGATGCCGGCGACGTCTTTGTTGCGGAAACCAATAACAACCGCGTTCGCAAAATTGCGGCAGCGTCGGGAATCATCACGACCGTCGCTGGAGACGGAGACTATGAGAACTCGGACTACACCGGCCCCGCTACGGAAGGAAGTCTTACCGATCCCGTTGGTCTCGCCATCGACGCAGACGGAAATCTGTTCATTGCCGACTATATCCGCATCCGGAATGTCAACGCGGCCACCGGAATCATGACGACTTTTGCCGGCGGTGGCTCTGTGCTTCCATCGAACACGGAGACCATTGCTGCAGGCTCCGCCATCTTCGGGTCAACCGGTCTGGCCATCGATGCAGCAGGAAGTGTTTTTGTCGCAGACCCCTACTTGCTCTGGGCATATCGCGTCAGTGAAGACGGAGTGTCCACGATCGCCGGCACAGGCTTCCCGACTCCGGTCGCCGATGACGGTCCGGCCACGGCCGCAGTCCTGAACGAGCCGTCCGGAATAGCGTTCGATCCGAACGGCAATCTCTTGATCGCGGACACGCAGAATAATCGCATCCGCCGAGTCGATGCGCAGACGGGAATCATCACGACGATCGCGGGTACCGGCGTCTACGGATACAACAACGGAAACGGGCGACCCGCAATCGATGCGTCGCTTGCGGAGCCGTCGCATATCGCCGTCGACGCGGCAGGCAACATCTACTTCTCCGGCAGAGATGGCCCCCGGCGCATTTCCGCATCAACCGGCACGCTCACAACGATAGCTTCGAAAATCGATGTTCACGGAATTGCCGTCGACGGCGCCGGGAACGTCTACTTCTCGGAGCCCATCCCGAGTCTCGTCTCGCGCATATCCGGCTCGGGTGTCGTTACAAAATACGCCGGTGGTTCAATACTGGATACGGCAGACGGGCTGCCAGCATCGGCCGCGGCGCTGCGGAATCCGCTGGGACTGGCGGTCGACGCCAGAGGTAACCTTCTCATCGCAGACAGCGGGACCCGGCGAATTCGCAGAGTCAACGCGTCAACCGGTATCATCACCTCCGTTGCGTCCGGGCTATTGGTGCCCAACAGCATTGCTGTCGACTCTTCCGGCAACATGTTCGCTCTGGAGGAAGCCGGAAACACGCTGGCCCAGATTGGGCCGGCCGGTTTCCTCGGAGTAGTCGCGGGTATCGAGTTCCAGCCCGGCTATTCCGGCGATAACGGTCCCGCAACAAGCGCCCTCCTCAACTCTCCCAAAGGCATCGCCATCGACAGTCACGGCAACATTTATATTGCGGACACGAAGAACAATCGCATACGGGTGATCAAGCGCTAGGATTTCCGCTTGCCCCTGCCGCGCCGACAGTGAGAGATTAGCGAGGACTAAATCCTTGATCTCACGGGGCCAATTGATGAACGCACGCATTCCGAGTGTTCTTTGCATCGGAACCCTTTCCCTCCTTCTCACAAGCAGCGTCGATATGGCGCAAACCGCTCCTATGACGGTCGAAGCGCAAACAGCTCTGGTCAAGGAGTATTGCGCGGGTTGCCATAACGACACGGCGAAACAGGGAGGCATGTCGCTGGCGGCCCTCAATCTTGCACGCCCCGAGCAGACCGCGGAACTTGCCGAAAAGGTCATCCGAAAACTCCGAGCCGGAATGATGCCGCCTCCCGGATTGAAGCGACCATCTCTCGAAGCAAGCAAAACCTTCGCGACCACTCTTGAAACGTCGATCGACAAGGCCGCCGCATTGCGTCCGAACCCGGGATGGCGCTCGTTCCAGCGACTGAGCCAGGCTGAATATGCTCGTTCGGTTCAGGACCTTCTGGGCATTAGTGTGGATGTCTCGACCGTGCTGCCGCCCGACAGCCTGCACGATGGCTACGACAATATCGCAGAAGCACAATCCTTCTCGCCGGCTGTGCTCGAGGGATACATGCGGGCCGCGACGAAGGTGGCTGTCGATGCTCTCGGCGATCCTAAGGCCGGTCCCACTTCGGCCAACTTCAGCATTTCGAGCACGACGAACCAGCTCCGGCACGTCGATGGAGCGCCGATGGGCACGCGCGGCGGAATCTCGGTCATCTACAACTTTCCCGCGGATGGCGAATACCTCTTCACCGTGAAAATGCAGGCCGCCACAAACGGCGGATTGATCGGCCGTCGCAGCGCGAACGAACAAATCGAAATCTCCATCAACGGAGAACGGGCGGCGATTCTCGACATCAGCCCCAACATGTCGGAGACGGGAATCGGACTCAGCCTGCGCACCGGCCGCATTGCGGTTAAATCCGGTGCACATCGAGTCTCGGCCGCATTCATGCCGAAGTTTTCCGGTCTCTCCGATGATCTGGTCGCGCCCATCGAGTACACACTGGCAGACGCGATCGGCGCGCCGCAGCTTTTCCAGGTCCCTCATCTGCAGGACTTCACGATCGCCGGGCCTTACGACGTTGTGGGCGTCTCGGATTCAACAGGCCGCCGCAGGGTTTTCACATGCAGGCCGCAGTCCTCACGCGACGAACATGCGTGTGCATTAAAGATCGTCACAAACCTTGCGCGACAGGCCTATCGCCGCCCGGCAACTCAGGAAGACATGGAAGGCCTGATGGGCTTCTTTGAAATGGGCCGCAAAGAAGGCGATTTCGAATCCGGAGTCCGCACGGCGTTGCAGGCCATTCTCGCGAGTCCAAAGTTTGTGTTCCGCCTCGAACAGCGTCCAGCGAAGATCGCGGCCGGCCAGACGTATCGCATCAGCGATCTCGAACTGGCGTCGAGAATGTCGTACTTCCTGTGGAGCAGCGCTCCCGACGATGAACTGATCACCGCCGCCGCGTCAGGCAAGCTGCGCAATGCTGTTGAGCTCGAGAAACAAACCCGCAGGATGCTCGCCGATCCACGATCGGAATCGCTGGCCACGCGGTTCGCCGGACAGTGGCTGCGCATGGGTGAGCTTCCGAACATGGTTCCCGATGCTCTGCTCTATCCGAACTTCGACCGGACGCTTGCCGATGCCATGCGCCGCGAGACCGAGCTTTTGTTCGACAGCCTCATTCGTGAAAACCGGAGCCTGCTGACGCTATTGACCGCCGACTACACATTCGTCAACGAACGGCTGGCGCTTCACTACAAGATCCCCGGCGTCCTGGGAAATCGATTCAGAAAAGTCGCAGTGACCGAAGACTACCGTCGAGGCCTGCTCGGCCACGGAAGCATTCTGACGATGACGTCGCAGGCGGACCGCACATCTCCGGTGAACCGCGGCAAGTGGGTCATGGAAGTGTTGCTCGGGACGCCGCCTCCTCCGCCGCCGCCCAATGTGCCGGGGCTCGAGGCGACGAAGCCCGTGAAAGACGGTCAGTTCCTGACTGTCCGCGAACGTCTCGAAGCACACCGCGCGAATCCGGCGTGCACGTCGTGCCATCGCATGATCGACCCGATCGGCCTGTCGCTCGAGAACTTCGATCCGACCGGAACCTGGAGAATTCGCGATGCCGGCAATCTCATCGACTCGACAACGGTGCTGTTCGACGGCACTCCTTCGAAAGGACCTGCGGACCTTCGAAATACGCTGCTGAGGTATCCCGAAGCATTCACCAGAAACTTTACAGAAAACCTCCTGATGTACGCGTTGGGCAGGCGAGTCCAGTACTACGACATGCCTGCGATCCGAACCATCACGCGGGACGCGGCAAACAACGACAACCGCCTCCCGTCCATCATTCTTGGAATTATTAAGAGTTCTCCATTCCAGATGAGCCGGGCCGAATCGAATTGAGGTGACGAAATGTTCGTAACGAAAAAACATCTTTCACGCCGCACATTTCTTCGTGGAACCGGTGTCGCATTGGCTTTGCCCATGCTCGAATCGATGTTGCCGGCGATGACACAGACGGCCAGGACCGCGGCGGGTGCGAAACGCGTCCGGCTGGCTTGTCTGGAAATGGTTCACGGATCGGCCGGGCAGACTCCATTCGGCCTCAAGAAAAACATGTGGTCGCCGGTCGCGGCGGGCAAGGACTTCGACCTGTCGCCGACGAGCATGAAGCCGCTCGAGCCGTGGCGCGAGTATCTGACGATCGTCAGCAATACCGACTGCAGGATGGCGGAAGCATTCTCCGACAACGAAGTCGGTGGCGATCACAACCGATCGTCGGCAGTCTATCTGACGCAGGCGAAGCCGAAGCAGACGGTGGGCTCAGACATCTACTCCGGAATATCTATCGACCAGCTGTACGCGCAGAAATTCGGCCAGGACACTCCGATTCCGTCGGTCCAACTCGCGATCGAAAACGACGACACTGGCGGCTGCCATTACGGCTATGCCTGCGTCTACATGGGCCCCATCAGCTGGGCATCACCGTCGAAGCCGCTTCCGATGACTCGCGACCCGCGCACCATGTTCGATCAAATGTTCGGGGGCGGCTCGACGCCTGCCGAACGCGCCACACGGCGCAGGACCGATCGCAGCATTCTCGACTGGATCACGCACGAGGTTGCCGCGCTCAAACGCGACCTTGGACCGACCGATCGCGGCCGCCTGGATCAATACCTGGAAGACGTCCGCGAGGTCGAGCGACGAATCCAGCGCATCGAAACCCGAAACCTGAGCGATCCGACGCAACTTGCGAAGACGCCCGTCGGAATTCCGGATACCTTCGATGAGCACGTGCAGATCATGTTCGATCTTCAGGCCATTGCTTTCGCGTCGGACATCACGCGCGTTTCCTCCTTCAAGCTGTCGCGCGATGCCACGGGCCGCGCCTATCCGGAAAGCGGCGTGAAGTCGGCATTCCATTTGTTGACGCATCACGGTGAGGATGAGGCGAAGATCATCGACCTGGCGAAGATCAATCTGTATCACGTCGCAGCAGTGACTTACTTCCTCGACAAATTGAAGAAGACGCCCGATGTCGACGGGACTCTGCTGGACAACTCGATCGTGATGTATGGATCGCCGATGGGCAATGCGAACGTCCACAATCACAAACGTTGTCCGCTCTTCCTGGCAGGCCACGGCGGCGGGAAGCTCAAGGGCAATAACCACATCATGACGCCCGATGGCACGCCGATGGCGAATGTGTTCCTCACACTGCTGCACGGACTGGGATTCAACGATCTGGAAAGCTTCGGAGACAGCACCGGAGAAGTCGCGTTATGAAGTTTGTCGTATTGCTTCTTTCCGCTGTCCTGGTCGCCGGCGCAGCGCCAATGCCGGGAGACACGCGAGTTGCGGACGCGGCGATGTCGGGCAATCGCGAAGCAGTCCGAGCTCTCTTGAAACAGGGGGCCGACGTCAATGCAGCGCAGGGAGACGGAATGACCGCCCTGCACTGGGCGGCTTCCAAAGCCGACCTCGAGATGGCGAAGACGCTGCTGTCGGCGGGCGCTAACGTCCGCGCGACAACGCGGCTCGGTTCGATTACGCCGTTGTGGCTCGCGGCGCAAACCGGAAGTGCGGGCATTGTTGAAGCGCTTCTCAGGGCCGGCGCCGATGCGAACGCGGCCGGACTGACAGGAGTCACACCACTGATGCTCGCGGCGGCGGCGGGAAACGTCGACGCTATCAAGTACCTGGCCGATCGCGGCGGAAACCTGAACGCGAAAGACACCACCTACGATCAGACTCCTTTGATCTTTGCAGCAGCAAACAATCGTCCTGAAGCGATCAAGCTGCTCATTCAGCGCGGAGCTGATCCGAATCAGGGCTCCAAAGTCCGGGCGCCCGGCGGCGGAAGAGGAGGCGGCGGTGGTGGCGGACGCGGAGGACAGCGCGGTGCGCAACAGGCACAACGAGGACAGCCCGCACAGCCGGCCCAGACGGCTGTAAATAATCCACCTGCAAACCAGCCGCAGCGCAATGCTCAAAACGAAGATGACGTGCCGCCGCCTCAGGAACCGATGGGCGGATTAACGCCGCTCCTTTATGCTGCGCGCCAGGGGCACGTCGAAGCGGTCAATGCGCTTCTCGAAAGCGGCGTCGACGTCAATCAACTCAGCGCCGACAAGACCACGCCGCTGATGATGGCCGTCATCAACGGCCACTTCGATCTGGCAATGCATCTTCTCGAACGCGGCGGCAACGCAAAGCTGGCGACGCTGGCGGGCGCGACCCCGTTGTACCGAGTCGTCGATCTTCAGTGGGCGCCGAAATCGTTTTACCCGCAGCCCAACGCGCAGCGCCAGGAAAAAACCAGCTACCTCGACCTCATGAAAGCGCTCCTCGCGCGCGGCGCCGATCCAAACGTTCGGCTCGCAGCAAAACTGTGGTACACGGGCTACGGTTTCGAACTGGAGGGTGTTGAACCTGCCGGCGCAACTCCCTTCTGGCGGGCGGCAGAAGTCGGCGATCTGGACGCGATGAAGCTGCTTGTCGCACACGGGGCCGATCCCAACATTCCGACAAACGAAGGCGTAACGCCGTTACTCGTCGCGGCAGGAGACGGATTCCATGGAAACGACGCCGTCCAGGTTCCTTATGGCCGATTGCCGGCCGTGAAGTATCTCGTCGAGGAGTGCAAAGCCGACGTCAATGCCACCGACGTAAAGGGAGGCGATTCCACCAATAAGCTTCACACGAACACCCGCGCATTTACGCCGCTTCACAGCGCGGCTGCCCGCGGCGACAACGAAATGGTGACGTATCTCGTGTCCAGGGGCGCGCGGATCGAGATGGTGGGGAAAAACGGAGTCACCGTTGCGGATATCGCGAACGGTCCACGAGAACGGATTCAGCCGTTTCCTGAAACGATAAAGCTGGCAATGAGCCTCGGGTCGAAGTTCAACAACAAATGCATTTCGTGTTGAGGCACAATTCGGGGACAGTGAGCAATTGCTGAAGTGCAAGCAATTGCTCACTGTCCCCGAATTGTGCCTGCAGCCTTCGCACTTGCTGCGGCACGGATTGCGTCGGATGCGGCCGCAGGGACGAAGGGCTCATGGCGCAAGATGACCTTGATCGCTTCGACCAGTTCGAGCTCATCATGCGCCTTCGGGACAAAAGCCAACGCGCCAGCCTCAAACGCGCTGAGGATCATCTCTTCGGTATCGTGCATGGTGAAGATCAACACTTCGACCTGCGGCACCGCCTTCTTGATCTGGCGCGTCGCCTCGATTCCATTCAACTCGGGCATGGTCAGGTCCAGTACAGCGACATCCGGTTTCAGCTCCATGGCCAGATCGACGGCCTGGCGGCCATCGGAGGCTTCTCCGCAGACATGCCATCCGTCGTAGTCCTCCAGAGTTGCACGCAGACCTTTACGCACTACTTTGTGATCGTCGGCTAACAAGATGCGAATCATTTTTGACTCCGTTCGTTATAGGAACCCTGGCAGTCACGACCATGCCCTGGTCACTGGATTCTATTTCCAAAACTCCACCGAACTGGCGAATCCGCTGTCGCATACCCGCTATGCCAACTCCGAGCGACTCCGACTCTGTTGAGACGAGCTTTGGCATTCCTCGGCCCTGATCTCTGATCTGCAAAATGACCTGGTCCTCGTCCTTCTCCAGCCTGATCTCGGCAAAGCTGCTGCCGGAATGGCGCCTTATGTTTGTCAGACTTTCCTGGACGATACGAAAGAGCGCCATCTCGATGTCGGAAGGCAGGCGCCCGATCTCCGGTCCACCGGCCATCTTGATATCGATCCCGCTCCTCTTGGTGAATCCCGCTATGTACCATCTGAGGGCGCCCGCCAGTCCTGCCTGATCCAGCATCGGTGGATGCAGAAGATAGGAGAGAGTGCGGATCTCCTGAAGAGCCTGGTCACAGAGTTCACTGGATTCCGTCAGCGCGGCCTGAGCTTCAGACGGTTCCATACGGCCTCGCTGCAGGCGGGAGAGATTCAAGTTGATCACGAACAGGTTCTGTGCCGTCACATCGTGAAGCTCCCTGGCGATGCGCCGGCGTTCTTCATCCTGCAAATTGAGCAGATGGGCCGTCAGCCGCTGCAATTCCTGCTCTGCCCGCTTGCGCTCGGATATGTCGCGAGTAATGGACGCGATCGCCAGCACTCGTCCCTTGATGTCTTTCAGCGCCGAAACACTCACAGAAACGTCTGCAAACGAGCCGTCCTTTCGGACGCGAACCGTCTCGAAATTCTCGATTCGCTCGCCCATTCGGCGCTTTTTCAGGTTCTGGGAATACTCTTGTTCCCGGTCAGACGGGACAATGATGGAAATGTGACGGCCCAATGCTTCATCGGCGGTGTAGCCGTACAACAACTCTGCGCCCGAATTCCAGCTCAGGATCTCTCCATCCAGAGACAGGCCGATGATGGCGTCACCTGAAGATTCCACGATGGCAGCCAGATCGCGACTTGCTCTTTCGGCTACCCGTCTTCTGCGACGCTCGAACAGCAGCCAGCCGATCAGCCCCGTCTGAACAAGGATCAAAGTAATTGCACCGACAACAAGCTGTTTGTGTTGATTCCAAATCGTCGGCTCCCTGAACCGCACGATGCTCGCCTCCGGCAGGTTATTTTCGTTGATTCTCCATCGTCGAAGCTCGCGCGAGTCGAAAATCGGAACAACAGGAGCGTTTTCGATCGCAATGTCTCGAGGGCGGGCGCCGTTCGCTATCTGCATGACGACTTCAGATGCTCTGGCTCCTGTCGCTTCGGATGTGTTGATGTAGCCTCCAACGGCCCCGGCGCCGATATATATGTTGGCCATGCCGTAGATCGGCACGGGCGTTGCAGTTGCAATCAAGGAGAGGACTTCCTGTGCCTCGAGGATGCGCCCCTGTTCCTCACTCTGCTGCCATACGAAGAGAACAATGGATTTCGCCGGCAGCGTCTTCATCTTTGTAACCAGTTCGACCGGCGACCAGTCCGTGACGTACGAAATCTTTACCCTGTTGTCGTATCCCTGCAGCTCCTGACGCGTGGACGTTTCGAGCCTCCCGTCAAACTGAAGCGTCCCGTTGACGACGAATATTTCATTCGTGTCCGGATGCAGGGTCAGGGCCAGATCAACGGTTTTTCGGGCATCCGTCAAAGTGATCAGACCGGTAAGGCCGGCGCCGGAAGCAAGGACCTCCGACGAAGGATGCCGGGTCGAGATGAAGACGGTCGGAACATTACGAAAGAGGTCGTCAGGGTACTTCACCAGGAAATCCAGCGATGCATCTGAATTGGCAACGACCACATCGATGGTGCGGTCGGCATACTTCTGCCGCAGATAATCACGAAGATACTGCTCCTGGCGCTCGCCCGGAAACCGATTGGATTCCAGATATTCAGGGTAGTACTCGAAGCGACCGGCCCCGGCTGATTGCAGGGCAGCCTGGAAAGCGCGGTCGAAGCCGACATTCCAGGAGTAATCCTTGTTGTACCAGTAGAGCACCAGCACCCGCTTCGGTCCGGCGGATGGCTGCGTACGCGCCGGCGAAGGAAACAGCACCAGGGCAGCACCTAGAAACATCACCGCCCTCACAATATGCGTTTTCATGCATCCGACTCCCACTAGAACATCACTTTCAAAGCAAACTGCACCTGCCTGGACGAGCCCGATTCGCCCGTCGGGAAGCGCGTGTTGGTAATACGTCCGAACGAGGGTGTACCGACCACGTTGCCGGGCTGGCCGAAGTTCGCATGGTTGAACAGGTCGAAGAACTCGGCGCGGAATTGAGTGCGCACTCGTTCGGTGATCTGCGTGTTCTTGATGATCGAGAAATCCGTATTGAAAAAGCCAGGCCCGATAACGGCGTTGCGACCCAGATTGCCGAAACCGGCGGCAGAGACGAACGCCGACGTATCGAACCAACGGTCTGGTGAACCGATGATTCGAATCGGCCCTGTCGCATCAGGGCGGATCGTGTTGGCAACCCCATTGGCCGTGCTGCCGCTGACGATGTTGACCGGATTGCCGCTCTGCGCCTGTATGACCGCAGCGACCTGCCAGCCATCGACAGTTCGTTTGCCGCGGAACGGAAGTTCATATAGCGAGGTCACGACAAGGCGGTGGCGCGCATCGAAATCCGAAAGGCCGCGGTTGCCTCGCAAGTCGTAACTGTTCTGCATAACGATGCCCTGCGAGCTGAGCGAGTTGTAATCGATCGATTTCGACCACGTGTACGAAGTGTCGAATTGGAGTCCCCGCGCGAATCGCCGCTTCGCCGTCACCCACAGCGCGTTGTAGCTCGAGTTGCCCGTGCCCTCGACTTGCGTGATGTTGCCGAGGGGCGTTCCCGGCAGTATGGGACTCGATGCGGATAGCGCCGTGAACGGCCGCACACCGTTCACCGGCTGGTTGATGTTGCGCCGGAGAATCAAGTGCGTCCCTTTGGATCCGAAGTAGCCGGCCATCACCGCCAGCGACGGCGTGACTTCGCGCTGCACGTTCAAATTCCATGACTGGACGTATGCGTTGGCGAAATCGCGGGCCACGGTTTGGGGAGCGAGTCCCATGTCGTGGGCTAGCGTAATGGCGTTGTCGAGACGAATCGGACCGGCAAACATCAGCGGGACGGCCAGCGGGGGGTTCGCGCTCACGGGCGTTACCACACTCCCCAGCGGCTGCTCCACCAGTATCCCGTATGCCGCGCGGATCACCGTCCTCCCGCGTCCGGATGGATCCCAGGCGAAGCCGAGGCGCGGTTGAAAGTTTTTGTTGTTCTGCTTGTAGATCTCACCGAAGTGTGTGCCGGCACGGGTAAGCGACACGCTCGTCGGGTCGAACACAATGAATCGGTCGTACCGCTCTGTGGGCGTCTTGTTCCAGTCGTATCGCAGGCCCAGTTCCAGCGTCAGTCTCGGCCTCAGCTTGAAGTTATCCTGCACGAAGAAAGCGAGCGCTCCGTGGGCAACGCTGCTGGATTGATTGCCGAGTGTAATGTTGAACGAGTTTGCCGTGCCCTCGAGAAACGCAGCGACGGTCGGGAAGTTGAAGCTGCCCGTCCCTTGCCGGAAAATGTTGTTGAGAAACTGCCGAAACTCGCCGCCGATCTTCAGCGCGTGGCGCTCGCAAAGACAGCTCAGGGTGTCCGCTGCAACGATTGTTGTGTCGCCGCGCCCCGACGGCAGCCCCGAAGGTCCACCGAAGTTGAGGCCGTTGGCGACGATGATCTGCGGCAATCCGATCGGCTCGCTGATCCCATTGAGAATGCCGTAAGCCTCAGGGTTCAGCAGCGCCTTCGGCGTGGTCCTGGCATACAGCCGGTTGAAGCCCAAACGCGCCTCGTTGACCACGGCGGGTCCAAACGTGTGCGTCGCATTCAGCGTCAGGAAGGGTCTCGTTGAATGATGCGCATTGCCAAAGCCGGGAACGGTGTTGCCGTCGCGGCTCGGCTCGATTGTCCGCCTGCCCTGGAAAGCGAAGTAGACATGCAGCCGGTCTCGACCGGTCAGGTTGTGACTGCCGTCTATCGTCCAGTTGTCCACGTCGACGGGAGCGGTCGCAGAGCCTATGAATCGCGCTGTCCCCGATGAATCGACAAAATTCGCCCGGGGTATCAAGGGGATTAATTTCCGGATCACCGGGTCGCTGGCGGATGCCCTTTCCGCGTCGCTGAGGACCAGGCTGTTGAGGTCGAGCCCCTGGCGATGGCGCAAGCCCTCGTACGAAAAGAGGAAGAAAGTTCTGTTCCTGATCAGCGGCCCGCCCAGACTGCCGCCAAAAAGGTTTCGCTTGAACGGCGGCGGCTTGTCAGACGTGAACTGGAAGAAGTTGCGTGCATCCAGGGCGTCATTGCGGAAGAAATCGAACAAGTCGCCATGAAATTCGTTGGTGCCCGAGCGCGTTGCGACATTGACGACAGCACCGGAGTTTTGACCGTACTCGGCGCTGAAAGTCGAATTGTCCACCTTGATCTCTTGAACGCTGCTGAGCGCAGGCTGGAAATTAATGGAGCTGAACCATTGGTTGTTGATCGTGATGCCGTTGACCAGGAAGTTGACACTCTCCTCGCGGTTGCCGGCGGTATTAATGGCAAAAGAACCGCTGCCACGGACGGGTGCGGTAGCGAACCCGTTCTGCGGAGGCGTCACCGAGCCGGGGACAAGCAAACCCAAATCCATGAAGTAGCGCCCATTGAGCGGTACCTCCTGAACCAGCCGCCGGTCCAGGATATGGCCCACGGAGACCGTCGTCCGCTCGAGGAGTTGAGCACCGGCGGTTACCGTCACCTCTTGCGCAACATTCCCCACCAGGAGATCGAAATCCTGGACCATCGTTCGGCCAACCTCGACCACCACGTTTTCCACAATTTGTTTCTGGAAACCCAGGGCCTGCACTTCAACGCGATAAGTCCCGACGGGCAAGGCCGCGACCTGGTAATTGCCTTCGCCATCCGTTTGCGCAAGCCGCTCCGCCCCGGTCTGAGGATTAACAACCTTGATCGTCACGGCCGGAACTATGGCGCCGGCTGCGTCACTCACCCTTCCCTGCAGCGTTGCAGTCGATTGAACGGTCGAACCAGCCTGGGCTTGCGGAACTTCCAGAAAGACAGGAAACAGGAGCGCAGCAATACAGGCGAGCGAGACTCGCGTGCGATAGAGTTGAGCCGACCGAAGGCTTTCCTGATTCCCGTTTGCTCTCGACAGCAACTGAATACTCTCCCGTTCGAACGATTCACCGAGAGGTGCAAAAGAGACACAAACGTCAGACCAGATTGTTTCGGAAACCACATTCTGTCTAAGTCAGGTGCGGGCGGTCAAGGTAGTCGGTAGCAGTGGGTCGCCGAGGGGAGGGAAACTTGTTTGTTTCCCAGCTTCATGCGCGACAATGCGCCCGTCCGGTGTGTAGGGCGTGCTTGCCACCGTCAGATCCACATATGCCTTTGCAGCCGTGAAGATCTTGCTGGTGCGTCTCGCGGTATCCACGTCGTTAATAATCCGGCAGTGCCGACCCATGCAGTGGATTATGACCTGGACAAAATGACACACGGAAGCGGCGATGAGCGCCTCCGCGCGCCGGCATCTACGTGAGAACGGCTACTGTAATCAAGATTGTAAGGAGCGAAGTGCTTCTGATTGCTCGGCCGCGTCGTACCAGGAGCCATTGACAAAGAGTTGATTCGTCGACGCGTTGAAGTTCGATGAAGACGTCGGCTCGTGGGCATCCGCATACTGCATGCCGCCGGAACCGCTGACCCAGCGGTTGCCGAAACGGTCGTAGCCGAAGGACTGCCACCAACCACCGGACCCGCTGGCCGAACTCAGCCAGCTGACCAGTTCGAGTTTGTTATTGAGGCCCGGAGCCGTTCCAGGCTTGAATAGGCGTTGAAATGCTCGGCGTCTGACAGTCGCAGCGTCTCCCAAATTGTTCCGAGTTTCATGCGCGCAGGCGGCCATCCGGAGTATATGGAGTACTTGCCACGATCATGTCCGCATAAACCTTCGCTGCCGCCCAAACCCGACTCGTGCGGCCCACGGCATCCACGTCGTAGCTAATCATCCGGTTCGATGGGTTTGTAATCGACCGGATGTCGTCGTTGAGCCATTTTGGATGCTCCGCAAATGACTGTCTAATGAGGAAAAAGCTATACCTCCAGCAAAGATTCATCGAACCACACATCGACGTAATCGTCGGCGATCAGAAAGCGGCAGCCAGGCGGCAAACCAAGAAACGGAACTACTTCCGGACAGCGGTCAACGAGGTGTTGTGTATGCAGCGGCACAAAGAAGTCCGGCTCCTTTGACAACTCCTCACCACACCAAACATACCATCCGTTCGTATCCCCAACTGGTGCATGTCTCAGCCCGTTGATCGGGATCTTACCCTGTGTCTTGATCGCGAAGCCGAGTTTTGACTCCAGAGTGGCCGGGACGTAGTCGTAACCTTTCTCTTTGCACAACGACTGCTGTACCAATGCAATGTCGCGACCGGTCGCTGTAGGTTTATCGTTGCTCACTTGGGCTGCTGCTCCTTCTCTAGTCGCTTCCGTTGTTCACGAGAATACCGACTGAGTTCTGCTCCCTGACGACTGGAACATGTGGGACATTGCGACTGCACAGCGTTCGCTTGTCGCATCCGTGTCGTATCCACTTTGCCCGTCTCATAATGTTCTTTGACCAACGGTGTCTTATGATCCGCATTCATCCTCGGCGCTGTTCGACCGCAGTCCACACATGGCTTTCCTTGAACCGATGCTCGCTGTTCCGGTGTCGTTGCACTCGACGGCCGTTTGTATGGTGTCGTAGCAACAGGAGCATCGTCGATGACTTTAGCCCCTGTTGTCGCAGCATCTGCGGCGTTATCCAGCCGTTTGACGCTGGTCGCAGCTTGTACAGCATCTGCCGCTCTATCCGCCAGTCGTCCGGCCCTAATTGCAGTTCCTGCTCCCCCCGGTAGCCCTGGGATGAGAGTTGCACCAACGTCATACAGCAATCCACCCGCGTCCACGGCAGCACTTGCGAAATTGCCGCTAACGAGGTTACTGCCGAGTGAAAATAAATCAAGACCTACATTGAAGAGGTCCCAGGGAGTCTCGATTGCCGCGCCGTGCCGATCGACATACTTCAGCGGATTGTTGCGGGTATAACTGTACAGATTCCAGCTTTGCGGATCGAGCGGATCTTGATCGGCGAACGGCTTGTCCGGCGAAGTGAAGCGTCCTTGTGCGCTGGAAAGGTAACGAGTACCGAACCAGTCGAGTCCGCTCTCCGGATCCCGTTCCTTGCCGGTGAACTTTTGGGCAAGCTTGCTGGTGAACTGCGAGTTCAAGTCGGGTGGATAACAACCCGTATTGCGGGTGTTCATGCCGCTGGTGATCAGGCGGCCGAAGGGTGTGTAGTCATAGCATTCGACGGCGGCTCCGTTCTGGTTGGTCACCATCCGCGTGCTTCCCAGCATGTCCGTGTGGACGTACGTGGTTCCCGGCGTCGCGGCCTGAGTCGAGTACTCAGCGGCTAATTGACCGAGCGCGTTGTACACAAAGTACGTGGTTGTCAGGTTGGCGCCCGATGTCCGGGCCTTCTTTACGCGCCCGCCATTACCATCGTAAGCAAACGTTGTCTTGTCGGTATCGGAATAGAACGTAGAGATGATGCGGTTTTCGGCGTCGTAATCCAGCGTGTAGGGCGCGAAGTATCTCTGATTGCCGGCCGCGTCGTACCAGGAGCCATTCACAAACAATTGGTTGGTCGAACCGTTGATATTAGCCGGTCCCGTCGCCTCGTGCGGGTCTGCGAACTGCATGTTGCCGGAACCGCTGACCCAGCGATTGCCGAAGCGGTCGTATCCGTACGTCTGCCACCAACCACCTGATTCGATAGCGGAACTCAACCGGTTCACATTGTCGTACGCGTACGTCTGTGTCCACGTTTTTCCCGGCTGCCGGATGACGTGGCTCTGAAGGTTGCCGTTATTGTTCGTTCCAGAGAAGTTGTATTCCAGTTGGAATTTGTTGTTGAGGCCCGCAGCCGTTCCCAGCTTGAATAGCGTTGTTAAGCCCGGTGTCTGATATTCGCGCGTCTCCCACAAATTGTTTCCGAGTTTCATCTGCGCGAGGCGGCCATCCGGAGTATATGGAGTACTCGCCACGGTCATGTCCGCATAGACCTTCGCTGCCGCCCACACCCGGCTCGTGCGGCCCGCGGCATCCACGTCGTAGTTAATCATCCGGTTCGACGGGTTTGTAATCGACCGGATCGCGTCGTTGAGCCACCAGGTATAGTTGAAGTTATACGTCGCCGGATTGCCGTTAATGATCTGCCGGCTCGCCGTTACGCGGCCTAAAACATCGTAGCTGTCGTTCCAGGTCTCAGCGGCCGATGAAATCACCGACTTCAGTTGCCCAACGCGCGGTGCGCCTTGCCCGGCCAGGTAATAACTAAAGGTCACTGCGGGCGTGCCGTCGGAATACGTCTTCGTTTGAATCCGGTGTAGAGGGTCGTAGTTGAGGCCGGCCGTAACGCCTCGCGCATCTTTGCGCGACGTGAGATTCCCGCTGTCGTTGTAGCCGTAACAAACCGAAACTGGCACGGGCAGCCCGGGACAATTGAATGTCCCGGTTTCCGGATTTGTTGCCGAGAGCAATCGGCTCAGAGAACTATACCGGAAGGTGCGCGTCTGCATATCCTGGAGGACCTGCGTCAGGTTATCCAGCGTGTCGTAGCTATACATTGTCAGGTAATTCAGCCCGAAGCGATCTTCGAACACCTCGACCAGCCGCCCCAGGGAATCGCGCCGCAGCTCGCGCACTTTTCCGGCGGGATCCGTCACCGTCATCCAATCCGCGTTGTAAGCCGTGCGTGTAATGCCGGTCCGGTTTCCGGATTCGCAATTGAAGGGTTCTCCGGCTCCCTTGAACATCGCAACGGCAGTGACCCGTTGAAGCGCATCGCTCTGGGTGCAGATCCACTCCAGCGTCTGATCCCCCAGGGTGCGATAGGGCGTTGAACGAATCGTGCGGTTTTCCGACGTGTGGTATACCGTTTTGACCTTAATTTCGTTCCCGCCGCCCTCAGATGTACGCACGAGCTTGGGCCGTCCAAGCTGGTCGTATTCCGTAACCGTCACGAAGGCTCCGTCATTGTGCGAGGTTAGATCGCGCCGGACCGTTACGGTGCTAGCCGCGTCGTCATATTCGGTCAAGATGCGCCGCATACCGGCTTCCTGAACCGATTCCAAACGTCCTACCTGGTCGTAGGAGAAGTAGGTCGTCAAGCTATTGTCATCGTCCCTCTTCCAGGAGAGCGTGCCGGCCACCGTGTCCCATTCGTAAATCCAGGACCGCTGAGCGCTCGTTCCGTACGCATGATCCACTCGTGTGGGAAAGCTTCCGGTAGGATCATAACTAATGTGGGTGCGGACCTCCGGATCGTAAATATCGCGCAGGTTGCCATACGCACCGTAGAACCGGGTCAACACTTGCGAGTTCCAATTGAAAAGGCCGCCGAGTCCGGGCGCGCCGGGCGACTTGACGCTGTCCCACCGGCTTTCGACTGTCACATTCCCGCTGCGGTATGGGTCGTCATAAGTGAATTCCGTAACTGCAACGATAGCGCCGTTCATCCCATCGCGAATCTCGCGGCGGCGGAGAGCGTCCAATCGCCGCGCCTGCCCCGGGACGAACGGTGAGCCATGAGAGTTAAAGTAATATGGACCGGTATCGTTCCCGGACAGGTTGTACGCGTCCACATCGACCCAATACGTCAAAACCGTGCGCCGCTTCTGCACTCCGGGAGGTTCCGGTCCCGTTTGCGAATAACCGACCCAGTCGTTCTCGAGCGTCTCCCGCGGATTGCCGTTCTTGTCGATTACATGTTCGGTCACCATGGTTTTGGAAGGCTGGTCGAAGGAATCGCCGACGGTAACGGTTTCGCGCTTCACCCATGGGTTTTGAATGAACGGCCCTGACGGCGCCGATGAATAAACGCGGTTCTGCGACCAGACGCGCTTTTGAACGCGCCCATGCGGTTCTTCGATCTTGTAGACAACAAATCCCACATTGCTGTTGGAAGGAATGCTCTGATCCAGATAAGGAAGGTCCGGAGCGTACCAATAAACCGTTTGACTCATGTCCGGAGCGGTCACTCTGGTTCTTAAGCCCGGCGGACCGGGAATATCCAAGTAGGTCCAAATCAGATCTACCTGACCCTGCTGCGCTATGCGTCGTTCCCAGACCCCATTCGGTACAAAGGGATCTATCGCCGCGATATCCGCGGCCCGGACACTGCTTGAACTTCCTTCCAGATCGTAGCGGTAACGGTAGAACGCACCTGTCGGCACCCGAACCTCATCCAGTTGACCATATCCACCATCGCTGTCGTCGGAGTATCCGAAGGCATAACTGTTCCAAACGGGAACCATCGGACCCGGTGGCATGGGCGACGCTAGTGGTAATTGCACATACTGCAAGACCATCAAAGTCTTCGAGAGCGGGTAGGTAGTATCCCAACCTGCGTCCGGGTATGCTCGGGTATAGCGGCGTCCGTCGGCGCCGAGTTGAAGTGGTCCCCAGTTGAGTGTCCAGTCGATCTCGCCGTTCGGACCCGTTACCGTGATCGTTGTTGTCTTGACAGACGGACCACCAAACGTTTCGACGACACGGATTTCGCGGCCCACGTCGTCACGGATTGCCTTGTAAGGCTGATTGCAGGGGCCAGGTGGAGGATCAAAACAAGTATTCAAGACATGCACGCCGTTGCCATTGGCGTCGTACAGGTGCTTGCCTTGAGCGTCGAAAACAACTCGCCTTCCATCGGGGAAGTAGAGAATCTGCGATTGACGGTCGGAGGGAATCTCGAGTTTCAAATAACTGCCATCCGTGCTGAAGTAAATCAATGGTGCGGTTGTCACTTGGATCATGTGGGATTGCTGACCGTTCCAGCACCAGTGCCTGCCGGCGGTATCTACCGGAAAGAATCCGTCCCCGTCGTAAGCTGCGCCTCCAAGGTTGACACCGTATCCTTTCAAATGCAGGACATGAAGGCTGCCATCCATAAGCCTGGCTCGAAGCCGATACAGGCGAGGCAATGGCGTCTGACATTGCGGAGTGTATTCGGCGGCCTGAACCTGTTCTTCAAAGTCGATCCCGAGATTGTCGATGTTCAGTTCCCAGCCTGACCAGGCGCCGAACAACGTGTGGCCTGCCGCCGGCTCGATAAAGCCGGACGGCGGAGGAAGCACAACAGGAGTCAGGTCCCAGAAGTTGGAATCGTAAACGAGGCTCAAGTCGAACCCCGATCCACCACGACCTCGCGGCAGCGATGCCATGGGAATTTCCAAATGAAGCTTCCGGCTGACCGGATCGATGTGATCAATCGGGCTGCTGATCTGGTCCATGTTCGGCATGAAGCCTCGGACCGGTCTCGTTTCCACCTGGTAGAGGTTTTGTGCAACAGCCGTTGCGGCAGCCGGCAGGAGCAGGCAACCCAGCAGTAATGTGCGTTGTAGAATCGTCACGACAATCCTCCCTACCGAAAGTTCGCCGCGTCGGTCCGCGGTCGCCCTGAAGCGGTTGCAACGATGAATGAAAAAACCAGCCCGCCATTCTCGTAACGATCAATACGGCCCGGATAAAACGAGCCATCCGCCTGCCGCCAGTTTGAAAATCGCGTCTCTACGTTGGCCGCCGGTGACACCGTTGAGTCCGTGTAGCGGGTGCTCTCTGGGAGGCCAGTATCGGAATCGAAGTAATACCGTCTGGCCTGAAGCGACTGATTCCGGCGTGACCGCACCGGCGACACGACTTCGAAAATGTCGTAGCGCGGCCCCCTGTAGTTAGACACCTTTCGTGGGTCGGGACCAAACCGGCGCCCAAGCAAGCGGACAGCCCCGCCGCTGCGGGCGGAATAGAGCAACCCTTCGATACTGTCCATCACAAACGCTTCGAGAAGCGCCTCCTCCGTTCGGCCCGCAACACCAAGCGCAGCTTCGCCATCGAAAGTCACCGCGCCGGCTCGGATGCCTTCGATGCGAACCATGCCGGAAAGCTGGTGCACGATTCGAACCTGCTTCGCGTTGTTGCCAACACTTAGCTGCCCCTCAAGAACCGTCTCTTCCTTCCCAGTGGCCCTCAGACGCACGCCCACGCCGCGGATCTGGAGAGAAATGTCGCCTGGAAGGCCTTTGGGCACCGAACCGAGTTGCTCCCGATCTCGCGCGGTAAACCCGGCCTGCCCTGCCATCAACACTGCCGATGGCCACGCAAACAATAGGAACGTGAAGGTAAGCAAAAACAGTCGCTTCATAGTGACCTCGTTTTATGCGGAGAAAACAGATTCATTGCGGACTCTCGATTGCGATAATCCGCTCTCCGAGCCGGATATATTCCTTCGTCAAGTAGATGGCCCCCGCTCCCGTCGTGAACGACCACACCGGCCCCACGGTCGAACTGCCCCCTCTTTTGGCTGTGACCTTCCAGAAGTAAATCGTGTTCGAATTGAGCGGCGGCGGCGGAGCATAGCTTGCCGTCGACACATTGGTGGCGACGGTCGGCGGCGGATTGGCCGTTCCGAATGCGATGTCATAGCTCGTAGCGCCGCTCGCGCTCCACGTCAGCGTTTGCTGGAGTCCGACGTTTGTCGCGCCGTTCGCTGGTGTGGGATTCGTGGGCGTCCCAACCGCCGTCGTGAACGACCACACCGGTCCTTCGCTTGAACCGACGGCGTTACGCGCCGTGACCTTCCAGTAATAAAGAGTTCCCGGACTAAGCGTTGGAGGGCTATAGGCTGCGGATCCAAGGTTTTGCACGACGAGAGGCGGTGGATTTGTTGTACCCAACGCTACGTCGAAAAAGGTGGCGCCGCTCGCGCTCCATGTCATTGTAAGGATCGTGAGAACGTTAACTGCTCCGTGGCCCGGAAAGGGACTGCCGGGCTCACCCGGCGGCGGCTGGACGTTGGTGGATGCGCTTGAGTAATCCAGGAACCAATACTCGTTTCCTGCGTATAGCCACGGTGTGCACTCCGTAGGCGTGCAATAGCTGAGAGAAACGTCTATTCCGACGAAGTGCGCGCCCGACATGGTCCAGTTCCCGTACTGGTCAGCCGGCACATAAAAATAAAGGTCCGCGGCCGATACACTCCAGTCGGCGCCGCTGGCGGCAATACTTCCCGATGGCCTGGACAAACTGGCGGAAAGAGAAACCCAGAGGGCGTAATACACCCACCTGCTGCAGTATTCCTGTTGTGTATCCGGATCTATCTGGGTTTCGTCACAAAACACCTGATCGGTGTCCCACTCCTGTCGCAGGGTGATCGAATAGGCTTCGACGCCATATCCGTCGAAATAGATATCACTGCCCCACCAAACAGCCGCTGCATCAGGCACGGCCCATAAGGCCATTGCCAGGACGACCAACGCGACAACGGTAACCTGTGCACGCTTCAGCATACTCACCTCACTTTGAACCGGCCTGGCGCTGAAGTCCTGGTGGTAACCCAGGAGTCGGGCGCGTCCCCTGCGGAATGGCGGCCATCTTGATACGAGGCGTCACGGAAGTTTGAACGTACGTCCGCACCTGCTCGAGTTTTGCCGCCTCGAAGCCTTTCCCCAATCCCGCGAGATGTTCGGCGAGCGCCGCCTGTTTCTTAGCCTCGACCTGCGCGTACAGACCATCGGCGATCGCACGGTCCCTCACACTGTTTTGGGGCCCCCGCGGTGTCGACTTGGTGATTGTTGGCCGCGGTCTCTCGGGCCGGAAAGCATCCGGGTAACGCTTCCTGGCTTCAGCGGTCGCCTCGTCATCGATACGCTGGATCGCCGCGATAAACGACTGCCCGGAACTCATCAACACTGCAGTCTGCGCAGTCGTGAGACCGAATTGCCGGCCCAGTTGTTGCGCCACTTGCGCGCCGGGTTTCTTGTGCGCCGATACGAGGCGTTCGTGAAACACTCGCCACCCGACCCAGGCTTGGACTGCATCTTCGACACGTTGCGCGTAGGCGGGAACACCTGCGGAGATAAGGGCCAAAAGAACGGTGAAACGAACAAGGAACGCTAGCATCGCGGACCTCCTGCAATCGAAGTGCGCAGAGGATAGCTCGCGATGTCGGGCGCCCGTATTGATCTACATCAAGAACGAACTTGATCTAGATCAAGAAACCGGAGCCTCTTGTTCCTCGCCCCAGGTCAGTCCATGAATGCGCGTCTATCTGAAATGACGATCCATTGTTTGGAGAACGTGATCAATCCGTCGTTGGTCATGTCATTTAACAACCGGCTCAAGTGTGCTGGGTCGATCGCAAGGATGGCGGCGAGATCCTTCTTTTTCAAAGGCAGATTCAGACGGCCATCAGGCAGGCAGACGTCATCGAGAGACTGCGCCAGCTTCCGGACCAGTCTGACGAACCTCATTTTCGCCGAATCCATCGCAAGGGAGGTCAGGTCTTCTGCCTGTTCGAGAATGTCACGGCTATGAGACTCCAGAATCCGAATGGCCAGGCTGGAGTCCGTACAGATCCTTTGTAGAAGGTCTTCGCTGGGGATTTGTTCCATAACGGAAGGTCTCAGCGTGATGGCGCTGGCGGAATTCGGCCGCCTGCCGATGATCGATTCCGCTCCGATAAAGCTGCCGGGAAACCGCAAGCCGACTATCGCCTCCCGGCCGTCCTCGTGGGCGCATACAAGTTTCATGGCGCCGCTTTTGATGAGATATGCCTCACCGGAGTACGATCCCTGTCCGTAAAGCTGAACACCCTCACGATAGGACCGAAGAATTCCAAACTCCCCTTTTCTGATGAACTCGGCGCGTGACATTGAAAAACCCGCTCCCCCCTGCGACCGGGGCAGTCGAGGGCATACGTCGGACGATTATGGGTGTAGCTTCAGAAAAAATATGGGTGTTGCTTCAGAAGACGATTAGATCGCTGAGGCGATCCTAATGTCCGCCCGGGGCCGGGCAATTCCCTCAAGGGGGAAGTTGGTCGTAGGATCGGATCGTATGATTGGAACTTGTTTCCGTCAAGCACGTTGATGGGACACGTTGATGGGATACAAACTCAACGCCCCGAGAACCCCTGGACGCCGCATCCCCGATCCATGTATATGTTTTCCACCATGAAACAGCTCCCGACCCTCGCCGCCCTTGCCTTCGGCATCCCCGTTCTATTGGTGTTTGTGATCGCGGCCCTGCTCCCGCCCGGCTATTACTACCTGCTTGCCGGGCCGGCCTGCGGCATCGCCGGAGGACTCGTCTTCGGACGCCGATTGGGATTTCCGCTCGTCCTGGGATCGTGTTTTGGCCTCGTCGGTTTCATGTTTTCGCTGCAGGACGTTCATTCGACCCTTTTCAGCGAAGTGATCTGGACCGGACTCCTTACGGGATTCCTCTTCTGGGTCGCGGGCGGATGCGCCGTTCTGACGTTACCGGTCGAAAGTCGCTTCAATGGCGCCGCTGCTCTTTTCATTCCTGGAGTGCTCGCCGGAGCGACGTTCCAGTTCTTCTACGGCCCTGGACGGTTTCTGTTCGATCTCGCATCGCGTCAGTGGTGGACCGGCTCGCCTTGGGAACATTTACTCCTGTGGCTGGTCGCGGGCGCCGGCGGCGGATTCTTCATGGGACGGAAATTCCAGCGGCAGATTTCCGAGTCGAAGGATGACGCGAAGTACGATCGAAAGAACTCCTGGGCGATCGCCGGCATCGTTTGCGGCGGCGTGGGTCTTTTGCCGGCGGCCTTCTATTTTCTTCGATCCTCGTTACCTCTCGGTTTGTTCAATTCGCTGTCGCCGGCCACTATCGCTGCGGACTGGCTGTGGGGCTGGGGAATTCTCGCGGCGGCAGTTGCCGGGATAGCCGCGTTCATGCCTCACCGCCGGCTGTGGACCGCCTGCGGAATTGGTCTCGCGGCGGTTCTTGTCCTTGCGTCTTATCGCGTCGAAGCCCAACCGTGGAAGTCTCGCTTCAATTCGAATTATGCCGAGAAATTGCTACGCGACAACGCCGGATCGGGAGACGCCGTCTATACAGGCAACCTGATCCTCGCTCAGGCCGCGCTCGACACGAATGACATTGCGAAGGCGAAAGAGCGTCTCCTCGAGGCCGCGACAACATCCGGCGCGAAGCGCATCGAACAGAGCGGCCTGGACACTTCCGTCGTGCGCGTGTTGTACGACAAAGGCGAAAAGGACGCGGTGCTGGAATATCTCCAACGAGGCAAGCAGCTATGGCCGCAGGGCGCGCAAACCATCTCGCGATGGGAAGCAGCGATCAAAGCCGGACGAAGACCGAATTTCAATCCACGCGGCGGCGGTCCGGGTGGACAGGGCGGCGGCGGACAGGCAGGCCAGGGTGGTGGTCCTGGGCAAGCTGGACAAGCGGGACAATCCGGACAATCCGGGCAGGGCGGCTATAGTCAGTAGCGGCTCGCGGTCAACTTGACTGGGCCCCCATATGCCGTGACCGAAAGTACTGTTCCGCGTCGAAGCAGCACCGGCTCCTTGAAGATGTAAGGCGTCGGCCAATCCTGCGAAAAGCCTTTCGCGAAAAGCAAAACATCCGTACCGCCGTCGAGCCGTCTCGCCGACACTTCCACCGATTTCACGCCTGAAGCCATCTCGAGACGCAAAGCGATCGCGCGCACATCGGCAGCCAGCTTCGTCTCTGCGCGGAAGCGATCGCCGGCGCCGGCTTTCGCGTCGATAACCAGATCCGATATGGCAGAAGGAGTGGGCCTGTCGGCGAAGGACAATCCGATTCTGCCGCGTTCAACGACACGATCCTTTGAAGGCTGATAATGAACCTCTGCCACGACGCGAGCCCCGGCCGGCAACCGGATCGCAGCGCCCGCAGGGAATTCGATAAAGCCATGCCACGGCGTCCAGCTTCCGATCCACTGCCCCGTTTCCTGAATCTTGAAAAACGCCGCACGCACGACACGATTGTCGCCCGGCATGTACTCCAATGCTCGAAGCCGGCGCTCGCTGGTGAGGCCGAGGTCGATCGTTGTTGCCCTCACCTGTCTCGCTTCACCCGGGTTGATCATCTGAGGCGGCAGCTCGCGTGTCAGGCCAGGCTCACCCAGCCGCCAGTGTCCGAAGTGCGTGGTGGCACGCACGGCCGGCCGCGGTTTTCCTGATGCGTCGACGACATTCGTGAAGACTGTCCCTGAATTGCGCGGACCGAGACCCTCGACCCACGACACCAGAAACTGCGACTCGCGCAATGTCAGACTGTTTTCGTTTGCGAATTGGCCATACCCCGGAACTGCCGGCCAGGGCGGCATGTGGCGAGCGATGATCGCGGAGCGGGCTTTTCGTCCCTGGAGCCACGTTTGTTCGTAGGTCTCCATCGGAAACGCCGGCCCGTTCTCTGCGTGGCACATAACGCAGTGCTTGTCCAGGATGCGGACGATCTCGCGATCGAAAAGGACGGTTGTCGTGAGGGTCTCGTGTGAAGAGGCGTCCCTCGTGAGCAGCGTAAAAACACAAAGACACAGAGACACGGAGGCACAGAGGGTCTTTGTGTTTCTAATCAACATGGAACGTAAACACGAACGTATAGATCCGGTCGTTCCGCCGGAACTGCGTCCACGCCCGATAAAGCCCCGACTTCGGCATCAAACCTTCGAACGTCACTTCGGGACCGCCGCGCAGTTTCTCCAGATCGGCGCCCGGCGCAATCGTGAACTGCGGCGGCCCGCCGTCGTCATTGTCTTTGGCGAGGATGTCGAGCGGGTGCGAGTGAACGTAATCCACCATGTCTTCCGTCATGATCAACGTGTGACCGAATGCGCCAAGGTAAGTTTGAAGATCGGTGACCGGCCGGCCGGATGCCGTATCGGTCAAATGAAAGTTCAGATGCACATACTGGCCGGTGCTGAAAACCGGTGGGTCGTACGACAGCGTCGCGGTGATGTCATCCACCGTTTTGGTTGAAATGACGTCCGGCACGAGATGCGCGCTGTCGCGAGCCAGGTCGCCGGCGTAACCCGCCGTCACCAGCGGACGCGCAATGAACTGCGACGAGCCACCCCCCGGCATGAAATCGGAGAGGACCTTGTAGTAACCCGCTTTCGGCAACGTAACGTCGATCGACCACGTCCCGTCGGACGCCTGCTCGGGATGAATGTGCTGGAAGTACTCCATGTCCTGGCTGATCACGAAGAGGTGATATTGCCGCTCGTGGACCACTTCAAATTTTCTGATGGCTTCTCCGGTGCCGGGATGAAAGACGCGAAACAGCAGCTTCATCTTTTGTCCAGGCTTGACGACTGCAGGGACGGTTCGGAAGTCCAGACGGTAATCGCGCACGTCGAACGGCGCCCCGCGCACGAGGTCCATGCCACAGCGGGGGCATTTGCCCGTGATGTCCGTTGTGTAATCGGTGTGCATCGGGCAAAGCCATGCGACATCGTTCTCCGGTTCCTGCGAGATGGATGGAACTACGGAGACGCAGAGGACGAAGAGGCAAACAGCCCAGAAAACCTTAGCGGTGCGGACTCGTCGCATTGCCTTCGTAAACTCCGGAACCCGGTCCCGGCAATTCATTGCTGCGCGGGCCGGTGTATTTCGCCACGTGAAGTCCCGTGTCGTTATCGGCCCAGTAGATCAAACCATCTTTAAAAACGGGATACGTTCTTGCGATGCCTTGCGGAACCGGCATTGCGTAACCCACCTCGCGCGGCATCTGCGGAATGGAAATGTCGATGGCGCGCAGGCCGTGGCCGTACCACGTGTTGAAGATGAGATTCTTGAAAACCGTCGGATTGTGATTCTGTTGCGCGACTCGCCGCCGCGGCTCGCCGTTGGGCTCCGTGATGTCCTGGTTCAGGCATTCATCGAGCTGGTTGTCCGGGATGACAAACGCGCCGATCATGACCGGCACGATCTCCGATTCCACCGACATCATTCGCGCCCCATTCAACGGACAGCCGCCGTTCTCGTCGGTCAGCCAGACGTATGCGGGCCGATTTTTGGTATTTCCCTTCACCTGCGCAGGACGATCGGGCACGAACACGGCGCTGTGCGTGCCGGTCGGCGTGGCGTTGACCGGCGGATAGACATCGAAACGCGATCGCGTCATCAACACGAGATAGCGCTGGGCTTTCGCTTCAGGCGACGCGTTGGACGCAAGATACGCCTTCAAACCCGGATCGTTGTTGATGACCATGCGCATGCAGTCGTTCGCGACGGCAGGAATCTTCGATGCGTCAATGACCCCGTCAACGGAAACAATGGTCGATCGCTTATTGCATCCTGCCTTGCCGGCCTCGAGGTCGGAGTCTTTGTTATGAGCGATTGCCTCCGAATCCAGGATGTAAAACCCGGCGGTGGTGCCGGCCACATACACGCGTTCCCCATCGTCGGTGACGGTAAGAGAATGCAGCCGGTTCTGTTCCTGATTCTGGAAATTGCCCGCCTGGTTCGATTTGTTTCTCAGCGCGCTGAAATCGAGGAACCGGCCGTCGGAGAATAAGCCGGTCGCATCCGGCCTCTCGTTGATCGGAGGTCCGCCGACATCCACCAGGGTAAACGTCGCGAGGGCTTTTGGCTTCGCGAGAACCTCGCCCGTGTTCTCGTCAGTGACCGCCATCACGACGGCGTCCGGCGTCTTCAAGCCAGGGTTGTCCGCATCGGGAAGGCCGGAGGTCCAGATCGTGGTGTATGCCAGGATGCGATTGGAGTTCTTTGGATCGTGCCAGAGGAAGAATTCATGCGATTGCGAATGAAAATCCCAGACTTCGCTTTTGAAGATGGGCAGGCAGGTGTTCATGTCGATCCGATACGTTTCCATCCGGCCTTCGGTGTTCGTCCCGCCGTTCCGCACGAGGATCTGCCGGTCTTCGCCCTTTGATGTTTTGTAGACGATCGAACGAAGTTCGCGATCGTCGAAGCCCTGATTGCCGGTCACGAGAGCCGGAATCTCTCCGACCTGCACGGGCGGCTGTTTCTCAGGATTCGGCTGAAGCTTGAAAATGTTGATGGCGCGCCGCACCCCGGCGCCGTTCGCGTGCCCAACGAAAACACAGTTCCCGGATATGCCCAGCCCGCGCGCATCGCCTTGCGCATCGAGGTCGCCGCCTCGCCACCTGCCGTTCGCGGGGTCTTTTACCGACGGCACTGTGATCACCCAATGCAGATGTTCGAAATTGCGGAACAGACGGAGTTCCCTCTCCATCGCGGCAGCGCCTGCGCGCGCATCTTCTTCGGATGAGAACGGGTCGAGGTTGCCCTGACGGCCGACGCGAACAGACGGCATCTGTCCGATGGGAGTGTCGAACGTGCTTGGCTGGCAACCGGCCGGATTCTTCGAGTAATCGACGCACTGAAACGCGAGCAGAAGCAATATCGTCAACATTGGCATCACTCCAAAAGGGATCCCGCATTCGCGGATTACGCGGGATTCTATCAGCGAAATCCCCGATCGTGTCTCCGCGGCGATGTCGGCGGCCTCTGAATAGTGTAAACACCGCCAGCACTTTTACCGTAAAATTGATGGCGATGTTTACACGACTCATGGAGCTGCCCGATCGATCCTTTTTTCTGTTTGGACCCCGGGGAACGGGAAAGACTACGTGGCTTCGGCATCTTTTGCCCGATGCATTGTGGTTCGACCTGCTTCGAACACAGACATTTCTCGATTTGAATCGCGAGCCGGAGCTTTTTCGCAAGCAGGTGGAGGCGTTCGGCCGGGGCGCGTGGGTCGTGGTGGATGAAGTCCAGCGGATGCCTGCCTTGCTCAACGAAGTCCATGCGATCATCAGCGAGCGCGGACGCGATTATCGGTTTGCGCTCAGCGGTTCGAGCGCGCGAAAGCTGAAGCGGCTGGACGTGAACCTCCTTGCTGGAAGAGCAATTAACCGGCAGTTCTTTCCTCTGACGGCCGCGGAATTGAACTTCGATTTCGATGTGGACGCCGTTCTGCGTTTCGGTCTGCTCCCGCAGATTCATGCCGATCCAGGTCACGAAATCGACGTACTCGAGGCATATGTGTCGAACTATCTCCGCGAGGAGATTCAACAGGAGGCAATGGTCCGGCGCCTCGATTCGTTTGCGCGATTTTTACAGGTGGCATCGCTTATGAATGGTCAGGTTGCAAACACGGCAGGTATTGCGCGGGATGCCGCGGTAGCGCGCCCGACGGTGCAAGGGTACTTCGATGCGCTGACGGATACGCTGATCGGGTTCTGGCTCGAGGCCTGGCGGCAGCGGGCCAAAGTAAAGGAAGTCGCAAAACCCAAGTTTTACCTGTTCGATCCCGGCGTCGCACGCGCGCTCGCGGGTCGTTTGCGCGAACCGCTGGAAAGCGCTGAACGAGGACCGCTGCTGGAAACCTGGGCCCTGCACGAACTGCGCGCCGCTATCGCCTATCAGAGTCTCGGCGGCGAGTTGCGCTATTGGCGCACGCCTTCGGGTTCGGAAGTGGATTTCATCTGGACGCGCGGCAAGCGCGCCGTCGGTATCGAAGTCAAAGCCTCTGCTCGCTGGCGGCCGGAGTTTGCAAGCCCGCTCAAATCGTTGATGGCCGATCGTGTCATCCAGTCGGGATTCGGCATGTATACAGGCACATCTGAGTTGAAAGACGGGAGTGTCCGCGTCTTACCCTGGAAACGCTTTCTCAGCGAACTCTCCGCCGGCAACGTCCTCGGATAACCGAATACTCTGTCTTACAGATCAAGCAACGCGAAGGCGCAAAGGCACAAAGGCGCAAAGAAATTCGGGGTCAGACCCAGCAACCTGATAGAGCAAGGGTCCGGCCCCGAATTTCTTTGCGCCTTTGTGCCTTTGCGCCTTTGTGTTTTAGATCGACATCACAGCCGTACTGTCCCCGAAGTGATCCGCCTCGATATTCAGCTTCCCGAGGATTGCCAGCAGGAAATTAGACATCGTTGTGTTTTTCGGATTGCGGATATGACGCCCGCCCTTCACACGACCCGAGCCGCCGCCCGCTAGAATTACCGGTAGCGGATCGTGGTTGTGCTGATTGGCGTCCGCCATCGCGCTGCCGTAAATCACCACCGAATGATCGAGCAGACTGCCGTCACCGTCCGGCGTGTTCTTCAGCTTGCCGAGCAGGTGCGTCAAAACACCGACGTGATACTGGTTCAGGACCGCGAACTTGTCCATGTTCTCTTTCTGATTCGAGTGATGCGAGAGAATGTGGAACGCGTCGCGGATACCGCTCCTGGGATATGACGTGTTGCTGAGTTCCTTCGCCATGAGCAGTGTCGTGATGCGGGTGATATCGGCCTGCCACGCCAGCACCCAGAGGTCGTACATCAGTTTGATGTGTTCTTCGAAATCCCGCGGGATTGCCGTTGGCGCCGGCGGAACCTTCAGATCCGGTGAAAGCTGCTGGCCGACCTTCTCGATGCGCCGCTCGATCTCGCGCACATCGTTCAAATACTGTTCGACGCGGCCGCGGTCGCTCGCCGGAAGTTTTTTGTTCAGAGCGGCGACTTCGCCCATCACCGAATCCAGAAGCCCAAGCGACTGTTCGCGGCGCGCGCGGCGCAGGGCATCGGTACTGCCGTCGCCGAACAGGCGTTCGAAGACGATTTGCGGATTGTTCTGCATCGGCAATGGAGCTGTCGGACTCTGCCATGAGATCGTGTCGCGGTAGGCGCAGCTCAATCCGTCGCCGCAGCTGAGGCTTGGATCTTCGATTCCCATTTCAAGCGACGGCATAGCCGTGTCCTGACCCAGCTTCTGCGCGATCAGCTGATCCACCGTCACGCCGAGATATGCCTGCGTGCCGATGCGCGCATTCGCGCCGCTCAGAAACGCCGCCGCCGAACGCGTATGGTTCGACGTCGCAGAACCGCCGCCGTAGGCCGCCGGATGACTCATATCGCTGATGATGTTGATCTGGTCGCGGAATGGCTTCAGCGGCTGAAGAATCTCGGAGAACTCGAAGTTCGTTCCCTCGGCTTCGGGCGTCCACTTATACATGGTTGCGCCGTGGGGGAAGTAGATAGCGCCGAAGCGCGTTCGCGCAGCTGCCGCCGTCTGCCGCAATGGGGTCGCAGCAGGCACCATCGATTCCAGGAAAGGCAATGCGATCGTCACACCGGCGCCCTGGAGAAACGTTCGTCGTGAAAGGTGCTTTTTGCTGATGAATGCCATCGTCTTAGCTCCTAAGTTTTCTTCACCTTCATTTTTTTCAGAAACGCGTCGCTCTGAACAACACCAAGGACCAGCGACGAGAACCTGTAATCGTTCGCGGCCGACTGCCTGACGATCGCGCGAACCATTGGCTGGTCATAGTAGTGCATGGTCCTGCCGGTCGCATAAGTCAAAAGCTTCTGCGCCGCCGTCGAAACGAACATTTCGCGCCTCGACAGAAGCGCGGTCCGCATATCGGACGGCCCTCGAAGTTGTGTCCCGTCGACGAGCTGGCCGGAGGCGTCGATCCGTGCCTTGCCGTCGATCTCGCGCCACGTCCCGACCATGTCGAAGTTTTCCAGGGCAAACCCGATCGGATCCATGATCTTGTGGCAACTCGCGCACGGCTCGACAGTCCGGTGCAGCTCGAGCCGCTGCCGCACCGAAGTAATCTTGACCTCTTCGGCGTCTTTCTCGAGATTCGTGTCGATCCCCGGCGGCGGAACTGGAGCAGGCGTGCCCAGAATGTTTTCAAGAATCCATCGGCCGCGCGTCACAGGCGACGTCCGCGTCCCGACGGAACTGATCGTCAGGAAACTTCCCTGCCCGACGACGCCGCGCCGCGGGCTTGAAGACTCCAGCGTCACGCGGCGGAAGTAGCTGCCGCGGATATTGGGAATGCCGTAGTGCTCGGCAAGCCGCTCATCGACGAATGTGTAATCGGCATCGATCAAATTCACGATGCTGCGATCCTCACGAATGATGCTCTCAAAAAGCATTTCGGTTTCGCGGCGGAAGGACTGCCGCAGATTGTCGTCGAAGTTCTTCGCCGCAGTTTCGATCTTGGCGAGTTCGCGCAGGCCGAGCCACTGGCCTGCGAAGTTGGTCACGAGAGCTCGGGACTTCGAATCGGCCAGCATGCGCCGCACCTGGTGCTCGAAGAGCTTCGGATCGCTGAGCCGCCCCTTCGCAGCGATGTCCAGAAGTTCGTCGTCGGGCATGCTGCTCCACAGGAAAAACGACAGACGCGAAGCGAGTTCGAGATTGCTCAGCCGGTAGATCGCGCCTTCCGCCAATGCGGCGGGTTCTTCTTCCACGCGATACAGGAAAGCCGGCGAAACGAGAACTCGGGCAACCGCCTCCTGAATGCCGATTTCGAAGTCGCCGCTCTTGCGGCCGCGCTGATAGAAACTCATCAGCGTCGCCATCTCCGAATCGAGCACGGGCCGGCGGAATGCGCGCCGGGCCAGCGTGGAGACGATCTGCCGGGAGCACGGGCCTTCTTCAGCAGCCGAGGCGGGCTGGCACACGAAGATCCGGCGGCGGCTCGGCGAATCGCCCGGTCCCGACATGTTGAATGGGCCATTTACGATGATGCTGTTGACGCCCCCGCCGACATTGAATGTCGCGTTGACGCGGAAATCGGAATATTGCTCATCGACACCGGAGCCCCGCGTCCTGTCCATCACAGCTGCACCGATTACGTGCGGGCCGGCTTGAATCGGAAGCCGGAAACCGCGCGTATTCCGGACATCGATCTTCTGGCCGTCCATCGTGATATCAACGGCGCCGCCGGCGCCCCCGCCTATCGTGAATTCATACTCGGCATCCACCGGAAACGTGTGCGTGATCAGCATCCCGCCGCGAGTGCCGAGCGGCAATCCTTCGATATGGCGACTCTGGGAAAAGCCGGCCGGCGCGTTGTAAATCACCTGGCTGGGAATCAGCGTCCGGTCGCCGACCGCGCGACGGCTGATCTTCATTGCCGCGGCGACATAGCCCTGAATCAACGCGGGCGACGATCCAAGCGCGTCCGCAATATTGTCGAATCCTTCCGCCGCATCGTCCGGAGGAAGCAGCGCCGTGACATCGACGTCCATCGCAAGAAGATCGCGAATGACATTGCCGTATTCCGTCCGGTTCAGGCGATGCAATGCCGGACTTCCGGGATTCGGATTGCGCGTTGCCGCGGTGTCGAGGCGTTTCTCGATCTCATTCGCGAAGCCGTCCAGAACATTTCGCTCCGGGCGACGTATACCCGCCGGAGGCATCATGCCGGTTTTGATCTTGCGAATGACTTTTTCCCAGGTTTCCGCATCTTTATCGAGACGCGCGTAGTCGAGCGTGTCGAGGGTGAGACCGCCCGTTTTTGCGCGCTGATTGTGACAGGTTACGCAGTATTGCTTGAGGACCGCAGTTTCGAGCGGAGCGGCGGTCACGGACTGCTGCGGTCTTGCAGCAGTTTGTGCCCCGCTGAACAGAATTGTTATCAGGAATAACACGACGAGCAGAATTCCCCTCCTTGGATAAGGAGGGGTGGACGCGACCTCAGGAAAAAAAATGCGAAGCCACCGCTTTGGGAGCGGACGGGCGCGCAGCGCAAGCGCGATAGCGCGAAGCATCAAGATTGGTTGGTTCCAGCTACCGATAAGCGGTGGCGTGAACCAACCACCCCGTCTGCGCCCGGCTGAGGAAGCTTCGCGAAATCTACTTGATGGGCGCAGCCACCCCTCCTTCTCTAAGGAGGGGAATATCGCGCGCTCAAAGACTTTAGCGAGAAGTCGAATGACCGTCTTCATGTTTATTCTTTTGCCGCGGTTGAAGTGGCCATCAGCTTCTTGAGCAACTCGATCGAACTTGGTTTCGGCTTGCCTGGATGTGTCGCCAGAAACACGCCCTCGGCCCATGACAGCGGCGTGCGTCCTTCGTTGTCTTTCACGTCGAGTTTCGCGCCTTTGGACACGAGCCATTCGATGATTTCGTCCGAACCGCGATTCGCCGCGCCCATGAGGGCCGTGATGCCCATCGAGTTCGCGTCGTTGACGCTCATGCCGAGTTCGTAACAGAGTTTCACCGCTTCGAGCAGATTCTTCTGACCTTCGTCATAGGTCTGATCGACGACCCAGTTCACTCCGGCAGCAGCCATCAATGGGGTGGTCCCGGCAAACGCGGAGATTTTCGGATCGGCGCCATGCTTCAACAAAAGCCGCATCACCGTGACGTCGCCCGCATACGCGGCCCGCAGGAACGGCGTCTGCCCTGTGAAGTCGACCCATTCGAGCGTCCCCGTGGTTCTCAACATGAATCGTCGGATCGGAATGCTTTCCTTCGTGCGCGCATTCGGATTGGCGCCTTTGTCGAGCAGGACCTGAATGAGCGCCAGCAGCGGTTCGCGGTCGACTCCGTTTTCAAACGTCCCATTGTCGAAGTCCATGTTGCGCGTTTCCACAGCGGTCCACAGCGGCGTTCGGCCATGAAAGTCGCTGACGTTGATCTTCGAGCCTTTTTCGATCAGGAATTGCGCCACAGCGGGATGATTGTTGCCAATCGCCATGAGCAGCGGCGTGATTTCGTTCGGATCCTTGTGCTCGATGTCTGCGCCCGCCGCGACGAGAATCTTTGCGGGCTCGAGCCGCCCGTCGCGCGCGGCATAAAGAAGAGGCGTCAATCCGCCCGGCGTGAAATAGCGCGAGCCGCGATCTGCCGGCAGTCCGCCTCGAATGATTCCTTTGCCGAAGCCGAATCCGGCGACGGAATTCGGCAGCACCCATCCCGGCGTCTGTCCCGTTCTCGTCTGCGTATTGACGTTGGCGCCGCGCTCGACGAGCAGGCGAACGACGTCCGCATGATCTTCACGCACCGCGATCATGAGCGCTGTTTGTTTGTAGGTCGGATCGGTCGTGTCGACTTTCGCGCCGCCGTCCAGAAGCACCTTCACGGAATTGAGATCGCCGACGCGTGTGGTCACCATCAGCGCCGTTTCGCCCGCTGGGTCAACGCTGTTGGCGTCCGCGCCTGAGTCGAGGAGCAACTTGATCATCGCGGCGTTGCCGTTCGTGCACGCCAGGAAAAGCGGCGTGACACCATATCGATCCGCGAACTTCACATCGGCGCCCGCGCGAATGAGCAACTGCGTGGTCTCGATGTCGTCAACTCGAACAATCCAGTGAAGCGCCGGTGTGCCGTCACGGCCCGGCGCGTTGACATCGACCTTCTGTTGCACCAGGGCGCGCACGGCCGCGGTATCGCGTTTCATGGCCGCTTCAGCAAGTCGCGCATCCGCGCCCGCAGGCGCAGCGAGAGCCATGAAGGAGGCAACAAACAACGATGAAAGCATCATGGAAGCGGCTCCTCAGCTGTATACAATGATCGACCGGACAATATCGATTTATTGGACTTAGGTCAACGAATATCCTATAAGAGTGGGCCTGCTGTATACAATAACAGCGCAAAGAATATGAGCACTCCGGATAGCGATACCGAAAAAGCCTTAACCAGCGAGGACGTCTCCCATAGCGCCCGAACGCTGCTGAGACTTCGCGAGATGTTGTTCAAAGGCGAATTCCAGCGAGGCGAGCGTCTTTCCGAACTGCCGCTGAGCGCGCGGCTCGGCGTTTCGCGAACCCCGATCCGGCTGGCTCTCGAGCGGCTGGCGCACGAGGGCCTGCTCGAAACGTCGCGATCCGGTGGGTTCGTCGTGCGGGAGTTCACGGTCGATGCGGTATGGGATGCGATCGAAGTCCGCGGCGTACTCGAGGGCACTGCGGCAAGACTAGCGGCGGAACGGCTGGAGGACGATCGAGAACTGGACACGCTGCGGCTCTATCGCGACCAAATGGATTCCATCACACGGCCCGCCATGGACGAGGACTCGTTTTCCCGCTACCTGGATCTGAACGAAAACTTCCATTCGGAACTCGTGAAGCTCGCAAAAAACGAAATGCTTCAATGGACGCTGGACCGCGTGATCTCACTTCCCTTCGCCTCGCCGAGCGCGCTGGTGTTTGCCCGTTCGAAGCTTCCCGGATCGATGGAAATGCACATCATCGGGCGAGAACAGCATCACGCCATTGTCGAAGCCATCGAAACCCGGCACGGAACGCGAGCTGAAAGCGTGGCGCGAGAACATGCGCGACTATCTCGCCGAAACCTTGAACTGGTCTTGACGGATCGCGACATCCTCAGTTGTGTGCCGGGGAGTTCGCTGATCAAACCTTAACTTCAAACTCACAGAAAGGGACTCATGGACCGCCGTACTTTTGTCCAACAATCGACAGCAGCCACTGCAGCACTGCTGGCAAGCGCGACCGCCGTCAGTGCTCGCGCGGCGGCTGAAGCCGCGACACCACAGGAACAGACCGACACCACACGCTTCTTCCCGCCGGGCTTCAAGGCGATGAAAGTGCAGACATCAGGTGCAACCGTCAACCTCGTCACCGGCGGAGAGGGTCCGCCGTTGCTGCTTCTTCACGGCGCGCCATTCACGCATCTGGCGTGGCGTCTCGTCGCGCCGGAGCTTGCAAAGCGATACACCATCGTCGCACCCGACCTGCGCGGTTATGGCGACAGCAGCAAGCCGCCCGATGGAGAGAATCACTCGAACTATTCGAAGCGCAATATGGCGCTCGATCAGGTCGAGGTGATGAAACACTTCGGCTTCAATTCATTTCCGGTTGTCGGTCACGATCGCGGCGGGCGCGTGGCGCACCGGCTTGCGCTGGATCACCCGGACAAAGTAACGAAGGTCGCTGTTCTGGATATCGTCCCCACACATTACCTGTACACGCACGTCACGCTCGGTTTCGTGCAGGCTTACTTTCACTGGTTCAATTACCTTCGCCCGGCGCCAGGTCCGGAGAACGAACTCAAGGCCGCCAACGACGCCGCAGCCGCGCGCGCCACGACGGACGTTCAGAAGGAATTCTCGCGAGCGCAACGCGATCCTGCGAACATTCACGGGATGTGCGAAGACTATCGGGCTGCAGCCTCGATCGATCTCGATCACGACAGGGTCGACTTCGACAAGAAGAACCGGATTCGGACTCCGTTCCTGACGCTCTGGGCCGAGCGCGGGTCCATGGGAAGGCTGTATGACGTGATGGCGGTCTGGAGGGAATACGCTACAAACGTCAGCGGGAAGGGGCTGCCGGGCGGTCACAACCTGCAGGAGGATAGTCCGAATGAGGTTATTGCGGAGTTGATGCCGTTCCTCAAGGGTTAGATCAACACCAAGGCGCAAAGGCGCAA
>Ga0137433_1000023_pt1 | contig 81028 bp, 58 predicted proteins | sample EasRivERMZT840_2_FD_102335 | JGI IMG/M metagenome (GOLD analysis project Ga0137433, IMG submission 102335) | Soil microbial communities from meander-bound floodplain in the East River, Colorado, USA - East River MetaG ERMZT840_2 | ecosystem: Environmental > Terrestrial > Soil > Floodplain ...
GAGCTGGCCTGGGACGACGCGGTGCACGGGCGCATCAGTTTCAAAGGTGAGGATATTCGCGATTTCGTGATTTTGCGCTCGGATCGCTCCCCGCTGTACAACTTTGCCGTGGTCGTCGACGACATCGATATGCAGATCACGCATGTGATGCGAGGCGACGACCACATCTCCAACACCCCCAAACAGCTCGCGGTGTATCGGGCGCTAGGGTCTCTGACCCCAGTTTTTGGTCACGTGCCCATGATCCACGGGCCCGACGGGAAAAAACTCTCCAAACGGCACGGCGCGACCGCTGTAGGCGACTACCAGCACCTAGGGATTCTCCCAGAGGCGATGCGCAATTTCCTCGCGCTTCTTGGATGGAGCCCGGGCGGCGATCGCGAGATCATGAGCAAAGAAGACCTGCGGAACCTCTTCTCGCTCGAGGGGATTCTAAAGAAGCCCGCCGTTTTCGATACGACCAAGCTCGAGTGGATGAATGGGCAGTACCTGAGCGCGAAGTCAGCGGAGGAGCTGTACCCACTCGTGCAACCACAGATCGCGGAACTGGGCATCGATGGGGATCGTGACGCGGTGCTGAAAGCGATTTTCGCCGTAAAAGCCCGGTCTCGAACGACTCTGGATGTCGCGCGGCAGGTCGCGGTGCGACTCGACGGCAAGTTTGTAACGCTGGACGAGAAGGCCCAAAGGGACATAGCGAAAGATCCGGCGGGCTATCATGGTTCTCTGGCTGCGAGTGTGGTCGCTTTGAAAAACGCGCCCGACTGGACGGCCGAGAGTCTCGAGAAAGTGCTTCGCGATCTCGCTGAGCAACGGAATGTCGCCGCGGGCAAAATCTTTCAACCCATCCGGATCGCTTTGACCGGAGGTACGGTGTCGGAACCTGTGAACGAGCTGCTGTCGGTCGTCGGCAAAGAGGCGGCGCTGCGCCGCCTCGAGGCTGCGTCTCTCACATGAGGAGGCTCGGTTGCCCCAGCTTCGTTGGATCGCAGTGTGCGTTCCCTGCGCCCTACTCGCCGTTGCCGGAGTTCCCGATGTAGCCTCGTGCCAGTCCGTCCTCGATCGCCCGCCCAACCTCTCGGGCGGGTGGCTCGGTGCGAACGGCACGCTGCAGTTCAACTTCGTGCACCGATTCGGAACCGGCGATGCGCCGACCCGAAAAGTGACGAATTCCCCCACGTTTCTACTCAGCTACAAGCTCGCCGCACCACTGCTCATCGGTTTCAACTACGCCACCTCCTCCGACGTCGCCGCCTCCTTCCCCAATGAGTGGGAGTTCTTTGCGCGCTACGGACGCGGCGGCATCGCGCTGCAGGGCGGATACAACCAGGCCGCCGAGAGTTTCGATGGTGAGCTGACGGCCGCCCGGTCGTTTGGCTCGCTGCGCGCGATGGCGGTGGGACGGGTGCTCTCCAACGGCTTCAACAGCGACACGATGCGCTACGCGCTCGGCGCCGGCGCGACGCTGCGGCTGAATCGCTGGTTCGCGCTCGCGGGCGACGTGGCCAGCCTGCTCGACCGCCGCGCCGGTGAAGAGATCGCCTGGGGCGCGGGATTGCAGATCGAGATTCCCTACACACCGCACTCGCTGTCACTGCAAGTCACCAATACGAACACCGCGACGCTGCAGGGCGTCTCGCGTGGCCTCGATCGCGTGCGCGGCGGATTCGAGTTCACGATTCCGTTCACGCTGAGCAGGTACTTCGGCGGTGGAGGGCGGTCGAAGGCGGTCGAGGGCGGTCAAGCGGCGGCGCAGGGCGGCGCAGGCCCGGCGGTGGAAATGAAAGGAGTTGCGTTCTTGCCGAGTCGGATTGAGGTCGCAGCCGGAGCCACCGTTACCTGGACCAACAACGATCCGCTCGTTCATACGGTCACCGCCGACGACGGCTCGTGGGATTCAGGAACGATCGAGCCCGGCAAGACCTTCAGCCGCACGTTCACGCAGCCTGGTGAGTACGCAGTGCACTGCACGCCGCATCCGTTCATGAAGGCCGTCATCGTCGTGAGGCAGCCATGAAAGCCCGGCTCGCGGTATTCGGAGCTGCCATCGGGTGTGTGATTGCGGTCGCCTGCTTCTCGGATCGCGGCGCGGGCCCCGGCCCGAGCGGCGCGGCGGAATGCAGCGTGCCGGTCTCGGTGATCGACTCGATGCACTACATCATCGCGATTCGCGACTTCACGTTCCTGCCCGATTCGATCAGCGTGCCGGCCGGCGCTACCGTGACGTGGGTGAATTGCGAGGTGTTCGGAACGGAACCCCACACCACGACTGCCGACGGAGCCGAGTGGGATTCACCGGAGCTAAGCCCCGGGAATCCGCGGTTTTCTCATACCTTCCCGGCGCAAGGAGCATTCCCGTATCACTGCACTCCACATGAATTCATGCTGGGAAAAGTCGTCGTCGAATAACGCCTGGCTCTTGAAAGGAGGGCCGAAGCCGGTTCCGAAGCTTTGTGCGGTACCACCTGAAGTAACGTCAAGGAGGATTGGTATGCGCGGAACGCGCGTATTTACCGTCCTGGCCGCAGTCGCGCTGTTAGGCATTGCGTGCGAGGATGATTCGACTGGCATTCCTGCAGGGCTGGAGGTCTTTACCGCGACGTTGAATGGGGCGAACGAACTCCCAACGGCGGTCACGACGACGGCGACGGGCCATGCCGTAGTCACCATCCTCGGCGATAGTCTGGTGAGCTGGGAAGTCGTTATCGACTCACCGATCGACAGCATCACGCTGGGGCATATCCATCGGTTCCATCCGGATACCCAGTTTGGAGGCGTGGTCGTGAATTTTGCGCCCCCTGCGACCGGCCTCGACTTTACGGGTACGGCGACCGTGGGTTCGGCCACCCCACTTGATTCGGTTCTCGACATCATTCGCGATGGAAGGGCCTACGTGAACATCCACACCAGGGTCAACGGGGCGGGAGAGATTCGCGGCAATCTCGTAAGGCAGTAGGTCTACGGTACGGCTGTGGCGGTATCCTGGGCGCGGCGCCGTTGTTCGGCGTCGCGCTCTGCTTGTTTACGCTCCCGCAGCTCATGCACGTAGGTGCGGAATTGCTGGAATGACTGCGCTCGCTCGGCGGCCTGCATCAAATCCTGCCGCATGTACTCCATCTGACGCGCGCGCAGCCCTTCATCGTAATTGCCCTGCGGCAGGAACTGACCGAGCAAGGCCAACGCCACCGTGGGAATCTTGATGCCCGCGATGTGGATGTACTGCGAGTCGAGGCCCCAGGCGGGCTTGTCGGGCGTGCCTCCCACCACCCACGCGGGGCGCCGGTTTTCACGCTGGATCTGATCGAGCACCTGATTGAGCGAATCGACCATCGCTTTGAGCCGGGCGATCGCCGCCGAATTCCGTCCCACCGTATCTCCGTAGATCGCCTGGGCCACGGCCGCGGGCAATCCGGGACGCGGGGTCACCCAGAGTCGCCCATCTCCGACTTGTGGAGCGGGCGCGACCCGGCTCGCATTCGGGTCGTATGCAGGCATCGTCACGCCGGCATCACGCACCGCTGCCGCCGCGGCGACGGCGGGAGCGGCGGCCTGTGGCGCGGCGGGCGGCGGCACCACTGCGATCGACGGCGTCGGTGTGGGTTCTGTGACGGGCGGCCGCGCCGCGGCGGCCGCGGCTGCCGCCGCGCCCGCGGAGCCCGGCGGCTCCGTCGAACGTTTGGCGCTGTCCCCGGGGGGGGGGGTCGTCTGAATCGTGGGACCCCTGGCACGGAGCTCGGGCGAGCCCAGCACGAACATGACCGTGTCACCGGCCAGCTCCGGCTGCTGCACCACGTCCGCCGGTCTGCGCCACGGCGCCTGCAACGGCGCGGTAAAGAACAGAATCACCGCCCCGATGTGAAGCGCCGCCGCGAGAAGCCACGCGGTCCCGACGGGCTGGCGCGCAGCCGGATGGTCAAACAGTGGCAAGCACCTTTCCCAGACGCTCCGACGCTTCGATCAGGCGTGGCGTCGGAACCGTGAGCGCGATCCGGAAGAATCCGTCCGCGCTCGCTCCAAATGCACTGCCAGGCAACGTCACGACCCCGACATCCTCGAGCGCGCGCTTCTGGAACGCGGCCGAGGCCAGCCCTTCGGGGAGTGGAATCCACAAGTACATCGTTGCCCGCGGTGCCTCGACCTCGAACCCGTTGGCGCGCAGCGCCGGCAGAATTGCATCGCGCCGCTCCTTGAATTGCGCCGCGTATCCGGACGAAATCTGCTCCGCCTGCTTCAACACCTCGGCACCGGCCGCCTGGACCGCCAGGAACGCGCCGGTGTCCACGTAGTTCTTCACGCGGGCGAGCGCCGCGATCCGGTCGGGCCGGCCGACCGCGAATCCCAGCCGCCATCCCGTCATGCAGAAGCTCTTGGAAAGCGAATGGAACTCGACCGCGACGTCCATCGCACCCGGGATCTCGAAGATCGACGGCGCGACGTAGCCGTCGAACGTGATCTCGCAGTACGGATTGTCGTACGCGAGCACGATGTCGTGCTTGCGGCAGGCCGCGATGGTGCGCTCGAGGTATTCACGCGGCGCCACGGCAGCCGTCGGATTGTTCGGATAGTTCAGATAGACGAGTTTGGCGCGCTTCAACACGTCGGCAGGAATCTCGTCCAGCTCGAGCAGGAAGTCGGTCCGAGGCGTGAGATCGTAGAGGTACGGCTCGCCGTCGGCGAGCACGGTGCCGCCGTGATAGACGGCGTAGCCGGGAACGGGCACGATCGCGAGGTCGCCTGGATTGAGCAGCGCCGTCGCGAGATGCGCGATGCCTTCCTTGGAGCCGAGCAGCGGGTGCAGCTCTTTGAATGGATCGACGCTCAAACCGAACCGGCGCTGCATGTAGCCCGCGGCCGCCTCGCGGAATGCGGGAAGCCCGAGCTGGAACGCGTAGCGGCTCATCGCCGGATCTTGCAGCGCGCGCGTGAGCGCCTTCACCGCCACCTCGGGCGGCGCGAAGTCGGCGTCCCCCGCCCCGACATCGATGACGTCCACGCCCTGCTGGATGAGCCGCCGCTTGATCGCGGGCAGCTCGGCCATGGGATACGTGGGCAATTGGGTGACGCGCCTGCTATAGCTCATTGGTAGTCTCGAAGTCTCCGACCTTGCTCTCGGCCTCGGTCATCCGGCCACTCCGCGCATCGAGCGCCTCGTACTCGCTACGAAATGTGTCCTGGAATCGTTGATAGTCGGCGCGCGTCTGCCAGCGGTCGATCGTGAGATAGTGCCCCGCGCGGTCGCTCTCCCGGCGCAACTCCGTGCCCGCGAATCCCGGAGCGCGCTCGAACAGCTGGACCCAGTCGCCGTGCGGACCGTACACGCGCTCGAAGGACTTCACCTGCTCCGGCTTCACGTCGAACGACCAGACGATCCAGTACACTCCCGCAATCTAGCTCCAGGACAGCTCACTCGGCACTTTGAAGGGCTCCCGGGGACCGTTCGCGGTAGGCGGGGGTACGGTCGGCGTGGCGATCGTGGCGACCTTCGAGCTGGGGATGATCGGGCCGGGGCGCACGGGCGCCAACCGCTCGGCCATGCGTTTCGAGTTCGAAGGTGACCCGGCGGCGGGAGAGAGGTGACCGGTGCGCGTTCCGCTGCCCCTGGGTTCGACGAAGCGCGCGCCGCTTGAGGAGCCGATCCGCGCGGAGCTGTTCGGTATCGAGCGACTCGAGCAGCACGCGGAGAGTCTGGCAACCGCTCAGCGCGTCACGGGGGACGCAAAGCCTGGCCGTCCACTCCTGACCCGGGTTGAGGACAACGGCCGCGCGTTGCGGGCGGCGAACACCACCATCGCCGCGGCGATCCAGGAAAAGCTCTGGATCACACCCGCGGCGGAATGGCTGGTCGACAACTTCTTCGTCGTCGACGAACAGCTGCGCGAGATCCGGGACGACCTCCCCGTCGCGTTCTACCACGAGCTTCCGAAGCTCGCGGATGGTCCGCTCGCCGGTTACCCCCGCGTGTACGGCATCGCCTGGGCCTTCGTGGCACACACGGACAGCCGCTTCGATCCCGAAACGCTGCGCCGCTTTGTGAGCGCCTACCAACGCGTGCAGCCACTGACCATCGGCGAGCTGTGGGCCGTTCCCATCACGCTGCGCGTCATCCTCGTGGAGAACCTGCGACGCATGGCGGACGCGATGACCCGCAGGCGCGTGGCGGAGCAGGAGGCCGATGCGCTCGCCGACGATCTGCTGGCTCGCGACGGTCGAGGAGCGGCAGCGTTGTCCACCATGCTGTCGCGGGACGAGCGCTCCCGACTCGTCGCCGCCTTCGCGGTGGAGCTGCTCCAGCGGTTACGCGGCCAGGATCCCGCCGTCACGCCGGCGCTCACGTGGCTGCACCAGCGCCTCGCGGCGCAAGGGACGACGCCCGACGAGATCCGGCGCATCGAGCATCGGAGGCAGGCGGCGACCACGGTGACGGTGCGCAACATCATCACCAGCATGCGGCTGCTGTCGGCATTGGACTGGGCCGCGTTCTACGAGAGTGTGAGTCTGGTGGACGAGGCGCTGCGCGCTGACAGCGATTTTGCGGCGATGGACTTCCGCAGCCGGGACAGCTATCGCCACGCGATTGAAGCCCTCGCGCGCGGCTCGAAGCGATCGGAGCTCGATATCACCCGCGACGCGCTTGCCCAGGCGGCGCGCGCGCGCGCGCAGCCGCCGGGTGAGGCCCCCGAGCGGGATGCGCGTCGGGCCGATCCCGGTTTCTATCTGATCGGCGAGGGTCGCCGGGATTTCGAGCGCACGGTTGGATCCCGTCCGCGCCTCGGCGTCCGCTTGCGGCGTGCGTTCATCGACGCGGCAACGCCGGGGTATCTCGGCACGCTCCTGCTCTTCACCGCCGTCATCCTCGCGGTGCCCCTGGTGCTGGCCGGGCTCGGGGGCATGTCGCCGGCGGGGCTCGGCGTGTTGGGACTGCTGGCGCTGGTCCCCGCTTCAGATCTTGCGATCGCGCTGCTCAATCGCGGCGTCATCGCAAGCATCGCGCCCGGCCTGCTGCCCCGGTTCGCATGGGCGAGCGGCGTGCCGGCGGAGTTCCGGACCATGGTGGCGGTGCCGACCCTCCTCACCGGACTCGCCGACGTCGAAGAACTGATCGAGCGGTTGGAAGTGCACTATCTGGCCAACCCCGACGGCGACGTCCGCTTCGCATTGCTTTCCGACTGGTCCGAAGCATCGACCGAACACGCCCCCGAGGATGACGAGATCCTGGCCGCGGCCCGCGACGGCATCGCGCGGCTCAACGCACTCTACGGACCCGCGCCCGACGGCGGCGATCGGTTTTTTGTTTTCCACCGCCGCCGGCTCTGGAACGGGCGTGAGGGCGTCTGGATGGGATGGGAGCGGAAGCGGGGCAAGCTGCACGAGCTGAACCGCCTGCTCCGGGGCGCGACCGACACAACCTTCCTCGCGACGACGGCGATCGTGCCGCGTGGCGTCCGGTATGTCGTCACGCTCGACGCGGACACCCGCCTCCCGATGGGCGCGGTCGCTCGTTTGGCGGGCACGATGGCGCATCCGCTCAACCGACCGCTGGTCGATCCGCTGAGCCGGCGCGTCGTGGAGGGGTACGCCGTGCTGCAGCCGCGGGTGACGCCGCCGCTCCCAGGACGGGGGGGCTCCATTTTCCAGCAGCTGTCCTCCGGGGCGTCAGGGATCGATCCGTACGCAGCGGCGGTGTCGGATGTGTATCAGGACCTGTTCGGGGAAGGATCGTACACCGGCAAGGGGATCTACGACGTCGACGCGTTCGAAGCCGCGCTCGCGGGACGCGTGCCGGAGAATGCGCTGCTCAGCCACGACCTCTTTGAGGGACTGTTCGCACGCACCGGTCTGGTCACCGACATCGAGCTGTTCGAAGCGGCGCCCGGCAACTACTTGACGGCCGCCGCCCGCCAGCACCGCTGGGCCCGCGGCGATTGGCAGCTGCTTCCCTGGATCCTGCGCGAGCGTCTCTCCCCGGTCGCGCGCTGGAAGATGATCGACAATCTCCGGCGCAGCCTGTCCATGCCGGCGGCCTTCCTGACGCTGGTCACCGGATGGTGCTGGCCAGGATCGCCGGCCGGGCTGTGGACGGCGTTCGTCCTCGCCGTCGTCGCGCTCCCGCCCCTCATTCCGGTGTTTGCCGACATCCCAGCCCGCGCGCCCGGCGTGTCCCTGCGCCGCCATTGGCGCACGCTGGCCAGTGACTTTCTGTCGGCGCTGTCCCGGGCACACCTCACCCTCATCATGATTGGTCACCAGGCGTGGCTGATGGCCGACGCGATCGTCCGGACCCTCAGCCGCCTGATCCTGACCCACCGGCGCATGCTCGAATGGCAGACGATGGCGCTTGCGGCGTCCGGTGTACCGTTGACGCTGCTGGGGTTCTATCGGCGAATGGCGGGGGGACCGCTGCTCGCCCTGGCCGGTGCGGCCGTCATGGCGTGGGCGCGCCCCGAGGCGTGGCCCGTCGCGTGGCCGCTGCTCGCCCTCTGGGTTTTCTCGCCTGCGATTGCGCGCTGGGTCAGTGCTCCGGGAATCGCGGACCGTTTTACGGCGCTCCCGCCGGACGCAGCCGACGCGCTGCGTCTGATCGCTCGACGCACGTGGAGGTACTTCACAACCTTCGTGACGGCGGAGAGTCGCTGGCTCCCGCCGGACAATTTCCAAGAGACGCCGCAGCCCATCGTCGCCCAGCGCACCTCACCGACAAATATTGGACTCTACCTGCTCGCGTCGGTGTCGGCCCGCGATTTCGGCTGGATCGGAACCCTCGACGTGGTGGACCGTCTGGAGGCAACACTTCGAAGCGTCAAAGAACTCGAACACCATCGCGGCCATCTGTACAACTGGTACGACACGGCGGACGGCCACCCGCTGGAGCCCCGGTACGTCTCTTCGGTTGACAGTGGGAACCTGGCCGGCGCCCTGCTCACCCTCGCCAACGCCTGCCGGGAGATCGTCGGCCAGCCCGTTCCGGCGCAGATGGCGCTCGCAGGGATCGAGGATGCCGTACAGCTGCTTCGGGAGGCGGCCCACACAGCCGATCACCGTCGCGGCGATCCCGGGGTCACCCAACGGCGACTGGAAGATGCCCTGGACGTGGTGATGACGGTGCTGACGCGACAGCCCGCCTCGCCAACGGAGTGGGCCGCGCGGGTGGCGGAGCTGGAATCCGCCGTGCGCGCGGCCGGCGATTGCGCGCGCGGTCTCGGAGCCGACGTGACGCCAGCCGACCGGGCGGCGGTGCTCGAGGCGGCGGAGGCGTTGCGGGCCGCGACGGCGACGCACGCGCGCGACCTTGATACGCTCATGCCGTGGGCGCGCCTGCGCGTCGGAGCAGCGACCGCACCGACGATGGCGCGCTTGGCGAGGACGTCCTTGGCAGAGCTGCCGGAGCAGTGCCAGGCGGCGTTGCATGACCTGGCGATGCAGCGCGCCGCGATGGTGAAAGACAACCCCGCGTCTACTGGCCTGCGGGAGATCGACGCGCTCGCCAGCAGCCTGGGACGTTCCGTCGCGGCGGCCGGCGCGTTGGTGCAGCGGCTCACCCGGATCGGCGATGATGCCCGCGCCATGTTCACGGCGATGGAATTCGGCTTCCTGTTCGACCCGATCCGCGAGCTCTTCGCGATCGGCTATCGGATGAGCGATAGGAACCTCGACCCGTCGCGGTACGATCTTCTCGCGTCCGAAGCCCGGGTGTTGAGCTTCATCGCCATCGCGAAGGGAGACGTTCCAGTCAAGCACTGGTTCCGGCTGGGCCGTCCGCTCACCCCGGTGGGCAGGGATGCCGTCCTGTTGTCGTGGTCTGGGTCGATGTTCGAGTATCTGATGCCGCGCCTGATCATGCGGTCGCCCGTCGGCAGCCTGCTCGAGCAGACTTGCCGCCTCGCAGTCCAACGCCAGATCGACTACGGCGTGGAACGTGGCGTCCCCTGGGGCGAGTCGGAATCGGGTTACTACGCTCGTGACGTGGCCATGACCTTCCAGTACTCCAGCTTCGGCGTGCCCGGGCTTGGCTTGCGGCGCAGACTCGCCGATGACGTCGTGATCGCGCCGTACGCCACGGGACTGGCAGCGATGGTCGACCCGTTGGCGGCGCTGCGGAACTTCGAGGCGCTCACCGCGGCCGGCGCGGCCGGGCGCTACGGGTTCTATGAGTCGCTCGACTACACCCCCTCACGACTGCCCGCGGACACGTCGCAGGCGGTGGTGCAGATGTACATGGCTCACCATCAGGGCATGCTGATCGTCGCCATCGCGAACGTGCTGAACGGCGGGGCGATGCGCACCCGCTTCCACTCCGAGCCCATGGTGCGGGCAAGCGAGCTGCTGCTGCAAGAGCGCACGCCGCGCGCTCTCGCAGTGGTCCGGCCGCCGGTGGACCCCCCCGCCGTGGTGAGCGACGTGCGCGAGCTGGTTCCGCTCGTCACCCGCAACTTCTCCACGCCTTTTGGGGCGACGCCCCGCACCCACCTGCTCTCCAACGGCCGCTACTCAGTGATGCTCACCGCCGCCGGGTCGGGATACAGCCGCTGGCGGGATCTGGCGATCACCCGGTGGCGGGAGGACGCCACGCGGGATGACACCGGCTCCTACATCCTGCTGCGCGACGTGGCGAGCGGGAAACGCTGGTCGGCGGGATTCCAGCCGAGCGGGGAGGAGCCGGAGAGCTATGAGGTGTCGTTCTCCGAGGATCGCGCGGAATTCCTCCGCCGCGACGGGGCGATCGCGACCCGTCTGGAAGTGATCGTGTCGGCAGAGGAAGATGCGGAGGTCCGCCGCGTGTCGCTCACGAATCACGGCGCGCGCACGTGCGAGATCGAGGTGACATCGTACGCCGAGATCGTCCTGGCGCCCACCGCGGGAGACGCGCCCCACCCCGCGTTCTCCAAACTGTTCGTGCAAACGGAGAAGATCGCGAACCGCAACACGCTGCTCGCCACACGCCGACCACGCTCGCCGAAGGACGCCGCGATCTGGCTCGCCCACGTGCTGGCGGTGGAAGGCGAAACTATCGGCGACCTGGAATGGGAAACCGATCGGGCGCAGTTTCTCGGGCGCGGACGCGCCGTGCGGGCACCGCAAGCGGAGCTGGATGGGCGGGCGCTGTCCAACACGACCGGCCCCGTGCTCGACCCGGTCGTCAGCCTCCGCTGTCGCGTCCGCGTCCGCCCCGGTAAGACGGTCCGGATGACGTTCTCCACGCTCGTGGGATCATCACGGACCGCCGTCTTGGACCTCGTCGACAAATATCACGATGTCACGACCTTCGATCGCGCCGCCACGCTCGCGTGGACCCAGGCCCAGGTCGAGCTGCACCACCTCGGCATCGGATCCGACCAAGCGCACCTGTTTCAGACACTTGGTGGGTCGATCCTGTACGCCGATCGCGCACTCCGTGCACCGGCCGAAGTGCTGGTGCGCCAAACCGAGGGATCCGCGGCACTCTGGGCTCACGGGATCTCGGGCGACCTCCCCATCGTGCTGGTGGAGATCGATGAAGCCGACGACGTCGGCATCGTTCGGCAGCTGCTGCGCGCGCACGAGTATTGGCACATGAAGGGTCTCGCGGTCGATCTGGTCATTCTCAACGTGCGCGCTCCCTCGTATTTGCAGGACCTGCAGACGTTGCTGGAGACCCTCGTCCGCACCAGCGCGTCGCCGGCTCGCCACGAGGGGCACGAGGCTCGCGGACGGGTGTTCAACCTGCGGGCGGATCACGTGACGGCGACGCAGCGCGATGTGCTTGAGGGCGTGGCGCGCGTGGCCCTCTCCAGCCGACGCGGCACGCTGGCCGCCCAGATCGCCCGAGCCCACCGGCCCGATGAGCGGGCGATCACCGTCCGCCCTCCAGGACCCCTGGCCCCGGCACGGAGGCCCGAGGCGCCGGTCTCGACCCGCGAGCTCGAATTCTTCAACGGGCTCGGCGGGTTTGCGGCAGAGGGCCGCGAGTATCGGATCGTGCTGCCTGCGGGACAATGGACGCCCGCCCCGTGGATCAACGTGATCGCCAATCCGAGCTTTGGATGCCTGGTCTCGGAGACGGGAGCGGGGTGTACCTGGTCCATCAACAGCCAGTTGAACCGGCTCACTCCGTGGTCCAACGATCCGGTGACCGATCCGCCGAGCGACATGTTCTACGTCCTGGACGACGACTCGGGAGAGCTCTGGAGTCCGACTCCCCTGCCGATCCGCGAGGCCGGGGGTGAATACGTCGTGCGTCACGGACAGGGCTGGACCAGGTTTGAATATGACGCCCACGGCGTCGCGCTCGAGCTGCTGCAATTCGTCCCGCCCGATGATCCAGTCAAGATCTCGCGGCTCACGTTGACGAACCGCTCGTCCCGGACCCGGCGACTGTCGGTAACGGCCTATCTCGACTGGGTCCTGGGCGTCTCGCGGAGCGCTGCGGCGCCGTTCGTGATAACCGAAATCGACCCCACCACGGGGGCGATGTTCGCACGGAACTCCGGGAGTCGCGACTTCGGCGCTAGGATCGCCTTCGCCGACCTCGGTGGCAGACAGACGACGTGGACCGGCGATCGGACCGAATTCTTGGGCCGCCATGGCACGCCAGAGTGTCCGGCCGCGCTCAGCCGCGACGAGCCGCTGTCGGGACGAACGGGGCCCGCCTTGGATCCGTGCTGTGCCCTGCAAACGACTATCCAAGTCCCACCCGGCGGCCGCGCCACCGTTGATTTCTTCCTGGGCCAGGCTGAGTCGCGTGAGCAGGCGCGGGCCCTGATCCAGCACTGGCGGTCCGCCGACCTCGATGGCCAATTGCGCGCGGTCGCCGATGGCTGGGACGAGATCCTCGGGACCCTCCAGGTGTCGACCCCGGACCGTTCGCTGGACCTCATGGTCAATCGCTGGCTCCTGTATCAGACACTCACGTGTCGCCTTTGGGCGAGGACGGCGTTCTACCAGTCCAGCGGCGCCTATGGATTCCGGGATCAGTTGCAGGACGTCATGGCGCTCGCCATCTCGAAGCCGGACCTGGCGCGCGCGCACGTGCTGAAGGCTGCCTCCCGGCAGTTCGTCGAGGGCGACGTCCAACACTGGTGGCACGAGCCCGGTGGTCACGGCGTGCGCACCCGCATTTCCGACGACCTACTCTGGCTTCCGTACGTGGCGCGTCATTATCTCGACGTGACGGGTGATCGGGCAATCCTCGATGAGACCGCGCCGTTCCTCGCGGGGGCGTTACTCGCCACCGACCAGTTGGAGTCGTATTTCGAGCCGCGCGTGTCGGCACAGCAGGGAACGCTGTTCGAGCACTGCGCGCGCGCGTTGGATCGGAGCCTCAAGGTCGGGGCCCACGGCCTTCCCCTCATGGGCACCGGCGATTGGAACGACGGCATGAACCTCGTGGGAGTCGAGGGCCGAGGCGAAAGCGTGTGGCTGGCGTGGTTTCTGTTTTCGCTGCTGGCCGAGTGGGCACCCCTCGCGCAGGCACGCGGAGAGAGCGACCGCGCGGAGGCGTGGCAACGTCACGCCGCGGCGCTCAAGGAAGCGATCGAACGTGAGGCGTGGGACGGGAACTGGTACCGGCGCGCGTACTTCGATGACGGCACGCCCCTCGGCTCAGCGGGAAACGACGCATGCGCGATCGACTCGATCGCACAATCGTGGAGCGTGCTGTCCGGCGCCGCGGATCCCGATCGCGCACAACGCGCCTTGGCATCCGTCGACCAGCAACTCACGCGACGGAGTGATCGGTTGGTGCTGCTACTCGCGCCGCCGTTCGACAACACCGATCTCCAGCCGGGCTATATCAAGGGGTACCTGCCCGGCGTACGTGAGAACGGCGGACAGTACACCCATGGGGCCGTCTGGGTGGCCATTGCGCACGCCGCACTCGGCGACGGCGACAAAGCCGCGGAGCTGCTCGCGATGCTCAATCCCATCTCTCATACGGCGACGCCGCAGGGAGTGCGTCAGTACCAGATCGAGCCGTACGTGGTGGCGGGCGACGTCTACTCCGAAACGCCGCACACCGGTCGCGGCGGCTGGAGCTGGTACACGGGGTCCGCCGGCTGGCTCTACCGCGCCGGGGTTGAGTGGCTGCTTGGCTTCAGACTGAAGGGCTCGCGACTCGTGCTCGATCCGTGTATCCCCGCGGCCTGGAAGGGGTTCACCATGACGTTCCGGTATCGCTCGGCGCGCTATGACATCGTCGTCGAGAACCCGCGCGGCGTGAGCCGGGGGGTCTCGACGCTCGAGCTTGACGGTGTCGCACTCGACGACCGGTGCAGCATTCCGCTCGTCGATGACCACCAGACCCATCGGCTCCGAGCCGTGCTGGGATAGGGGATCGCTCCGCTCCTGGAGTCTAGCTCGACGAGGCGGGCGCACCGATGCCATGCATGGCGAAGAACTCCTCCAGTTCCCGCCGGATATCCGGCCAGTTGCCGATCGCTTTCGACGCCGGAGGCAGGCCTTCCAGCATCATCGGGCCATAGCGCTTCGTTACGACCCGCCGATCCAGCAGCACGACCGCGCCGACGTCCGATTTCGTCCGGATCAGCCGGCCAAACCCCTGTTTCAACTTGAGCGCGGCAAGCGGCACGAGATAGTGCGTGAAGCCATCCACGCCCGCTTGCGTGAGACGCTCCAGCCGCGCGGCGGTCAGCGGCTCCGTCGGCACTTTGAACGGCAGCTTGGCGAGAATCAGCACGCGCAGAGCGCGGCCCGGCACGTCCACGCCTTCCCAGAATGAATCGGTGCCCAGCAGAATCGCGGAGCCGGCTTCGCGGAAGCGGCGCAGCAGCTGATCGCGCTGCCCTTCGCCCTGCACGAGCAGCGGCCAGCGCGCGCCGACCTCGCCGCGAATGGCGTCCGCGGCGCGCCGCAGCGCGCCATGGCTCGTGAACAGGCCGAAGATGCCGCCGTCGGATGCGTGCGCGAGCTCGAGCAGCACGCGCGCCACCGCGGCGCCGTGGCCCGATTCATCGTCGCGCGGCTCGGGAATGTCGGTGGGAATGCCGAACACGCACTGCGCGCCAAAGTCGAACGGCGACGGCAGGACTTCTCGCACCGTGACCCGCGACGGCGGCAGCGACAGGCCGAGCCGCTCCTCGAGAAATGTGAACTCGCCACCCGCGGCGAGTGTGGCGCTCGTCAACACGACCGTCTCCACGCGATCGAACAGCGCTTCCTTCAGGATCGGTGCCATGTCGAGCGGGACCGCCGCGAGCGTGAGGTTCGGCGTGCGCCGGCCACGCCGCTCCATCCAGCGCACGGCGGGGCTGGTGGACGGACGGTAGCCGACGGGTTGCAGGGTAGCTTTGAGCCCTTCGGCCGCGGTGTCGAGCCGCCGCACCACGCCGCGCAGCTCAGCGATGAGGCGCGTGCGCATCTCGGCGGGATCGTCGATCGACAGCCGGTTCGCAATCGTCTCCACGCCGTCCCGCAGCTTGCTGAACGCGATCAGCAGATTGTCGAGCGCGACGTCGAGGCCTTCGCGCCACACGTTGTCGTCCGCGAACGCATCGGTGAGCCGCAGGACAGGCTCCGCGTCGAGCCGGCGATTCAGCCGCCCAAATAATTCCTCGGCCCAGCGCCGAGCCGAGGCGAGCGCGTCGAGGACCGTGCGACCGAGGAGATCGCGGCTCGCGGCGCCGAGCAGATCGTTGTGCGAGCTGAGCTCGGCCGCCAGCGTCGGCAGCAGGCCGCGGCCGTTGCGCTCGAGTCGGCCCAGGAGCCGCTGCACACCGAGCATGCTGACCTGGGTGCCCAGGTGCTGCGCGGCCACGTCCTCGAGGTGGTGCGCTTCGTCGAGCACGAGGCGGCGGTACGGGGGCAGGACGGCCGCCTCCTGCCAGTTGTCCGAGGCGATGCGCACCGCGAGATCGGACGCGAGCAGATGGTGATTGACCACGACGACATCGGCTTCCGCGGCGCGGCGCCGCGCGGAAAAGACAAAGCAGCGGTCGAAGTGCGGGCACTTGAGTCGCGTACACAGATCGGACTCGGCCGCCACCGCGTCCCACACCTCGCTCGACGGTTCTTCCACCAGATCGGCCAGACTGCCGTCCGACGTGCGCGACGCCCACCCGGCGATCGACTCGAGCTCGGCGGCCCGGCCGTCGTCGAACAGCGATTCCTGACCCGCGCGCGCCTGCTCGAGCCGCGACAGGCACAGATAGTTCCGCCAGCCCTTGAGCAGCGCGAATGTGACCGAGCGATCGCCGGTGGAGAACGCGCGCGACAGAATCGGCAGGTCTTTCCCGACGAGCTGTTCCTGCAGGTTGATCGTGTTGGTCGAGACGATGGTGCGCTCGCCGTTGAGGCGGGCCCACTCGATCGCCGGCACGAGGTAGGCGAACGATTTCCCGACGCCGGTCCCGGCCTCGAGCAGCGCGATGCCCCCGTCGTTGTACGCGTCGGCGACATACGCGGCCATGTCGCGCTGACCCGGGCGATCCTCAAACGCCGCCGAGCCCAACACACGGGCGACCGGTCCGGACTCGGTGAGCAGGTTGGCGATGTCGAGGGAATCGAGGTTCTGGAGCTGCCGCGCGCGCGGCATTTCGACGACGATGTAGAGCGTGGAGACGTCGTTGTTGACGATTCCGAAGCCCACGCCGTCATCGTGGAGCCGCGCGGCGACGTGCAGATCGGCGCCGGAGGGCTCGAGGAATCCGCTGGGATGGTTGTGGATCAGCATCTCGCCGCGTTGCGCGACGCCGGGAAGGGCCAGCACCGCGTCGATCGTCCCGCGCGCGACCACGCGGGCCTCCGTCAGCGTGCCGTTGGGATCGGCGCGCACCACGAACGACACCTCGCGCCCGTGCGCCGCCGCGATCTCCTCCTGCAGCAGAGCGCGCGCGGCGGCCGTCAGGCGCTCGACGCTCAAGTCTTCAGCTCACGCTTTTTCGCGGCCGGAAACAGCACGTTGTTCAGGACCAGCCGGTAGCCGGGCGAGTGCGGATGCAGCGACAGATCGGTCGGCGGATCGCCGATCTGATGCTGCGGATCTTCCGGATCGTGCCCGCCGAAGAAGGTCCAGGTGCCCTTGCCGAGGTCGCCGTGGATGTATTTCACCCAGGGCGCGCCCTCTTCCTCAGCCAGGATGGTCACGCCCGGCTTGAGCCGGTTGCGCGTGAACGAGGTGGTCAGCCCGTAGAAGTCCGGGATGGTCTGCCGATGATTCTGCACCAGCATCGTCGGGACCGGATCGATCTTGGCGCTGAAGTTGAACAGCTTGAACGCGCCCAGCGGCTGGCGCCGCGAGCCGCCGTTGACCTGGTGACCGTCGATGTCGGAGAAGCTCGCGACGAGCGGATTCGGCTCCAGGTGCGCCCCCGTGAACGCAAACGTCTGCGACCAGTCGAGCTTCGCGTCGGCGTTCGGATCGAGCGGTGTGCCATCGGCAAAGGTCGCGGCGATATCGGCATCGTGCGCAGCGAGCGCGAGATCGATCGTTTCGGTCGCGGTGCACATCGCGAACAGGAACCCGCCGCTTTCGACGTACTCACGAATGCTGCGGGACACCGCCTTCTTGAGGGCCGGCACGGTCCCGTAGCCGAGCCGCCGCGCCATGTCGCTGTTGCGCTGCACCATTTCGGCGAGCCAGGGCAGCCCCGAGTAGATCAGGAAGAACTTCGAGTACTGGCCGGTGAAATCCTCGTGATGCAGGTGCAGCCAGTCGTAATCGCGCAGGCCGCCGTTCATGACTTCGGCGTCCCAGATCTTCGTGAAGGGAACCCCCGCGTACTGCAGGGCCATCGTGACGGCATCGTCCCACGGCGCGGCATTGGGCGGCGCGTACACGGCCATCTTGGGCGCCTTCTCGAGGGGCACGGCGTCCATGTTGTTTCCTTCGATCTCGCCGCGGATCGCGCTGATCCCGCTGTCCACCGGTTCGACGCGAATCCCGTTCAGCGCCGCATCCCGCCGCAGCCCGTCCAGATCCGGAATCAGGAATGAGCCGCCGCGATAGTTCAGCAGCCACTCGGCTTTGAGTCCGGCCTCGATGGCCCGATAGGTGAGGCCGTAGGCCTTGAGGTGGTCGGTCTGGGCGTCGTCCATCGGGATCAACAACGACGGCGCAGGGCGGCGTAGGGCGGCGAAGGGCGGCAACAGCGCGCCCAAGCCGTACGCGCCGACCGTCGAGACGAAGTCCCGCCGCTTCATGATTTCGGAATCGCTCCGCGCGCGCGCTCGAGCACGCGTCGAGCCTCAGGCACGAACGCGCTGTTGGGATATGTCAGAATCAGATGCTCGAGGTGCGGAATGGCTTCCGACGCGCGGCCGGCACGCATCAGCAGGCGGCTCCACTCGAGCTCGGCGGCGGGCAACGCGGCGCTTTCGGAATCCTTTCCACCTCGCATGATTTCGTCGAACAGCGCGATCGCGGCCGGCTCGTGGTCCCCGCCCGCTCGCGCCGCCGCCTGCCCTGCGAGCAGCAGGACCTCGAGCCGGCCGCCTTCGAGGGGGAGCTTGTACGCGGCCTTGCGTAGTGCCGCGACTCCGGCGGCGGTGTCGCCGCGCGCCAGCGTCAGCAACGCCGCGCCGAGCTCGGGGCTCGACTCGACCTGGATGCGCTGGAGCATCGCCATCATGGCGGTGCGCTCGGTCGCCGCGGCGCGATCGCTGGCGTACGGTCCCGCGATCTTGAACGCCTCCATGGCGCCCTTCAGGTTGCCGCGATACAGCTCGATCCATCCGTGCTGCGCGATCCCCACGACGCTCGAGTCGTTGCCCAGTGCGGCATCCGCCCGGTCCAACTCGCCGCGCGCGATCCGCGCTTGGGCGAGCGCGAGGCGGAGCGCTGCGCGATCGTCCGCGGTGAGGCCGGTGCTCCCAGCGAGCCGTTGCTCGACGACGTCGAGCTGGCCATCCGCGATCAGCACCTGGAGCAGGGCGGCCTGCGCCACGGCATGCGCTTCACCGGGCACATTGCGATCGGTCGCCAGCCGCTCGAGCACCTTGCGCGCGGCGGCGCGGTCGCCGCTCTCCAGCAGTTCGCGGACCGCTTCAGCGCGCGCGCGCTCGGAGAGCGGCGACGGCACCAGATCGGCCCAGCGGTTCAGCGCGAGCCCGCGCACGCGGTGGCCGTCGGGCGTGCTGAGCGAGCCGGCGAGGTCGGCGAAGCGCCGCAGAGCGGTCTGCGCCTCGCTGTCGCCCAGCGTGGGTTCGAGCACTGCCCAGGCCTCGTTCGCCTGTCCCCAGCTGAGCAGCACTTCGGCACCCACCCGCTTGGCGCGCACGGACGCGTCCGGCGCGGTGAGCACGCGCGCGACCCGCTCGCGCGCCGCGGACGGCGCATCGGCGAGCTGGCTCGCGGCATTGGGCCCGACGTCGGCCGAGCGCGTGACCGCGCGGCTCCATTCGGCGGCCGCGGCCTCCCAGTTCTGCGCCCGCTGCTCCAGCTCCGCGAGCTCGATCGCCAGCGTCCCTTCGCCGCCGAGCGTGCGGCGGCCGATCAGGTACGCGCGGCGCGCGTCATCCCACTGGCGGCGATCGGCAAGCGCGAGTCCCCATTCGCGGTACGGGACTTCGCTTTGCGGCATCGTGGCGGCCCAGCGGCGCACCACCGCTTCCAGTGAATCGGGCTGGTTCAGTGCGGCATAGACCCGGACCTCGAGACTGCGCAGCGCGGGGTTCTCGGGCGCGCGGGCGCGCGCACGCTGCACGAGCGGCAGGAGCTCCGGCATCCGGTTCAGCACGAAGAGTGAGCGCTCGAGACCGAGCAATGCAGGCACGTTCATGGGATCGGCGCGGACCGTCGTCATATACATCGACGCCGCGTCGGCGTAGCGGCCCGAGCGCTCGAGCTCGAACCCCGGGCTGATCGCTTGCGCCGCGGCCCCGGCGGCCGCGGCGGGGGGGGCCGCGACCGGAAGCGCGAGCGTGATCCAGAGCGCGAGCTTAGCGCTTCGGCTCATTCAGCCTGCGGAAGTATTCGAGCACCATGCGCCGCTGCTCGGGCGTGAGACCGGTCAACTCGTCCCACGTCGGATAGCGGACCCGTGCCCCGACCCCCGTGGCTCCGGGCAACAGGGCGCCCGGAATGTGGACGCTGTCGCCGATCGCCGCGCGACTCACGCGCTCTTTTTCCTGATCCGGCTCTTCACCGGCCAGGCTGCGCCCGGCATCGAGCAGCTTGCGATAGAGCCGTTCCTGGCGTTCGATGGTGCGGCGATCGAGGCGACCGGACTCGAGCGTCCGTGCCAGCTCACGCGCCTCCTGCGCGAGCGCACCCGCGGCACTGGCGTCCCCACCGGCCTGAAGGCGCTCGAGCTGCTCGGCCAGCGCACGTTGCTGGGCGGCGAGCTGGCGCAGCCGCTGCATCACCGCGTCGCCGCCGGGCGCCATCATCGGCAGCAGGCCCTGGGCGTCGCCGTTCATCCCCTGCTGCTGCTGCGCCATGCGCGCGAGCTGTTCCAGCGCTTCCTGAAATCCGGAGCCGGACTGCGCGCCCGCGACCTGCTGGGCCGAACGGACCAGCGCGTGCGCGGTCGCATTGAGCGCGTCGAGCGCCTGCTCGGCAAACGGCGCGGCACTCGCGGGATTGGGATCGCCCTGCTCGAGCTGCTCCCGCGCCTGCTTCATCTGATTCTGCGCGAAGCCCAGGGCCGCCTCGAGCTGCGGCGACACGAGCGCATGCCGTCCCGCAGCCTCGCTGATCTGCTGCTCGATCGCCCGCGTGCCTTCCTCAATTGAGGCCTGGCGTGCGCGCGTGTTCGCGCCGGCTTCACCATCCCGCAGCGCTTCGGCGACTTCCTCCTGGCGACGCGCGAGCGCCGCGGTCTCCGAGAGCGCGCGGTTCAACGCGTCGAGCGTTTCCTGGCGCCACGCCGCCGCGAGGGAATCGCGCCGCTGGCGCAGTTGATCGGGAAGCTGCGACAGCGAGTCCGCTGCTTCCTGCCCGGCTCGCCGCGCGCCACGCGAGTCGCGCTGCTGCGCGGCGTCGGCCGCCTGCTCCATCGCCCGTTGGGCGCCGCGTGCCGCGTTCTGAGGTCCCTCGAGCGGGACGTTCTGGCCGGCGCGCTCGACGCCCTTCGCCAGCGAGTCGGCCGACGCGGCGAGATCGCGCTCGGCGGCTACAGCCGCGGAGTCCGCGCGCTGGGCATCTTCCTGATTCCATTCCTGCTGGCGGCGCTGGAGGTCCTCGGCATCCTTTGCGAGCGAAGCCAGCTCACCTTCCGTCGCCGCGCGCCGGAACAGCTCCTCGCTGCGCTCGAGCTCGCGCTTGAGCTGCTGCTGCGCTTCGGCGAGCCGCTGCAACGCCTGGCGCGTGGCCTCGGGGTCGAGCCGCGCGAGCGCTTCCTGCAGCTCGCGCAGGCGCTGCTCGAGCTCGGGCGTAAGCGCCCGCCGCAGCAGCTCCTGCACCTCACGCAGCCGGTCCTGGAATGCGGTGTCGTCCACGCCAGCCGCCTGCGCGGCCCGCGCGATTTCTTCGACCGCTTGCGCCAGCTCCTGCACTCGCTGCGACATCGCGGCCTGGTCGCGCGCGATCTCCTCGGCACGCTGGGTCGATTGGAACGACATGGTTCCTTGTTGGTTCCGGCCGTCCGGCCGTCCGGCCGCCCGGCCGTCGGCATCGCGGGCGCGCTCCTGCGCGAGATCGCGCGTGCGCTCCGCCAACTCACGTTGCGCGGCGGACACGGAGTCGGCCGCGGTCGTCACCGCGCGCGCGGCTTCACGAGCCTGGGCGCGCAGCTCTTCCATACTCGGAAGCCGCAGTGCGATCTCCGGGCTCCGGCCGCGATGCGGCGCCGGCGCATTGTCCCAGGCCTCGACGTACAGCCGCAGCGTGTCGCCCGGGAGCAGGCCGCGGTTCTCGGCGTCGAGCTGGCCCTGCACGATGGCGCGGTCGCCCACACCGCTCACGTCGAGCGATTCGCGCACCGCCTCACCGATCCGCCCGGTGCGGCTCACCCGCCAGCTCACGACCGCCAGCCGGGCGATCCCGTGATCGTCCCGCACGTCCGCGACCAGCTGCTGGCGCAAAGAAATCGGCAGCGTCGTGTCGCGCCCGGGCACGGGGAGCGCGACGACCGGCGCCGAGTCGGGCACGATCACCAGCCGCAGCTCCGGTGGCTCGCCCTCGAGCGGCGCGCCATCGGCGGCTACTGCCTCGAGGCGCCAGGTGCCGCTCGCTGCGGGCGTGAAGCGTCCTTCGATCTGCGTCCCCTCGACGCGCAGGTTTTCCGAGCGCTCGCTGCTTTGCAGGACCCACCGCGCGCCATCCAGCGGCACGCTGGCGGTTCCGGCGGTGATGATCGAAGTCCCCGCCGGCAACCCGATGACGTCGGGCCCTACGAGCAGCGGCTCGTCGGCGCGCTCGAGATAAGAAGGAAAGCGCGCGGTCAAACCGATGTCGGCGAGGAATGCCGGTAGCGCCACCGAGACCTTGATCTCGGTGCTGCGTCGCCCGCCACTCGAGGCGCGCAAGAACAGGTCCGACTCGATGGGACCGATCTGCTGCACTGTGCGTCCGTCTTTATCGAGCGACAGCAGCGACGCTTTCCACGGCTCTCCCGAGCCCCTGGTCCAGAGCGTGACGCGTTCGGCACCCGGCACCGTGATCGTCGCCGTGATACGCCCGCCGCGACGCACCGTTTCCCGGTCTACGGCCAGGCGAACGGGCGCGCGCGCGTCGCGCCAGGCGCGTACCGGATGCCAGAATGCGTCTGCGCGGCCGGATCCCGGCGAGCTGGCGATGAACATCAGCGCGCCCGCCATCGCGGCACCCACGCCGGCGTACACGCGGTGGCGGGTCGTCCGGCGCATCAGCCCATCGACTCCTGGAGCGGCGAACGAAACGATTGCTGCGGCGCGCGTGTCGGCCGCCGACAGCAGCGCGGCACTCGATCCGCTGCCCTTGCCCGCCGTTGGACTGACCACGCCCACAATGCTGCCGGCGCGCCCGCCCGAGGTGGACTCGACCAGGCGGCCGAGTGTCGGCGCATCGGCTTCGCGGCGGGCGCGGCGGATCGCCCAGGTGGCCCCCGCGGCACTGGCGAGAATCAGGACCCATGCGAGTGTGACGCCGGGAACGGCGGGCGCCAGCACGAGGCCCAGCGCAGCAGCGGCTAGCGCCGCGCCGAGGCCGCCGAGCGCGACCGCCACAGCCCGTGCGCGCGCATGGGGAGCCCCCAGGCGACGCAGCCGGCGCGCCGTCTCTGTCATGGAGATCCGCTCACCGCGTACGTGAAGAGATTCACACCCATCCGCAACGCCGCCTCATGGAGCTCAGGAGGGTCTTTGTGGACGTCGGGGTCTTCCCAGCCATCCCCGAGGTCCGACTGATAGGAATAGTATACGACGAGGCGGTGTCCCAAAAAAATGCCGAACCCCTGCGCAGGGAGCCCGTCGTGCTCGTGGATCTTCGGAATGCCCTTGGGAAACGGGTATACGACGTTGTAAACCGGATGCGTCAACGGGACCTCAACCAGCGGGTGGTCCGGAAAGACGCGCGCGATCTCCCGCCGGAACGACGTGTTCATCCCGTAATTGTCATCGGCATGCAGAAACCCACCCTGCTCCAGGTAGCGCCGCAGGGTCCGGATCTCGGCGTCGGAGAAGTGGACGTTGCCGTGACCAGTCATATAGATGTAAGGGACGTCCCACAGCTCGGGTCCCGTCAGCGTGACCACGCGCTCGCGATCGGCGACCGGCAGCGTGGTGCGCTCGCGCAGCGCCTTCAGCAGGTTGGGAATACTCGACGGGTTTGCGTACCAGTCGCCACCGCCGTCGTAGTGGAGGCGACCTATGGTTAAAGCGACGGGCGGATGGGCTGACGGGCTGACGGGCAGCAAAAGCATCACCGCCAATAGCAGCCCAACCGCCCGTCCGCCCGTCCGCCCATCATTCATAGTTCATTCACCAGTCTGTATGCCGTATTCCGTGAGATTCCAGTTTCCTCGGCCAGCCGATTCGCCACATCTCTCCGCGATAGACCCTCGGCGAGGAGGTCTCGCGCGCGTTCATAGGGATCCGGGGAGCGTTCTTCGACGTGTTCTTTCCCCGTTCCCGCGACCACCACTGTAACCTCGCCCCGCACGGGGGCCTCCGCATAGTGCTCTGACAAATCCTGCAACGTCCCCGAACGTGTCTCCTCGAAGACTTTGGTCAACTCTCGAGAGACGGACACCTGCCGTTCGGGACCACACACCTCGATCAGATCGGTGAGCAGTTGCATTACGCGATTAGGTGACTCGAATATCACGACGGTCCATTCGCTTTGAGCGACGGTCAAAAGGAAACGGCGGCGGTCGCTTCCTTTGCGGGGCAGAAACCCGAGGAACAAATAGCGGTCGCCCCCGAGGCCTGAGACAGACAGGCTTGCGGCGACAGCGGTCGGTCCCGGAATGGTCACCACCTGAATTCCTCGCTCCCGCGCCGCAGCGACAAGGGCAACTCCCGGGTCGCTGATCGCGGGGGTTCCCGCGTCCGTGATCAGCGCCACGTCCCTTCCCTCTGATAGGATGCGCAGGATGCGCTCCAGGGCGCGCTCGGACGAATGCGCGTGGAAGCTCACCAGCTCCGCGTGGGAGCCGGCGTGATTGAGAAGTGGTTTGGAGTGGCGCGTGTCTTCGGCGGCGACCGCCGAGACGCGCTTCAAGGTGTCGGCAGCGCGCGGCGAGAGATCGCCGAGGTTTCCAAGTGGCGTCGCGACCACGTAGAGGGTGCCGGCCACGTCACCACGTCACCTGCCAGGGGAGCCGGCCGTAGAAGCCGGCCGCTTGCAGCACGTAGCGATGCTCGCGCGTCGCGTCCTTCAGCACTTTGGTCGCCGTCCCCGGCATCATCACCTCCGCGCCCTCGAGCAGCTGCAAGGCCCAATCGGTCAGCGCCGTCGACAGCTCCTCGGGGCGCACAACCGCGTCCGGCGTGTCAGTACCCCGCGGCACGGAGAGCAGCGCCAGCGCCTGATGCGTGCCGACAATCGCGGAGGTGACCTTCTGCGCCCGGCGCCTGGCTTCGCCCGGAAACTCGCGCTCCACCGCGTCCACAATGCGCCAGTACAGCTCGCGGTAGGTATTGACCAGGGCGGTCGCGGCCTGGGCCGGGAGATCATCGGAGGCGGGGAACGTCCCGGCGGACATCGCGGGCGCGTTCCCGCCGCTCTTGTCGAACAACGATTCGAGGTAGCGAGCCGGCGGGACGGTGTCGGGCTTGTCGCAGAAATGGCCGCTCAGATATTTCCCCTTGTCGAACTTCAGATACGACACCCGGCCGTTCGATATCAGCTCGAGCACCCCGCTGACCTTCTCCTGCTGGAGCGCTGGAAAGAACTTCTCCGGCTGATTCACGTCGATGGCGCGCGGCTGGTACTCGCCGGAGCACGCGGCGTACATCCAGGCGAGCTGCTCCATCGGAGCGGCGCAGTAGGTCAGGTCACTGCGCTCGACCTCCGCGCGCATCCGTTTCAGCGCCTCGGTGATCGTGATGACGTGGCGCCCGGCGGTATGCATCGAGGCGGCGTTGACAGCCTCGCCCTTGCGAAAGAAGAGCAGCACGCACTCGTCCGGCAGGTGCGCGGCGAGATAGCCGTCGATGCGGCCGTCGCGGTCGCGTTTCGCGTACGCCAGCAGGTTTTCGAGATGAATGAAGGCGAGGCGGGTGCGATGAATAAGCCGGTTCACCTGCGGAAACTGGATATCCGCGAGGCGAACCGGCGAATTCGTCAGGCGAGCGGTGCTCGCGCGCATCGGCCTCCGTGGAGGAGCCTACGAGAGATGTTGCTCGATCTTTTGCTCGAACGTCGCCGAGGGATACGCTCCCACGAGCGTGTCCACGTGACGGCCTTCTTTGAAGAATAGAATACTCGGAATCGAGCGGACGTTAAAGCGCATGGCGGTCGCCTGATTGGCGTCCACGTCCACCTTCACGACCTTCACCTTGCCGTCGTATTTCCCGGCGAGCTGCTCCATGATCGGCGCGACCATATGGCACGGCCCGCACCAGGTCGCCCAGAAATCGACCATCACGAGACCCTTGTGCTGCTCCACTTCCGCCTGAAATGTGGCGTCCGACACTTCCATGGCCTTCACGCTCCCTCGATAAACGTTATTTTGCCTTCATGAACCCGTCAGTCGCTCACGTCGGCATCGCCGTCACGAGCATCACCGAAGCCCTGCCCTTCTACCGCGATGTCCTCGGCCTCTCGCCGGGCCACCCGGAAACCGCCGATGGAGCCCGGATCGTCAGCCTGCCGTTCGGTCCGGTGGACGTCGAGCTGCTCGAGCCGAGCGACCCCACGAGTCCCATCGCCAAATTCCTGGCAAAACGCGGGCCGGGCATCCACCACGTGTGCTACCGCGTCCCCGATCTGGATACTGCGCTGGAGCGCTGTAAAACTGCTGGGTACCGCCTGGTCGACGAGAAGCCCCGGCGCGGAGCCGGCGGACGACGTATCGCGTTTCTGCATCCCACATCGACCAACGGTATCCTGCTGGAGTTGACCGAGTAGCGCTGGTGAAACGCAGCGTGCTACGGTCGGGTTCCCTCGCCCGGGGCCCCGGTACCGGCCGGTTGGCAACGGCCTACCGGACTCCCCGCCGCTTCCAGATGGACGTCGTAGACGAGCCAGCCGCCGCTGTGTGTCCGGACCACGTCCATCGGCAGCACATGATTGCAGCTGTTGCGCTGCAGCTCGACCCGGTAGGTCCGCAGGTCGTCGCGTCCCGCCACGAGCAGCGGCCCTTCGATGATGCGGTATCCGGTATGGTCGAGGTACTTCTGGATCACGGTAAGGCGCTGGCGCAACACATCGGAGTTCATCGAGGCGGAGGCGGGCCCGCGTTCCGTGCCCCAGAGCTCGCCCATCCGTTTTTGATTGTTGGCTTTCACCGCCGCGAGAAACTGGGCGACCGACTCGTTCATCGACTGCGGGACCGGCGTTGCGGGGCCAGGATTCTTGCCGCACGCGGCACCTGTCAGCAGGAGCAGAAAGAGCGCGAGCCGTCGCTTCACGAGTGCACACCCAGGGTGAGGACGAACCGAAGGTAAGATACCATGCGTCTCTACGTCAACATCGATCACGTCGCCACGCTGCGTGAAGCGCGCAAGACCGACGAACCCGACCCGGTGCAGGCGGCCGCGGCCTGCGAGCGCGCGGGCGCCGACGGCATCACGGTGCATCTGCGCGAGGACCGGCGGCACATTCAGGACGCCGACGTGGTCGCGCTCGCGAAAAGCGTGAAGACCGCTCTCAATCTGGAGCTCGGCGCCGCGCCGGAGATCGTGCGCATCGCGGCACGCCTGAAGCCATTTCAGGCGACGCTCGTCCCCGAGCGCCGGCGCGAGATCACGACCGAGGGCGGCCTGGCGCTGCGGCGCGGCGATCGCCGGCTACGCCTCGCGATCGAGATGCTGCAGGACGCCGGCATCCGCGTGAGCCTGTTCATCGATCCGGTCCCGAAGGTGATCGACCAGGCGCGCGCGCTGGGCGTGCCGGCCATCGAGCTGCACACGGGACGCTACGCGCACAACTGGCGCCGTCCGGGTCCTCTGAACGAGCTGCGCCGCGCCGTGAGCCACGCCAAAGGCCTGGGCCTCGCGGTCCACGCAGGCCACGGACTCACCTACCTAAACGTGCAGCCGGTGGCCCGCATTCCGGAGATCGAAGAGCTGAACATCGGCCATTCGATCGTGAGCAATGCCGTCTTCTGGGGCCTCGAGGAGGCGGTGCGCCGTATGAAAACGCTGGTGATTACGGCCCGGAATCCCTAGCTTGGAGTCGCCATGACCAGCCCTGGCGCTCCACAGCCCCTTGGTATGAGCGACTTCTTCGCCCTCGAGGCGGGGGAGTATCTCGACCGGCTCGATGGCCTGCTGCAAACGCCCGCGCCCGCAGCGGACGAAATGGTGCGGCTCGCGCGCGCCCTGCGGGGCAGCGCGCTCATGGCCAGCCAGCAGCCGATCGCGCGGGCCGCGATGGGACTCGAGGCACTGGGCCGCGGGCTGCGCGAAGGGCGGCGCCAATGGGACGTCGCGACGAAGCAGCTTGCGACTCGCGCGGTTGACGATCTGAAAGTGTTCATCCGAAAAGTCGCGACCTGGACCAACGACGATACGGTGCGGGCCGAGGCGCTCGCGGCGCAGCTCGAACAGCTTGGCGGCCGCCCGTCGGGTCAGGGGGGGGCGCGCGCTGCCGAAATCACGGGCCTGGATGCGGGGGCGCGCGCGTTCGTCGCGCGCGAAGGGGCCGCGATCGCGAGCGCACTCGACCGCGCCGGCCGCGCCCTGCGCACGAATCCGATCGCGCACGATCCGCTGCAGGCGGTGTTCAAGGCGATTCAGCCGCTGCGCGGCCTCGCGGCGCTCAACGACTTGCCTCCGCTTCCCGATCTGCTCGAGGGAATCGAGCAGGCGATCGGTGAGCTGAGCCGCACCAGCGCGACGCCGGCGCCTGCCGGCCTGGGCGACCGCATCGCCGAGCTGTTTCACATGGCGGCGACGTCGATCGCGCATGCCGCGCGTGAGGTCGCCGAGCGCGGCCGCCCCGACGCCGAGAGCGCCGAGTTCCGGAGATTTGCGGAGCTGCTGATGCGGTTCATGGAGAGCGAGCCCCCCCCCGACGTCGTGCCGATCGAGCGTGTGGCGACGATCGTGCGACGCGGGACGCCGCCCGCCGGAGGCGCTGATCACCCGGCGCCGTTGGGGCGCGTCGAGCTGGTCAGTCACGGTGAGCACCTGCGCCAGGCCGCCGATTCACTCGAACGCGCGCCGAGCGCGACCCAGCGCGAGCTGCGCGCGCACACGCTCGGCGGGACGTTCCGGGCGCTGAGCGCGGCCGGCGGTGGCTCGGTCGCCGAGCGCGTCGCGGAGTTCGCGCAGGCCGCGCGCGAGGCGGTGACGAGCGGGATCGCCGTGAGCCAACCCGCCCTGTTCGCGGCGGAGCTGCGTAAGGCCGGGGAGATTCTCTCGGCGTCGGGCAGCGGTGACGAAACTGCGACGGCTGCCGCGCTCGCGGCGGTGACGCTCGCCGTGCGTCGGTTGGGTGGTGGCGAACCAGCTGCCCCTCCACAACCTCCACCAACCGCCACGATTCCTTCACAACCTCCGGCTCCTGCCGCGCCCACCACACCAGCGGAGCGTGCCCGCCGGTCCGGAGCCACGCCTGCCGCCGCGCAGGCCGCTGCGCCCTCCGAGCTGCCAATCGGTGCCGAGGCGTCGGCCGACATCGCGGGCACCTGGATGGTCTATCAGCGCATGGTCGCCGCGGGGATCGGGCCTGCATCGTTGGAGGAGCTGATCTCGGGGACACCGGGCACCGCCGCCCCGGGGCGTGGCTCCGGGGCTCGCCACGAAGCTCCCCGGGGGAACGGTGCCGAGGCCGTCGACATCCGGACTCTCCTCTATAAGGGCGATCGCGCGCGCCAGCGCGCGCAGGAGCTGCGCGCGCTGGCCAAGCGCTCGAGCGGCGAAACGCTGCGCGCGATCATCGACGAAGTCTGCGACCTCGTTGTCCTCGCCATCGAACCAGAGTAGTCGCAAGCGCTTTCACTGGGCCCCGCTGATCGGTCTGATCGTCAGCGTCGCGTTGCTCGCGTGGGTCCTGCAAAAGATCAACCTGCGCGAAGTATGGGGATACGCGCAGCACGCCAACGGCTGGCTGCTGCTGCTCACGGTCACCGTCGCGACGGTCACATTCCCGGTGCGCACCCTGCGCTGGCAGCTGATCCTGCGCGACGAGCACGGCAACCGGCTGCCCTTCGTGCCGCTGTGGCACGCAACGACCATCGGCTTCATGGCCAACAACCTGCTGCCGGCGCGCGCCGGTGAGGTGGCGCGCGCGTACGTCGCGTCGCGGCAGGTTCAGGTGCGCTTCTCCACCGCGCTCGTGTCGATCGTAGTCGAGCGCGTGTTCGACGGGTTGATGATGCTCGCCCTCATGGCGGTCGCGATCGCCGCGCCGTCGTTCCCCGCGCACGCGGCCGTCGGCGGCCGGTCGCTTTCGGCGATTGCGGCGACTACCGCTGTGCTGTTCGCGATGATTCTGCTGATCGCGTTGCTCGTGGCGAACCGGCCCACGTTCTGGCTCGTGCTGGTGGAGCGGCTCTCGCGCCGCATGCTGCCGGTCAGGATCGCGGACCGAATCGTGCGCATCGCCGACGGCATCGTGGCGGGACTGCTCCCGCTCAAGAATCCGGCGCGTTTTTTTGGGGTTGTGCTGTGGTCGTTGCTGCTGTGGGTCAAGAACGCGGCGGCGTTCGCGATCTGCTTCAAGGCCTTCGGACTCGACGTGCCGCTCGAGGCGGCCTTTCTGCTGCAGGGAATCATCGGGTTCGGCGTCGCCGTTCCGTCAACGCCCGGCTACGTCGGCGTCTTCGAAGCCGCGACGCTGGTCACGCTGGGGTTCTACGGCGTGGACTCGAGCCTCGCGGCGAGCTACGCGCTCACATACCACGTGACGACGTTCATTCCGATCACATTGCTCGGATTCTGGTCACTCTCCCGCCTGCACCTGCGGCTGCGGGAAGTGCGCACGGCGGCGGAGCAGCAGCGGTCGTGACCACGCTGCGCGTGATGGCCCACGCCAAGGTCAACCTGTTTCTCCGCATTCTGGCACGGGAGTCGTCCGGCTTTCATCAGATCGAGACCGCGTTCTCGCTGCTCGAGCTGGCTGACGAGCTTGTGGTGCAGCGCACCACCGATGGCGTGACGCTTCAGGTGGAAGGTCCCGATCTCGGCCCCGTCGAAGACAACCTCGCCGTGCGGGCGGCGCGCATGATTCTCGATGCGACCGGAAACCGCTTCGGGATTGCGATCACACTCACCAAGCGCATCCCCGTGCGTGCCGGCCTGGGCGGCGGCTCGAGCGATGCGGCGGCGGCATTGCACAGCGTGAATGCGCTCGCGGGAAACGCGGTCCCGCGTCAGGAGCTGATGCACTTCGCTACGCGTCTGGGCGCCGATGTCGCGTTCTTTGCGAGCGGCGCACCGCTCGCGGTGGCGTGGAGCCGCGGTGAACGCCAATTCCGGCTGACGGCACCCGCCTCGCTCCCTGCCCTGATCGCGCTGCCTCCGGTTCAGGTCTCGACGCCTGACGCGTACAAGTGGTGGGACGAGCAGAATCCGTCACCCGCGTCCCGCGGACCCGTGACGCTCGAGGCCGAAGCGCTGGGCAGTTGGGGCAGCATCGGCCGTTTGGGGGGCAACGATTTCGAAGCAACCGTATTCGGCAAGCATCCGGAGCTGCGTTCGCTGTACGAGCGCATGGCTCAGACGGCGCCGCTGTGGGTGCGCCTGTGCGGCTCGGGCAGCGCGATCGCCGCGGTCTATAAGAAGGAGGGGGATCGTGACGACGCGATGCAGCGGCTCGGGAAAAAACAGCAGCAGCTGATCAGGACGGCCACGCGGGCTAGCGCTGCGCCCGCTCCTGAAATACTGCCCTAGCCTCGGAGAGTGCGCGCAACGCACCGGCCTGCTCGGCGGGCGAATTCCACGCCATGCTCGCGCGCGTGGTCTCCGTGATGCGATCGATCCAACGAACAAAGAAGCTCGCATCATCGGCCGAGCGGACCGGCTTGTCCCCCACCTGCACGTAGATCGGACTCGTCGAACCGAACGGATAGAGATCGAGCACCGGCATCGTCGCCCGGTCACTGTACGCCCGTAGTACAAACCATCCGCTCCCGGTTACCGGAATCGTGATCGTGTCAGTCGCGCTCATGCGATTGCCGGACAGCGGGATTGAGGCGACCACCTTGCCGTTGCCAATGATCTCCAAATGATCGACAGGGACATTGGACCGCATGCTCACACGGGCAGTCAGCTGACGGCTGATGGCTGACATCCGAATTTCCTCGCCAATCCCACGCCCGTTGAGTGAGAACTCGAGCAGCGGCGCATTCGTCACGAACGTGCGTCCAGCCTTGATCCCCGCAAGCCAGCGTGGGTGATCGAGCGTCGCTCCGGAGCTCACGAATGTCCGGACAAGTCCCGGTGGTCCGCGCAGACTCGCGAAATTGGGAAACGCGTCGGTGCCCGCTGCGGCGGGAATCCGGAATCCGCAGTTGAGCAGGCGATACCAGATCTCCGACGTGATCAGGTGATCCGAGTATCCCATCACTTCGAGATAATCGACTTTGCCGAGCGCGACATCGACCGGCAGTTGATAGTTGAGCGCCGCGGTCGTGTCGAAAGGATCTGGTTTCGTATCGAACGGATGGACGTATCCGACCAGCGCCTTCTGCTCATGCGCCAGATCGGCGATGGTCGCGTTGGTTGGCGCGAGACTCGAGGCGGCGGTGTTGGGGTAGCCCGCGTAGTCCGGCAGCAGGTAGTGGGACGACAGGCCGAGCAGCCCCATGTGGCCCCACACGCTGGTGTGGAATTCCTGGCCATGCAGCAGCAGGAACGTGGCAGTCGAGACCGGATCCTTGTCCGTGCGGAAGTACGCGATATCCGGAATCCGCTGCTCCTTGTTCACGATCAGGTTCTCGACGACGTGCAGGTCTTCGGCGCGCGCTTGCATCGCCAGATTGCGCGGCGTGTTGCGGTACGCACCCCCGTAGTTCATGTGCACGTGCACATCTCCGCTCCACCAGCCGCGCGCGGGAAGGTTGGCCAGCCGCTCGAGCACCACACGATGCACGACACTCCCACCCGCGGGCACGGTGAAACGCCCTCGAAACACGCGGAATTCCGGCCCGTGCCACACCTCGACCTGCACGGGACCCGCGGGGACCGTTAGCTCCGCCGATCCGTTCGCATGGAAGTATGGATACTCGAACTGCCGCTCCGTGCGATCGAAGGCTTCATCCGCGTGACGCCACGCATCCGCTGGAGCGAAGCCCTTGCCTTCGCGCGTCGTCACCGACACGCGCGCGGGCATGAGGTGGCCGGTGACGTCCGCGATCTCGAGCTGCAGTGTGCCGACCGAATCGCGGTACCGCCGTTCGCTTGCAACGACGGCCTGCCGGCGGCCCCCGAGGACGTCCACCACCCACAGCGCGGTGTTTCCACCCTCATTAGAGATGAACGCAATCCGCCTGCCATCGCGCGACCAGCGCGGCGCCGTCGCGTCGAACTCACCATAGGTCAGCGGAAAGGGATCGCCGCCCTCGCTCGTCATGATCCACAGCTGATTCCATTGCCGGCCGAGGTAGGAGCTGTACACGACCCGCGTTCCGTCCGGCGACCAATCAGGCCGCGCCTTCCAGGTGGTCTCCTCATAGCGCAGCTCGCGGAGCGGCGCTCCCGGACGCGCCTCCGTGCGCCAAAAGCCGCCCGAGCCGTGGATGTGACCGCGATTCGAGACGAGAACGAGCTCTTTCCCGTCCGGCGACCACGCGGGAGAGATGTAGTGATCCCACCGGCTGTAGTAGTAGCGCGGCAGCTGGCTGTCGTTGTCCTCGGTGAGGCGAAGCGGATCCTTCGCCCCTGCGGGGGTCAGGACAAAAATGTGCCAGCGGCGGTTGAACACCGTCGAGACGAATGCGATGCGTGTCCCATCGGGCGACCAGCGTGGCTCGACATTCACGGCGCCGTTCGCTGTGAGCGGGGTTACTCTCCCCGACTGGAGATCGAGGATCTGCAGCTCGATCGCATCACGCGCATAGCGCGCGAACACCACCGACCGGCCGTCCGGCGACCAGTCGGGCTGATAGTCGTAGGCCGGGCCGGAGGTGAGCTGTCGGGCGATAGCCACGCCGAGGCGCTGGCGCCACAGCGTCCCGTCCATCGAGTAGATCAGCTCAGTGCCGTCGGGGGACCACGCCGCTGCACTTGGCCCACTGGTGACTTGAGGAACGTACATCTCGCGCCAGTAATAGGCGTGCGGCACATCGACCTGTTTGAGAACCGCCTCGCGCTGCGCCAGCAGCGGGGCGGGAACCAGCAGAAGCGCTAGCGCGACTCGGCGACCCATCGCTCGATCGCGGCACGCAGCACCGGCAATGGCACCGCGCCGTTTTCCAGGACACGGTCGTGAAAGACGCGGATGTCGAACTTGTCGCGGAGCTTGTCCTGGGCGAACACGCGCAGCCGCTGGATTTCGAGGCGGCCCAGCCCGTACGACAGCCCCTGCGCCGGCCACACGGGATAGCGGTCGACGGCCACCTCGGCGCGCACCAGCGGCACGTGCGTCTGCTCGCGGATGTAATCGATCGCCTGTACGCGCGTCCAGCCGAACGCGTGGATCCCCGTATCCACCACGAGCAACGTCGCCGACAGCGTGAGGTCGGCGAGCATGCCGAACTGCTCCACGCCCGAGGAATACAAGCCCATCTCGTCGGCGAGCTGCTCGGCGTACTCGGCCCACCCCTCGCCCATGCCCGGTGACCAGAAGTACCGCCCGATGGCCGGGATGGAATCGCCGCGCTCCAGCGCGATCGTCCCCTGGAGATGGTGGCCGGGAATCGTTTCGTGGAACGACAACGGCTCGAGATCGGCGCGCGATTTGCGCCGCGGATCGTACGTGGAGAGGTAATAGATCCCCGGCCGGCTGCCATCCTCGGCCGGTGGATTCCACTCGCCCACGCTCTGGCGTTCGCGGAATGCCGGGTACGGCTCCACCACCACCGGCGCTCGCGGCAGGCGCCCGAACCAGTTCGGCATCGCCGCCTGCGCGCGCTGCAGCGCGGCCCGCGCCGTCTGCAGCATCTCCTCACGCGTGTGGAACGTGAACGCCGTGTCCCGGCGTAGCCGCTCGAGTAGCGCCGCCGCGTCACCCGTGCGCATCGAGCGCTGGGCGATCAGGCGCATAATCCGCCCGAGCTGCTCCACCGTGGCAATGCCGATCTTGTGGATCGAGTCGGCGGACAGGATGAGCCCGGTCGTGGCGCGAATCGCCCCTTTGTAGCAGTTCAGTCCGTGCGGGTTGGCCGAGACGCCGATCGCCGTTCGCGCGCGCCCCAGGTACTCCGCGGCGAGGAACTCGCGGTAGGCGCGCATGGCGGGCGTAATCTGCTGCTCGATGATCTGCGCGAGATCACGCCCGAATCCCGGCGTCGAATCTCTGCGAGCGGGGTCGTACAGTGGCGACTCCTCGACAAGCGTAGCGAGCAGTGTGTCGAGCTCGTCGAGCGCGATCTGCACGTTGCCGCGCGGCGCCGTGTAATTGCGCCGCAAGCCCTCCCGGTGGTTCGCCGTCTCTATGGCGATGTACGCCGGGATCGCGCGCCACCGCGCCAGCACCTGGGCGCGCGCGTCGTCGCTGCCGACGGGCTGGAGCGCCGCGAGCGACGTGATCGTCGCCAGCCAGCCACCGCCGGTGTGCGCCACGCTCCACAACTCGTAGCGGCACACGCGGGTCGCCACCGAACCCTCGAGCGCGTCGCGCATGATCCCGTAGGCAATCCACTCGGGCTGGCCGGCGATGCGCTTCGGGTTGACGCGCTTCAGCATCGCCAGCCAGGTGTCTTCGCGCGCCTGCCAGCGCGCCAGCGACTCGGGGGAATTGTCCGGCAGCCGGTCGTGCCGGATGTTGGCGACGCCGTTCTGAGTTCCCTCATCGGGATGCTGCTCGAAGTACGCCACCATATAGCTGTCCGCGAGCTGGCGGACCTGGTTCGCGAGCGAGTCAGTCCCGGCCTGGGGCGCAAGCAGCGCGAGCACGAGGAGGACGGGGAGCGTCATGATCTGAGGTACAGCCGTTTGGGGTCGAGCACTTCGCGCAGGAGCTGGAGCTCCGCTGCGCTGGGTGGCTCGAGGCACGCGAGGTGCGGGCGCGAGCGCAGCGGCCACCCGACGCCCGCCTGCACCTGGGCCACGTCCACACCCGGGTACAGCGCCGTGAGAACCAGCTCGCCGTTCTTTGCGTCGCGCTCGAGAATCCCCTTATCGGTGATCACTTTGGCGACACGGTGGCCCGGACTGGTCAGGAAATCGACGCGCTCGGGAAATGCGCGCGGCGCGAGCTTTGCGACGATCAGAATGCGCTGCGCGTGAATCGCGATCTCCGCCGCACCGCCCGAACCGGGTAGCCGCACCTTGGGGTTCGCATACGATCCGATCACGGTCGTATTGATGTTTGCGTGCCGGTCCACTTGCGCCCCTCCCAGAAAGCCCACTTCAATCCGGCCGTTTTGGAGAAACAGCTGAAACACATCCGCCATGCCGCATACCATCAGCGACCCGGTGACGAGCGCCGGATCGCCAATCGACACCGGCAGGCGCGACGGCGTCGCGCCCACCGCGCCCGATTCGTAGATCAGCACGAGATTGGGCGCGTGCAGGCGGCGCGCCAGATTGCACGCGAGGTTCGGCAAGCCGATGCCGACGAATACGACCTCACCGTCCACGAGCTCACGCGCCGCCACGGCGGCCATCATCTCGTCCGGCGTATACTCAGAAGCCGTAGTTCACTCCGGCGCTGAGCTGTTCACTCGCCTTCAGCCGCTCTGCCAGGCGCGGTTGTTTTTCCATGTATTCGGCCCGATCGCGCACGCCGTAGACAAACTCATCGAGGTAATTCGCGAGCTGCGGCCGCTCTTTGGAGATCGCCTCCCAGCCCAGGTAGAAATCGTTGTCGCGGTCGTAGTAGCCCTGCGCGTAGGAGGGATGCGCGCCCCACGGCTCGACCACAACCGCACTGACCACTGCCGCGGGAATCAGGGTGCGATTCGGGTCTGAGCGAATCACGCGCTCGTCCACCAGCTCTTCCACGACCACGATGACGCGCTCCGAGGCGAACGCCGCTTCCTTTTGAACGCCCAGGAGACCCCACACCTGCGTGTTGCCCTGCGCGTCGGCGCGCTGCGCGTGCACGATGGTCACATCGGGATTCAGCGCCGGCACGGTGGCCAGATCCTCGCCAGTGTAGGGACATCTGACCGACTTGATGCGCGGATTCACCCGCGGCAGATCGGTGCCGGCGTAGTCGCGCAGCGTCCAGAACGGCAGGCGCGCGGCGCCGGCGAGAAATCGCGCCACCATGCCGAAGTGGGAATACTCTTCGATCTCGAGCTGCCCGCCTTCGACGGCGCGCCGGAACGCGTACAGCGAGCCGACGCCGGGGTTCCCCGCCCACGAAAACACGAGCTTCGTCGCGCACCCGGCGGCGATCATCTGATCGTAGATGAGATCCGGCGTGAGCCGGCACAGCGTGAGGTCCCGGCGGCGCTGGCGAATGATCTCGTGGCCGGCCGCGAATGAGATGAGATGGGTGAATCCTTCGATGACGACGACGTCGCCGTCACGCACCAGGCGCGCGACGGCGTCCCGCATCGAAACGACCTTTGAGCCGTCAGCCATCAGCCGTCAGCTCAATCACTCATTTCATGCAGGCATTCATCGATGATGCGGAGCGCCGTATCGACATCGTACTCGTCGACGACGAGCGGCGGGGCCAGCCTGAGCGAGCTCTTGCCGCAGCCGAGCAGCAGCAGTCCCTTCTTGAAGGCGCGGTTCACGAGCTCGTGCGGGATGTCGGGCGCGGGCTCGCGCGTGGTCCGGTCCTTCACGAATTCGACGCCCACCATGAGGCCGCGCCCGCGCACGTCCCCGATCGCGGCGTACTTCTCCTGCAGCCGGCGCGCACCGCTGATTAGGCGCTCGCCCATCTTGTTCACGTTGGGCAGCAGCTCCTGCTGCACGATGTCGAGCGTCGCGAGCGCCGCCGCGCAGCACACGGGATTGCCGCCGAAGGTCGTGCCGTGCGCGCCCGGCTTCCATTTCATGATCGATTCTTTGGCGATGATCGCGCCGATCGGCATGCCGCTGCCCAGCCCCTTGGCCGACAGCAGGATGTCCGGCTCAATGCCTTCGTACTCGCACGCCCACATCTTGCCGCTGCGCCCGATGCCGCTTTGGACTTCGTCGCACACGAGCAGGATGCCGTAGCGGTCACAGATCGCGCGCAACTCGCGCAGATACCCGGCGGGCGGTACGACGTAGCCACCCTCGCCCTGGATCGGCTCGACGAAAATGGCGGCGACGCTGTCCGGCGACACTTTCTTGACGAACAGCTCCTGTTCGATCCACGAGGTGCAGCGCGTGGTGCACTCGGACTCGCCGCGGCAGTACTCGCAGCGATAGCGGTAGCCGTAGGGGACGTGGTGGATCTCGGGCACGAACGGCGCGAACCCGGAGCGTTGCACGGCTTTGCTCGCCGTCAGGCTCAGGCCGCCGTAACTGCGCCCGTGAAACGCGCCGAGGAACCCGATGATTGCCGGCCGTCCGGTCGAGTGGCGGGCCAGCTTGATCGCGCCCTCGACCGCTTCAGTGCCCGAGTTCGACAGAAACACACGCTTCTTGCTCGGCCCGGGCGCGAGCTGGGCGAGCCGCTCGCACAACGCCGCGAAGCTCTCGTAGTAGAAATCGCTGCCGCAGATATGCAGGAACTTTGCGGCCGCGTCCTGCACCGCCTTCACCACTTTTGGATGCCCGTAGCCGGTCGACGCAACGGCGATGCCCGCCATGAAGTCGAGATAGCGGTTCCCATCGACATCCTCGACCATCGGTCCCTGCCCGCGCGCCACCGCGAGCGGGTATTCCTTGGGGTACGACGTGGAAGCGAACCGGTCCTGCCGCTCGACGATCGCGCGTGCCTTGGGACCAGGCGGCGGCACGACGATGCGGGGATAATCTCTGGCGGGCGCGGTGGCTGTCATGCGCGGACTTTCAGTCCTGCAACGGTTTTCTGCAGCGCTATAGTGAAGCGGCTCACGATCTCGTCGATCTCCTCCTCTTCAATAATGAAGGGCGGAGCCACCATCACGAGATCGCCGCTCGTTCCGTCGGCGTGCCCCACATTCGGCCACACGGTGAGGCCCGCATCAAGTGCGGCATCGGCGAACGTCTCGGCGAACCTGGCCGCGCGCGGAAACGGCGCGCGACTGTCCTTGTCTTCCACGAACTCGATCCCCGCGAGCAGTCCACGCCCGCGCACGTCACCGACATGCGGCAGATCAGCGAGTTTGGCGAGGCGCTGATGGAGCACGCGCCCCATGCGCGCGCAGCGCTCGATCATCGAATGCTTCTTGAGATAGCGCATGGTCGCGACGCCGGCCGCGCACGCGACGGGGTGATGCGAGAAGGTCTGGGCGTGCATGAAATTCCCGGACCCTTTGGCGATCGCATCCACGATGCGGTCGGGCGCAGCGATGCCCGAAAGCGCCGCGTAGCCGCCGGAAATCCCTTTGCCGAACGTCATGATGTCGGGGGCGACGCCGTACGGCTCCATCGCCCACCACGTCCCCGTGCGGCCCACTCCGACGAGGACCTCGTCGGCGACGAGGAGCACGTTGTGCCGGTCACAGATTTCGCGCACCCGCCGGAAATACTCGGGCCGCGGCGTCGATCCACCGGTCGATGAGCCGCCCACCGGTTCGGCGATGAACGCCGCCACCTGATCGGCGCCGAGCCGCGTGATCGCTTCCTCGAGCACGTTGCCGCTGCAAACGGGGCAGTTCCCGCCTTTGCCGCCGCACTCGCAGCGGTACGGATAGGAGGCTGGAATCCTGTGCACGTCGACGAGCCAGGGGCGGAACATCGCCTTGTACGCTTCGCGCGCCGACGCCGATAGCGCGAGCAACGTGCTGCCGTGATAGCCGGGCGCGAGCGCGATGATCCGGTTCTTTGACGGTTTGCCGCGCTCGATCCAGTACTGCCGAGCCAGCTTCAGCGCGGCTTCGACGGCCTCCGAGCCGCTACACAGGAAGTAGAGCTTGGAGAGATCGCCCGGCAGCGTCTCTCCCATCTCGGCCGCCAGATCTTCGACAGGACCATGCGTGAACATCGTCCCCGAGAGGTACCCGAACTGCCGGGCCTGCTCAGCCATCGCCTCCGCAATCTCCGGATTCGAATGGCCGAGGTTCGCCACGTACGCGCCTCCGACGGCATCGAGGTAGCGCTTGCCGCGCTCGTCGATCAGCCAACACCCTTCGCCGCGGACTATGCGGGGATAGGGGTGATTCAACTTTCGATAGAAGACGCTCATTGACCGCCGGCGGCGCGTGACCAGGGCGGCGTCACGCCGTTGCTGCGCGCATAGGCGATCAGCTGGCCCAGGTGCTCGTGCGCGTGTGTGACGGTGGTGAGATACACATTGCGATAGGTGGTCTGCTGGCCGAACATCGTCGCGGGCTTGTCGAGATCCGCGTCGCTCGTGTTCCGAATCGCGGTGCGCACGTGGTCGAACGAGCGCTTGAGCTGTGCGACTGCCGCGGCGCGGTTGGCGGCGTTCTCACCCTCCGGTGCATCGCCCGGGGCCTTCACGCCCGCAAACGACGTGAGGTAGTAGTTGCCGCCCGTGACGTGCATGATGACTTCGCCAACGGAGCGGACGCCGGCCGCGGGCCGCCACGACAGCTTGTCTTCGGGGATCGCGCCGGCGAGCTGCTCGAGCTTGCTCGCGGCATCATCGAGCTGCGCCAGCATGTCGCCGCGCACACCCTTCGGCGCTGCGGCACCTTGCGCTGCTGCTGTGGAACCCAGACTGACCAGACCGGCGACCAGCAAGGCTATAGTCTTCATACAACGCTCCCGGTTTTGAGTAGGACCGGGAATATGCCGCCATTTGGGCGGCACCGCTCGTCAGGGCAACGGAGCGGTCACGCGGGCCGTAAGCCCTTTGCGACCGGTGCTACCAAACGCCGCAACGCTGACGGTGCCGCGAAACGGAATCGGCCCGCTGACCACGGGACTGCGTACCGTTGGGTCGCTGCCGTCGGTCGTGTAGCGCATGGTGAAGCCTGGAATCTCCAGGGTGCTGTACACCATCCCTCTCTGCACTTTCAGGCCCGGAGTCGGAATCCGGTAATTGAGTCCCGGCATCTCGCGCTCGAGCCTGGGCAGCTCGCGTTTGCCGACCACGTTGACGAGCTGCGACCACGAATCGCGAAACAGCGAATCGGACTTGGCGGCGTTGCCTTCCCGCGCCCACGCGGGGTCCGCCGCCCAGGCGCGCTCGGCGAGCCCGAACAGCTTCGGCACGAGCATGTAGTCGAGCCGTCCCTCACCTCCGATCGTCTCCGACCAGAGATTGCCCTGGATGCCCACGATGTGCGCCCGGCCGTAGTCGGTGAGGCGATCTTTGCCGACGAATGCGTCTGGATTGAGCGGGTTGCCGGCACGATCGACCCGTGCGTTGCGATAATAGTCGAACGGGATGAACTCGAACGGCTTGCGGAGATCGATGAAGCCGCCCCAGTCGAGTCCGCGCTCATCAGGATTTGGATTCCACGCGAGATCGAAATAGAAATTCGTGACGGGACTGAGCACGACGTCGTAGCCGCCGTTCGCGAGCCGGTACGCGAGATCCTCGGCGCCCCAGCCGGGGACGTTGTTCCACACGTACGCGCGCCAGCCGCGCTCGGCGAAAACGGGATTGACGATGGTTGCGGGCCGTCCATTGAGTCGCGTCTTACGCACCGCAATCTCTTCCCAGCCGGAGGGAACGAGCCCGTAGGCCTTCAGGATGTCGGCGACACGGCCATACAACACGTACCAGAGATCATCGACGCTGGTGAGTCCCTGCTTTTGCATGAGCGCCTGGACTGCGGGCGAGCCCACCCAGACGCCGTTCGGGACTTCATCGCCGCCCATGTGAATGTTTTTCAACGGCGCGCCGGCCTCACGATGCATCGCGACGAGATCGCCGACCACTTTGTCGATGAAGCGATACGTCGACTCGAGCGCCGGATCCATCACGTTGTCCGGGTACCCCTGCACCGAGCGGTACACGGAGCGGTCGTTCGGATCTGTCAGCTGGTATTGCGCGTTCCCCGCCATCGCCTTGACTGCCGCCCGCGCGTGGCCCGGCATTTCGATCTCGGGAATCACCTCGATGTGGCGGGCGGCCGCGTACTTCACGATCTCGATGTAGTCCGCACGGGAAAAGAATCCGCTGCCCCAGCTCTGGTCGGCTTGGCCACCCGAACCCCAAGCCGGTGGCAGGAATTGTTTGGAGTCGAGGGTGTGGCCGCGGCGCGCACCGATTCTGGTCAGCTCCGGGAGCCCAGCGATTTCGACCCGCCAGCCCTCGTCATCCGTGAGGTGCATGTGGAAGACATTGAGCTTGTAGCGGGCCAGCAGATCGATCGTGCGCAACACCGACGCCTTCGACTGGAAGTTGCGGGCGACGTCGAGCATGAAGCCGCGGTAGCCAAAGCGCGGAGCGTCCACGACGCGGATTGCCGGCAGCGCCAGCGCGCCTGTGGTGGGTGACGATGGAAGCAGACCGCGCAATGATTGCAGACCGTAGAACACGCCGGCTGGGGAGACGCCGACGATTCGGATACCCGAAGCGGGATCGACGGCGAGGCCGTACGCTTCGGGCGAAGACTGCCCCTGCACCGGCCCGATCTCGAGTCGAAGCGTCGCGCTCCCCCCTTGTCCGCCCGCGCGCAGATAAGGCCGCAAGTATTCAGTCGCGAACGCCGCCTCCTTCGCGAGCTCAGGCGGCGCGCTGATCTGCGGCATCACGGAGAGCCGCAGCTCGCCTGATCCTTTGGTTACTTGGAGCGGCGTCGGGAATACCGGCGGCAGGGCGCTCACAGGGATGTCGCGGGCCGCGGAGTCGCGCGTGAACTGCGCCGCGGGTGTGACGATGCGCTGCGAGCGCTGGAATGGAGCCGCGACGTAATCGGTCAGCGGAGCGGCGACGTCTTTCGCATTGTCGAACACGATGTACGGACCCACGGGGACGAAGCTGCGATTGAGCAGCGGACGGGTCCGGTACGGAATCCGTATCGTTGCGCCGGGTGCGAGACCGGCGAAGCCGGGGCGCGGGACGATGCGATGAAGGTCGCCGATGACGTCCTCGATCTCGAACCCCGATCCCACGGTGCCGGAGTCCGCCGAGTGCAACGCGCTGAAGTAGATCGCCCAGCCGGTGGGCGGCAACGGCTTCGTGTCGCGGTTCGTGAGGGTGAAGGCCGCGTTGGTATCGCCAGTGAACTCCCAGCGGAGCTGCAGGGGGGGAGCGGTCTGAGCTGCGGCCGGGGGGGGGCCGGCGGTCATCGCCAGCGCGAGGACAGTCGGTAATAGAAGGAGACGATTGCGCATGCGGGACATTAGACCCGGACCGGCCACGGTGTCCAGCCTGCGGTTACATTCTTCCCGTGCCCTCCCCTTCCTCCTCCAGCAGCGACCTGTCCGCGCCCGGCGCGCGTCTGCTCGCGTCCTGGCACCGGCTGTCCAGGTTCCCGGGCGGCACGCGGCTGTTCAGCCTGCTCGTGGGCTGGAGGACCCCGTACTCCGGGACGATCGGCGCCCGCGTGGCAGAGCTCGAGCCCGGCTGGTGCCAGGTGACGCTGCGCGACCGCCGGCGCGTGCGCAATCATCTCGCGTCGGTGCACGCGATGGCGCTCGCGAACCTCGCGGAGATGGCGAGTGGACTCGCGGTCCTCGTGGGTCTGCCGCCGGGCGTCCAGGGCATCGTGACCGGCTTCTCCATTTCCTATCTAAAGAAGGCGCGCGGTTTGTTGACCGCCGAGTGCCGGGCGAACGGGTTGCAAGTGAGCGCCGAGCAGGAGTACGAGGCCTTGGTGACGGTCACCGATCCCCAGGGTGACATCGTCGCGCATGCCACCGCCCGCTGGCGGCTGCGGCCGATCCCGAAGCGGTGAGTCTCCTCGAAACGCCCCTCACGCGGCAGCTCGGAACCCGAGTGCCGCTGATTTGCGGCGCGATGTATCCCTGCACCAACCCCGAGCTCGTTGCCGCGGTATCGGCGGCCGGCGGCATCGGCGTCGTGCAGCCGCTATCGATGATCTATGTCTACGGACACGATCTGCGAGAAGGACTGCGGCTGATCCGGCGCACGACCGACAAGCCGATCGGCATGAACGTGTTGATCGAACGCAGCTCGAAGCTCTACCTCGAGCGTATGCACCGGTACGTGGACATCGCCCTCGAAGAAGGGGTGCGCTTCTTCGTCACCTCACTGGGCAATCCGCGCTGGGTCGTCGAGCGCGTGGCGCCACTCAGCGGGATCGTCTATCACGACGTGACGGAGCGGAAGTGGGCGGAGAAGGGATTGGCTGGTGGCGTCCACGGCCTCATCGCGGTGAACGATCGCGCGGGCGGGCACGCAGGCCCGCGCAGCGCGCAGGCGCTCTACGACGAGCTTGCGGACCTGGGCGTGCCGCTCGTCTGTGCAGGCGGCATCGGCGATGAGACCGGCTTCGTCGCTGCCCTGCGCATGGGTTACGCCGGCGCGCAGCTCGGGACGCGGTTCATTGCCACGCTCGAGTGCGCGGCGCACGCCGACTATAAGGACGCGATCATCCGAGCCGACGAGTCCGACATCGTGCTCACGGAGCGCGTGACGGGCGTGCCCCTCGCGGTGATCCGCACGCCGTATGTCGAGCGGATCGGGACCAAGGCCGGTCCAATCGCGCGCTGGCTGCTGCGGGGGCGGAAGACCAAGCATTGGATGCGCACGATCTACGCGCTGCGCTCGGCGTGGCAGCTCAAGCGGGCGTCGCTGAAGGGCGGCGCCGGGGAAAAGACGTCGAAGGACTACTGGCAGGCGGGCAAGAGCGTCGCGGGGATTCACCGGATCGAGCCGGCCGGGGAGATCGTGCGGCGCTTCGCGGCGGCGGTGCGCTAGGGCGCTACAAGGGGCGAGCATCTGCGCTCGCTCCTTATTAGTTTACCAGTCGCCAGAACTTGCTGGCCCCTCGTCCAATGGCAGGACAGCGGCCTTTGGAGCCGCGAATCTAGGTTCGAATCCTAGGGGGCCAATGTTTTGATCAAGTCGTCGCGCTAGTTCCCGGGGCGCCACGCCGGGCCATAGCTCGGTGCAATCAAGATTGGCACAAACCCGAGACCGTCCGGGTGCATCATTCCGATCCCCGCGTTGTAGCAGTAGGGGTAGTAGTAGTAGTACGAGCAGTAGATGAGCGTGAACGCTATTGCTTGACCGTCAGGCGACCAGTCGGGACTGCCAGCGTTCACGTTGTTGTTGACGGAAGCGTTACCTGAGCCGTCGGCATTGATGATATACAGATCGTAGTCGCAGCCGTAGGAGCCGCAGCCCACGTCATGACGATAGGTGATTTTCGACCCATCCGGTGACCACGACGGTTCGTAGTTGCTTCCAGTCGTTGTGAGCTGCCGCCGGTTCCCGCCGTCCGCGTCCATCACCCAGATCTCGGATGTCCCGCCGGACATGATGCGAAACGTGATGATGCCCGTCGCTGACCAATCCGGATCGTTTTCATCGGCAGCCGCTCCGTCGGTCGTGAGTGGGACCACATTCGAGCCATCGGCATCCATGACATGCAGATCGACGGCCCCGTTCAGGTTTCTCGAGAAGGCGATCTTGCTGCCGTCGGGAGACCAGGTCGGGTTCGTTTCGTTCGCCGCCGTGTTCGTCAGCCGGATCGGGTTCGAGCCGTCCGGGTTCATGACATAAATCTCCCAGTTCCCATCGCGGTTGCTGCCGAACGCGATCTTCGATCCGTCGGGCGACCACGCAGGATCGACATCCGTCGCCGCATTGATCGTCAGGCGTGTCAGTCCGAAGCCATTCTCCTTGACGACATAGATCTCCGGATTGCCATCGCCTTCGAACACGAGGGCGAGCTGCCGCGCCTGGGAGCAGGTCACGTCGAGCGCGAGGGGTGTCGGGGCACCTCCCACGACCGTGACGGGCCGGGGGTGAGGTCCCGTCACAACGCAGTTGGTCGCGACACCGCTCAGCGCCACCTCGTAATCTCCGGGGATCAGCGTCGAGAACGTCACGCTTCCGTTCGGCGCGATGCCCCCGGAGACAGGCGTCGGCCCCGACACGGTCACGCCGTAGCCATTCTCGTCGAGATCGACCCCGACGGTCGTCACCGTCAGCGCAATGCTGCCCGTCTGGTAACACGTGACGTCGAGCGTCACCACGACCGTCGCCGCGACCTCGACAGTGACGGACCGCGGGTTGCTGCCCGCCAGGGTGCAGTTCCGCGATATCTCACGGATGCTGATCGTGTGCTGCCCCATTGGGATGTCCGTGAACACGTATTCGCCATTGCTGGCGACTGTTGCGATCCACTGAGCATTGCAGTTGTAGTAGTCGCAGTACTCGTCCACCAGGATCGAATAGCCGTCGGGATCGAGCTCGGTGCCGGTTGTTACGGCGGCGATCCGAATGCTGCCGCGCGTAGCAACGCAGCTGATTGCGAAGGAGACGCGGACCGTGTCGCGAACGAAGCCGCCGCCCGTCACCGTCACCGTTCGGGGGTGTTCATCAGTGACGGAGCAATTTGATACCCGGTCCATGACGTTGACCGTGTGCTGGCCGAGCGCAACACCACTCAAGCGGACGGTTCCATTGACGGCGATGAGGCCCGATGGTCCCACCGAGTCTATCTGGATCCGGTAGCCGTTGGGGTCGAACTCCGCTCCCGTCGTCGCGACTGTGATCTCGATGACGCCGCTGGTCGCTACACAGCCCACGATGAACGAAACCGCCACGACCGCCCCCGTGCTGATGCTAATTGCGCTCGGATTGTCGCCGGCGACGCTGCAATTCGCAGCGAGACCGGTGAGGCTGACGGTGTGAGGACCTGCCGAAAGTCGCGTGATATCGCGACTCTGGTTGCTGCCAAGCGATCCGGCACTGACACCATCGACGAGCACGGTGTAGCCGGTGTCGAGATCGAGACCGCCGGTCGAGGCGGTGACGCGGATGCCGGTCGCCGCACAAGCGACCGGGAAGCTGACATCGGTCGTGTCGCCTGCCACCACGGTGGCGCTCCGGGTTGCGCCCGATCCCGTCGCCGCGCAGTTCGCTGCTATTCCGGAGAGCGAAACCTCGTGTGCACCCGTCGCCAGCTCCGCCACGACGAGCGTCCCGCTAATCGCGATCGCATGTGGGACGTTGTCGACTGTCGCGACGTACCCATCGAGATCGACGTCCCCGCCCGTGGTATTGGTCTGCAACCGCAGCGCGCCGGTCGTCGGTCCCGGCGGTGACTCGCATCCCTGGGCAACCACGAGTAGCAGCACCAATCGCCCGAGCAGCGCTTGTGCGCGCATCGCAGGCTCCCGTCCCTTGGTGATCAGCGCGGATCACCAACGCCCGGTTGATACAGCGACCGGATCCGCTGAGCGCGGAAAATGTATCCAGCATTCCCCTCGATGTGCCAGAGCAGGTGATCCGCTGCATCGTACTCTTCGACTCGGCCCGCAGTGCCGAACGAGACGAGCGCGCGACCGCCGTCGAGCGGCTGCACGCTGCCGCCGATGTCTGTCGTCACCCCGGGGATCGAGCCATACGACTGTTCCAGCCGCGCGGTCCGCGTCCCCGCATCCAGTACGTAGCGCTCGGCACGCGATTCCGCGGGATTGCCGAGATTGTCCAGCAGCGTGATCTCCCCCCGTTTGCGCATGCGCACGCCGTGCTGCCGCACGAACGCCGGCAGCGACGTACCGATGAACGTGAACTCGTTGCGCAGACCACCCAGCCGCCACAAGACGGCCCCGGTGTGCACATCGATGCGCGTGATTTCGCCCAGGCTGCGAAACGACACGAGCAAATTGCCGTCCGGATCGAAATCGATGGAGTTTCCGTGCGTCCAGTTCACATTCGCACCGGCGCGGTCGGCCGCCGCGAGATCCGTGATCTCGAAATGGTCGAACGGACTCCACTGAAAGAGCAGCTCGCCTGCCGGGCCGACGTGTTGGATGTCGGTACCGGTGACCCTGGCCGCCGCGACGCCACCGAACGCGGTGAGGTCCATGGTCCGCGTTTCATCGCACAGGATCCAGTAGCTGCCGTCGGACTCGAGGATGAGATCGTGCGGACGGGGCTGGAGTCCGGACACACAGGAGAGGGTCCGCGTGATGTTGCCAAGCGGGTCAAGCTCCAGCCACGGCTCGATATCGCCCGCCGTCGGGGTGGGAGGCCGCAGCACATAGTGTCCGGTGGGCTGAGCCATGAAATTCAACCCGGTGCCGTCGGGGAAATACCGGTACCATACAACACGGCCGGTATTGTCGATCACGAGGACGTATTTGCTCGCGGCTCCCACCGCGACGATCACAAATCCCGGCGACGGATCCTGGCCACCGGCCAAATAGCTCGGCAGATCGGCGGGCAGCGGACCGGTCGTGAAGGTGACCCGATCGCTGATCGTGATCCCGCCGATCCCATACGCAAGAACCGCGAACTCGTAGTCGCTTGCCGGAAACAGTCCCAACACCGGCACGCTCGCAGTTCCATCGGTACCGACGACGGCGGCTGAGACGGACTCGAATGCAGGCGTGCCGGCCCGGAGGAATCGCACGACGACACTATCGGCGTCGCGCGCGGCGACCGTCACCACCGCGCTCAGCACGTTGTTCGGATTCGCGGCGACCGAGACGGCGTCGATGCTTGGTGCGGGGGACCGACCCGTGGCCGTGGGACGATCCACCGCGCACGCTCCGAGGAGGAACAGTACGACGACGACGGCGCGGGTCATGGCCCACACACGCGCGCGAACACGTCCATGACGTCGTCGTAGTCCTGGGCGTAGTGGCGGATAGCCGCGAAGATGAGGCGGCGATACCGATCGAGAAGCAGATCCCAGGCGGCATCACTGCGGCCGCGCTGGAGTTCGACCACCCAGGCGTCCAAGGCCGGCCCCTCCAAAACGTCAGGCCGGATATAGCCTTGGACGTTGCTCAATGCAACCGTTGGAACCGTCCACCGAGTGGAAACGGACCGTCAGCACTTGCTGGCCCCTCGCAGCGGCCTTTGGAGCCGTTAATCTAGGTTCGAATCCTAGGGGCCAATCTCACCTTAGCGTTCGCGTGTACTGACGAACAGGTCGAGATTCAGCACGGTCCCCGTTCCCAAATTTCGCGAAAAATAGAGCTGCTGCGTGCCACCCTTGCCGTAGATAAAGGGATGCTGTTCGGCAGCGGCTGTATTGATCCCGGCGCCCAAGTTCGTGGGCGTACCGAATGGTGCCGCCACATCCTCTCGCGTCGCGCCCCAGATATCGACGCCGCCCTGTCCACCCTCGCGATTGGAGAAGAAGTAGATGTCGAGCCCGTTGTGTGAGATGGACGGCCGTTGATCCGTGAGCGGCGTGTTCACCTCATCCACAGGAATCGCAACTCCCCATGAGCCATCCGGGTTCTGCGTACTCACGTAGATGTCGCCACCTCCCGGCGTGGGCAGGGGGCTCTTGTTAAAGAACAGCTGTGCCCCACCCCCTTCATTCTCGAAGAAGGCGGCTCCGCCGTCGAACCCCGACCCGTTCACTCCAGCGCCGAGATTGACTGGCGCTTGCCATCCGAAATCGTCGTGGACGTCTTCCCGGTAAGCAGCCCAGATGTCGGCAGATCCAATGCCGCCGGGCCGATCGGTCAAGATGAACAGCCAGTGCTCGTCGCGCGACAGCACCGGGGCGGCATCGTTACCGGGCGTATTCACTGGCGCGCCGAGATTCACCGGCGGGCCGAACGGGCACTCCAGACACTCGCGGTGCGCGACCCAGATCTCGTTGTGGAGAGGAGCGCCGGGGGAGAGCGGCCGATTGGAGGCGAAGTAGAGCGTGAGCCCGTCCTTGGTCAGCGCGGGCTGCTGATCGTTGAACGAGGTGTTGAGCGACGCGTCCAGGCTGACCGGTTCCGACCATTCCGAAAAGCTCGAGCCGTGACTCGCGTTGAGCACTCCGGCGATGGTTCGGTCGGGTTCTCCTCCACACGCAAGCGGGGCTATGAAGCACGCTGCGACGGCAATCTGTTGGATGCGGTTCAAGGTTTCCTCTGGTTGCGGTTCTCAGTTTACGGTGCGGTTCCAACCGCTTCATTCGATGCGTCGGACCGTCCACCGTCCTTGAGCGCAACGACGAAGTAAGTCCGGGTATCACCCTGAATAAGTCCGGTGTGCTGGAAGCTTGTCACATTGGGCCCCAGCGTCGCGATCCATTCGAAGTAAGGCTCAAAGACGCAGTAACCCCACTCGTCGTAATACGAGCAGTAGTAGACCACGATGTAGACCTCGTAGCCGTCCTCTATGGCTGAGTTATCGATCCATGCGAGGTCAATTGTCTGCGGGCTGACGCCGGTCGCAGTCAGACTCGTCGGCCCCAGCGGAAGCATCGTGCAGTCCGTGTTCGAAGGAGGAGACTCACCGAGGCTATTGAACGCGATCACGCGGTAACACAGCTGCTGCTCGCTCGGCTGTCCACCGTCCCCGAAGGTAGTAAACGACGGTGGTGGGTACGAGGGCGGCGCGGACACTTCGCCGGCAGAGACCCAATTGAGTCCCCCATCCATCGAGCGCTCGACGCGAAATCCGCTTTCATTCGTCGATTGATCTACATAGGCTACCGTTGCCACGCTGCTCGAGCCTGGATAGGCATCAACAAATCCGGGCGCGACCGGGGGCATCGTGAGAATCATCGCCGACGCGTTGTTCGTTCCGCCCGATCTGCCACCGTCCTTTCGTGCACGCACTTGATACCAGTACTTGCCGTCCGACAGGCCGGCATCGTGGTAGGCAGTCGCGTTAACTGGCAACTCGGCGACGATGGTGATCACGCTGGCTCCGGACTCGTCCGTCCAGCGCTGCACCGAGTAGCCGTCCTCGACATTGGAATTGTCGGTCCAAGTCAGATCGACATCGGAACCCGAGGCGATTGCAACCAGCCCGGACGGCGGTGCCGGCCGCGCGGTGCACGCGACGTTGGAGGCCGGGGAATCCCCGAAATTGTTGAACGCCACGACCCGGTAGCAGACCGGCAGCTCCAGTGCCGGAGCCGACCAATCATCGAACAACAAGACGTTGGGTCCAGTGGTACCGAGGTTCGTCCAGGGGCCATCGGCGGTCGCCGAGCGCTCGACGCGATGTCCATTCTCGTTGGTCGCGTTATCGACCCACACGACGCGAATCCTGGAGCCGAAATCCGGCGAGGCGTGCACGCCTGAAGGCGTTGCGGGAACTGGTAAGCCCGGCGTCGTCGCGCACGCCGTATTGGAAAACGCAGAGTACGCGCGGACCTTGCCGCTGCCGCCTTGCGTCGAAAACGCCCGCACCCGGTAGCAGTACTGCGTGGATGGCTGAAGACCGCCGTTCCCTCCCCCGGTGAGGTTCGGCCAAGGGTACGTCGTGAATAGCGTAAAAGTGCCCGCCGGCCCGCTCGTCGACCGGTAAACCTCAACGCCGGCGTCATTGGTTGCATTGTCTTCCCAGGCGAGCACGATTTCGCTGTAACTGGTGGCGGTGACCGTCAGGTTCGTCGGGGCGGCAGGCGCGCCGCGCGAGACCGCGTAGGATGGAGCGAGGGGATCGTGGTCCGCGCATGCGCTAAGACTACAAGCGAGCAGGACTATCCGAGACAGACGACTTGATCGGTTGGTTTGCATCTTCCCCTCCGCCACGAAGGTTGGGTGCTTCTCACTGCGATTCGTGAGACGGACAGGGGGTCAGTCGTTGCTCAGTTCCCTCGCACGAGCGTGAAGCCGGCCCAATAGAAGGGGTGCGCTGTTCGGGCCTCGCGGAGTGCTGCGCGCTGCGCTAAGGCCAGCGCTTCGGCCTCCGGCCGGCCGGCGGTCAGTTCTTTGTAAAACCGCTCCATCAGCCGCGCGGTGGCAATATCGGAAACCGGCCACAGTGTCGCCATGACGTTGGACGCACCAGCGTACTGAAATGCCTGGACCAACCCCACCCAGTCATCGCCCGGTGGGACGTCGGTCAAGGCCCCCGCGCCAACCCCGGTCTGGCACGCGCTCAACACGAGGAGTCGAGGATTCAGCGTGAGCCCGAACACCTCGTGCACCTCAAGACGTCCGTCCTGATTGCCCCCAGCACCCAGCTCGACATAGGAGAACATCGGGTTGTGCTTGTTGAGCACGCCATACGTGGCGAGGTGGAGGATTTCTTGGCCGGGCGCGAGCGAGCGAAACGCGTGTTCGGTAGCTGACGTGTCTACTAAGGCTCGAGCGCGCATGCCGAACAGCTGCTGGATCGCGGCGACCTCCGCTCGAGATCCGGGAAGGGACGCAGCCCGTGGGGCGAGTGCCAGGACGCCACCGTTGTGCGGTGGAGCTGCCCGCTCCCGCAGCCGCAGCCAAACGGAGGCTGAGGGCACATACTCGATGACGTATCGCTCGACCAGGAGCGCCTCACGCCCGGCCGGTACAACCAACGCCGAGAAGGGGAGATAGTGGAGCTCGGCGTGCGGCGCGATCACCAGGCGCCGCTTGCCGGTGAGCAAACCGCTCGCTTCTACCGGCGCGATCAATAGCTGATACAACCGCTTCAGCGACGGCCGCCAAGCACGCTGGCCGGACGAGGTTCCCGCCGTCGGGCTCTGCAGGGCGCTGCGTGCGAAGTCTACTCGCCCCGCGAGGGTACTATGGTTCATGTTCACATCGAACGCAGCGATGCTGTCCCGCGTGACGAGGAAGACGACAGCGGCCGAGTCGCCCACGAGGTATTCCAAAAGCGCTTCTTCAGGAGCGAGCGCAGCCTGGATGGTGCTCGGAGACGCAATTTCGGCACGGACCAGCGCCGCGTAGGCCGGATTGGCCTCGCGCATCTCGAGCATCAGAGCGCCGTACTCTTCTTGAGCCCGCGCGAGGGCAACGCTAGCGGCAGCGTTTCCGCTTTCCGCAGGCGCGGGATCGCGGAGCACGCGCCCGTCCGCGGCGCTCGAGGCCTGCACCTGCTCACTCAGCTCCGAGATCTTGCGACGCAGATCCAACTCCCGGCTCGTGAGTGTTCCACCGGCGACCGACGTTGCGGGCCGCGCTCGCCCCAGGAGCTCGAGCATCTGCCGTGCGCGCAACCGCTCGCTCACCTCGAGTGCGGCTTCGGTCCGTCCGCGGGCCCGCTCGATGATCGCGAGCTCCACGTAGACGTCCCATTTGTCGGCACGGAAGGCGGACCGATGTTCCTCGAGCTTCACGCGTCCCGAGGTCCGCTCGATTTGCGTGATAGCCTTTTGAAGCTCCGCTGCCGCGTCACCAAACGCCCCACGGCTCCGTAGCGCGGTTGCGAGGCCCGCATGCAAACGCCATGCATTGATCGCCGGCCGGCCGCCGAGGCGGTTGATCGCGTCCTGGAAGAGCGATTCCGCGACGATGGCCCGTCCCGTGCTCACCTCGAGATCGCCGAGTTGCGCCAGGGCGTCGGCGGCGTCGTCAGCCGAGCCTACGGAGCGCAGTGTGTCAATCGACGCACGAAACGCCCGGCGCGCGCTGGCGGCGTCCCCGCCGCGCCACGCCGCCTCCCCCAGTAGGAGGCGCGCCAGGGCGTTGTTGTGTGGATCATCGGGCTCGCGCAGCAGCCCCTCCATGGCGATTTGGGCATCGCGATAGCGCCCGGTTCTCAGAAAGACCTCAGCCATGCCGAGCTGACCGCGATGCCGGACCTCGACATCCCGTTCGCCCGCACCGGGCGCCAGGCGCGGGATGCTCCCGTACTCCCGCTCCGCCTCCCCCAACCGGTTGAACCGGAATGCAAGGTGACCTCGCGCCAGGGCTATCCGGGCCCGCCAGGACTGCCCTTGCTCCCAACCTCGCGCGAGCGTTTCGGCTCGGTTCAGCTCAGAAAGTGCACCCTGAAGATCTCCCATGTCGGAACGCGCGTCCGAAATCAGCACACGAACGTCGATCTCGAGGCCCACATTCCCTATGCGCGTGTCGATTTCCAAAGCCTCCGAGAGCGCGGTGAGAGCCGCTGGATAATCGCCGCGATTCATCGCGAGAGCCCCGAGGTTACGGAGCTGGACGGCAACCTCTCGCTCGCTTCCGAGTTTCCGATAAACGGAGATCGCCTCCTGGTAACGCACCGCGGCTTCGGCGTATTCACCCTCCCGCATCGCCAGGACTCCGAGGTTTCCGAACGTCATCGCGACACTGGCCTCATTGCCCGCCCGCCTGTAGGCTGCGAGCGCCATCTCGAACGCGTTGCGCGCGCCGGCCGCATCGCCGCGTTTCGACGCGATGATCCCGAGAACGTTGTTGGCTGATGCCACACCCTGCGGATCCCCGCCTTGCTCCAGGATCACTTTGGCCCGTGCTAACAGCTCCGCCGCTTCTGCATAGTCGCCGCGGTTCTGTTTCATGTCGGCCTGCTGGTACATGACATTCCCGAGCGTCGAGTAGTCGCGGAAACGCCCGGCCACGTCACTGCAGCGTGTGAAATACGCTTCTGCGCTGTCTCGTTTCGCCGCGCCTCTGTATCCACCGGCGATCGCCAGCAGCGCGCGGGCCATGCCCGCCGAGTCGGCCAGCCCTTCATACAACCGCAAACTTTCCCGCCACGGCGTCCAAGCTTCGTCGCGCCGACCGCTTTGCGACGCAATGTTCCCGGCGCGCACGATGCTGTCCGCGCTGGCATTCACCTGTTGGTCGCCGCGCGACAACGAGCGGAACCGCTGGACCCTCCGTACGAAGAACGAATCGCCCCAGGTCCGGAACCAGGCGCTGGTAAGGTGATCCGCCGCGGTGAGAGCCACGATTCCAACAGAATCCTCACGGCCGGCCGCTTCCGCGAGAAACTGGCGCAGCACCTCGCGGAGATCACGCGGCCCGCGCCGCAGCCGCTCGACAAGGACGGAGTCGGGCCCATCCTTTGCAAGTGCGCGCAGCTCCGCCACGTCCTGTGGGGCTTGTGCGGTCAGGGCTAGGACGTAGAACGCCGAAGCGAGCGTGATCATCGAGAGGGTCCGACGAGCCGGAATTCCACGAGATCCGAGGCGACCCATTGCCGCCACTCGGTCTGAGCTTCGACCTTCCAGAAGTACGTGGCTCGAGGCAACAGGTCGAGGGAGTCGGGCATCCAGACCACGGTGTCCGCGGTCTCGGTAGTCCATAGGACGTCACCCTCCTCGTTGTAGACTCTCAAACGGTACCGCTCGGCCCGTGGAACTCGGGACCAGACGAACTGATCCACGCGGGCGACGGCGGCGCGCGGCACCATGGGCACCGGAGCTTGCGCGGTCGTATCCGTCACCACGCTGTCGCGCAATAGCAGCGGCTCCGGTTGGGTCAGGCTGTAGCGTCCCACCATGACGACGACCAGCGCAGCTGCCGCGACTGGAACGGCGAGCCACAGCCCGCGACGCCGGCGAACGCGGCGACCTTCGATGACTTCGATCTCGTGGGTGACCGGACCGTCGGCGATGGCTTCAGCGACCGACGCGACAGCACGCCTGCAGTACGCGCAAGTCGCCATGTGCGCGAGCGCCTCTGTCCGTGCTTCGGTACCGAGCGTGCCCTCGGCCGTCGCGCTGACAATCTCGGCGTCCAGGCAGTCGGGCCGGGCGATCGGGATCTCACCGGTGTGGAAGTAGCCGCGCAGGCGATCGAAACGGTCGGTGTCGGTCATACCTTACCGGGAATTGAACGGCCAGCGCCGTCGGGAGTGCTCAGGCGCGCGCGCATTAAGTCCAGCGCGCGATAGACGTGGTTGTAGACCGCCTTCGCATTCGGCCAACCGATGACCTTCGCCACCGATTCAGCCGGCATGTCCTCGACGACGTACAGCTGCACCGCGACTCGTTCTTCAGGAGTCAGCGCGTTGAGCGCGTAATCCAGCTCCTCGCGGCGATCGTATGTCGGTTCGTTCGCATCCTCGGATGCCTGCACCGGTGGCGGGGGGCCCACCAGCTCGCGCAGCATGCGCCCGCGCCGCCCGTCGCCGACGGCGCGATATGTGGCGCTCACCTCACCCAGGAATTGTCCGAACGAGAGATCGACGCAATCGCCGCTGCGCATCAGCTCGTAGGCTTCGACGTGACTGCGTTTATGAAGGAAGACGTGCTCGAAGATCCGGCGGCGCAGCGGCGGCAAGCTCGACGCCACCGACGACAGCCGCCGCCGGCCGTCACGATGCCGGAACCAATCGACCGTGAGGTTGCGAACGACGGTGACGAGCCAGGTCGAGAAGCGCGCGGTGTGGGTCGGCTGTGCGAGGTAGGCGCGCAGACGCTTCAAGTCGGCTTCGCGCAGGGCCTCGCACACCCGCGCGAACACATCCATTACGTCGTCATAGTCCTGGGCGTAGTGGCGGATAGCCGCGAATACAAGGCGGCGATAGCGATCGAGAAACAGATCCCACGCGGCGTCCACATTGCCGCGCTGGAGCTCGGCCACCCAAGGGTCCACGGCCGGCCCTTCCGAAAGGTCAGGCCGGATATAGCCCCGGATGTTGCTCAATGCAACCGTTGGAACCGTCCACCGAATGGAAACGGACCGACATCCGGTCCGACCCAGGATTCGAGCACGACGATCGCATCATAATGAAAGCCGTGGTCCGTCATAGCGCCTCGCGCGTGCTGAACACGAGCCGTTAGACGGACCGACCACGGCCGATTGCTACAGCGACTTAGGGGATCGCCGCCCGCGCCGGCGCCGTCGCGGGGAGATTCTCCTCCAAATACCTCGTCAACAGCGAATACAGGTGCTGCCGCGTCCTCCCGCCCGTTATCGAATGAGTGCGGTTCGGGTACACCATCAGCGAAAACGGCCGGTTCGCATCGATGAGCGCGTTGACCATCATCTCCGTGTTTTGGTAATGCACGTTGTCGTCCCCTGACCCGTGCACAATCAACAGCCGGCCCAGCAGCTGATTCGCGTACGTGAGCGGCGAGCCACGGTCGTACCCTTCTTCGTTGTCCTGCGGCAGACCCATGTAGCGTTCGGTGTAGATCGTGTCGTAGAACTTCCAGTGCGTCACCGGCGCGACGGACATCCCCATCCGATACACGTCCGGCGTCTGGGTCATGACGTTCAGCGTCATGAAGCCGCCGTAGCTCCAGCCCCAGATCCCCATGCGCGTGGAGTCGACATACGCCAGGCGCCCAATCACCTTGGCCGCCGCGGCCTGATCGTGTGTCTCCACGACGCCCATCTGCTTGTAGATGATCTTGCGCCACGCGCGGCCCCGCGCGCCCGTGCCGCGGTTGTCGACGCTCGCGACGATGTAGCCGCGCTGCGCCAGCATCTGGTACCAGAGGTAGTTCGACCCACCCCAGCTATCGAGCACCGTCTGCGAGCCGGGTCCGCCGTACACGAAGAACAGCACCGGGTACTTCGCCGTCGAATCGAACCGCGGCGGCTTGATGAACCACGCGTTGAGCTTGATGCCGTCGCCGATGTCCACCTGCCGGAACTCGGTCGAGCCCAGGCGCAGACGCGCGACCTTCGCCTTCAGGGCCGCGTTGTCGACCAGCGTGCGCAGCGGGCGGCCCGGCAGCGCGATGAGCGTGATGGTGGGAGGCACACCGAAGCGCGAGTAGGTATGCACCGCGTACCGACCCATCGGCGACAGGCTGTAGCTGTGAATTCCCGGCTCGCTCTCCGGTGTCACGCGTTCGGGTGGACCCTTCTTGTCGTAGTTCACCCGGTACAGATACCGCTGCGTCGGATTGTCGGGTGACGCCGTGTAGTAGACCCACTTCCCGAGCGTATCGACGCGCTGCACGCTGAGCACATCGAAATTCCCCGAGGTCACTGCCTGAGGCGGCGACTTCCCGTCGCGCGGGAACAGATACAGCTGGCTCCATCCGCTGCGCTCCGAGAGCCACAGAATGTCTTTGCCGCCGTTCAAGAACCGCAGCTGGTCGAATTGCTCGACCCACGCGCTATCCTGCTCCGTGAACACGGTCCGCACCTGTCCCGTTTGCGCATCCGCGAGCATCACGTGCAGGGTGTTCTGGAGGCGGTTCATGTGCTGAATCACCAGCTCCCTGCTTCCTGGTCCCTGACGAGGCGCCCATTCCATGCGCGCGATGTAGTTGTTGCGCGCGTCGCCGGGAATGTTGATCCAGCGCGTCTCACCACCGGTCGCACCCACGACGCCGACGCGCCCGGCTGAGTTGGTTTCACCGGCCTTCGGGTACTGAACCGGAGTTGTCGCGGCGTACAGTGAGTCGGTCGTGTTATACAGCGGAAAGTCGCGCACGCCCGTCGCATCGAGCTGCCAGTAGGCGATCGACTGGCCGTCGGGATTCCAGCGCCACCCGTCCTGAAGCCCGAGCTCTTCTTCGTACACCCAGTCGAACGTGCCGTTGATCGTGGTGCGCGAGCCGTCGCGCGTCAGCTGCGTGATCGCCCCCCCCGCCCCCGCCCCCCCCCCGCTCGGGATGTCTTCGACGTAGAGGTTGTACTCACCGTAGCGCACCCAGCCGACGCGTCCGCCATCCGGCGAGAACTTTGCGAACATGAGCGTGGAGGCGGGGCCGCTCCCACCCAGCTTCTTGAGCGCCCATCCGGAGAGATCGAGGACCCAGTAGTCGCCCCGCGTGTTGGTGCGCCAGACTTGCTGCGAGTTGGTGAAGATCAGCAGCCGGCGCCCGTCTGCCGACCACGTGTAATCCTCGATGTTGAGCGGCATCGAGTCCCCGGCGGGGACCAGGCGCGTGGCCGGCACCAGGATCACCCGAGCACCGGTCTCCACATCGTAGCGGATGATGTCACGGCCCGCACGTCGGCCCACCGACCGTTCCAGTGTCGTGTACCCCGCGCCGTCCGAGAGCCACGCGAGCGGCCCGAACGAGGGGCTGCGAAACTCCTCCGAGTAGAAGATCCGATCGACCGTGAGGATTGAGGAATCACGGGCGGCACCCTGGGCGGTGAGTTGGCCACCCAGTGGCGCCAGCGTGAGCATAAGAAGAAGGAAACGACGCTCCATCGTTCTCGATCTCGAGGAAAGTGGGGACCCGAACGATAGCTACTGCGGGGGCGGTCCGGGGGGGCCCATCGCACCGCGGGGCCGGAACACCATCGGTTTGGGCATCGCATCGAGCTTGCCTTGCTGCACGAGCGTCAGATTGTTGCGGATCGCCGCGTACCACTGATCTGCTTCAGCCTGAAACCCTTCCATCTCTGTACGCACGCTATCCATACGCGCGCGCATCTCCGGCGTGGGCTCCTGCCCCGGCGTGAAGCCGGACGCCTGCATCCGCTCCCGGATGGCCCGGCGCCGTGCGGCGGCATCCTTCATCACGCCGTTGAGCGCCGTGTAGGCGGGCGTGATCTTGGTGCGCTCCGCCGCGCTCAGACCGAGCGCCTGGCTGAGCGAGTCGATCGTCATCCAGTGATCGGGTGGCGGTTGGAAACGGCGCTGGGCGGGCTCCCCGGCTGGCGTCTGGGCGAGCACCGGCGTAGCCACGGTAGCGAAGATCGCAAAGAGCAGCGCAGTCTGAGTCATGTTGATCAGTACTCCGAATCCAGTGTTATTGCCTCCCGACCTCTCACGCCGACGACGCAGCATCCGTTCGTTACACACGTGAGCCAGGGCAGTTCGCTGTGGCCCGCCACGTAGATCCACCGCGCCGCGGGTTCGCGACCGTGGGCCGCGTGCGGATCGCGCAAATACAGCACGTCCAGCCTAGTCGCCGGCAGCGCGGGATTGTCGGGGATCACGATCGCCCGCCCCATGGAATCGGTTGACCGCAGGCTGTCGATCCACAAGTAGCTGATGCCGGCCGGCAGTCCCAGCGTCGCATAGGGCCCATCCGAAGAGATCCGGCCGACGATACGGCCCCGCTCGAGCGCGGCCCAGGCGTTGCCCCTCGCCCGCCGCTCGGGCAGGAGCTGGGCGAGCGGCCCGACGACCTCGCGCCGCGTGATCGAGTCCCGAGTCGTGAGGCGCTGGCGGTCGCCGGCGCCGTGCGGCAAGCTGTCGAATTTCAGACGGCGCGCGTACTCCAGCGCGGCAGCACGTTGCTCGGCGGCCAGCGGATTGGTGAGCGAGTCCGGTGGCGCCTCGGTGCCAGAGGCGTACGTGTCGGTGGCTGATGGGCGAGCGCATGCCGCGGCAAATACGAGAACCCCAGCGACGATGCCGGCGGCACATCCGGTCTTGCGAGTCATGAGCCCTCCAGGGCGTGGGATAAGCTCAACGTTCGAACGCCTTCATGCGCGAGACGACAGCTCCGACATCGGGATCGGCATCGCGCCACAACGCGAGGACTCCCCGGGCCCAGCGTGTTGCGACGCGCTGGTCGCCCATCGCCGCCGCGAGCTCCGCGCGGAGCGCCATCGCCCGCACGAGGCCGGCCGCTTGGGGAACTTCACTCACGAGGCCTGAGCCAAGCGAGGCGAGAGCGCCGAGCGAACGATCGAGCCGGGAGATGGCACCGGCCGTGTCGCCCACGGCCGCGAGAAGCCAGGCTTCGTGGTACACATGCTGAATGCTCACGTCACCCGCCGCCTGGCCTCCTCGGGCTCGGTCCACGGCGGCGATCCCGCGGCGGACGGCGGCCGCATCACCGCGCGACAGAGCCGATTGAATGGACAAGAGGTAGTTGCCTCCCGCAGGCCCGCGGTGTGCGTCGCGAATCCCCATCTGCGGAAAACTCAGGGCGGCGGCCAGATGCAACGCCGCCCGCCGCGCCGCCGGTTGACGCGCCGGCGCCACCCACGTGCCCACGAGTGTCGTGACGCGACGTTCGAAGGCCGACAGACTCTCCGCAGGTGCACCAGCGGCTGCGTACGCGACGAGGGCTCGCGCTGGGGCTGCCACCGGCTCGGGCAGTGTGACCTCTTCGCCCTCGGGCGTAGTGAAAGGCGCGTCGTCGGCCGCCCCAGCAAGCAGGGCGGCGGCACGATTAATCCGCCCGTTAAGCGCGGCGAGGCCGGCAAGTCGCCTCGCCATCGTAGGGTCGGGTCCGGGCCAAGCGTCGAGTAGAGAATCCCCCAGCGCCCGGGCCTCGGCAAACCGCTCCAGCTTTACCAAGATCCGTACTTCCGACACAGCTCGTCTGACCTGCGACAACGAATCTCCGGCCTCGCGCCGGGCCGCGCGTATGGCTTCGAGCGCGGAGCGCTCGGGCGCAGCACCCGTTAGCTCGCCGAGAGTCTCCAGCGCCCGCGCGTGCGTCTCGAGCGCGTTCGCGTCCTCCGGGAAGGCGCGCAGCCAGGTCAGCGTGATCTCGCGCAGCGTCGCCCGGTTGTGGGCGAGGGCGTCGGGCCAACTCGGCGGGTCCGTGCCGGGAGCTGCGCTCAGAAAGGCGGCCAGATCATTTGGGATGAATGCGAGGGTGTCACCCAAGAGGGCTGGGCGGGCGGCGAAGCGAATCGTATCCGGCGCTAGTGCATACCCACCGCGCGCGTGGTGCCCCTCGACGTAGAACAAGTCCGCGAGCCGCGCGTACGCGATCCCACCGAACGCGCGGTGCACCGACGGCACCAACTCCAGCGCGCGCCGATAGGCACCGATCGCGGCGTGCTGGCTCGTGCGAAACACCCATCCGGAAGGACTCGCGGCGTTGCGGACGACCAGCCGATCTCGCGCCTGGCATTCGCCCAGTCCGAACCAGCCCACGAAGTCGTTGGAATCTGTCGCGACCACACGGCGGTAGGCGTCACAGGCTTCTGGATAGCGGTTCTGCGCCAATGCCACGAGGCCGCGCGCGACCTCGCGATCCGTTTCGCCGAGGCTGTCGGCCGCGCCGCGCGCCCGGGTGGCATACGCCAGCCACTCGGATGGGGGGCGGCCCGCCCACGCGTGAGTTTGGGCGAGCCAGAGATTGGCCTGAGGAAACGCGGCGTTCACCGCGAGTGCCTCGGTGAACGCCGCGGCTGCTTCGTCCAGCGCCCAGCGCCGCAGGGCCTCGTCGCCTCGCGCGTACGCCAGCCACGCGGTGACCGAGCCTGCGCTCCGGGCCGCCAGCGCGGCGTGTGGGTGCACGCGCCCCAGCAAGAGCGAATCGGTCAGCTCGCGGAATCTCACATCGATGCTCTGAAGGTCCGGGCCGAGCCGGATCGTGTGCGCACGCAACAGCTTGCCGCGGCCGCGCACGTCGTAGAGCGCGCCCCGCACGGCCACCGAATCGCCATCCTGCCACAGCTCACCCCAAATCAACCTGCCGGACCCGACGGCGCGCGCGATCCGCATCGCCTCCCGCAAGTCGGGGAGCCCTTCGCCGCGTTGCTGATGCTCGCTGCTGACCAGAAAGCGATCGACGGTTTTCACATCGCTCCAGCGGTCCAGCTCCTCGTACAAACGCAGCTCGCATTGGTCGCCCTTGAACAACGTTGGCGCTGCGCCGTCGCGATGGCCGAACGGAACGACCACGTAGAGTGCGGGATTCAACCCCGCGCCGAGCACCTTGGGGAGTATTAGCACCGCCGCGAGGGCGACAACCGCTGCCACGGCGAGCCCGCCGCGCCAGCGGCGTCGCAAGCGCTTCAGCCAGTTTCGAGACGAGATCGCTTCGGCCGGGATCGCTTTGAGCGCCGCGGCGAAGTCGTCGGCGGTGGCGAACCGCTCGCTCGGAACTGCCGCGAGGGCGGTCTGGATCGCCAGGTCGAGCTCGAGGGGAATACCGGCCCGCTCCACGGTCAGGGAGGAACGCCGGCTCGCCGACGGGCGATCGGCGAACGGCGTTCGCCCCAGCAACATCTCGTACAACACGCACGCGAGACTATAGACGTCGCTCCGACCATCGACCTCTTCCCCGCTCGCCTGTTCGGGGCTCATGTACTCGAGCGTCCCGACGACAATGCCGGTACCGGTCATACGCGCCTCGTTCGCCGCGCTGATCGCGCGCGCGATGCCGAAGTCGCTGACGACGGCATGGCCTGCTTCCAGCAGGATGTTTTCGGGTTTGATGTCGCGATGCACGATGCTCTGCGCATGCGCGTATGACAGCGCATCGGCGACGTCGCGGGCGATCGTGATCGCATCCCCCACCGGCAGGCGCCGGTGCCGCACCAGGCGATGGCGGAGGGATTCCCCCTCCACGTAGGGCATCGTGTAGAAGAGCAGATCAGCCGCGACGCCAGAATCGAACAGGGGCAGGATATGTGGGTGTGTCAGGCCGGCGGCGACCTTGATCTCACGCAGAAAGCGATCGGGGCCGAGCGCGTGGGCGAGATCCGGCCGGAGCACCTTGAGAGCCACGCGACGCTCGTTGCGGTGGTCGCGGGCGAGATAGACGATCGACATCCCACCGCGGCCGAGCTCGCGCTCGAACGTGTACCGACCGCCAAGAGCATCCGCCAGGCGGGACTGGAGGTCGTCCACGCCCGTAGCATACGGCCCGCTACCGCGGCCGGTAAGGCCTTGGCGACACGCGGTTTGCCGACTACTTTCCGGGTCCCAAATGCGGGATCTGTCGCTGTCGCGCAGCCAGCTCCTGCTCCTCGCCGGGACGGCCAACCGGCCCCTCGCCGAGGAGATGGCCCAGCATTTGGGGCAGCCGCTGTGCGCCGTGACGATGCGGCGGTTTGCCGACGGCGAAATCTTCGTCAAAATCGACGAGAATGTCCGTGGACGGGATGTGTTCATCATCCAGCCCACGAATCCGCCGGCGGACAATTACCTGGAGCTGCTGCTGCTCATGGATGCGGCTCGGCGCGCGAGCGCCGCGCGCATCACGGCGGTGCTTCCGTATTTCGGCTACGCGCGCCAGGACCGGAAGGATCAGCCGCGCGTGGCGATCAGCGCCAAGCTGATGGCGAATCTGATCACGCACGCGGGCGCGGACCGGGTGCTGGGAATGGATTTTCACTCCCACCAGGTGCAGGGGTTCTTCGACATTCCGGTGGACCACCTGTATGCGGCGCCGGCGTTCGTGAGCCACTACCGGACGAAGCAGCTGTACCAGCCGGTGGTCGTGGCGCCGGATGTCGGATCGGCCAAGATGGCGCGCGGGTTCGCGAAACGGCTGGACGCGTCGCTCGCGATCATCGACAAGCGGCGCCCCTCGGCGAACATCGCCGAAGTGCTGAACGTCGTGGGAGAAGTCGAGGACAAGGACTGCCTCATTCCCGACGACATGATCGATACCGCCGGCACGATTTCCGAGGCCGCGGCGGCGCTGAAGCGGCTCGGCGCGCGGCGCATCTTCGCGTTTGCGACCCATGCGCTGCTGTCGGGCCCGGCGGTCGAGCGGCTGCGCGCATCGCCGATCGAAGAAGTGACGGTGACGAACACGATTCGGCTGCCGGACGAGAAGAAGTTTGAAAAGCTGAAAGTGCTGTCGATCGCAAGTCTGATGGCGAAAGCGATCGGGTATGAACATTCGAATCAGTCAGTAAGCTCGTTGTTCGACTGACTTTGCAACTTCGCAACTTAGGACTTGAGTTATGGCCCAGACAGTGACACTCTCCGCCACCGCGCGCGAGAAAACAGGTAAAGGCGCGGCGCGGCAGGCCCGGTTCCAGAAACAGGTTCCGGCCGTGATCTACGGCCACGGCCGCGACGCGCAGCCCTTGATGGTTGACGCGCTCGCGCTCGAGAAGGCCCTCACGGGCATCGAGCCGGAGAGCACGCTGTTCGATCTCACCGTGGACGGGAAGAAGAGTCGCGCGCTGATCCGCGAAATCCAGCGCCACCCGATCCGTCCCGACATCATCCACGTCGACTTCTACGAGATCAAGGCGGACGAGAAGATCACGCTCAAGGTGCCGGTGCACCTCGTCGGCACCGCCGACGGCGTGCGCAACGCGGGCGGCGTGCTCGATCAGGTGACGCGCGAAGTCGAAATCGAAGTGCTCCCCGAGCACATCCCCGATCGCGTCGAGCTCGATGTCACCGCGCTCAAGATCGGTGACTCGCTGCACGTCTCCGCCCTCTCGATTCAGAACGCGGTGATTCTGACCGGCGCCGATCTGACGATCGCCACGGTCGTGCCGCCCCGCGCTGAAGAAGTCGCCGCGCCGGCCGCGGAAGCCGCGACCGAGGTCGCCGAGCCCGAGCTCATCCGCAAGGTCCGTGAGGATGAAGAGGGCGTTGAGGGCGAAGCGGCACCGGCTGGTGACGAGAAGGGCAAAGCCCCGAAGGCCGAGGAGAAGCCCAAGGGCAAGAAGGAAGAGTAGTCGTTGCGCGCCGTCGTCGGCCTGGGCAATCCGGGGCCGGATTATGCGGCGACGCGCCACAATGCCGGCTTCCTGCTGGCGGATGCGCTCGCCGGGCATTGGCAGCTGCCTCCCTTCCGTCGCGCCGAACGCGCGCGCGCGACGGAAGGGACGGTCGGTGGAGCTTCCGTCCGCATTCTCAAGCCCACGACGTTCATGAATCGCAGCGGAGCCGCCCTCGCCTCGCTGCGCGCCGACCCGGCGTTCGACCCGGCGCGCGATCTGCTCATCCTCGTCGACGATTTCCAGATCCCCCTCGGCACGTTCCGCTTCCGGCCCGATGGATCGGCGGGCGGGCACAACGGCCTGAAAAGCATCGAGGGGGCCCTGCAGTCGCAGCAGTACGCTCGGCTCCGAATCGGAGTCGGTCCACTGCCGGATGGAATCGGCGACTGGGCGGATTACGTGCTGAATCCATTCGAAGCCAGCGAGCTGGAACAGGTGCAAACACTCATGCCGCAAATGATTGAGACGATCGAAAAATGGCTACGTCGTGACCTTCCGGCTTCCTCATGACCGTTCACCGCGGTGCGTCGGTGCGTCTAGTCTTTGCATGTCCGCGTAGTTGATGCTGCGCCTAGGCATCGTAGGTCTTCCAAATGTCGGGAAGTCGACCCTGTTCAACGCGCTGACGTCGTCCAAGGCCGCGGCGGCGGAGAACTATCCGTTCTGCACCGTCGAGCCGAATGTCGGCGTCGTTGAAGTCCCCGATCCCCGCCTCGAGAAGCTCAACGAGGTCGTCAAGCCCAAAAAGAAAGTCCCGGCGGTCGTCGAGTTCGTCGATATCGCCGGCCTGGTCAAGGGCGCCTCGGAGGGCGAGGGGCTTGGCAACCAGTTCCTCTCGCACATCCGCGAGGTCGACGCCGTGGTGCACGTGATCCGCTGCTTCGAGGATCCAGACGTGGTGCACGTCATGGGCCCCGTCGATCCCGTGCGCGATCACGACGTGATCACGGCCGAGCTGGCGCTGGCCGATCTCGCCGTCGTCGAACGGCGGCTCGAGAAGACGCGCAAGTCGGCGCGCGCGGGCGACAAAGAGGCGCAGGCCGAGCTCGTGCTGCTCGAGCGCGTCGTCCAGGAGCTGAACGCCGGCCGCGGCGCGCGCGAAGCGGGCGAGAACAGCGAGTCGATCAAGTTCCTGCGCACGCTGGGCCTGCTCACCGCGAAACCGATTCTCTACGCGGCGAACGTCAACGAAGACGATCTGGCCGCGGGCGGGGGCGGATGGATCGATCGCCTCAAATCGGCGGTGCAGACCCATCACGAAGAAGCAGAGATCGTTCCCTTCTCCGCCAAATTCGAAGCCGAGCTCGCGGAGCTGTCGGGCGAGGAGCGCCGGGAGTATCTCGCGAGCGCGGGCGTCTCCGAGCCCGGACTCGACCGGCTGATTCACGCCGGCCATCGCCTGCTCGGCCTGCAGACGTTCTTCACGGTGGGCGAGAACGAAGTGCGCGCCTGGACGATGCATGCGCGCGACACCGCGTACGACGCGGCGGGCGAGATTCACTCGGACTTTCAGCGCGGGTTTATCCGGGCGGAGACGGTGGGGTTTTCGGAGTTCGTGAAGGCGGCCAGCTACAAGGCGGCCCGCGAGCAAGGTCTGGTGCGGAGTGAAGGGCGCGACTACGTCGTGAAGGACGGCGACATCCTACTGTTTCGCTTCAACGTCTAGCGCGTCCAGATCACCACAAGGCCACAGGCGCCGCTCGCCGGCGGCATCCCGTTCGCCCCGGCGGCACCGCCGCCCATCCAGATCGACGCCCCCGGTGGCCCCGGCAGCGGCACGTCCAGGCCCACCGGCGGCACGCCGCGATAGATCTCGACCGCCGCGACATCAGCCACCGCGATCTGGTCGAAGTCGATTTCCTGGTTGGGCATACCGTCCACGTTGACCGGGATCGAGCACAGCACGCCGTTGTTGAGCCGGGTCGGCACGCACCATTGCCGCCCGCAGCGCGTCGAGATCCCCTCCAGCGTGAGCAGGCTGCTCAAGCGCTTGGGCTTGATGCGGTCGATCTCTTCGCGCGTAATGAAGCGGGCGAAACCGGTGTACAGCTCCCGGCGCTCGTAGAACCCGGCGAGGTCGCGCCAAACCGAGGCTTGCCGCGCTTCGACGATCGTGGCGCCCAGGTCCTCCTTGGCCGAGTCCAGCAGGATGGCGATGCGCAGCGTGCCGTTTTCGCTCAGGGTGAACGAGTCGTCGATGTGACGGCCGGCATACGAGACACGGATCGCCTGCTCACCGGCACGCAGTCCGTTCAGCGAGAAGAGTCCAGTCGAGTCGGTCACAACGGACGTCCTGACCTCCACCACGGTGGAATCGGTCCCCTCCTGCTTCTTGAGCTCCACCGCGGCGATCGTGACTCCGGCCAGGGGCCGGCCATTGAGGGCCGAGCCGGCTTTGCCCCGGATGCGGGCGGTGGAGTCATCCGAGACCTGCAGGGCCCCGGCCAGGAGCGCGAGCGTAACGAGCGGTGGGAACGTCATAGCACGATTTCCGCCAATATACCTTCCGGTCCCCGTACACGCCGTTTACCTTTCTGCCTCACATATCCCCTACTCGGTGCCCTCCACCGCACCGGGTCACCCATGACCAAAGGGAGGTGGCATGAGTCGTCGGTACGAGACGGTTTACATCTTTGATAGTTCGCTGGACGAGCCGGCAATCAACGACAAGCTGAGCCGCTTTCACACCCTTCTCACCAAGGAAGGGAAAGGCACGATTTCGAACGTGTCGCACTGGGGAAAGCGGACCATGACGTACAAGATCAAAAAGAGAGATGTCGGCTATTACGTCGTCGCGGAGTTCCAGGCGACGGGCGATCTGTTGCCCGAATACGAGCGCGCCGTAAAGCTGGACGAGGGCGTGCTGCGGTATCTCGTCGTCGAGGCCGCGAAGGAACAGCCGAAGCCGGTCGTGGCGGCCCCCGTCGCGCCCGAAGAAGACGAGTTGGATGAGGAGGAATCGTGAGACGTCCCGCAAAGACCTGCCCCGTGTGCGAGTCCGGCGCGCGCGTGCTCGACTACAAGGATGACCGGACGCTGGGCCGCTTCCTGACCGAGCGTGGCAAGATTTTGCCGAGCCGGCTGTCGGGGATGTGTGCGCGTCACCAGCGGCAGCTCGCGACGGCGATCAAGCGCGCGCGGCAGCTGGCCCTGATTCCGTACATCAAGGGTCACACCGCATAGCGTGAATGCTCCACCCACGCGCGAGTCGTGGTGGCGCCTCGGGTTGGCGCTGCTCGCGTTCGTGCTCTGGGCACACCCCAGCCTGTTCGGCCTGCCGTTCGCCGCGCTGCTCCTGCTGCCGGCAAGCGCGAAACGTCCCATCTGGACGGAAGCGCTCGCCGGCCTGCTCGGCGCGTTCAGCGTGGGGTTGGTGGTGCTGACGGCGGTCAACGGCGTCCGGCTGGCTGCGCTGACGAGCACGTACATCGTGATGGTGACGGCCGCGTTCGTCGGCCTCGCGCTGCTCAAACCGGCGCCGATTCTGCGCCAGGCGCTGCGCGCGATGCTGCTGGGCGGGCTCGTGACCGCGTTCCTGATTCAGGTCATCTGGGGCCCGGACGCGTGGGACGCGCTCGTGTGGGAAGCGACGCGCGATGCAGGCCTGTCGATGCGCTCGATCGTGGAAATCGCGCCGAATACGTTCACCGTGTACGAGCCGATGGTGCGATTCGTGAGCCTCACGTGGCCGGGGATGCTCGCGTTGCAGACGCTGGCGGGTCTCGCGCTCGCGTGGCATTTGCAGCTCCGGCTGCTGCCCAACGGGTCGAGCACCGAGGTGACGCTGGCGCCGCCCGGGCGCTTCAAGGATTTTCGCATGGGCGACGGCTGGGTCTGGGGGATCGTGGCCTGGCTCGGGGTGCTGATCCTGCCGGTGTCGAGCGCGCTGCACATGGCCGGCACCAACGTCGGATTGGTCGCGAGCGTGTTGTTCGTGCTGCGTGGGGCGGCCATCGTGGTGACGTTCGCCGAAGTGTTCGGCGTGTCCGTTGTGGCGCTCGTGCTCGTCGCAGGCATCGCGGCGGCGCTGGCTGTGCCGTTGCTGTTCGTGCTGCCGGGCCTGTGCACGCTCGGCATTACCGATACGTGGTATCAATACCGGCGCCGGCTCGCGGCCGCGCGCGGCGCCGGGCCAACACAATCCAAGGACTGACGATGGAAATCATTCTGCGCGCAGACGTGCAGCACCTGGGCAAAGTCGGGGAAGTCGTGAAGGTCAAGGACGGCTACGCCCGCAACTATCTCCTGCCCAAGGGGCTCGCGTACCCCGCGACCGAAGCCAACAAGAAGCGGATCGCCTACGAGGGCGAGCGCCTGGTGAAACAGCAAGCCGCCGAGAAGACCGCCGCGGAAACCGAAGCCGCGCGTCTGGCGGAGGTGCAGCTCACCTTCACCGCGAAAGTGGGCGAGGAAGAGAAGCTCTACGGCTCGATCACCGCGAGCGACATTCAGCGCAAGCTCGAGGAGCTCGGGATCAAGGTCGACAAGCGCAAGATCGATCTGGCCGAGCCCATCCGTGAGCTGGGCGAGTTCAACGTCGGGATCAAGATCCATCCCGAGGTGCGGCCCGAGGTGCGGGTCACGGTGGTCAAGGAGTAAGCGATCGTCGCCATCGCGTACGTCGACGGCCCGCGGTTCCGGCGCTCGCTCCTGGCGGCGGCCGACTGGGTGGCCGCGGGCCGCGACGAGCTGAACCGGATCAACGTCTTTCCGGTCCCCGACGGCGACACAGGGACCAACATGTGCCTCACGCTGCGCGCGGTGGCGGCCGCCCTGCGCAACCTCGGCGACCGCACTGCCGCGCTTCCCCTCCCCGCCGTTGCCGAAACAATGGCCCAGGCCAGCGTGCGCGGCGCGCGCGGCAATTCCGGAATGATGCTGTCGCAGTTCCTGCTCGGATTTCGCGAAGGGGTCGGCCAGCGGCTCCGCATCAATGCGCGCGAGCTCGGCGCCGCGATCGGCATCGGGTTCGAACGGCTGCGCTCGTCACTCGATGAGCCGGTGGAGGGCACGATTCTCACCGTGGCGCGCGAGACCGCCGACGAGGCGGGCCGCGCCGGCAGCGAATCCGATCTCCGCGTGTTCATGAGCCGCATCGTGAACCGCGCCGAGCAGGCACTGCAGCGCACCCCGGAGCTACTCGCGGCCCTCAAGACCGCGGGGGTTGTGGACGCCGGCGCGAAGGGGTTTGTCCGGTTCCTGGACGGGGTCAAGCGCCTGATTGAAGAAGGACAGATTGCCGAAGGCGCGGTGGACCGCGCCGGGGCGGACGACGGGTCGAACGCCGCAGCCCAGACCGAGGTCGAAGCGGACCGCGATTATCGCTACTGCACCGAACTGATGGTGCGGTCTTCCGCTCTGCCGGATCCCGCAGCGGTGCGCCAGGCGCTGCGCGCCCACGGCGGCTCGATCGTCGTGCTCGCCACCGCCGATCTGCTGAAGGCGCACATCCATACTGATGCGCCGGAGGCCGTGTTCCAGCTCGCGAGCACCTGGGGCACGCTCGAGTCCACCAAAGCCGATGACATGCGAGCCCAGCATCAGGCGCTCCAGGCCCGCCGCCCGGTGGCCTTCGTGACCGACACCGCGTGCGACTTGCCCGATGAGCTTGTGTTGCAATACGACGTGGGGCTGGTCCCCATGCAGTTGATCGTGGGTGAGCACGGGTACCGGGACCGCCTGGAGCTGACTGCGGCCGAGTTCTTCCGCCGCATGCGGGCCGGTCTGGATGCCAGCACATCGCAGCCAGCCCCTCAGGCCTTCGCCGATGCCTACCAGGACGCCGCACGAGCAAGCGACCACGTGATCGCCGTCACCGTATCGAGCGGCCTGTCAGGGACCCACGCCAATGCTGTGGCTGCGGCGCGACGTTTCGACCCGGAAGGCGGCCGCGTGACGGTCGTCGATAGCCGCACGGCCTCGCTGGGACAGGGCCTCCTGGTGGTGCGTGGCGTGGAGCTTGCTGCAGCAGCGTGGGAGCCCGGCGCCATCGTGCGGGAGCTGGAGCGGGTGCGTGCGCAGTCAGGCGGGTTCTTCACGGTGGACAACTTCGAGCGGCTGGTACGCTCCGGCCGCGTCGGACGGGGCCGGGCTTGGCTAGGCACAAAGCTCAACTTGAAGCCCGTAATGAGTCTTACTATAGAAGGGAAGATCGAGCCGGTCGGCCGGGCACGCGGGCACGAGGGGGCGCGGAAGCGCCTCTTGGCGTTGCTGGATCGGGCACTGACACCCCGGCCGAGCGTGCTGCGACTCGGCGTGGTGCACGGCGACATACCCGAGTTTGCCGAGACGCTGCGTGCCGAGCTGGTCGCACGCTACCGGCCGATCCAGTGCCTGGTGAGTCCGATCACACCGGTCATCGCAGCGCACGCCGGCATTGGTGCGTGGGGGGTTTTCTATCAGAACGAAGACGGAACAAAGGCTGAAGCCGGGCGATATGACTAGTCCAGTACTCTCGCAAGTTGTTGACGCGCTGCTGGATCGCAAAGCGGTCGATCCAGTGGTCTTGGACCTTCGTGGCTTGTCGTCGGCCACTGATTACTTCGTCATCGTATCGGGAACGTCCGCCGCGCACGTGCGCGGCATGGCGGAACACCTCGTGACGGCCCTCGCGCCGGCGGGCGTGGAGCCGCATCATGTAGAAGGATTGCAGCAGGGCCGCTGGGTGCTGCTCGACTATGTGGACGTCGTGGTCCACGTGTTTCATCCCGAGCTGCGGGACTTTTATCAGCTCGAGCGGTTGTGGGGAGATGCTCCCGTAGTCGCCGCCGGGGAGTCGGGCGGAGGCGGCCAGGGGGGGGGGGCGAAAGGATAGTGGGTATGCGACGCACCTTGACTCGTCTGGGAATGCTCGCGGTGCTCCTCGCCGCTGCGCAGCCGGCAGCGGCGCAGTACTTCGGCCAGAACAAGGTCCAGTACCGCAAATTCAACTTTTCGTCGATTCAGACCGAACACTTCGACATCTACTACTATCCGGATGAGCGGGGTGGTGCGCTCGATGCGGCGCGGATGGCCGAGCGGGCCTACGCGCGCCTGTCGCGCGTCCTGCACCACAACTTCCAGAACCGCAAACCGATCATCCTGTACGCCTCGCAGTCCGATTTCCAGCAGACGAACATCGTCGATGCATCGGGTGAGGGCCTGGGCGGCGTCACGGAGTTCTTCAAGCACCGCGCCGTGCTGCCGTTCACCGGCTCGTACGCCGAGTTCGAGCACGTGCTCCAGCACGAGATGGTGCACCAGTTCCAGTACGATGTGTACAGCCGCGGCCGCGCGGGCGGAGGGATGCAGACGCTCGTGAACGTCAATCCGCCCCTCTGGTTCATGGAAGGGATGGCGGAGTACCTCTCGCTCGGTCCGATCAACGCCGAGACGGCGATGTGGCTGCGCGACGCGTCGCTCGAAGGCAACCTGCCGACCATCGAAGAGATGACGCTGAATCCCTACATCTTCCCGTATCGCTATGGGCACGCGATCTGGGCCTACATCGGCGAGAAGTGGGGTGACGAGGTCATCGGCGAGATCCTCCAGAGCTCGGCCAGCTCGGGGATCGAAGCCTCGATCAAGCGCGCCCTGGGACGCTCGCTCGAAGACCTGTCCAACGACTGGCGCGACGCGGTGCAGGCCACGTTCCTGCCGCAGATCGGCGATCACCACCGCGCGCGGCGCATCGCCGACCCGACGCTCACACGCCGCCGGACCAACGGCCGGGTGTTCCTCGCACCGGCGCTGTCGCCGGACGGCAGCGAAATCGCGTTCTTCGGAGATCAGGGCGGCTACTTCATCGATCTCTGGCTCGCCAACGTACAGACGGGACGCGTCAAAGAGCGGCTCGTCAAATCGACGCTCAACAGCAATTACGAAAGCCTCCGGTTCATCAATTCGGCGGGGTCGTTTTCGCCGGACGGCCGGTATTTCGCGATCGCCGCGAAGCACAAGGATCGCGACGATCTCGTCATTCTCGACGTGAAACGCCACCGCGAGGCCGCCCGCCTCGACATCGACCTGAACGGGATCCAGACGCCGCAGTGGTCGCCTAACGGGTCGCAGCTGGTGTTCACCGGGTTCAACAACGGCTTCTCCGACCTGTTCATCATCAATCGCGACGGCTCAGGCCTGCGGCGGCTGACCAACGACAAGTACGCGGACCTGCATCCGTCGTGGTCTCCCGACGGCCGCATGATCGCGTTCGTCACCGACCGGGGCGGCGAGACCGACTTCGACGTGCTGCGCTTCGGCAACCTGCGCGTTGCCGTGTACCACTTGCGCACCGACAACATCGAGATGCTCAGCGGCATGGACACCGGAAGGAACATCAATCCGGTGTGGTCGCCGGACGGTCGCGGGCTCGCGTTCGTCTCGGACCGGACGGGGATCGCCAACGTCTTCCTGTACGAGTTCGACGACAGCCAGATCTACCAGCTCACGAACATGTTCACCGGTGTGCAGGGAATCACGCCGCTCTCTCCGGTGCTCACCTGGTCGTCGCTGGCGGACCGCCTGGCGTTCGTCTACTACGAAGACGGGCAGTACAGCGTGTACTCGCTCGAGAACCCGCGCTCGCTGCGGCGCGAGCCGTATCACGGGCCCTCGCACCTCCCGGTGGTCACACTGCTGCCGTCGGAACGGCGTGACAGCAGCCTCCAGGCCGGTTCGGTGCAATACACGGCGACCTCGGGAGGGACGACCCCGGGAACGGGAACGACCAACGGCGGTGGCGGCGACGGCCCGACCGATGGAGTGCTCATCGCGACCCCGCTGCAGACAGGCTCATCGATCTATCGCTCGTCCGACGGATTCCGGCCATCGGCCCAGCCGCAGACGGCGGAATCGTCGGCGGTCTCTGCACCGCTGACCGTGCGCGCGTTGCTCGATTCGGCGACACTCGCGCTTCCGGACACGAGCGAGTTCGCGTTCAAGCCCTACCGCGTGCGATTCACCGCCGACTATCTCGTGCGACCCACCGTCGGCTACCAGCGCGACAACTGGGGCCGCGGGCTCTTCGGCGGCACAGCGATCGCGCTGTCGGATATTCTCGGCAATCATGCGGTGGTGCTGGCCGGAGCCATCAACGGCCGGATCAGCGAAGCCCAGTTCCTCGGCGTGTACGTCAATCAGTCGGGACGATTGAACTGGGCGGGCGGGTTCTCGCAGGACCCGATGTATTTCTACGGCGGCAGCGACTGGACGCGCATCGAGAATCCGCAGGTTCCCGGGGACAGCGTCGACGTGTTCACCTCCCGTACCCGGCGCTTCGTGCTTCGCGATGCGTTCAGCGAGGCGTACTATCCGTTCGACCGGTTCAATCGGCTGGAGATCGGATTCCACGCGGTCAACATCTCCGAAGCGACGCTCGCGTTTCAGACGCTGTACGACGCGTCGAGCGGCGCGTACGTCGATCAGCGGCTCATCAGTGGCGGTGGCCCCTCGGCGACGTATGTGCAGCCCTCGATCGCGCACGTCCACGACAACACGCTGTTCGGGTATGTCGGCCCCTTTGCGGGGTCTCGTTGGCGCATATCGATTTCGCCCGCGATCGGCTCATGGCATTTCACGGCCGGTCTCGTCGATCTCCGGCGCTACATCCACGTCCGGCCACTCACGCTCGCGTTGCGTGCGATGGCGTTCGGGCGCTATGGCCGCGATGCGGACCGCTTCCCGATCTTTCTCGGGAACACCGAGCTGCTGCGTGGCTACACCGCGGGCTCGCTTCGCGATCACGAGTGCAAAGCGAATCCCAGCGAGCGGTACGAGTGCCCCGAGCTGGATCAGATGATCGGCTCCAAGATCGCCGCCGCGGGTGTCGAGCTGCGGTTTCCGCTCGCCCGCTCGCTCGTGCTCGGGTTCCTGCCGGTCGGGTTCCCGCCGATCGAAGGCGCGATCTTCTACGACGTCGGCATGGCGTGGAATGACGCGAGTAACGTGAAGTGGAACCGCAGGCCCGGTGAAGACCCAGTGGTGGTGCGGACGCCGCTGCGCAGCTGGGGCGGATCGATCCGAGGCAACCTGCTCGGGATGCTCATCATGCGCGTCGATTACACCAAGCCGTTGGACCGGGAGTACCAAAAGGCGTATTGGACTCTCAGCTTAGGTCCGACGTTCTAACTCCGCTTCCCTAAAACAGTTGCAATGGCCACGCCGGTCTTCTATCTTGTCCGCGAGGCCATTTGCTTATCTCCCGTTTCCTTGTCTTTGCGTCGTTTGCGCTGTGGGGTTGTCGGTCCCAGGCGCCGGCCGTAGCATCGTCTCAACAACAGTCGCCACAACAAGTTAGTCAACTGCAAGTCCTCTCGCGCACTCCGGGAGTCGCGATTCGGCTGCCTGCAAAGGGAGGCGTTCCGCAGCTGTACCGCCTGCCCCGGCTGACACCCGTCGAAGGCGTTCTCAAGGGTCGGCTCCCCCCCGTCGAACGAGTGGTCGGTCTGGACCCCGAATCCGAGTTCCTCTTCGTCTCGACGGCCAAACACGAGCTGCTCGCGCTCGACCTCGGCAGTGGGCGCGTGGACACGGTCGCGACCGGGATCGCGCAAGCCGCGCTCGGCCCTGACGGCACGCTGTACGCGGTCGACACGGCACGTCGCGTGACCTCACTCTCGCGCCGCACGCGTTTTGCCTGGCCCCAGGCGCTCAGCGCACTGCCGCACGATCTGTTCGGCGCCACCGACCAGCATCTGGTCGGCGTGATTCCACAGGACCGGTTGCTCGTGGCCGCGGCCGATCAGCCCGCCACCGTACACCCGATCGCCGCGGGCGGCGATGTTGCCGCGACCCGCTGGGGCGATCTCGTCGCCGTTGCCTCGGACTCCGGCGTCACGTTTTACGATCCGCTCGGGCGCCGCAATCCGGCGTTCGTACGGCTCGCTGAGGCGCCGCGCGCGCTCGCATTCTCGCCGTCGGGTCACCGGATTTACGTCGCGCGCCGCAGTGTCCCCGGGTTGGCGGTGGTCGATCGCTTCGAACGCAAAGAACTCGATGGCGTCGCGTTGCCCGGACCTGTCGCGGCGCTGCGGCTCGACCCGCTGGGACGCTGGCTGCTCGCGCGTCCCACCGTGGGCGACTCGGCGTGGATCGTCGATCTGCCCATCAAACAGCACACCGGAATCGTGCCGACGAAGTGGCAGGCCGATCTCCCCGCGATCTCGCCGGACGGCGTGCTGATCTACCGGCGTCGCGATGAGGTGCTGGCGGTGCGTCCCGATTCGCTCACCGAAGTCGGCAAGGTGGCGCGCGCCGCTGGAGACCTGTGGGTACTCACGACGTGGTTGCCCCGCGGTGTCCCTGCGAGCGTGGCGAGTGCGCGCTCGGACAGCGCCGCCGCGGAGGGTGGGGCTGAGGGACCGCTCTACGTTCAGGTGTCGACCTCGCAGAACCCCGAATGGTCCGGGCATCTCGCAGACGACCTGTCACGCGCGGGGATGAACGCGCGCGTGCTGCCACCGCAGCATGCCGACGACGGCTACCGCGTCGTGCTCGGCCCATTCACGTCTCGCGCTCAGGCGGAGGCGACCGGTCGCCGCCTCGGCCGGCCCTTCTGGATTTACCAGCCCGGACAGTGACCACGCATCGGCAGCTGCCGCTCTCGCGGCTCGGTCACCTGGTTCCGCCGCTGATCGAGCAAGCGGCGCTGCTCGCGCTGCTGCCGGTGACGGACGATCTCGCGTGGGCGGCCAAGGCCGCGTGGGACATCGCCCGGATCGCCGCGCGTGACGGCCGCCGTGTCGCGCTGGTCGATCTCTGCGTGGAGCATCCCGCGCTGCATGAGATCGTGGGTGGAAGCTTGGCGAGCACTGAAGGAATCGTGGATGCGTTCGAGTACGGCGTTTCGCTCAACAAGGCCGCGCACGAAGTCACGGGCGTTTTCTTCATCCCCGTGGGCTCGGACACCGCCAAGCCGGCCGAGCTCTACGCGCATCCGCGGTGGCGCAAGCTGCAGGCGGGATTTCGCTCCGAAGGCGCGTTGCTGATCGTATTCGTGCCACCAGCCGGGCTCGCTCAGCTCTCCGCAACGCCGGACGGGGTCCTGGTCCTGGCACCCGAAGGGTTAAGCGCCGGGTTTGCCGTCGGGCGCGATGTGCCGATCCTCGGTGTGATACGCGACCGCTGGCTGCCCTCGGGACCGCGCGTGTCGCCCACACCCATCATGGTCCCCGTCGATGAAGAGCCGCCCCGCCGCGGTCTTCGCGTTGTGCTGGCCGCGCTGGTTGTGGCCGCATTGGCGGTAGGTGGATGGGCGCTCCTGGCGCGAGCGCGAGAGTCGGCCTTCATCGCGCCGCCCCCCGCTCCAGCTCCCAGCTCCCTCCTCCCTGCTCCACCCACGGCACCACCAAAGCCCGACACGCTCGGATGGACGGTCCAGCTCGCCGCCTACGCATCGATGGACAAGGCGCTTGCCCACGCCGATCGCCTCGCGGCTGATGCCGGCGTGCCGTCGCTGGTTACTCCCGTGCCCCAGGGCGGAAATGGGCCGGTGTGGTATCGCGTCCTCGCCGGCTCGTACGCGACGCGCGCGGCGGCGGGTGAAGCGCGCGCCGATCTGTGGCGTCGTGGCATCACCGGCGAAGGAATCGGGGATCTGTTGCGCGCGCCGTATTCTTTTCGCGCGCCGTCAGACGCGTCGCTCGATGGGCTGCGGCGCCGCGGGCTTCCCGCGGTGCGCTGGTCCAACGGCGTGATCTTGCTGGGTGCCTTCGAAGCACCGGAACAGGCGGCGTTCACGCAAGCCGCTCTTCAGCGCGCGGGCGTGCGCGCGAACCTACTCCCTCGCATGGGGACACCATGAGACTGAGCAGGCTCGAGCTCTCGGGCTTCAAATCCTTCGCCGGGTCGGTGGAGCTCCCCTTCGAACAAGGGGTCACCGCCATCGTCGGCCCCAACGGCTGCGGCAAGTCCAACATCTCGGACGCCGTCCGCTGGGTGCTGGGCGAGCAATCGCCCCGCCTGCTGCGCGGCGGCAAGATGGAAGACGTCATCTTCCAGGGATCGACCGGACGCCGGCCCGTGAACGTGGCGGAAGTCTCGCTGGTGTTCGACAACTCCGACGGCAGCCTCCCGATTGCGTACCAGGAAGTCGTGGTCACGCGCCGCCTCTCGCGCTCGGGTCAGAGCGACTACCTGCTCAATCGCTCGCCGGTGCGCCTGCGCGACATTCAGGACCTGCTGCGCGGCACGGGCCTCGGCGCCGACGCCGCCGTGGTCATGGAAGCGAAGATGATCGAGGCGCTGCTCTCGGAGAAAGCCGAAGAGCGGCGCGCGCTGTTCGAGGAAGCCGCCGGCATCGGTCTGTATCGTGACCGCAAGAAGAGCACGGAGCGCCGTCTCGAGGAGACCGCGGCCGACCTCGCGCGGCTCGAGGACCTCATCGCCGAGGTGCAGACCCAGGTGCGCAGCCTGGCCCGCCAGCGCGGCCGCGCGGAGCGCTACGGCAAAATGATCGAGGAGCGCTTCGGCATCGCGATGACGCTGGTGCGCCGCGAGCTGGAGGACTTCGATCTCGCGCTGGGCTCGTTGGGCGTGCGCGCGCGCGAGTTGGGCACAGCAATGCCGGCGGCGCGCGAGCGGTTGAGCGACGCCGAGCGCCAGCGCGAAGCGCGCGTCCAGGCGCGGCACACCGCCGAGGCCCGCCGCACCGAGGTCGAGCGCCGGCTGGCCGATGCGAAACTCGAGGTGGGCCGGCTGGAGAATGACCTCGCCCTCGCGGCTGAGCGTCTGAGCAACGCGGGCCAGCGCCGCCAGACCGCCGCGGACGAGCGCGTGCAGGGCGAGCGCCGCGCCGCGCAGGCCGAGCGCGAGCATGAAGCCGCTGCCGCTGAGCGTACCGCGGCAGAACGCGATCTCGCCGCCGTTCAGACACAGTTGGAAGCGCGGACCCACGAAGAGGACGACGTGCGCGGCCGGCTCACCGCCGAGCGCCAATCCGTTCGCGAGCTGGAGGAAGCGCTGCAGCGCCGCGCCGAAACGGCGCGCGCGCTCGAAATCGAAGGTGGCGCGCTCGACCGCGAGCGCAGCGAATTGCGCGAGCAGCTCGCGCTCGCGGCAGCGGAGCGCCAGGACCGTGACACGGCGGCGCAGGACGCCACGCGCGATGCCGCAGCCGCGGCAGAGCGCGTGAGCCGCGATGCCCAGGCGGCGGTACGCGCCGTGGAAGCGCTCCAGCACGCGCGCCGGCACCTCGCCGCGCTGCAGGAACAGGAGATGAGCGCCCGCTCGGCGCGGCGCCTGGGGGAGGCCGCACTCGCGCAGGTCGAGGCGCGGCGCGATGCACTGGGCGAGCTCGATCGCGAGCACGTCGGCCTCGCGCCGGCCGCTCAGGCACTGCTCAAGGCGAAGCTCCCCGGCGTGCTCGGCCCACTCGCGGATTTCGTCCGCACGACTCGGCGCGACGCCGCGCTGGCCGAACGGCTCCTGGGCGAGTGGCTGCATGCCGTGCTCGTGCGCGACGCCTCCGTTATCGACGCGATCCGCGCCTGGCATTCGGAGACTCAGCCGGGGCCGCTCGTGCTGCTGCCGTCCGTTCCCGGCCCGCGCCTCGGGGCCGACGGCCATCCGTTGCGCGATGAGCTGCGCGTGGACGGTCCCGCGGCGGCGTGGGTTCGTGCCCTGCTCGCCGGTCACGAGGTGCTCGGCACGGGCGCGCTGCGCCGCGCCAACGGCGCCGTGTTCCTCGACAGCGGTGCGCCGGCGGCGGGTGGTCCGCTGCAGCGCCGCGCCGAGCTCGAAGCGCTCGACAAAGACGTACGCGACGCGACGGAGAATCTCGATCGCGCGCGCGCGACCGAGGAGTCGACGGCGCAGGAGCTGGCCGGCGCGGAGGCCGCGCTCACGGCAGCGGGTCAGGACGCCGAGCAGGCGCGTCGCGCCGAGCTGGAGGCGGGCGCGGAGAAGGGCGAAGCGGATCGCGGCCTGATCCACGCGCGCCGTCAGGCTGAAGAAATCGGCGCGCAGGTCGAACGGCTCACGCGGCGGCTTGGCGAAGTCGACACCCGGCTCGCCGCTCTGCACATCGAGCTCCAGGAGCGCGAGGTGGAACGCCTCCGGTCCGCCGAACAGCTCGGTGCCGAGCGCACCGGTCTCGCCGATTTGGAAGCCCAGCAGGAAGGAGCCCGCGAGCAGCGCGTGCGCTGGCAAGTGGAGGCCGCACAGGTGGAGGCACGACTGGCCGCCGCCGCGGAGCGGGCCGGTCGCGCCGAAGCCGACGCGAATACGTCACGGGAACAGGCCAGCGCGCGCGCGGAGGAAATCGCGCGCATCGAACGTGAGAGCGCCGCGCTGACCACCCAACGCGCCCAGTGGCAAGACACGCTCGAGGAGCGGCGGGTCTCACTCGCCGAGCTCGAGACGGCGGCCACGGACGCCGAGGCGCACGTGGGGATGAGCGACGCGGATCTCGGACAAGCGGAAGGCGCGCTGGATCAGGCCCGCAAGGCACTCGCGGCACTCGGCGAAGAGGACCACCGGCTTCAGCTCGAGAAGACCGAAGTCGAAGGCAAGAAGCGTGGCCTCGTCGAGCGCGTCGAAACCGAGTGGCGCAAGCCACTCGCCACGCTGCTGGCGGATGCTCCGGAAGTCCCCGGCGATCTCGAGTGGCTGCGTCAGGAGAATGAGCGGCTGCGCGGCGCGATCGATGCCGTCGGTCCAGTCAATGCGCTCGCCGTCGAGGAGCATGCGGAAGAGACCAAACGTCTGGAGTTCCTCCAGACGCAGCGTGACGACCTGGTCACCGCGCGCAACTCGCTCCAGCAGGCCGCGCGCGAAATCGATCAGACCGCGAAGGCGCTGTTCCTCGACTCGTTCTCCAAAGTGCGAGAGAACTTCCGCTCCGTCTTCCAGACGCTGTTCGGGGGCGGCGAATGCGACGTGCGGCTGGCAAGCGAGGACGAGCCGCTCGACAGCGAAATCGAAATCCATGCGGCCCCGCGCGGCAAGCGTACCCAGCGCATTCACCTGCTGTCGTCGGGTGAGCGCACCCTCGTGGCCGTGTCGCTGCTGTTCGCGATCTTCCTCGCAAAGCCCAGCCCGTTCTGCCTGCTCGACGAGGTGGACGCTCCGCTGGATGACGCGAACGTGGGCCGCTACGTGCGGCTCCTCGCCGAGTTCAAGGACTCGACGCAATTCATCGTGATCACGCACAATCCGCGCACGATGCAGGCCGCCGATGCCGTGTACGGCGTTACCATGCAGGAACCGGGCGTCTCAACTATCGTTGGAGTACGTCTGGGCCAAATGGAGCCTGTGTAGTACCGTCGTTATGCGTCGGTGGTTCTGGCTTTTCCTCCTGCCAGCCGGGCTGGCAGCGCAGCAACCCGCGGTCTCCCCTGCACTCCCGCGGCTGCTCAGTCGCGTCCAGGACACGACCGTTTCCGTTTGGCTGTTCGCC